>Ga0207667_10000151_pt1 | contig 104054 bp, 85 predicted proteins | sample KBSCornC52_FD_184301 | JGI IMG/M metagenome (GOLD analysis project Ga0207667, IMG submission 184301) | Corn rhizosphere microbial communities from Kellogg Biological Station, Michigan, USA - KBS Corn C5-2 (SPAdes) (version 2) | ecosystem: Host-associated > Plants > Roots > Rhizosphere > Soil ... | reverse complement strand
CTTATCATAGCGTCAAAATTATAGGAAAACCGTTATTTCACCAACAAACGCTTAGAGCGGGCCGTTTTGTGGACACTTTCATGTATCTTGTTTCATTATTCACATAAAAAATGAAGAGAAGGCCTGGTTTTTTTCTGTTGACGGGGCTGCTGCTGGTTATGGGAGTCGTTGCTCTTTTTTGCAGAAAAAAATTACCCGATGCTTACGGGCGTTATCTCTCGTACAACAGGCTTTATTCTGTCAGCGGTCAGCTGCATATCAAGCACATCCGCAGGCTGTCCGAAGACAGCATGGAAATAGCTTTTGAAGGTGAGCACATACAGCCTTCCAATCACTTCGAAGTATACGATAAAGAAGGGAAGGTACTCGACCTGCAGGCGCCGGTATTGGCCATGAGGATGGGACAGGAAGAAAAGGACTACCTTATAAAGATCAATTCCAGGGACAGCTTTACCATCAATATAGACAAGCCCGAGATCATCGTTCATTCCCTTGTGGTTTCGCCGGGACCGTTAGAAACACCGCAAGTGTGGTCTCAGTTTGACCCCTTTATCCCCGGTGAACAGGAAGAGGATGCCATAAGACATTACCTGGCGGACTCCATGAAAGTAAGGCCGGACGATGCGTCTGAAGTCAAGGTCAAAAAGATAGCTCGTTTTATCCTTTCCATCATAGGCGACAAGGGAGGACCTCCTTCCAATGAAATGGCCCGGTTGTCACCTATCGGGCAGATGAAGTGCGTACAGTCTGGGAAGTCAAGGCTGCAGTGCGGAGGTTATTCCACTATTTTTTCTTTTTTTTTGAATAAAGCAAATGTCCCATGCCGTTATATAGAGGCAGGAAGATCATTGGAGGGACTCGCATTTTATGATCATGTAGTCAATGAAGTATGGCTAAAAGAATATGGATGCTGGGCTTATGCCGACCTGACGGATGGGATTGTACTGGTGACAAAAGACGGACATTTCCTCAACACCCTGGATATTCAGCGGCTGCTGCAATATCCCATGGACACTTCAGTCAAGGCGCTTCATTACGAAGATGACAGCCTTGTGAGCGTGCCCTTTAAACAAGTAGGAATATCAGCCGGAAAAGCGTTCAATCACAATACGGTCTTTATCTTTTACTACGGCCGCTACCACTGGCTGACAAGCCCAAAAAACATAGGAGAGAAAATAGCGGGTCTTTTTTCTCCCCAGCCCTATTATGCCTTGTATTCTGACAATCTCAATCCTGTCAACTCCCGCTTTTACCTGCGCCTTTATTCCGGCTATCTTTTTTTGTTGATCGCCCTTGTCTGGCTGGTAACGCTGCTCCACGGTGTCAGGCGGCGGTCCTTATAGATATTTCAGGTTGGTGGATGGCGTTAAGGTCAGCAGGGTCTCGTACATCAGCTGGATGGTCTGTTCGATGTCCTTTTTATGCAGCATCTCCACCGTGGTATGCATATAGCGCAGGGGAATGGAGATCAGCACGGAGGGGCATCCGTCATTGGCATAGGCGAAAGAATCCGTGTCTGTGCCCGTGCTTCTGGATACGGCCCGCATTTGTACAGGGATATTCTTTTTTTCGGCCACATCCTGTACCACGGCCAGCAGCTTATTGTGTACAGCAGGCCCGAACGCCAGGGACGGTCCTTTGCCACAGGCGATATCCCCTTCGATGATCTTATTGATCATGGGAGTTGCCGTATCATGCGTGACATCCGTGATGATAGCGACGTCTGGTTTGATCCGGCGGGCGATCATTTCCGCGCCCCTTAAGCCTACTTCCTCTTGTACGGCATTTACTACGTATAGGGCAAAGGGCAGCTTCTTCTTGTTCTCGTGCAACAGCCGCGCCACTTCGGCGATCATAAAGCCTCCGACCCGATTGTCAAACGCCCGGCCTACCAGGTAATCGTACGCCAGCTCTTCATAGCCAGCCTGATAGGTGACCACGGCCCCGATGTGTATGCCCAGGTCTTCCACCTCTTTTTTGTTTCTTGCCCCACAGTCCAGGAAAAGGTTGTCTACCTTGGGAGCAGGTTCCTTGGAGTCCGGATTGCCCAATCGTGTATGGATAGCGGGCCATCCGAATACTGCCGGTACTTGCCCTTTCTTGCCATGGATAAAAACCCGCTGGGCAGGAGCGATCTGGTGATCAACCCCTCCATTGCGTTTGAGGTATAAAAGTCCTTCGGGGGTAATATAGTTGACAAACCAGCTGATCTCGTCGGCATGCGCTTCGATGACCACCTTAAAGCTTGCCTTGGGATTGATCACGCCTACGGCTGTGCCATAAGGGTCCGTAAAATGACTGTCGATATAGGGTTTTAAATAATTCAGCCAGAGCTGCTGACCACTGCTCTCAAAACCAACGGGGGATGGATTATCGATATAGCTCTTTAGAAAATTCAGCGACTTGGTAGTTAATATGGAAGGTGACTTTGCCTCGGTCTTCGTGCTTTTTGCCATTAATATTGTTTTTTAAACCTTTTTTAAGTATCCCGCCTGACGGCGGAAGCTATCTAATGATGGGCCTTAGGCCGATGGACCTGTGGTCCATCCCGGGTGCAAATTTACTTAAATTCGGAAAATCAGCATCAGCAGCCCGGAAAACATCATCAGCCCGTCCAGGACAACGTAATATAAATAATCGGAAAAATCCCTTTTGGCCCTGTTGTACAGCACAGCTGTCAGTATACCCGGTATCAGCAATAATAGTATATAAAAGCCCGGGTAATGGAAAAAGGCCAGCCCTAGGGTGCTTAAGCCAAACACCGCCAGCGAGGCAAAGAACAGCCTGTCGATACCTTTTTCATTCAGCAGGGTGATAAGGCTTCGGATCCCATCCCTCCGGTCGTCCTCCCGGTCGCGGTAGTCGAAGGGTATACAAATGGCATAAATGAGAAAGAATCTGCTGAGGACAAAGAGAATGGGGCCTCCGCTCCACTCGGCACCTGCTATGACAAGGGGCAGCACCGTTGTCACATAGGTCCATACAATGGCCAGGAAAATGGTCTTTCCCACCGCGACGTCACGCAGCCGCCGGAATATGGGCTGGGGGAGCTTGGGGGCAGAATACAGAAAGGTGACAAAGGCGCCGAAACAGAGGGCTATTATGTGCGATAGCAGGTAAAAGAAGTACACCGCCGACCCTACCAGTCCTACCAGGTAGAGAATAAAATGGAGTATTTTATGCCGCTGTGTCCAAAATGCCCTGCGGGAGGGATTGACGGAGTAGGGGGTAAGGTACCAATGAAAATTATAGCTGCAGATGGTGGAAAAGAACACAAAGCCTACCAGTCTTTCGGAGGGCGGACTACCCAGCAGCAATTCACTCGTCTGCCAGACCATCAGTACGGCACACAAGGCGATATAAAGGCTGCTAAAAATGAAAAAATCAAATACTTTTCTTAGCAAAGCGCTGAAATTATGGGCTGATCGAAACGATCTTAGGCGAAGATATGGTATCGCTGGATAAACCGTTGGCGTCGATCACAGCAAATTTAAAGATCAGCGTGTCGTTGATATGGTCATCATAATGAAGATAGCTCTGGTAGGGTTGTGTGAATTCCAACTCTCCTTTGTTGGTGCCGGAATAGGCGGGGAGCTGTAGAACGAGGGTATCGCCGCCAATGGTATTGATAGGAGGTATCTCGTTCACCCGGGTGCGAATGGCTACCAGCCAGCCGCCGGAAAGATTGCTGCCATTGGAAAACTTCAGGTTGACATCCAGGTCCTGGTCCGGCTGAATGGGATTGTTGATAGACGCTATGCTTAGCTTTGGTTTGCTGCCGCCACCGCTCTTGCTGCAGGACCCTGCGGCAATGACCATCATTATCAATATTCCGGGTATCAGAAATGATGAAAGCTTCATGCTGTGGATATATTTACAAACCTACCTAATTTTGTTGAAAAGGGCTAACCTAATATGGTTTTTTACAATTCGCTGGCTGATATATTCAAAGTTCGTGCTGAAACCTTTTCCGGCCTGACATTGGACATCTTTCGTTTCCAGTATGATCACAATCCTCTCTACCGTTCATATACCGACACATTGGGCATACGGCCCGGCGACGTGCGTTCCCTGGCAGGGATCCCATTTCTACCCGTGAGCTTTTTTAAGACCCATGTCGTTCACACTACAGAATTCACCCCTGAAGTCGTATTCGAGAGCAGCGGCACCACCGGCACGGGGGGGAGCCGTCATGAGGTAAAAGACCTGCAGCTCTACAAAACGAGCTTTACAAAGGGATTCGAGCTCTTCTATGGTCCTATACGAGATTTTTGTATCATAGGGTTGCTTCCGGCCTACCTGGAAAGGACGGGATCCAGCCTCGTGGTGATGGTCAATGACCTGATCTCGCTCAGCAATCATCCCGACAGCGGGTTCTATCTGTATGAGCACGAGAAGCTCTATAGCCTGTTGCAGAGCCTGGAAGCAAGAGGCCAGAAGACCCTGCTTATTGGGGTGACCTTTGCCCTGCTGGACTTTGCGGAGAAATATTCTTTGCGGCTGGAGCATACCATCGTTATGGAGACGGGCGGAATGAAAGGCCGCCGGAAGGAGATTACCCGTCCCGAGCTGCACGCATTCCTGCAGGACAGGCTGGGCGTAAAGGCGGTACATGCCGAATATGGGATGACTGAGCTGCTTTCGCAGGCCTATTCCGCCGGGGAGGGGCTATTCGAATGTCCACCCTGGATGCAGGTATTGGTGCGAAAAGAGGATGATCCTTTGGATATCAGCCATGGGGGAGAGGGGCTGCTTAACATTATAGATCTGGCTAATATTTACTCCTGCAGCTTTTTGGCGGTGGATGATATTGGATTGATTCGTCCCGATGGCGCCTTCCAGGTGTCGGGGCGCGTGGACAACAGCGATATCAGGGGATGCAGCCTCATGGTCCTGTAGGCGGCGTGCTTAGAGCGAATGGATCACCGCCATGACAGCTTTCCATAGTGTATTGCAGCTGGTAAGCATTACAAGCGAACCTACGGCAATGAACATGGCCTTGATCGGCACCTTGCCTACCAGCCGGGCGGCAATAGGTGCGGCGATGATGCCTCCCAGGATCAGGCCGGCTACGTCCCTCAGCGGGATATGACGCAGCAGTATAAAGAATGTGATGGAGCTGGCCAGCACGACGAAGAATTCCGCCAGACATACGGATCCGATGACATAACGGGGATTTTTCCGCTTGGAGATCAGTGTGCTGGTGACCAGCGTCCCCCAGCCTCCGCCGGCAAAGGCGTCCATGAACCCGCCGGCAGAAGCCAGCCAGCCGGCTCGCCTGACCTTGTCTTTCGGGTTTTTTTTCTTGAACGCTTTCTGCAGGATATAATATCCCAAATAGATCGTATAGACGGAGATAGGGATACGTACATAGGAAGCATATTTCTGTCCGAAATAGGCCAGGGTGGCCCCAACGATAGCACCGATGCAGCCCGGTATCACCAGCACCTGGAAAAGCTTTTTATTGATGTTGCCAAAGCGATGATGGCTATATCCCGACACGCCGCTGGAAAATACCCTGGCCGAGTGCACCCGGCTGCTGACGATGGCAGGACTAACCCCCATGGCCAGCAGAAAAGTGGTGGATATGGTCCCATAGCCAAGTCCCATGGAGCCATCCACCATTTGTGCAATAAAACCTGTCAGCATCATCAGGGTGAAACCATTTATCTCCTCCCTTGGAAGGGTTTTGACATAGCTCGTTATATCACGGAGAGGCACCATCGAAAGGATGGCATGCCCCAGGATCATGAACAGGAAGGCGAAGAGACACCATTTTACCACCTGCATCCATTTGCCAGGTCCACGTCTGTGCAGGATCTTCGGCTTGTCCGGAACTGTCTGTTTGGCCACCAGCACCTTTGTCAGATCATTCAGCTGTCTTACCTTTTCGCTGAAGTCCCCGTTCATCCGCTGCCGGATGGTCTGCATATTATCCAGCACATCGTCCATTTCGTCGGGTATCATGCTGCCTATCTCTTCCTTGAGCCGTTTGGCAATGGTGGGGGACTTGCCATTGGTGGAAATGGCGATCTTGAGATGACCTTTTCGTACCACCGAGCTGAGATAGAAGTCGCACAGCTCCGGCTTGTCGGCTACATTCACCAGCAATCCTGCTCTGCGGGTGTCCTCTTTTATCCTTGTGGCGACAGGGATATCATTTACTGCTACGATGACGATATCGGCCCCATCCAGGTCGCTGCTATCGTAAGGCTTTTCAACTACGCTGATATGATCGTGACGGGCTGCCTCAGCCGCCAGGTCTTCGGAGACGACCTTCGCAACGATCCTGATCCGGGTGGCGGGCGCATTGGACAGTACGGCATGCAGCTTCTCCAGGGCTACTTTCCCTCCTCCTACGATGAGAAGGGAAAGCTCCTCCAGCTTTATAAAGACGGGAAATAGCCGGTTGTGATCGTTCAACTCCATTTAGTCCCCCAAATTTATAGAATATTCATGACTTTACGGATTATTTCAATAGGCCATCGATAGTGATGGCGGCATAATACAAACCTCCGATGGTTGGCCCTCCGGCATATTGAAGGTAGCGGTGGTCGAGGATATTCGATCCACCCAGCTTGATCGTTGAATTTATTTTCGGGAGATGGAAGCTCACCTGAGCGTCCACCGTGCTAAAGGCGGATATGGTACCTGTCACCAGCGGGCTTTCCCAAAGGAAGCTGTTCTGCCATCTCCAGACGACATTGAACCCGATGTTCTTTACGACCTCTCTGTTGCCGAACGAAATGTTCCCCGACCAGTCCGGCGTGTTAAAGCCGGTGACAAATACATCGTTTGTCTGATTGGACTTCATTTTATTGTAGTTCAGGGCACCGCGGACGGTAAATTTCTTGTAAATATTATAGGTGATCGCAAGGGCAGATCCATAGTTGTGATAAGTGTTTTTGGCATTGGTGTATACCCGGTAGCGGTCCTGGGCATTCCTGTTCTTATCGAGCATGGCAAGCACTGCCGTATCGGACCCAATGGTCACGCCATGGGGAACGAATACCTGCACTTGTCCAAGAAACCCTTTATAGGTGTTGATATAAGCATCCAGGTCGATAACGAGGGTATTGTCCAGTAATACACTTTTATATCCCGCCTCAAAAGAAGTGATCTGTTCGGGCCTTGAATCAGGCAGGTCGGCAGGTACGAGCAGATTGCGGTTGTCCAGGGCTGTCTGTCTGCTGCCTCCCGCTGCGCTGACCGCTGCATTGAAATTGACGACGGACTGCTGCGTATAGCTGTTCTCGAGATAGCCCAATCCCTTATCGATATAGGGCAGGCTTCCCACTCTTCTGACACGGCCATTGTTCACATAGGAAAGGGCTTCGAAGAGGGCGGGGAAGCGATAGCCGTTCTGGAAGGTCAGGCGGAAATTATGCTTTTGGTTCAATGTATAAACTGCTGCCAGACGGGGAGTGAGCTTGGGGTCGAACTCCGGATTATAGTCGTAGCGAAGGGACGCGAACAATTTCAGCTTTTCTTCGAAAAAGGTTTTTGTCACCTGGGTGAAACCGCCGAATTTCTTATACAATACGTCCTTTCCAAAGCTGCCGTCTTTTTCCGGCTTGTTCCGTTCGTCGATGGGACGGGAAAAGTCGACGAAGTTGTTGCCGTCGGGGACGACCTGGTAGACGCGGGCGTCTGCGCCTATAAGCAGGTCGAAAACTTTTACATATTTCGACAGGTCCCATTGCGCTTCGGTATGGTACAAGCGGCTTTTCTGGATAAGGGCTGCACCGCCGGTGACGGGAGCGTCAGGAATGGCGGTGGACTTGATATCCCAGTTATTGATCTTGCGGATGGTATCTATCAGCCTGTTGAACCTTTCCGTACCAGGTTCGGCCCGGCCTGCATCCGCCTGCTGGCGGGCGTAGCGGCCTGCATCGGCAAGATTCGAGGAGGTCAATGCTCCTCCATGCGATGCGGCATAAGCCTGTAATGCCGCCTTGTATTTAGAACCCCAGCTGGCAGGCGTGGCAAGATCAGTGGCTCCGCCTGTGTACAGGTCCAGGTTGTCCGCCAGGGGCTTTACATTATAAGAGTTACCGGTATTTTCCAAAGAAACATAGGCCCGGATGACATAATTGCTTCCCTTCAGCTCGAAATGATGGTTCTGGACCACGACATTGTCCAAACGGATCTTATTACCCCGCTGGAATACACCGTCCATGGACCCTACCCGATAGGAATAAGAGATTTCGGTCTTCCCGGTAGGCCGGTAGTGAAGGGAGGCATCGAATTTTATGTTCTTTACCTGTGGCTTTACCAGATCCGTCTCCCAATAGCCTGTACGCGCTACCCGTAAGGTCTGATTCGCATTGCCATCGATGGTCAGCCCACCGATGGACACCACATTACTCCCGGAAAGCACATCGTCTCCATATTTATTCCATCCGTCGAAAGCCATATTGTTCTCCGGACCGTTGAGGGCCGGAAATTTCGGGTTGGCGCTGTTGAGGTTGTTTGGATTCTGATCCAGCCGCGTATTGCTCCGCCAGTCCGTACCCTGCATATAGCCAAAATTCAATTTGAATGCCCATCTTTTGTTGATAGCCTTCGCATACCGGATGGCCGACTCGGTGAGAATAGCCGGGTCATGGTCCTTTCCATCTACATGGTTTACACCCGTCTTGTGATAAATGCTGAGACCCTGGCTGGTAAAGGGGCTTTTTGTCAGCAGGTTAGCCATGCCATTGATCGCGTTCATCCCATATAGGGCGCTGGCGGCGCCGGGAGTGATCTCGACGCTGGCGATATCCAGCTCTGTAGGCCCGATGGCGTTGCCCAGCGGTACGCCAAGCGTGGCAGCCTGCATGTCTACGCCGTCCACCAGCTGCATGAACCGGAAATTGTTGGGAATATTGAAACCCCGTGTATTGGGGACCTTGAACGTAAGACTCGAGGTGGTCATCTGCACGCCTTTCACATTCTCCAGCGCATCGTAGAAGCTGGGGGAAGGACTCTCCCGAATGGCCCGTATGTCCAGCTTGTTAATGGCGACCGGACTTCTCAATATATTTTCCGGCACGCGACTGGCCGTCACTACCAGCTCGTTACCCAATACCGTACGGGTGCTTAGTTCTATCCGCAGATTGGAACCCAGGCTTTTTACCTCGAACTCCTGTTCCTGGAAGCCTACGGAGGAAAACACCAGGGTGAAGGGCAGGGGAGCCCTGGTACGCAGCCGGAAGTCCCCGGACAGGTTGGTCACTGTACCTGTCGTTGTGCCTTTTACCTGAACGCTGACGTCGGACAGGGGTTCGTGTTTCTCCTGATCCGTCACCCTTCCGGATATTTCGATGAGCGTATTTGGATTGTCCTGGGCAAAGATTGGGCTGCCCGCGATGAGGAGGGATAGAAGGATAAGGAAAGGAAGCTTTTTAGCATTTCTCATAACGGTGGTTCTGTTTGGATGTTTTAAGATGTTTCGAGTTTTAGTCCACCAAAATTATAGACTAATTTTGATTTAAAAAAGTCTACTTAATTAATAGACTAAAGATTTTAAAAAAAAACGACCACAGGTCGTTTGCCCGAAGGCCATCATTAGACCTTGTTGTCTGCCGGAGCTACTTTCCCCCATTGCGCAGGCGGACAACAAAAGGCTGCTCTCCCTTGAGGCGGCAGCCAAAGTTTATTGCTTATACCAGCGTTGTCTCCAGGCAAAATCCCCGAACTTTTCTCCGGTGATGCGTTCTTTTTTGTAGAGCCAGAACAGGAGGTCCAGCTCCCGCAGGATAGCCGCCTCGTCCAGGTTCTCCTTATATATCCTGTTGAGACGCAACCCTTCATGGTCACCCGCAAGATGCATATTGTAATGTCCGGGAGCTGTACCGACAAAGCCGATCTCGGCGGCATAGGGGCGGCCGCATCCATTGGGGCAGCCGGTCATACGGGTGATGATATTTTCGTTGCTCAGCTCATGCTTGTCCAGCAGTTCCTCGATCTTGTCGATGAGCACGGGCAGGTAACGCTGCGCCTCTGCCAATGCCAGGGGGCAGGTAGGCAGCGCCACGCAGGCGATGGAATTCTTTCTCAGGGCGGATGCCGCCTCGGTGTGCCGGATAATGTCGTATTTGTTGAGTATCTCTTCGATGGCGGCCTTGTCCTTTTTGTTTATGTCGGCCAGAATGAGATTCTGGTTGCCGGTGAACCTGAAATTGGCTTTTCCCGTCCGGGCTATTTCCAGCAGCGCCGTCTTCATGGCCACCTTTTCGTCATCCAGCACGCGTCCGCTCTCGATAAAGGGAGTATAGTACCAGAGACCCTTGTGATTCTGCTGCCAGCCATAAAAGTCCATGCGTTCGGTATAGGTGACGGGACGGGGGTCTTCCAGGGGAAAGCCTGCACGCCTTCCCACTTCTTCCCTGTACCAGTCGGCGCCATACTTATCCACCGTGTACTTCAGCCTGGCCAGTTTCCGGTCGCTGCGGTTGCCATAGTCACGCTGGACGGTACAAACCTCATAGACGGCTCGTAGCAGTTTCTCGTCCCCTTCGGCTACGGATACGAAGCCAAGCGTGGTTGCCAGTCTGGGATAAGTGTCCGGATTGCCATGCGTGGCGCCCAGACCACCGCCGACGGCAATATTGAACCCCTTTAATTTCTTGTTCTCGATGATGGCGACCAGCGCGCAATCATTCGTGTATATATCGACCTCGTTGTTCGGAGGGATGCCAATGCCTACCTTGAACTTCCGGGGAAGATATCTGTCCTGGTAAAGGGGATCCTCTTCTTCCGTCCTGTCGGCCAGCTTTTCCTGGTCCAGCCATATCTCGTAATAGGCGTGGGTCTTTGGTTTAAGCATTGCACTGATCCTGGCAGCATAGGAATGTACCTGTTCGTGTACCTCCGATTGCATGGGATGTGCTGCGCAAGTAACGTTACGGTTGACGTCCCCGCAGGTGGCGATGGAGTCGAGACCTGCCCGGTTAAAGGCCTGGATGGTGGGTTTCAAATGAGATTTCAGCAACCCGTGCAGCTGCACCGTCATACGTGTGGTGATCTTGATGGTGCCGGTAGAATGTTCGCCCGCAATGTGATGGAGAGCGATCCATTGTTCGGGTGTAAGGAATCCTCCTGGCAGCCGCAGACGGATCATAAAGGAGAAAAGACGCTCCAGCTTCTTTTCAGCACGTTCTTCCCTTCGGTCACGGTCGTCCTGCTGATACATGCCATGGAACTTTATCAGGGACTGGTCATCTTCTCTGATGGCTCCTGTCACCTCATCCTGCAGACTTTCTATCATTGTGCCTCTCAGCCCGTCGCTTTTCTGCTTGATCCGCTCGGTCGACGACAGGTTCGTTTGTTTGGGAGGTTCTGCTGGTGATAAAGTATTTTGTTTGGTCTCGCTCATAACTTCGTTGGTTTAGTATACATCCTTTACAAATCGCCCGGCTTCTATCAATTCGTTCAGATAGCTCTCAGCCTGTGCGGCGTTCTTTTTACCCTGCTGCTGTATGATGGACAACAATGCGTTTTCGACATCCACGCTCATCGGCTCCTTGGCGCCGCAGATATAGATATGGGCCCCTTCTTCCAGCCATTTATATAGTTCTTCTGCATGCAGGTGCATTTTATGCTGCACATAGACCTTTTCTTTTTGATCGCGGGAGAAGGCTGTGTTCATCCTTGTCAGCACGCCTGTCTGTATCCAGTTCTGGATCTCCGTCTGGTAAAGGAAGTCCGTGGTGAAATGCTGGTCCCCGAAGAAGAGCCAGTTCTTTCCGCTGGCGCCCGTCGCGTCCCGTTCGGCCAGAAAGCTGCGGAAGGGCGCGATGCCTGTACCGGGGCCGATCATGATCACATCCTTATCCGCAGCAGGCAGCTTGAACTGCGAATTCCGGTGAACATAGAAATCCAGAGGCTGATCCGGGGACAGTTGGGACAGTGCGTCAGAGCAGAGGCCGTGCTTGGTCTCGCCATTGACGACGAACGTGTCCTTGCTGACGGTGATATGGACCTCTCCGCCGTGCGCTTCGGGGGAAGAGGATATGGAATACAGCCTGGGTGCAATGGGTTCCAGGATGCCGACCACTTCCAGGAATTGTGCAGCGTCCTTTACGGGATAGATCTTCAGCAGATCCCGTAATCCCATGCGTGTCTCCGGGATATCCTGACGGACGATGGAGGCATATTTTTTCACTACCCGTTCCGGGAGGAAGACGACATTCAGTTTTTTACGGAGCACATCCGACACAGACAGCTCTTCATCCCGGTGGGTCACTTTATGGGTTGGGGCGACGCCTGTCAGCGACAGAATAGCTTCCACAACCTCCTTTGGATTTTCCGGCGTGATCCCGATGGAATCGCCGGGCTGATATTCGACCTCGGCGGCTATCTCCAGGTGATAGGTTTGTTTCCCGGACCCGATGTCGTTGAGGTTGACATTATTGAGGACGGTGCCCGTGTATATTTTCTTTCCCGTGGGTTTACGGACGGTCACTGCCGGTGCGCCTGCGGCAGGTGTGGCGGCGCTAAGCAGTTTTTGCAGAATGCCGTCGAACCAGCTGCCTGCTTCGATCTCGTAATCCGTGTCGCATTTCTGCAGGCTGACGATACGTTGTCCGCCCATACGGTGGAGTTGCTGGTCAACATCCTCACCGGCCTTGCAAAAAAGAGGATAGGAAGTGTCTCCCAGCGCCAATACTCCAAATTTCAGCTGCCCCAATTGAAGGGATTCCCGGTGGATGTGATCATAGAATTTTTTGGCGCTGGCAGGCGGTTCGCCGTCGCCCTGTGTGCTGATCACCGTAAAGAAATATTCTTCCTTTGGCAGGTCCGTAAGACGGTATTGTTCAAGACCCACCAGTTTGGCGTTGATGCCTTTCTTCTTGGCTTTGGCTGCAAAATCCGAGGCCAATTTTTTCGAATTGCCCGTCTCCGTACCATAGGCAATGGTGATCTTGCTTACGGAGGGTTTGGCCGGAGCCTCCGGCTCCTGGGCCGCCGGCAACGTGCCTACGGGGACTGATGCAACGCCCGTCTGTGCGACTACACCAGCCAGATAGCCGCTGAGCCAGATCAGCTCTTCCTTGGTCGCGCCAGCGATCAGCTCCTGCAAAGTCTTCAGTCTGGGTGTTGTCAGCATATCGGTAACTTTTTATTGAATAAGTTATTGGAAGCTACGCTCAACGGCGTAAAGTATTGTTCCTTGTTGTCACTGTTCGGCATCCATCCAAACGAGGCATGCAGGGCCGCCACCTTGCCGATGATGATCAGGGTAGGGGAGGCATAGCTATTACCTGCGGCGTTGGACAAATATTCATGGATAGGATAGTGGGTCACCTGCTGGTTTGGCGTCGTTGCCTGTTCGATGACGGCGATCCATTTGTCAGGAGCTATCCCCGATTGCAGCAGCTTTTCCACCAGCGTATCGACGCCACCGGAAGACATATAGAATACCAGCGTGTCATCCGTATCTGCCAGGTCCTGCATATAGGACTCATTCAGCAGGTCCTGTTTATACCAGGTTAGCATCCGTACTGCCGTAGAATATCCTCTGGCTGTTAGAGGTATGCCCGCATAGGCGGCTGCGCCAAGGGCCGCCGTTACGCCAGGCACCAGCTCATATTCTATGTCGTGGGAGATAAGGGTTTGCAGTTCATCCAGCACATTGGAGAATACGGATACATCACCTCCTTTCAGCCGCACTACCAGCTTGCCTTGCCGGGCATATTCCACCAGCAGGTCGTTGATGACCGATTGGGGTGTAGACGCCTGGTCATTGCATTTCTTACCCACTGGCACAATCAGGACATCCTCGCGGGTATATTCCTGCAGCGCCTCACGGCTGACCAGCCTGTCTACAATGACCACATCGGCCTTTTGCAGCCAGCGCAGCGCCTTTAACGTGAGTAGTTCCGGATCACCCGGGCCGGCGCCTGCTATGATTACTTTCCCTTTGGTCATACTTTTCTTTTGACGGGCCTGGTCGGCCCAAACCATTGATTTTATGAGGACGCTCATGATGGTCGTTACCTCGGCAATAATGTCTTTTCAAAGGTCTCGGTGAATGCTTCGCATTTCGGACGGCTGAGCTGTGCTCAGCCCTGGCCCTGTATCATGCACGCTCCTACGGTCACATAGCTTGTTTCATCGATCAGGATCGCTCCTCCTCCAGCCCGCAGCTCGCGATAGCTGTCGAAAGGCAGAGGGGAGGCTGTACGGATAGTGGCCTTTACGATGTCGTTCAGCCCGATGCTGCCCGGTGAAAAATTCTTTTCCAGGGTATTGACATCCAGCTGATACTCGATGTCCTTTACTACGCTGCGCACTACGCGGCTGCCCAGCTGCAGCAGGTATTTATTACCTCTGATCAGCGGTTTGGAATCCATCCAGCAGAGCAATACCTCCAGCTCCTGGTCCACACGGGGCTGATGATCATTTTTTACGATAAGGTCTCCCCGGCTGATATCGATGTCGTCCTCCAGCTGCAATACAACGCTCTGGGGAGCAAATGCTTCTTCCACTTCCTTACCGCCCGTCTCGACGCTCCTGATCCGGCTGGTAAGCCCTGCCGGCAGCACCGTTATTTCATCCCCTTTGCGATAGATGCCGCTGACGATCTTTCCGGCATAGCCCCTGTAGTCGTGCAACTCGTGGTCTTCCGATTGCGGACGAATGATATATTGTACAGGCAGACGTCCATGGGTAAGATCGATGTCCTTTTCCAGCTCGGTCTCTTCCAGCAGCTCCAGCAGGGTAGGTCCCTCATACCAATTCAGCTTGTCGGATCTTTCCACGATGTTATCCCCTTTGAGCGCGCTGATGGGCAGATAAACCACATCCTTTAAGTTCAGGGCCTTTGCTATCTCTGCATAGTCGATGGCGATGTTGTTGTATACATCCTCAGAATAATCCACCAGGTCCATTTTATTGATCGCCACAACCACATGAGGGATATTCAGCAGGCTGGCGATGATGGAATGCCGGCGGGTCTGCTCAACGACACCGTTGCGTGCATCGACGAGAATGATGATCAGGTTGGCATTACTGGCGCCTGTGACCATGTTCCGGGTATATTGGATATGCCCCGGCGCATCGGCAATAATAAATTTCCTTTTGGGGGTCGAAAAATATTTATAGGCCACATCGATCGTGATACCCTGCTCCCGTTCGGCCCGCAGACCATCCGTAAGAAGAGCCAGGTCGATCTCGCCATCCTCCTTGTTCTTGCTTTGCTTTTCCAGCGCCTCCAACTGATCTGCCAGAATGCTTTTGCTGTCATACAATAGCCGCCCAATGAGGGTGCTTTTCCCATCATCTACACTGCCCGCGGTTATGAATCTTAATAAGTCCATTTTTAAATCTTTTATTTATCGGGCCTGGTCGGCCCATTCTTTTGACACTACCAGGACGCTAATGATGGTCCTTCGGACAGCGGACCCGTGGTCCGCTAGTTGGGCCTGTCGGCCCGACTCCTTTAGAAATACCCATTCTTTTTTCTATCCTCCATGGCCGCTTCGGACACCTTGTCGTCGATGCGGGTCTCGCCGCGCTCGCTGGTGCGTGTGGCGGTGATCTCACGGATAATATCGTCGATGACCGACGCGCCGGATTCAACAGCAGCTGTGCAGGTCATGTCTCCCACCGTACGGTAACGTACTCTTTTTATCTCCACCTGGTCCGTCGGGTCCAAACGTATAAAGGGGGATACGGCTACCCATTGTCCTTCATATCCGATGACCTTACGCTCGTGGGAGAAGTATATGGATGGCAGCGCTATCTGTTCGCGGCGGATATAGTTCCAGATATCCAGCTCTGTCCAGTTGCTGATAGGGAAGGCGCGTACGTTCTCGCCTTTGCGGATCTTCCCATTGTAGATGTTCCATAACTCCGGTCGCTGCCGTTTGGGATCCCATCCGCCAAATTCATCGCGCACAGAAAATATCCTTTCTTTGGCCCTGGCTTTTTCTTCATCCCTCCTGGCGCCGCCGATGCAGGCGTCAAACCCAAACTCTTCGATGGTATCCAGCAGGGTATAGGTCTGTAATGCATTGCGGCTGGCAAATTTACCCGTGGGCTCTGTCAGGTGACGCGCCTTGATCGTGTCCTCTACTTTCCGCACGATAAGCTTTTCCCCAATGGTCTCCGCCAGCTGATCGCGGAAATCCAATGCCTCCGGGAAATTGTGTCCCGTGTCGATGTGTACCAGCGGAAAAGGGAACTTTCCCGGACGAAAGGCCTTCAACGCCAGGTGCACCAGCGTAATGGAATCCTTCCCACCACTAAAAAGCAAGGCCGGTCGCTCGAACTGGCCCGCCACTTCCCGGAAGATATGTATGGCCTCTGACTCCAACTGATCCAGGTAATCCAACTGATATTTATTTGCTGTGCTCATAGTCTATCTTTTACTAAGCCCGGACCTGCGGGTCCAGACCATTGATTTTACAAGGACGCTCATGATGGCCCTTCGGGCAGCGGAGCTGTGCTCCGCTAGGAGGCGTGCAGGCCACATTCTTTTTTACCGGCGTCTTCCCACCACCATCTTCCCGCACGAAAATCTTCTCCGGACTTTATTGCGCGGGTGCAGGGAGCGCATCCGATGCTGACAAAACCCCGATCGTGCAGAACATTGTAGGGCACGTCGTTCTTGTCTATATATTCCCTCACCTGCTGGGTAGTCCAATGCAGCAGAGGGTTGTATTTAATGATCTGATTGCCTTCATCCCACTCGATCAGCGCATGATCCTTTCTTTCGGGGGAATGTTCCGCCCGCAGTCCCGTCACCCATACGGCCTGACCTTTCAAGGCCCGCTTCAGAGGCTCCACCTTGCGTATACGGCAGCACTCTTTGCGATTGTCCACCGACTCGTAAAAGGCATTCGGTCCCTTGTCATTGATGAAATTTTCCAGCAGCGTACGGTCGGGATAATAAGCTTTAACGCGGGTATGGTATTTATCGTTGGTGCTGCTCCATACAGAGTAAGTCTCTGCAAAAAGCCGCCCTGTATCCAATGTAAAAAGTGTGATCGGAATTTCGTTGGATGCAATGGCATGAGTGATCACCTGGTCTTCGATGCCAAAGCTCGTGGAGAATACTACCTGGTCCGGAAAACGCGCTGCCAGCAGCTTCAACGTCTGATCCATGTCCAGACCTTCCGTCTGTTCTATTAACCCACTAATTTGGTGGGGTATTGTAGTGTGGTGTTTGTTTAGCTGTATTGTATTGTCCATAAATCAGGTGGTTAATTTCGAACGAATAGAATGTCTGGGCGGTGGGAGACAAGTATCAACAGCAACAACAACAGGTGTTGTAACGGGAGAGAGACATGTACTTTATGGATGCTGTGAGTTTCATACTTGTGTTTAAGTCTACCATTATGATGGACAAAGATATAGTGTAATCCTCAAACTAAAAAAACCTTTTTTCACGGCCCACCGGCATCTTATTGGACTAACGATCGTTCAAAATATTGAATATGAAAAAGTTAGCCTTGCATCAGCAGCCAGCCATTATGGGGACTCACCGGCTATGATCACGCAGAATATTATTATTTACATGAATATGATATCTAATATGTAAGTAAAAAGAAGGGCGTTAGCCCCTCTTTTTTTATTGTTGCGGTGGCTTTGCAGCCGGCCGTCCATTATACTGTTTATCCCACAGATCCATCTGCATCAGCAGCTGATATGTAGAAAGAATATCCTGTGCAAAGCGCGCCTGTCTGTCGGACAGATTTCCTCCCTTGCCCTGCAGCATCATCTGGGCATTGGCCGCCATCTCTTCATCCCTCATATTATCACCCAGCGATTTGTAATACACCATCTGCTGCTGAAGGTCCTTTTTCAGCGAGGCCGTCACTTTCGCCGCCAGGGTAAGGTCCCCGGATTCATAACAGGCCTGGAGGAATCGGAAGGAGAAATAATCGTGCAGATTGCCCTGGTTGCTCGTCATACCATAAGGGAAATTAGACTCCAGCACATTCTGATCGAAATGCTCGAGCACCTTCCGGGCGGAATCTTTTTTGCCGGCATCGGCCAGACTTAGCGCTACCTGTGCATGGGCGAATTTAATGCTGTTGAGGTGTCGCCGGTTTTCCTCATCATAATAAACGCCAGGGACATTCGCATTCCCATACGTGAATTTTTCCATGAGGGTCTTGTACGCGACATCGTTGTCTACATTGCTATTCTCCACGGGCACCAGCTGATAGGAAAGCCCCCTGAGCCTTACGTATTTCGACAGACCCAGATCACCCAGCTCCTGGGGAGAGGTAAAGCAGATGGGACGTTTCCATTTATTGGCTGCAACGATGGCCAGTATGGCAAGATCGTTCTTGACCAGGAAGTTTCTTTGTTCCGGGATGTCCAGATGCAGCTCAGACACGACGCTGTCCCCTTCATGGACCGTACCATTGGCGCGCACCGTATTCAGATCGACAGGTACGGAGAATTTATGCGTAGGCACCAGGTTGACGGTGCTGCCATTTCCTGCTTGTCTGGTAAATGCCGGCTCATCGCTGCCGGTGACATTTTTCAGCACGGAATAAAGATCGTAGTACTTGTTCTTGTCATAGCCGGGAACATCGTTCACAAAATAAGAGACATTGCGTTTGTCTCCCATTATCTGTTCCGGTGTGAAAATGATATCGAAGGGTGCGCTCTCATTGACCTTGTAACGCAATTCATTCATGTACCAGTCCGTGCCGAGCAGCGTATTCACCATTACCCGCACATCCGGGCGTATGCCTTCCACCTCCTGTGCATACCATAGGGGATAGGTATCGTTGTCGCCAAAGGAGAACAATATGGCATTAGGTGGACAGCTTTCCAGATAATCCCTGGCCAGGTCTCTGGCAAGGGTTTTTTTGCTGCGGTCATGATCATCCCACTCCTGACTACCCATGAGTACGGGTACGGCCAGAAAGCAAAGTCCCGCAGCGGCGTAGTTGGCCAGATCAGCCTTGCCTTTAAAGGCAAATTTTTGCAGCAGCTCCTTCACCCAGATGACGCCCAGCCCGATCCAGATGGCAAAGACATAGAAAGAGCCGGCATAGGCATAGTCCCGTTCGCGTGGCTGCAAGCCTGCCTGGTTGAGATAAAGGACGATGGCAAAACCGGTGAAGAAGAAGAGCAGCGCCGTGACAATGAAGTCCCTTTTTGCTTTCATGGCCTGGAATACGAGTCCGATGAGACCCAATATGAGAGGCAGGAGATACATTCTATTATAGGACTTGTTGTTTTTATGGATGCTGTCCGGCAGCTTGCTTTGATCTCCCAAAAACATGTTGTCGATAAAAGAGATGCCGGTAATGGCATTGCCGTCGCGTACATTCCCGAAGCCTTCCAGGTCATTCTGCTTGCCGGAGAAATTCCACATGAAGTAGCGGAGGTACATCCAGCCTACCTGGTATCTCATGAAATATTTGATATTGTCGGCCATGGTGGGCTGGTCCCCTTCGCTCATGCCGGAGAACTCACGATAGGTATCCACTTCATGCCGGTCGTTGCTGGGATTCCACATACGCGGGAAGATATGTGCCGTAGGTGCGGCGCCCCAGTCCTGCACGATGGCCTTGCCCGACACCTCATATTTATCCTTGCCTTTGGTGTATACATCGGCGCCTTCCACCGTAGGAGCCGGGTCGGTAAAATCCGGTCCGTAGAGAATGGGCCAGTCGCCATACTGATCGCGGCTAAGGTAGCCGACCAGGCTCACGGGGTTGTCGACATTGTACATGTCCACCGACACGTTCGCATTACTGCGGATCAGAGTGGTGAAATAAGTAGAGTAGCCCAGCAGCATAAAGGCGAAGCACCAGAGGGCCATCTTGAATTTTGCAAGGGCATCGTTTTGGACGATGTAGCCTGCCAGCCAGGACAGACCCAGGCCGAGGAGCAGCCGGAAGAACTTACCGCCCGCGCCGCCGGAGCCGCTGATCAGTATAGGCAGCATAATGATGAGAACAAACAGCAGCATCCAGATACGGATCGTCGTACGGGTGACAGTCTCCCGCTTGAGCAGGAGTCCCCAGGTCAGCAGTGCGGCCAGCAGGACGAAGTAAAGTCCAAAGCCGGAGAAGAAGGGCAGGTTCAGGCTGTTGACAAAGAAGATATCAAAAGCCCCTGCTCCCTTGATCGTATATTGTATAACGACCACCTGTACCAGTCCCGTAATGACAATGCCCGTGAGGAGGGCAAGGATGATACCCCATGTGGTGGGCTTGAATCGCCGGAAATAATAAACCATGACGATGGCCGAGATAGTAAGGAGGTTCAGGAGGTGGACCCCGATGGAGAGGCCCATCATATAGAAGATAAATACAATCCATTTGTCGGCGCCAGGCTGGTCGGCATGGTGCTCCCATTTAAGGATGGCCCAGAATACCAGGGCGGTGAAGAAGGCGGAAGAGGCGTATACTTCGCCCTCGACGGCGCTGTACCAGTAGGAATCGCAGAAGGTATAGGCCAGGGCGCCCACGACACCGGCGCTCATGATGGTGAACAGCTGGCGTTTATCGGGCTCGGTCGATGTGTTTTGATTTTGGACGGCCTTCCGGGCAAAATGCGTGATGGTCCAGAAGAGGAAGAGGATGGACAGGCCGCTGGCGATGGCGCTCATGAAGTTGACGCCGCGGGCGGCGGTATGAGGATTGTCGCCGAAGAGGATGATGAAGAAGCGGCCCATGAGGACGAAGAGGGGGGCGCCGGGGGGGTGGGGGATCTGAAGCTTATAGCAGCTGGAGATAAATTCACCGCAATCCCAAAAGCTGCCGGTGGCCTCCATAGTCATGACATAGACGGTACAGGCGATGACTCCTACGATCCATCCCACGACATTGTTCACTCGATTGAAACTCATAATGTATTTTTTGGCACGGGCAAATATAGATTATTTCACCAGCAATTTTTTCACCTTCCTGCCCGCTTCGGTATCAATTATAATAAAGTAAACACCATTGGCCAGCCCATGGGGAGTGAGCGTCTGGGTATTCCCGCTGGCTGGTATCTGCAGTAATATCCGGCCGGAGGCATCTGCCATTCCGATGCCGTGGCAGGGGGAGGAGCTGGTGATGTGCAGCTCACCTGAATGGTAAGGATTGGGATAGATATGAATGATGGGACCCGGGCCTTCCAGCTCGATGGTGCGTATATAGGAATAATTATAGCGACCGTCCGCATCCACTATCTTCAGGCGATAGTAGTTGACACCCTGCAGCAGGCCGTTGTCCGCATAATGATAGGCGTTCACTGTATCCCCATTCAGGGCCGGCACAGAGTCCAGGGGTGAAAAGTTTACACCATCCGGACTTTTTTCGATGACATACCGGACCGTATTCACCTCTCCGCCGGTGCTCCATTGCAGCAGGCCTCTTTCCCCTGAAAGGGCGGCCGTAAAGGACAGCAGGACAGGGCCCTGTGGCTGGTTGGCGCCGGGGCTGCCATTGCCGATCCAGAACTCGGAGAATCCATTGACGGCATATTCGGCATAATAGCCGTTGTCATATGGGATAATGCTAACATCCCGGTGGGGTTGGAAGAAGTGATAGAAGCCGATGGCATTGTCGTTCAGGGCGCTGTCCTCCTCGGCGGCCACAGGACTGCTGTATTGGGTAATCCCGGCCTGGTAGGCATCGGGCAGATTGGGGCAGGCCGGACAGCCGCTGGCGGCTATCATTGTCTGCATCTCCGTATCCAGGAAATAGTAACGTACGGCCACGCTGTCGACAGGTGGCTTCGAAGGCTGGATGACGATGTTCCTGTCCAGGTAATATTGTTTGCCGTCATTGCGGACTCCGCTGGTATTGATAAAGACCTTTACCTTGACGCTGCCCAGGTCCTGGCCATTGGGCTGCAGGGATACGATCCGCTGTCCGCCAAGATCGAAGTTCACCCAACCATTGCCATTGACAGGAAGGGTCAGTGTCGTATCGGCATTGTTGTAAATAGCTGCTTTATCAAAGATGTGGATATCGTCTATGCCTACTCCCTCAAAGTTGGTGCCAGGGTCGCTGCTCATGACGATGCGGAACCTGACGCTGCTGGCGTTGGTAGGAATATCGTAGCTGGAGACATGCCATTTCGTGTCCGATAGCTGCCAGGCCTGACGGGGACCATTATCATACCAGTTGACCCCTCTGCCTGTCGTGCCTAATTTCATCCAGCTGGTCCCGTCCGTGCTGTATTCCACCCAGTGGAAGTCGCACATGCAATTGTCTTCCGTCCGGAAGATATGGCTGAAGGACAGTACGGGATTGGCAAGGGAGCTGAGATCAAAACAAGGCGAGTACAGATAGGACAGTTCGTTGTCATGATAATTGCCCGTGAGATTGGTGACCCAGCATCTGGCCCCATTCGCGGCTTGGTTGATGATCGTCTTGGCCGGCGTTCCCCATTGCCAGCTGTCATTGACCCCGCCCGTATACCAATGCCCGTCGCTGCTTTCAAATCCTTCCAGGTAAGGGAAACTGCTGATCATCGGCACGGTCTGGAACTGCAGGGGCGCCAGGCTGTCATTTGCTGCATAGGTATCGCCGGGGGCGCTGACCCAGGCGCGCAGGGTATATATCTTATAGGCGGAAAGATCCGCTTTTTGTGCGAACGTATAGATAAGGGAATCACCCGCGGGGATGGAAGGTATATGTTCGGTGACGCTGGTCCCGTTGACAGAATAGGTCACGGGTATATTGCTGACGGATGCATTGCTGTAGTTCTTTACCAGGATGCTCACCGTCTCGGTATTGCTGAAATTGCAGATATTGGTCAGCACAGGGCTTTTGAGGGAAAGGGTGCTGATATCATTGGAGGCCCGTGTGAGGGTAATGTCGTCGAATATATAGCCGTCATCCAGATCTCCATCCGTCACGACAGAGTTGGCAGAAGTATGTCCTTCCTGTCCAAACTTTATCTGGAAGCTGCTGCTCAGGGCCTGGGCCGGGGAGGCATTTCGAAGGATGCCTGTAATATCGATATTGGGTGAAGCCTGATAGATTCCAATATTCGATGGATTGATGTCCAATGTTTGAACGGGTATCCAGGCTGCCTGGTCATTGCCTCTTATCCAGACTGCATTACCTGGGAAGATGGAGTCGATGCCCTGGTTGCGGTAATAAAAATTGAGCCAGATCTGATCGCTGGAGGTATAAGCGGAGAGGTTGAACGTAGTGATCAGGCTGTCTGCATTGGTATTATTGGCATAATGCGCCTGATCCAGGATGGCGCTGCGGACACCGGTCCTGGAAAAGCCGCTGTTGACAAAAGTGCGGGCTCTTCCGTTGGAGGTGCTGCGGGTGAAATCACAGCGGTCTATTCCAATGAGACCTTTTACAGGGCTGGTATATTCAGTATCCGCTGCCGATTCGAACCCTTCCGTAAAGGAGGAGTTTAGCGTGAGGGGATCATTGGAGAGGTTTTTGACCACCGTGGTCAAGGTGTCGTTGCTGTTGTGAGGATCTCCAGGATAGGAGACCCATGTCTGTATGGTATAACCGCCCGCCGTCGAAAGGTCGGCCTTTGCGGAAAAAGCATAGCTGTAGACGCCGCCTGGTGAAAGGACAGCGCTGCTGTTTTCCGTCACGACAGCCCCTCCGTTGATCCGGTAGGATAGATTGAAGGCGGAGCCGGAGGGTATCGTGCCCAGGTTCTTGAGCTCTATCCGGATGGTTTCGCCAGAGCCCAACTGGGAAGAGGTGAATTTTCTACCGGTGAGCGGGCCTATGAGGGAATCCACTGTATAATCATTGTCGAGCGCTGTCAGCGCGCAGGCTCCCCCCGAAGGGACGACCACTCCTGCCGTCGAACGTCTGCCGGGGGCGCTTCCATTTACCGCTCTTACGGCCAGCCAGCAGGCGCTGTCCCTGTTCAGATTGCCCAGGAGGAAGCTGGTGGCAGTCGTGGATGCCACTTTTTGCATGCTATCGCCTTTCAGCTGCATGATATCATAGCTTGTGGCAGAGGGGATGGCGCCCCAGCTCAGCTGCGCATATCCCTGACAGGGATTGGTTACCGTAACCACGGGCTGACCCAGTATGGTAAGATCATAATTGCTGACGTCGCTGTAGGCTGTTCCGTTGCGGGTGACCCTTATCAGTCCCTGATTTGTTGCGGTGGCGGGTACCGTCCAGCTGTACATCCGCTGGCTGGCGGGAATGCTGCTGCTGATAGTGGACCAGGTGCTGCCATGATCAGGACTGTATTCCAAGGTGAAGGTATTGGGATCGCCTCCATAAGCGCTCCATCGGATGATCTCTGTGTTACCGGGCACCCAGGTCTCACCTCCATATGGATACTCCACGATGACAGAGGGTTGTATCATCTGGTAGGTAAGGATAAAACCCTGTGCTCCGGAAGGGACGGCCGTTCCATTTACCGTCAGGGTAAAGTTACCCGCCGGAGGATTGTTGATGACCACCTGCTCGATGTTGTTGCGATGATCGGCCCCTTCCACGGCAATATTGGTTACACCCGTTACGGCAGGATCCAGTATCAGGGGCTGGTGTACAGTGGCATCGGGCGCGGTGACGGTGAGGTCCAGGTCGTTGACCAGGGTCGTAGTGGCATAGGGCGCCGCGGGTGCATCCGGCCAGTAAAGGAGGACCTTCAGCTGCTGCAGGCCGGCAGGGATGCCTGTAAGCGTATGCGTATAGCTGTCGCCGTTGACGATGGTATTGGCAATATAATGACCGGTCTCAAGGGCTTCGACCGCAGCGCGGATATTCAATGATCCGAAACCATATTTGAAATCTGGCCCCGGATTACCCAAATCGTTCGCCGTATTGCAAACCAGGGCCTTCAGCAGGGCTGCGGGCGGATTAGCGCCTCCATGCAGCTGTCTGTACCGTTGTACAAGCAATGCCAGCGAGCCTGCCACCGTTGGAGAAGCCATGCTGGTGCCGGAACTGGCTCCATAGGCATTGTTGGGAAGGGTGGAGATAATATTCATGCCGCCTGCCACGATCTCTGGCTTGAGCCGCCCATCGCCCGTCGGGCCGGAACTGGATCCCGGATATATGGCATTTGTGCTGTTGTCCATGTTACCCACTGTCAGTACATTTTTGGCACACTGATAACCTGATTTTATGGTGGCATACTGCGGACTGTATGGGGTGCAGGTGAACTTTCCGTCATTGCCTGCCGCGAAAACGTGCAAAAGGGTGGGGAAAGAGATCAATTGCGCATCCAGATAATAGCTGAGAAAATCATAGTCCCCATCCGTAGCACAGCCGGGGTCATACGCCGTATAGGAGTTATTGGTCAGCACCATATTATAATCTCCGATGTATACTTCCGCATTGACCAGCACGTCGCTGAAATACTGGCTGATGATAGTAGCATGCGGGGCCATTCCTCTATATCTTGGGTCCAGGATGCCTCCGCCGGCGACGGTTCCGGAAGTATGTACGCCGTGGCTGCCGCTGATATAGGGGAAGCGGTCTATCTGCCTGCCGGTGAAATCCACATGCGTATAGGGATCGGAATCATCCCCTACGCCTACCGTCACGCCATCTCCAAACAGGTTGCGATTGGGATCATTGCTCAATGCATCCACTCCGTGGGCTGCCCGGTTGTTATAGTTCAGGCTTCTGTCCTTCATGGATTGAATCCCTATATAGCTGATATAAGGCAGTCCGGCTATGCGCTGCAGAGCGGCCCTTCCGGCGCGTATAAAAAGGACCTTTTGGGGTTTGATCCTGGTATTGACAAGGGTGGCTCCCGCCGTCACCAGATCCCTGCCCACTTCTTCCCTGGTCATAGTTCCGAGAAAGCTTACGGCAATAAGTTGTCCATCCTGCTGTGTATAGACAGCGGGGTTGGCGAGCAATTGAGGAGATATTTTTAGATCAGCCGGCACCTGGTAGATACTGCTGACGGCATACTTTTCCAGACCGGTGAAGGCGGAGCTGTTCGTGAATTCCGCCCAATAAGCCTTACCGGGTACATAGTCGAAGAGATGAATACCCTCTGACAGAAGGTCGTTTCGCTCTTTAATGCCCGGCAGACGATGGAATTGCAGCAGGACATAATAATGTCCTTTGTATTGGGTCTTTTGCAGGCTGTCACTACTGAAAACATGTATAGTGTTCTTCTCCTGGCTGAGAAGTCCGTTCTTGAAGAAAATAGGTTGAGGTCTTTGCTGGGCGACAGCTGGCAGGAAATTAACCAGCAGGAGGGAGAACAAAAGAAGGGAGACAATGCGTCGTGCGATATACACAGTTTTGGTTTTCAATGTTCTCGGAAAGGATTTATAGGGGAAAGCTTTCTGCTAAAACGTCCGATCGCGAAAAATATTTTTTACAGATGCTGCCCTTAATGAAATTCCGTCATGCAATCGTTTGTATACGTAATTTATTGCATATGGATGGTTAAAATATGGTTAAATCCATTTAGCAATTTGTTAAAATCAATGAAGAGACGGGTGCTCTCTCTCGGTATTTTACAGCCAACTTAAAAACTACCGCTAATTTATGAGAAAACTCCTCATGTTTTGCCCGGTGCTATTATTTTTAGCGCTGGACGCACTGTCACAGAATCCTAGCGCGGTGCAAGGAAAGCCTTCCAATCTTATTACAGTCAAGGGCACGATCAGGACGGACAACGGGCAGCCGATCGCCAATGTATCCATTCGTGTCAAGAGCACCAACAAGGGAACTACTACCGATGACAACGGTAATTTTACGCTTACGGTATCTCCGCAAGCCACCCTTGAAGTATCCGCTATCAACTATGCGGCCCAGGAGGTCAAACTGGCCGGCCGGACATCCCTGGCGCTGACGCTGCTGGAGAGCAACAGCAGCCTGGGCGAGACCGTTATCATCGGTTATCAGCGGATCACCCGTAAGAAAACGACAGCAGCTATTTCCAGCATCTCCGGCAAGGAGATCGAGAACCTGCCTTCTTCCAGCTTTGACCAGCTGATGCAGGGCCGCCTGTCCGGAGTGAACGTACAGAATTTCAGCGGCGATCCCGGGGGCAGACCTACAGTCAGTGTTCGTGGTAATACCCTAATCTCGAGGGATTATGATCAGAACAGAGTCGTCAACAACCCATTGTATGTGGTGGACGGTGTTCCCCAGCCCAATGAAGAATATGTAGGGCCTGGGACTTCCACCGGTATGAACTACCTGGGTGGCGTCAACCCCAATGATATCGAGTCCATTGATGTGCTAAAGGATGCGTCTGCCGCCGCCATCTATGGTTCGCGCGCCGCCAATGGAGTTATCCTCATTACGACAAAAAAAGGCCGCTCCGGCAGTCCGAGGGTATTTGTTTCCGGGTATGCAGGCGTTACCGAGCGACCAAAGCTCCGCGAAGTTACCTTGGGTGCACTTGAAAGAAGGCAGAAAATGGCCATTCTGCAGCAGGAATTGACCTATATTCAGCGCCAGCAGCTGCCGTATATGCTTACAGACAGCTTGAATCCAGCCTTCAATGGCAATACGGACTGGCAGGGTCTGTTCTATAAGACAGGGCTCATCCGTAATGGCGACCTCAGCATGAGCGGAGGCAGCGAAACCTCCAATTACCGGTTCAGCACGGGCTATTATGATGAGCAGGGGATTATTAGGGCCACAGGCTTTAAACGCTATTCCATGCGATTGAACCTGCTTACCAAGGCGCTGCATGGCCGGCTGGATATCAACCCCATCATTTCTTATGCTCGTACGGATAGGGCAAGAGGTAATGGAACGGACCCGCGAGATCCGACGAATTACAATCCATTCAGCCTCAGCGCGGGCAGCATGCCTTCTTCACTATTTGCACTCGATCCCAATAAAGCGCAGGCTATTTTAGGCGCTTACAACGGCAGCCTGGACAAGAACATCGGCAACAATCTCAATATTAATCTGAACCTCGGTTATACTTTCAATCCTCATTTGAAGCTAATCTCCCTGGAGAGCTATCAGTATAACACTTCTCGTAGGGATTTCAACAGGACTAATGCCATGGAAAGCCAGCAGGGTAATTATTCCTATACATTTACAGACGCCGGCATCGATGCGCGGCTGTCCAACTATCTCACGTATACCAATCAGTTGGGAAAGAACAATCTGAGCGTACTCGTTGGTCAGGACGTTCAGTATAACCAATACGAGAGCACGACGGCATCGGGTTCAAATGGCGCCAGCGACCAGATCCAGGTGGTGAATGGTTTCCGGCAGTCCACGCTGACAGCCAATTCGGATTATCAGGCGTACGGTTTGTTGTCTTATTATGGACAGCTGGCTTATGACTATGAGAGCAGGTATCTTTTGTCTTTCACGGCACGTACGGATGGTTCCTCACGGTTTGGCGCTAATCACAAATGGGGGTTCTTCCCTGCTGCTTCCGCTGCTTGGATTTTATCCGATGAGAAATTTCTGAAAAATTCTTATTTCTCGTTGTTGAAGTTCCGCGCCAGTCTGGGTACTTCCGGCAGCCTGCCCAGCCAGAATTATCTTCAGTACAACCTCTATAATGTCAATGCGGCTTCTTACATTGGCAATGACTATACGACCTCATCCGCCACTTCATACAACGCCATTACCGCCATCGCGCCAAATTTCCACGATGGAGTGGCTCAGAAGAACCTCAGCTGGGAAAAATCCATGCAATGGAATGTCGGTGCTGATATGGAGATCGAGCAAGGCAAGTTCGGGGCCCAGATCGATTTTTACAACAGGGAGGGCTCCCTTCAGCTATTTTCCGTCAATCTGCCTGTCACTACCGGATATGATGTAGCTATGACCAATTCCATCGGTGTCAGGAACGCCGGAGTGGAGCTGACGATAAAAGCGAACCCCCTCTCAAAATCCAGCCCGGTGAAATGGTTCTCCAGCTTCAATATCTCCTATAACAGAAACCGTATCATGAACCTTCCCAATGGAGGCAGGGACCTAATAATGGATGGAGATAGATTTGACAAATCGCATATACTTTCCGTCGGACGGCCTATCAACAGTTTCTATCTGTACAAGACCCTGGGTGTATTCTCTACGGATGCCGACGTGCCTGTCGATAAGTATACGGGTGCGCACTACCACAATGGCAACGGAGATTACAAAGCCGGTGATTTTTACCTGGCCGATCTGGATCATGATAACTTCATCGACATTTTCAATAGCGGCCTCAACCCGGACAAAATGCCCATTGGTGACCCCAACCCCAAGTTCACAGGCGGATGGACAAATAACATTACCTGGAAGAATTTCGTCCTTGGGATATTCTTTTCATTTACATTCAAAAGAGATGTGTTGAACCTGTACAAGGCCGATCAGTTCAGTAATTCCACTGACGGCAATGCCAACGCCAATTTCGCCCAGTACAGTACTCCCAACTTGGACAATGTCAATATCTGGCGTAAGCCTGGCGATAAGGCTGAATTTGCAAAATATGACCTGGGCACTTATCTCTATTATTACACTTCTGCGCAGACTTTCTTCCTTACACCAGGTGACTATGTGCGGCTCAAGAGCCTGAGCCTCGGCTATCAGCTGCCGGAGAAGGTATTGCATAAGCTGGGCGTAGGGCGTGTCAAGATATTTGGCGTAGCCGACAACCTGCTGAAATGGCAGGCATCGAAGGACCTTCCTGACGCTGAGAATGTAAATGCTTATGGAGAATATGACGGTGCAGGATATCCGCTGCCTAAGAAATTCACCTTTGGCCTGGAAGTACAATTTTGATCCTAACAATTTTACACAATGAAAAAGAAAAATATATTATATCTGGCGACGCTGATGGTCTTCATATCCGCCACTTCCTGTAAAAAAATCCTCGAGCAGCAACCCAGGAACTCTACCTACCTTGATGTATTCTGGAAGTCAGCCAATGATTGCGAATATGCCATTGCTGGTAACTATGCGCTGATGAGAGATGCCTTCACGGACTATGCATTCAGATATTATATGTACGGGGATGCCGTCGCTAACACCTATTTTACCATCGACTACAACGGGGATGGCCTGGAAGGCATTCAGGGTGGCGATTACACTTTCCAGTACAACCTCCAAAGCCTGGGTAACTGGACCAAATATTACAAAACCATCGCCATGAGCAATACAGTGCTCAAACAGGTGCCCAAGATCACGGACGCCCAGCTGGAATCATCTGGTAATGTGGATGATCCCACCGTTTACAGGAACAAGATCCTTGGTGAAGCGCTTTTTATCCGGGCTTTGACCTATTTCGAAATGGTAAAAATATGGGGCGATGTCCCCCTGGTTATCGAAGCCTATGATGACCCCATCACCGCGCCGCAATTGCCCAGAAGCCCAAAGGCAGATGTGATGGCCCAGATCGAAAAGGATTGCCTTCAGGCGGCCGGACTCCTGCAGTGGGGATACCAGGACAAATCGAATGTCGCTGTCCGTGCGAACAAAGGTTCCGTCTTTGCCTTGCTTGCGCATCTCTACCTGTGGAGGGCGACGACTACAGACCTCTCTACTCCCGACCCTATCATGAGCGACGTTGATAAGGCCAGTGCAGCGATTGATTCAATTACCACGATGGGCGGATATACGCTGGTTGATACCGCCGACTATGGCAAACAGTTCATTGGCCGCAGCAGCGAGAGCATCTTCGAAATTTACATGAGCGAAGATTCCAAGGAAGGGACCAACAAGCATATAGGGATGGCGTTCCTTACGGACAAATATGTCAACGGATTTGGCACAGGCCATCGCTTCTGGGTCCCGCCCGCCTATCTTAGCAACCATTATTATACTTCCCCTATCTACGACCCGGGCACGGACTCTTCCTATTCCGACACAATGGATGTCCGGTTCAGAAACAACTTCGACATGGTACATGATGCAAAACCTACTTGCCGGAAATATGCTAATGTGGTGTACCGTAATCCTGGTACAAGGACCGATCCTTACCTGAGCAATAACATGATCATTTTCCGGCTCAGCGATATGCTGCTTCTTAAGGCGGAAATCGCATTGTATAAAAATGATATCAATACAGCCGTGAGTATTATCAACGGATGGAGACAGCGTAACGGCGGATCCAGTTTCTTTTTTGTAGATAATACATGGTCCAGGGACGATCTGATGTATGAATACATACTGGAAAGGGGCAAGGAGCTTTACCTGGAAGGTCATATTTTCTGGGACCTGATACGGACTCGCCAATATGGCAATTTTGTACCGTGGCTGTCCGATACGAGGTTTATGCAAGGTGGATTTTACTGGCCCGTGGACCCGTATTTGTTCAGGGACAACAGGTTCCTGGTTCAAACGAGCTATTGGAAGGGAAAAGTTTAATCGTTTTTGAAAAAAAGAAATTATTATGAAAAGGATAAATATTTTTTTAGTATTAGTGGCAGTAGTTTTTGCATCATGTAAAAAGAGCTATGTCGATGATGGAGGTAGATCCAACCCCAACGTCAACATGACCACCTATGACTTTCTGAAGTCAGATACACTCTTTGCAGACCTGGTACATCTTATTGATAGGGCGGGCCTGAAAGAGGCCATAAATGGCAATATCACATTCTTCGCAACTACCAACTATGGCGTACAGGATTATTTGAAGGCAATGAAGCAAAGACGCGCCGTTGAACTGGGAGACGAGAATATCACCTATACGTTGGACAGCATTCCCCTGACCAACCTTGACTCGCTGAAGACTTATATGTTCCAGGGGAAGATCAGCCGTGATCAGATCACCCTGCAAGGGCAATTGTACAACTCTCTTTTCGGAGCCATTCCCAATGTTCAGTACCTCATCAAGATGACCCGAACCTTCGAATACGGCGCTTATGTGGATCACGTGGATTATGTCACTTATACTAAAGTCATTGGTACAAGAGATGACATGGTACTGGATCCCTCCACCATTCCCCCTGATCAGGTAGATCATAGCGTCACCTGCCAGACCTCCGGCATTGTCACAACCACGGGTATAGTACATGTGCTGGATGGTTATCACCGGCTGCTGTTCAATAGCGATGTACTGCAATAATCAAACTACTAAAAACATTTGCAATGAATAAAAGATTAATTTTTCTGCTGGCGTTGTTCACCTGCTGCCTGGCAGCCTGCAAAAAGATAACGGACGGATTCCTCAGTGATACCCTTCGCTATAAAAGCCCGGACCTTTATTGTCAAAGAGGATTACCGCTGGTGCAGTCGGATCCGATCAACCTGGATGGTTCTACGCCGCCCATTACCTTCAAAATGATGAACCTGCGGGACAGCTCCGGCAAGGGCCTTCCGGCTGAGTTCAATACCAAATATGATATCACCGTCTTCAAGGCGGGGATGAGCTTTAACGTGGACACGGATACAACCATCGATCTCCTCAATCTGAAAAGGGAGACACAGCATGTCACTCCCATGGAGTTCAACAATGTCAGTGGTCGGCTGACTTTCAACAAGGGGTCTGTGAACCTGCCCTTAGGCATCTATGTCTTCGATATAGAGGCTACCAATGTCCATGGCACGAAATTTTACCCATCCTTGGGCAGGATCAATGTGGTGGACCCCACCGATGACGATATGTTCCAGCTGGAGGATAGATCCAACAATGCCTTTGCCGATGCGGACGGGTCAGTAACGCCGATGAAAGCGTTAAAGGTGATCTTCACTAAAGTATCTGCTCAGGGGGACCGCATTTTTTTGAAGCTGACGGACAAGAACGGGAGCCCGTTCAACCCCAGCGCCGGCGAGATCATCAAGCGGGGGGACCGTCCGACGTTCGAAAACTATACCAAGTTCCATCCCATCATGTATAATGATACCAGCATGATCTGCGACTTTGAAGTGCCGCCCTTCCCGCTGGCAAAATATGTAACTCCAACTACCGACTGGGGCCACCTGATCTATTATCGCATACCCAGCCAGTTCGTAAACATCGATGGACTGGCCGCGCATAAGTATTCCGCCAACGTGCGTATCGCTTTTGATGTCAAGCTGGATGGAACGTATATCGTGGAGTTCAGGATGCCCGACGCGACAAGGACGCCGTAGTTATTGCTCTGATCTGTATTTGACCAGGGAGTGTACCGTTTTTTTGGTACACTCTTTTTTTTGCCTATATTCATCGAATATTTAATCCCCAATACAGCATGACCCAATCCCCGGAAGTTCCCGTATTACCGTCCTCTTCAAGATCCCTGTCCCTGGACATCTTCAGAGGAATGACCGTTTGTTTTATGATCATCGTGAACACCCCTGGCAGCGAGACCTTCACCTTTTCCCCTTTGCGTCATGCGCATTGGAATGGCTGCACGCCCACCGACCTGGTATTCCCCTCTTTTCTTTTTGCCGTAGGCAACGCCATGAGCTTTGCCAGGAAGAAGTTCGCCACCATGAGCAATGGCGCCATACTGGGAAAAATATTCAAAAGGACCCTGCTTATTTTCCTGCTGGGCTTTTTGCTTTACTGGTTCCCCTTTTTCCAGTCCGAGAATGGCCACTGGCATCTGTCGCCCATCTCTCATACCCGGATCTTAGGCGTGCTGCAGCGGATCGCCCTTTGCTACTTTTTTGCTTCCCTCCTTATCCAATACTTTTCTACCAGGACCATCGTCGTTATCTCTCTCCTGTTGCTGATAGGCTATTGGGTGATATTGCTTTTGGCCGGTGTGCCGGGGGCCGACCCCTTTGGTATGACCACCAATGCGGGCTATAGGCTGGATGTCTGGGTCATGGGGCAGGACCACATGTATCACGGGGAGGGCGTGGCTTTTGATCCCGAAGGGATCCTTAGTACCTTCCCCGCCATTGTCAATGTCATTGCCGGCTATTTCACCGGCGTCTTTGTCCAGCAGAAGGGTAAGAGCTATGAAGGACTTACCAAAATGCTGCTCGCGGGCAGCGCGCTGATGGCGGTGGCCGTAGGGTGGGACCTCCTGCTGCCCATCAACAAAAAATTATGGACCAGCTCGTATGTGCTGTATACCGTAGGCATCGATCTTATATTTCTCGCCTTCCTTATTTATATCATCGAATTCCGGCAAAAGAAAGCCTGGACCCCTTTTTTCAATGTATTTGGAAAGAACCCGCTGTTCATCTACCTGCTGTCGGAATTGCTGGTGGTCGTATTGTTCGTTATTCCGCACGGCCCGGGTCAAAACCTCTTCGAATGGATCAATAGCAGCTTTTATCAGAAAATACTGCCAGGGGCCGTGGGGTCGCTGTTCTTTGCCCTGAGCTATATGATGGTATGCTGGCTGGTGGGCAAGTTCCTGGACGCAAAAAAGATTTATATCAGAGTTTAACTTAAATTGCGCCTCCAAAACGCGACGCTACATGTATAAGGCTGTATTCCTGGATATGGACGGGACCCTGTTAAAATCGGATCATTCCGTCAGTGAGGCAACGAAAGAAAAAATCCAGCAGCTTGCCAGGCGGGGAATTCCCGTCATTCTGGTATCTGCAAGGCCCTATGATGCCATCCTTCCCACTTTCCGGTCCATTGGCATTCCCGATGATCATCCGCTGGTAAGTCTCAATGGCAGCTATATTGTCGAAAAAGGACAGCCCATTCTGGATGTAAGGATCGATCTCGATATTACCAGGACGGTATCGGAAAAAGTGAGACCTTTCAAAGCGACTATTGCCTATTATCTTCAGAAGAAATGGTTCGCTGAAGTAAAGGATAAATGGACGGATTATGAGCAGCGGATCATGGATGTGACATTGGAAGTGGCGCCTCTTCCCGAGCTCGTCAGCGGATGGGCGCAGCATGGCATCGCGCCTAATAAGATGATGGTGATGAGCGAAGCTGCCAATATTCAGCAAATCCAGCAGCATCTCCGGAGCGACTACAATGGCAGGCTCAATATTTATCCTTCCAAACCTACTTACCTGGAAGTTATGGACCCGCGGGGGTCCAAATCAAATGCTGTGAGCTGGCTGATCCAACGGATGAACATCCACCGTAAGGAAGTCATTGCCATGGGAGATAATTTCAATGACAGGGAAATGATCGAATTCGCCGGGATGGGTGTAGCAATGGGCAACGCTCCCGATGAGATCAAGGCTGCGGCAGACTATGTGACAGACACCAATAACAACGATGGGGTCCGGCTGGCGTTGGAAAAATTCTTTGGTTAGAATTTTATATGATCTCGTATAACCTTGCCAGATTGATCAGCTCCACTGTATTGGATATCTTCAGCTTGTCCAGTATACGGGTCTTGTGCGTGCCCACCGTGGATTTATGAAGACTGAGCGTGTTGGCGATCTCTGATACCGAGCTTCCTTTCAACATTTGCAGGACGACCTCGAATTCCCTGTCGGAGAGATCTTCGAAAGGATTGTCCTTTAGCTTCTTTGTCAGCTCGCCCGACAATATCTCCGCGAGATTGTCGCTGATATAGCGTTTGCCTCCCAGTACTTTTTGAATGGCATATTTGATCTCGGACTCTTTCGAATATTTGTTCAGGTAACCATGCGCACCGATCTTGAGGAAACGTTTGGCAAAAAACACTTCTTGGTTCATGGTAAAGATGATGATCTTTAAAGCAGGATATTCCTTCAACAGGTAAGTAGTGAGACTGAAGGATTCCGTATGGGGCATATTGATATCCAGTATCAGCAGGTCAAAGCTGGCGGATCGCATTTTTTTTATCACTGTCTCTCCATCTTCGGCTTCGTCTATAGACACATCCCTTATGCTGCTATTGATCAGGAGCTTTAACCCGGCTCTGACGATGGAATGGTCATCAGCGATTAAGATAGTGTGCATTTGTCTCGGTTTGTAATAGGGTTCTCGTACCAAACAAATATAAATGATATAACTTATATTTTAATGCCCATCTTATACTTCCTGACGGCTGCCAGCAGCTTCTTATACTTAGGGATCAACGTATGAAGAAAAAGAATATAGAAACTTACGGATAGAAAAATAATGATCAGCCATTTATAGATCCCATTGTCAAGAAGAGGAGAGGAGCCGCCCCGCGAAAAGTAAAAGACCTTCCCAAAGAGGGTTAGAGTGTAAAATCCCGAAAGGATACTCAATATCCCAAAAGAAAAGATATACTTATCCAGGATGGTCTCGACCTTTTGCAGAAAAGGCATCAGCCGCAGGCCCAGCAGGGTAGGGTAATCCGCAAACAGCAGCAGCCTCACATGGAAGTAGACAAAATAAGCCAGCAGGAAAAAAAGGATCACCTGCTGATCCATACCCCGACCGCCATACCTGTATAATGTACGAAGGCGGTATATGTTATACAGCAGGAGCAGGCCGCCAGCAACGATCCGGATAAGGATCTTATTTTTCAAATAGAAAGCATCGGACAGGGGGTTTCTTACCACGATCTTTTCCAGGTCGGACGAAAGCACCGGACGTTCTTCCATCGACACTTCAGGGAAGCTGTCCCAGGATTCCTGCAGGTTTTTTAGCTCCATACGAGTTTTTCCTTTAGGTAAGGGATAAAGTTCTTTTTAACCCCTTCGCTCGATACAACATTGGAGGGCAGGGGGCCTGTAAGATCTTCGATGTCTATCTCGGACGTGTTCTGGAACCCGAGGAAAAGACGCATTTTCTCATAGTCGGAGACCTCCCCCATGCGCGTCCTGAACTGGACCATATTCTTCTGATAGTCAGGAGACTTGAACCGGATGCTCCGATCTGTCTCCGGCGCCATGTCCTGGCAGATGGAATGCAGAGCGGCCATGTTGACGCAAGCCCTGAGCAAAAGCACCTGCTTGCTGTCATTACCTCTCCTGAAACGGATGTTCTGCGAAGCGGCAGAGATAATGTCGGCAAACAGCTTTTGATGCTCCCGGTAATTGTTGGTGAAGAAGCGGCAGATGGAATAGACTCTTTTGTGCTGGGATTTTAGAAGGGATTTGAGATCCTGATCAGGACCTTCCTTTTTTGTTGAATTATTCATGCGGTATGGATTTTTGTTGTCATAGGGATGGATACAAAACAAATGCACGGTAAATATTTGTATAAATCGAGACAATCGATAACTGTCTGTGTCGTTTTGCTTACGCGAAGAGACAAGGCGATTATGCACCCAAAAAACAAAATTTGCTACTATTAAATGAAATATGCATTAGTAATATATTTTATGCAAAATTTAGACCTTGTTTTGTAGTTAAAAAACTACATTCAATTAAATTTTGTACTATACCAACGCGGGTGGCTTATTAATAACTTGTCAAAGCAGAAAAATCAGCTTATATAGATTAGTAGCCTGTATAAGTTCTTAAACTTACGTCAATGAGTTATGTATCTCTTGAAAATTCAGAATCTTTTCTGAAGTGTTTTGAGGTGATGGCAGAAGACAAATCTTGTATCGTTACTGATTCTGTGCTTTATTTTTCAGGAAAAACCGGGAAAGGCTTTATGACCGTCGCAGGTATCTCCACCGGCGTCGAAGTTCTGGCCATCAATGTATCCAACCTTACGGAAGATCTTACCTTTAGCTTTTTACCTTCCCGCAGCGCTTCCTCATACATCCTATGTTTTGATGACATCAGCCTGCCCGGCCGGCTGGAGAGTGATCTTCCCCTGGGCTATGCAGGTGTTCCTGGCGACCGGCATAATTCCTCCGTATCGATCACAGATGCCAGTTATGGCAAGCTGGTAAGCTATTCCAAGGAGAAGACGATCCGTGCGTTGATCGTAAGAGTGCAGAAATCGAGCATGGGGCATCTCATAGATGATTTCGATGCCGGCGCGATCCAATCCATACTGCAATCGCATAACAATACTTCTCTCAGCTGGCCCATTACATTCAAATACCGGCTGCTGATCAATGATTTTATGGCCGACATCGTTCAGCATCCTTTCCGGGAGCTGTTCACGATAAGAAATGTATCTATCCTGGTGGAGTACCTCCTGCAGCAGTTCTTTGTTATGGAGCGGCTGACAAAGGATGGGAACTATCTCAGCACACAGGACACGCTCAACCTGTCGAAGGTAGAGCATCATCTTTGCTCGAACTACAAGCAGGAATTTCCGGGCATCGAAAAATTATCCCGTATTTCGGCTATGAGTCCCACCAGCCTCAAGACAAAGTTCAAGAAATATTACGGCGAGACCCTATTTGGATATTACCAGAAAAACAAGCTGGAGCATGCCCGCAAGCTGCTCGATAACAAAGTACCCGTGAAAGTCGTTGCAACGGAGATCGGATACTCCAACCCCAGCCATTTCACGCTGGCCTTTAAAAAGGAGTACGGCTTTTCACCCTGGCATTATCTCAATCCGCATTAAACCCAATAAACCCTTTTTGATGACCCTTTTTACTAACCACCCTTTACCACCCAGATTCACCGGGAAATTACCAGTAGGACTACAGATCACCTGCTGGAAGGAGACGGCGGATGAATTGAACCTGTTTATTCCTGCCGCGGGGGAAAATGGTCTGCTGCTAACCTTTATCAATTATAAAGGGGATCTTCACATTGCAGCGGGAGATGGACAGGACGGCCTTTTCCAGGCGAGTCCAGGGCTGGGCCTCTTGTCCCTGGCTTCAGAGCCTCTGCTGCTCCGCAGCATGGCGCCCATCCAGCTGTCAGCCGTCACCCTATTTATATCCGAGGACTGGATCGGTGTTTTTATGAAGCATAACCCCAACTTCCTGAAGATCGAACAGGCGCTGGAAGGAGAGGGGAGCATCATCACCTGTCGCCTGGGACGTAGACAGCTGACCCTTTTTTCCGCTATCACCGGTCATACCCGGCAGCCGGAGGCGGATCCCAGCAGCCTGCTGGAGATACAGAACCATGCGCTCTGTCTGCTGGAACATTTTTTCTGCAGCCGTCATCGGAATCTTGCGGGAGTAAATGCTTCCACCGGCATCGACAACGAGGACGACCTGAGCCTGATCCGTGAAGTGGAGTCATATATCTCGGAATATTACTGTTCAGATACTTTCACCGTAGATTCTATCCTAAAAAAGACCTATACCAGCTATCACAAGCTGAACTTCCTGTTCAAGTCGATACATGGTATGACCATCTCGGAATACATCCGTAATAAAAGGATCGAAAAGTCCAGGGAGATGATTGCTGACAATGTCAAATCCATCAGCCAGATAGCTTATGAGATTGGCTATTCAAGCATCAGCAATTACATTCTGGCCTTTAAGAAGATTTACAGGATCACACCCGGGAAATATAAAAAGCAGATGGACAACCTCGCATAAATCCCTGGCTTCCTGTCGACCTATTGCAGAATGGCCGGACATTGTGTACCGGCCTTTTGCTTACCTGGGGAATGACAGTGTAACTGCCGTTCCTTCGCCCTCCTTACTTTGATAGATACCGTGCCATTCAGCCGGTGAGTGAGGTCAACAACGAACTTGTGACCCAGCTGGCTGCCGCTGCTCATATTTCCAGACCGGCCATCTGGAAATACCCGATCTCTTTAGGGCTCATTCCTCTTCCCGTATCGCTGACGGTGATCGGCAGATAAGCGCCCTCTTTATAAGCACGGAGAACGATCTTCCCCCCATCCGTATACTTATCGGCATTCAGACCCTGTGGTCCTGGACAGGGTCATTCAGGGTTAAAACAGTCGAAATAAAACGCTATAGCGTATGCGGGCATAAAAAAACTTAAAAGGGTCCAATTGTCCTTATGAGGGGGTATTTTTAGCGAAATGAGTAAGGTAAGGGAGCATGGGGGGGTAATTTTATAGGAAATAAATCTGTACTCTATGAGTAAAATCTACACTTCCCCGCGTGCCATGGGTACGCTACAGCCATTAGCCGGCTATTCTTCCCCGTTGGTTGGTCCGCCTGCGCAATAAATTGGTAAAGAAAATCTTTTGTTATGCCCGTATCATTCGACTTAACAATGAACATCCTTACCTTTTTGGCGTCGCTTGGGCTTGCTGCCGTTGCAGGGTTTCTTCTGCGTAGCAGACAGCTTGCCAAAAAGAGCAGGGAGATCATAGCTTTGGAGAGCGAGGTAGCGGAGATCAGCGCCGAGATACTCGAAGTGCAAAAAGAATACTGCCAGCTCCAGTCAAAGACGAAGGACACGAAAGACGTGCCTTCCCCCGTCGTATCCATTAAGCAAGTATCTTAAACTTTTTATGCCTATGAACACCGCAATACCAGATATTTGATTTTTTTAATATAATACCCCAAAACCTATGTCAGATCCATTATCCCTGAAAGACAAGTTTCTTGCCTTTCTTGCTACAGCGGTTTTGCTGACAACCGTTGCCAAAGCCAATAAAGCAGATTTTTATTATTCTTATTCCCGGTGTAGTCATATTTCCGGGATTTATGCGTTATATATTGTTAATAAGGATACCGGGTGGCTCAGTCCGGAGGAAGAACGGATAGCGTCGAAATACGTCCGGAGCGAGAAGAACAGCAGTCTGAGGATAGTTGTTCCGTTCTCCAGAGGTAGATACAAGATCCGTTTTTTCGACCAGCAAAAAGAATTCCTTTTTGAGATAGGGCCTATCCAGGACTCCCTGCTGATCGTTGAAAAAATGAATTTCCGTCATGCCGGCCTTTTCCAGTACCAACTGTTTAAGGACAATATGCTGGTAGAAATAAATTCGTTCATGATTAAAACCGACCCTTGAAATGACAACAAAAAGAACAAACCAACACTAAAATCCTATTTATCCTAAAATCCAAATTCCATGCGAATCCTGACAAGCCTTGTATACAAGGTTACCCTATCTTCCATGATCCTGACCGCGCCCTCCCTAACGGGTAGCAGTAAGGATGATGGCGCTGAAAAGCCATTGGGGAAAGATCTGATGCTGCCCTATTATTCGTCTTCCATTATCAAAAAGTTCGTCAACTATACTTCGCTGACTGCTTCTCCGTTGTATTCAGAATCCAGTGAGGCCATGCCGGTGGCTGATGTCCGTCGTATCCATGTGGCAGCCTTCGTCAACCCTTCCAAGGTGTCCGTTGCCTCCCATGTAAGCATTGCGTATACTGCAGCAAGCGCTGCCGCGAAGGCGAGTGCTGCCAGCGCCGCCAGGGCCCGTGAGCTCAGGGCTGTGATCAACCAGGCTGTACTCCTGTACAGCTACATGGATCTGGAGAACGATGGCCTGAATGAACAGGCTTTCGAATATGCGTGGAGAGGCTATCACAACCTGCTGAAGAAAGGACTTATCCGCAAGAAGAGCGTGCTTACTATCTGTGATTTCAGCCAGCCTTCCTACAGCCAGCGTATGTACGTCATCGATGTTCGTCACAGGAAATTGCTGTATCGCACCTATGTAGCGCACGGGCAGAACTCCGGCCAGGATTATGCTACTTCTTTTTCCAATGCCCCTGACTCCTATAAAAGCAGCCTGGGTTTCTATGTCACCAGAAGGACCTATATCGGACGCAATGGTCTTTCGCTCCGCATCAGCGGTGTAGACACAGGGTACAATGACAATGCTGCCAAAAGGAACATCGTTTTGCACGGTTCCTCCTATGTCAACCCGCAATACGTGTCTGACTTCGGCGCCATCGGTACCAGCCAGGGATGTCCGGCCATGCCTACCGGTGTCAGCCCAAAGATCATCCGTACAGTGAAGAATGGCAGCTGTCTCTTTATCTATCATCCAACACAAGAATATTTGGAAGGATCTGTCGTTATCAATGGTTATTAACCCCTACCCCCTAATACAACCCGAGTGCCGGTCTTATGACCGGCCTTTTTTGTTTCCTCTCATGAAACCCTGCTCCATCTTTGCCCCTTAAAAAGAGATCCATTGTCCTTTTGTTGAGGACGGGGTTTCTGTTCGTAAGAGTATTCCTTTAATATTATATAAGTACTTCAAAAGAATTTACGTTCCTGTATTACTGATATAAATTAATTTCAACGGCGTAAACCTTCTTATGACCCACGATAGTAAAAAACGCTATTTGGGGAGCCTTTGTCAACCCCTCGACCCGTCCGACATATATGAAGTGTTTTGGGAAAAGCGCTTTTCCAAAGAAGGCGTAACCATTTCCCTACGGCCTTTATCCTTTTCTTCTGACGAACCCCTGCTCCGCGGGCTGGCTGTTCTCGAGCTGCCGGAGAGAGTAGAAATGGCGGAGGCGCTTTTCAAGACAAAAAAAGACGAGCTGGCCATGCTGGCTTCATCGGACTTCGGACAGTCCTTTTTGGGGATGATCGATGACCAGCCGGCATTTCTGGCCATTGTCCATCGTATGCAGCAGCATATCATGGGGCATTTCTATTCCGCCCTCGCCGGAGATCATAAGCTCAGCCTGGAGCGTCTGGCTCTCATCAATGACTGTTCTTCCGATGTATATGCATTTGCCATATGGCAGAGCTGTACCGACTGTCTGCTGGCCTTTCCGGAAGTGAGGCGGCTGGTCACGGCCCTGGATATCTTTCGCCCATCTGAAAAACAATATTGCCGGGCTGCGGGCTTCAGACCTCTGATTCGAACAGGTGGGTCAAATCTGGAAGAGCTGTACTGCCGCTGAGCAGGATCTTCACCCTTGTGCCTTTTCCCTTCTCACTCCGGATAACAAGGGTCCCCCGGATGATCTTCAGCAGGTCCTTGATGATGAGATAACCCAGGCCATTGCCTTTGCGTCTGTCCACATTGGCGGAAGAAATGATAAAGTGGTCGGCCATGATATTGTTGATCTGCTCCTGCGTCATGCCCACCCCCGTGTCCTCGATAATAAGGGCGATCCCTTCAGGGGCGGGTTCGCTGCTGACTACAATATGTCCCTCGGATGTGAAGTTGATCCCATTGAGCACAAGATTGTACAATACGATCTTTACGGGTTCGATGAATTGGTATAATGACAGCTGTTCGTCCACCTGGTTGATCAGCCTTATCCGCTTTTGCTTAGCCATGGAATTAAAAAGACCGAACAGCTGGCGGACCAGCAAATGAAGATTGAAGCTCTCTTTTACCAGCCTCCTGTCCTCATTCCTGTATTTGATCCAGTTGAGGATATTGGTGGAAAGAAGCTCCAGCTCCTTTGAAGTGTTCATGATCTCGGTGATGGTTTCCCGTTGCAGCTCTTCCGGAAGCTCGCTTTTCTTCTCGATGAGGCCTTTGCCCGCCAGATGCAGGAATTTCAATGGCGTCACCAGATCGTGGCTGATGATGGAGATCAGGCGGGTCTTGATAAGGTCTGTTCTTTCCAGCTCCTCATTCTTTTGTTTCAGCTCTTTTGTCTTGGCAGCGATCTGCAGCTCCAGCCGGTACTGTCTTACCTTGAACTGGTGGGTCCGCAGGCGTACGATCGAGGCGATCAGAGCCGTAAGGCAGCAAAGACAGAGCAGCCATGCCCATGGTTGCTGGTACCAGTGCGATGCTATGCTAAAAGAGGCCTCTGTCACGGCATAATTATCTTTTCCAAAGCCATTGATCTTTCTTACATGCAGCACATAATCGCCTGGGGGAAGGTTGCTGAAGTGCAGGCTGGGGTTATGCTGTATATCCAATAATTGCCAGTCTTTCAGATAGGGTTCCAGCCTGTATTCGATGTAAATGCTCTCCTTGTTGACCCATGCAGGGAAACCCAGCGAAAAGCTAAGCTCCCTGGTATTGGATGGAAGATTGGGTCTCAGCAGGGATGTCATGTCCATCTTTTTTCCATCTACTGTAAAAGCGTCGATGTAGATGGCTCCTCCCGGCAGCTGGGTCACGGGGCTGTTGGGATTCACCCAGACAAGGCCATCCATGGATGGAAAGGACGCGGTGGTATCATTCAGCATTAGCGCGCAGGGTGTACATCCTCCATTGAGCTCGGTGATATCCATGCCGTCATTCTTTCCATAATAATGATAATACAGGATGGAATCGCCTTTTTCGAAGGCATTTATCATTTCCGACGGTCTTGCCCTGAACAATCCTTTATTGCAGCTGATCCAGCAGAATCCCAGCGTGTCGGGAATAAAACAATGCGCATACAGCAGATAGTTGCTTTTATCTATGGGAATAGGTTTCAGGACTCCGTCCTTCCAGATATAAATACCTTTTCCATGGGTTCCGATGAAGAGATAGCCGTCGTGCTGCCATAGCGCACGGACGCAGGTGCCGGGAGAATGGAACAAAGTATCCAGACGGTGGCTGTGCAGGTCGAAGGAAAAGAGCCCGTTGCAGCACCCCATGGCCAGCACGCCCGGATTAAGCTCAACCATGGCAAAGGGTACATTGCTGCTGACATCAGCCTGGGGCCACCGGTAAAGATAGCTGATACTGTCCTGTCCTATCACACCGATGCCGACGGCATTTGCCGTATAGATGTCGCTGTCCATCCGGATAAAGCCATCCGTGATGGAACCTTTACCGGCACGGATCATATGGGTCTTCCGGCTGTGGTAGCTATAGGAAAAGATACTATCCCCGTAGCTGTACCATAGGACGCTGTCCCCGTCCTTATAGATAAAATTGTTGAAAGAGCCGGGAAGCATGCCGGGCGGGGGAGGGGCGCCCCCCAGAATATCGCCATGGCTGGTCAGGATGCTCCCACCGGGAAGAGCCAGCTGGCTATAGGTGGAAGTGACCCCGTCGGAGGAGGGGTGGCTTACTTTTACCGGGCGTACGCTGTTCTTCCGCACAATGATGATCCCTTTGGAGTTCGTCCCCAGGAACAGGATACCATCCTTTTCATCGTATTCGGCAAAGGACAGCAGGGCATCCATAGGTACTGCGTTGCAGATAAGCCGCCCTGTAAGCTGACCGCCGGCAAAGGACAGCAGCCATGCGTTATGTCCTGCTATCAGGATAGGGTGTTTCATGCTGCCGGTCCAGAACAGCTGTCCTTCTTCCTTCAGTCCCCACTTCATCGGCTGCCTGGTAAGGGAGACCATGTTCAATAGATAGAATTTTCGCCGGGAGGTGAACACAAAAAGGTGATCATCCAGGTAAAAGACCCTGGAGCCGGGTTCCAGGACTGTCATGGGTACGGGTTCCAGCCTGCCAGCCCTGTAGTCATAGATGGTATCCTTATGAAAAAGAATGATACGGTCTTCGCTCACAGGGATCAGGGTCTCTTCAGAAAAGCTGAACCCGAAATGGGAGGGAGGTTCGTCGGCCGACTGGCGGAACATCTTTCCCGATGCCGCAAGCCCCACCAGCTTGAAGGTGGAAGGGCGGGCATCCAGCTTCGCCCGCCCCAGGAATTGCAGGCGGTTTTGCATGACAAAAAAGATATTGCCCGTCTCGTCAGAGGTATAGATCCGGCCAGCCTGGTTCTTAAAGAGGAACAGCATCCGCTCGGAGACGATCTCTGGGGTATTGGCCCTGGAAAAGGTAAAAAAATCCATTCCGTTATAGCGGGTGACCCCTGCCTCGGTAGCTATCCAAAGGAAGCCGGTGCTCTCATCCCATTGCAATCCCTTGATGCCATTGGAGGGCAGCCCGTTGTCGGTGGTAAAACGCTCGATCCGGTTGCCAATCCCGGGATAGTTTTCCTGGGCTGGTCCGTTCAGGCATTTTCCCAAAAAGAAGCAGAGTAGCAGGAGGCTGCGCGGTGACATACCTCCAATATACGGCTTAATAATTTACGTTATATAAAGTGGCTAATTCTATGAGCTCTTTTAGATTGGCCGTATGTGTCTTTTCGAATATCCGGTTCTTTACCGTTGAGACAGTGTTCATTCTTACATTCAGGGTTTCCGCGATGTCCTTTGTACCCAGCCCCTTCAATACATAGTGCAGTATCTCGAGCTCGCGGGGCGCAAGGGCTGAAAACGGGTTGTTGGGGTATCGCTGGGCAGCAGACTCCCGGATGGGCTGCTCGTTCTGGAGGAAGCGCTGCAGGAGACGTATCGTTTCCTCTTCAGGGGTTGTCTTGGGGAGATAATGATCGATGCCGTATTGCTTGAGGGCCTTTCCGTAAACCTCTGCCGGCTGCATGGAAAATACCATTACCCGCAGCTCGGGGTATACTTTGCGGATATTCGGCAGTATCTCCAATGTGCTCCCATCTGATAAAATAATATCCAGTATCAGATGGCTGTATTTTTTCCTGGTCAATTCTTTCATCAGCTCATTACAGCTCACTACCTCACTGACGTCCGTGAACCCAAAATGCAATTGCAGGAGTAATTTTAAACCCTTCCGGATCATACTATGGTCGTCCGCCAGTAATATTTGTGGTTGCATCATCTCCGTATAAGGGTTTCCCCGTAAAGGGAAGTCCGTGCTAAATTTCAGTAATAAAAAAGAACAGTTTGTAGAATTAATTCTACTTTTTGTTATCTTAAAGCTATTAATATTTGCTTATCCATATCGACGATCTATTCAGATCAAAGTGTCCTAAGCCAGCAACCTGTGTCCTTCAATATCCAGTGCTTTCCCGAGACCATGACGCACAAGGATACCCGTAATTTTTGACCAATATCGTAATCATTTAAATTTTTACTATGTCTGGTTTTAGATTAAGACTCAACAGGTTAAGAAATATTCCGTGTGCCTCTTCCATCCAGGAGTCCCTGCCTTCCGAAAGTAGCTTTGAAGTGGAGTACCGGTTCAACGAGCTGTGGAACTGGGTAGTTGTCCAGCCGATAGTCGTCAATACCATTGTGATATTCCTTATAAACTTCCCCGACGGCGACGAAGATCCCATGGCGCTCGTATATAATAAAAAAGATATCTGGTCAGACATCGAAAAAGAATCTACAGGACTGACAGAAGCCATTGGCGCCGCCATAGAACAATATTACTCTTCACGTTATTTACTCTGGTCTAACAATTGATCCAATTTTAACCCCGTTTACCATGACTGATCAGGAAGGCTCACCCGAAGCATTCAAAGATCTGTTTTTTCAATATTACCCTTCTTTTTATTCTTTTTCCCAGTCGCTGGTACATGATAAGGTCTCCGCACAGAACCTGACCATAGAGGCGCTTGCCTTCCTGTGGCTGAAACGGAAAGATCTGACCGGAGATGCCAATAACAGGGCCTTTTTATACAATGTCATCCGGAACAACGCCCTTGTCTGGCTGAAGTATCTGCAGCGGTTGCCTGAAGCGGGGCCTTACCAGCCAGAGATATCCATGGACCCGTCCCTGCCGGAAGATGTTTTGCGGGAGATAAGAGATTATGTCGCAAGAGAGATGTAATCCTGCCGGGGGGAACGCTCTTTCGTGACCAGCCACAATGCAAGCAGGACCCCGTAGCTGCCCCCTCTTTCTATCCATTCGAAGATCTCATAATGCGGGTAGAGTAATTCTGTGCCCATTTTCCAAATAATGAGCAAAAAAATGAGCGATCGTAATGGTCTGATGAGAATGCTGACGGCAGCTGTCAATTCAAAAACACCTGCCCAGAGCGCCACTTCCCCGGGATGGGTAAATCCAAGCCCTGCGTATTGATCGATGAGCGCCTTCTTTTCAATGAGGTTGAGCCAGCCATGGCCTGTCAGCAGCAGAAAGCACACTATCCGCAGACAGATGGCTACCTGGGGTAGATGGCCCGAATCTTCCGGCTGGATCTTTTTCCACCATCCCATTCCCCCGCACAGCAGCAGAAAAGCCAGGGGCGCCCCAAAATTGCCGCCCCGCTCGATCAGTTCTGCAAAAGGTTCACCCGACAATGGCCGCAGGGCGGCTGTTATCAGTCCCCAGACCAACAGCCAGCCGGCAATGGCCCGCATGGGGCGGATCAACATAAGGACGCCAAGCAGGATGTCCACGGCGCCAACCCAGGGCATGAGCCGGAAGGCCTGCGCCCTGCCGATGCCAAATACGGCAAAATAGTGGGTCCATATCTCTTTTGTGATAATACCGAATGCCCCGTGCCCGAAAAAGCACATGGCTATGGCAATACGCAGGGTGTAATGAATCTTTTGCTCGGCTCTAAGAGAGGACATAATTTTAAACCTGCTAAAGTTACAAAAAAAGATGGTTGGGGGACGTAACCTTTTGACATTTGCGAAGTAATCAATAAGAAGCCCTGGCGGGGCCGAATCATAAACGAAAAACAGCTGTTTCGGGTGCCTGAATCAACAGACGAGAAAATAATGCATCGGGTCAAGGACGGGCATTTGTCCGAACTGTCGGTATTATTCGGGCGGTATAATGTCAAATTATACAACTTTTTCCTCCATCTTACCTTCGACCCTGTGGTAAGCGAGGACCTGACTCAAAATCTGTTCTACAGGATCATACGCTACCGCCATACCTTCGATGCCACGGCGGGCAATTTCCGATCCTGGATGTACCGGATAGCCCGGAATACGCATCTCGATTTCTGCAGACAGCAGCGGGCCTATCCCCTGACCTCGCAGGAAGCCATCCGGTCCGATCCACCTGCCGTCTCCCATGACGGCTATGGAGAAGATGATTTTGAAAAGCTGGAACGTGCCATGGGCCAGCTAGACCCGGATCAGCGGGAGCTCATCGTCCTGAGCCGTTACCAGGGTCTCAAATATGAGGAGATCGCACGCCAGCAGGAACTGTCGGTGGCCGCTGTAAAAGTGCGGGTGCACAGAGCTATCCTGCAATTGAGAAAACTGTATTTTAAACAACAATAAGTGCATATGACCTGTGAAGAAGTGAAAGGCATATTGATCGACGCGCAAGGGGAGGAGATACCTTCCTCCATCCGGCAGGCGCTGGAAAAACATCTGGAGGGCTGCGAGCAATGTGCTTCTTTACGGATGGAGCTGGATCAGCTGGACAAGCTGATCAAGGCGGCTCCCGAGGCTGTCCCGGGGCCGGACCTGGAAAAACAGTTCCTGCAGATGCTGCGCGCTGAAGAGGAAGCCCAGAAAGTTGCTGTCCGCCCCGTGCGCCGCCTGGTCTTCTGGCGAAATATAGCCGCAGCGGTGATATTGCTGGCCGCCGGCGTTGGCATCGGCTGGGCCCTGTCCGGCAGACGGATGGAAAGATCCGACCGCCCCCTGGCTGCCAGGCCATCCGGCAATGGCTCCGACACTCTCCTTTTTAGCCTTCTAAAGGAAGAATCCGCCAGCGAAAGGATCAAGGCCGTGAACTATGCCGAAGAGATGACCTCTCCGGATCAGAAGGTGATCAATGCCCTGGTCAATACCCTGGATCATGACAAGAATGCCAATGTGCGTCTGGCCTGTTTGTATTCCCTGGCAAGGTTCCAGGACAACCCGTATGTACGGGAGGCCCTGGTCAATTCCCTGCCCCGGCAGACGGAACCCATCGTCCAGATCGTGCTGATCAATCTGCTTACTGAAATGAAAGAGCCAAGGGCCAAAAGGTCCTTACAGGACATTATCTCGAATGACAAGACACCGAAAGAAGTAAAGAATATCGCAGAAAAAGGCCTTCGCTCGATATAAGGCCGGCATCATCCATCATAAAACAATTGACATGACAAAAGCAATGAACTATTGCATAGGGCTTTCTATTGCCCTGCTGACAGCTCAAACCCTTTCCGCGCAGGACTATAAGACACAGGTGACCAATTCAAAGGAGACCCAGCTGGTAATAAGGGATTTCGGCGGCGACCTTCCCATCGAAGGTTATTCCGGCAACGAGATCGTCATTTCCGGCGGACCCGATCTGACACTGCCGGACAGAGCCAGGGGCTTGAAACCTGTCTATAGCGGCGGCACTGACAATACGGGTATTGGAGTGTCCGTGGAAAAATCCGCCAATAAGATAACCATCACCTGCCTGCTGCCTTTTAATAAACGCGGCGACTACCGGATCAAGGTCCCGGACAATCTTGCGTTAAAGATCACCAGCGGATGTGAATACAACAATTCCGTGGATATCTCGAATATGAAAAATGAGATAGATGTAAACATCTGCTACAGCATCAAGATAAAGAACTCCACCGGTCCGCTGGTGCTATCCACCATCAACGGAGGGGTCGACGTAGCATTCAGCGAGATCAGTAAGGATAAACCCACTTCTATCGCCTCCATCAACGGAGAGGTTGACGTTACCATGCCTGCTAACAGCGCCGTCAACCTGGAAATGAGGAATATGCAGGGAGGAATGTACACCGACTTCGACCTTCCCGCGGACGACAAACAGATGAGACGTGTCGGTGGCGGTGCGATAAACGCCAAGCTCAATGGGGGAGGCGTCAGCCTGAAAATAAACTGCATCAACGGTAATATCTATTTGAGAAAGAAATAAAAACTTGTCATTATGACCCGAGCTTGCTCGAGCCATGATACCATTAAAAAACATTAACTCATCATGAAACGACTGCTGTTGTCACTCCTGCTGGCTCGTCTGTTCGTCCCGCAGGCCGGCGCTCAAAAGATCATCGAAAAGCACATGGACTTTTCCAACAAGGATCTTATATCCCTCAATATCCAGATAGCCGATAGTATCCGCATTCTCACCTGGAATAAGAATGAGGTCTATGTAAAGACCTCTATAGATATCAATGATAATAAAGATAATGACATTTACCAGATGACCTTCGATGATGCCGGCAGCACGGTGGCGGTCCTGGCGAAGATCAAGGACGAGGAAGGCAGCAGGCGCCGGAATTACAATAATAACTGCTGTTGTTACGAATCGCATATCTATTGCGACGTCTACATTCCGGAGAATGCCAATATCTCCGTGGAATCCATCAACGGCAATATTACCATTACCGGCCGGACGGCGGCCATCCGCGCCAAGAGCATCAGCGGATTTATAGACCTGTCCGTTGACCCCGCCCGCAAAGCAGACCTTCGATTGAACACCATCACGGGCACGGTCTATACCGACCTGGCCGTCAACGCCAACAGAAGCAGCCGGAGCGTGGGGACAAAGATCTCAGACCTGGTCAATGGCGGCGGGAAGCCTATCAGCCTGGAAACGATCAGCGGAGATATCTTCCTCCGCAAGGTGGAATAATTATAGCTTGTAAAAAAAAGCGAGTCCTGAGGCCGGTCCGGCATATGGAATAAGACTGAGCTTATGGTTCTTTATCAGCCTGCTTCGGTGCAGCCTGGGCACGAGCAATCCGGATAGCGTGCCCACCGCCGTTCCCACGAGTATGTCGGAAGGGAAATGTTCACCCGCCTTGTGTCGCATATAGGCTGTCGCTCCTGTCGCCACACCGGCAGCGCCATACATCACCCATTTCAGCCTTGAATCCGGATGATAGTCTGCAAAGACCTGTGCCATAAAGAAGGTGGACGTGCCTACTAACGCTACATGACCTGCGAAGAAGGCATTCCGGGAATTGCTGGATGTACGCTTTTCCATGGGACTTGCCGGATCGTATACCAGGGGGCGCAGACGGCTGAAGTAATGCACGGACGTCGTATAAAGCGTACCTGTTATACACATGGCCTGCAAATAAAGAAAGCTCAGCTCCAGGTAGTCCTTCCGCATTTTCTTATCCAGGCCCAGAAAGATAACGGGGTAGGGTATGGCCAGATAAAAGGGAATATAGCTTGCTTTGTCCACGCTCTTGTTATAGGGACGAATGGCCCAGCGGTCGAACCCGTTGACATCATTCTTCGTAAGGCTCAGTACCCTGGCCTCGCTGGTGCCGTCCTTCCTGCCTATCTCTGCGAAATTGTAAAAGGTAAAGGCCGCCAGCCCTGCCGTAAGGGGAATATCCACGGGTTTGTTGACGGTATAAGGCTTATGCCACGCGCCTGAGCTGTCCAGGGTCTGCCCAAAGGCGCCCGCGGATGCGAGAATAAAGAGGATGGCGGCGGATAATAGTTTTGGCATGCGTCAAAGCTAGAAAAATCTCCGAAATTTGGGGCATGAAGCCCCTGATTGTTTTGTTGGCCAGCTTTCTGATCTGTTTTTTGATGATCCGCTGGTTGAATGGCTGGTGGGACTATCGGCTGTCGGCCAGGATCGCCATGGCCATTATGCTGCTGTTTACGGCCATCGCTCACTTTGTTTTTACCAGGGGAATGGGAATGATGCTCCCTGCCTTTGTCCCTTTCAGAAAGGGGCTGGTCTATTTTACGGGTGTCGTGGAAGTGGCGGCCGCTGTCGGCCTTTTGCTCAATAGCTGGTTTGCCAACACCGGCGTGCTGCTGATCCTGTTCTTTGCGGCGATGCTGCCGGCCAATATACACGCAGCGCTCCATCATGTCGATCATGAAAAAGCCACTACCGGAGGAAAGGGACCGAATTATCTCTGGTTCAGGATCCCGCTGCAGTTTTTCTTTATTGCCTGGGTCTATTTTCTAATTTTATATTGACGGCTTACCTGATCAGCAAAACGGTCCCTTTTCTATATGCTACACCGCAAGGCGTAACGGCCCTGATCTGGTAGATATACGTTCCTGAAGGCTGTGGAACACCCTTGAAACTGCCGTCCCAGCAATCGCCTGCTGAAGTGGAGATAAATACCCGTTCGCCCCAGCGGTTGAACACTTCCATTTCCATTACCTGTATACTTCCCCAGAGCTTGATTCCAAAACAATCATTGTTCCCATCATGGTTGGGAGTGAAGGCGGATGGCACCGGATATTTGCTAAGCACGGAACTGAAGTCTGTGTTCACCGTAATAGAATCTCTTGCATGGCATCCGTTAAACGCAAATACGGTGACGCGGTAGACGGTCGGAATGGAAGGCTGCACCACGGGGTCGGGCGTTGTCACATCGGATATTCCGGGAACGGCATCCCATATATACTGTATGCCTCCTGTGGCATGCAAGGTGGCCTGTCCTACTTTACAGTCGATGTCATTTGATTTTGTCACTGAAGTCACCGGCAATGGGCGTACTGCTACATGTGCAGTCAGGGTTTTTGAAATCTGACAGGTTGTGTCCGTGACATCAACCATAAAATCTTCATTTGTAGCCGGCCACACCGACAGGGAAGAGCCGCTGCCTGGTATGGCTCCTGCATTCGAAGACCATGCGTACAGGTCCCCGCCCGAGGCAGTCAGTACTATCGTGTCGCCTGCACAGACAGCAGGCGTGGGGGGCGACAGGCCGAAAACGGGTAAGGTGTGTATGCCAACGGCAATAGAAGCTGCACTGCTGCAGCCATTGCCATCTGTCACCTGAACATAGTAAGTGGTGGGCATAGTGGGACTAACGGTGATGGAGGGACTAGTGGTCTGCGGAAGTCCATTCGAAGACGTCCATGTATTAGTAACGCCACCTGACGCGGTGAGGGTTACGGGCTTACCTTCGCAGACAGTGGTGTCGTTGCTGGCCGTCACGGTGGGCAGGGAATAGATGGTTACCTGAATGCTTGCGCTGGCCTGGCAGCCCTGGGGATTCGATCCGCTGACCGTATAGGTGGCAGGTGATGCAGGAGTGATTATCGGATCGGCTATCGATGGGTCGGAAATGCCTGTTCCACCTGTCCAGGCATACTGCACCGCTCCTCCCGCAGAGACGTGTACAGTGCCTCCAGGGCAAATAGCCGTATCAGGCTTCGCTGTTACCCTTATATTGCAAAGGACCGCCGATGGTATGAAATAATCCTCCACCTCTCCGTCCGGAGCATACCCTGTCGCCGATTGGGTCGCCTGTTCATTAGAGGAAAGCCTGAACCGGAAACCATAGCCGGTGGCTGTACCCGTAGGCAGCCAGGTGGGCAGGCCTGTCCAGGAAAGAGTAGCCGAGGTGGCATTGGCAGGAACGGTCGCTGTCACCGATTCCCCGGGATCGAACTGCCCATCGCGATTGAAATCAAACCATCCTGTCAGAAAAGCATCGCTGCCGGTGGTATTGCCAAGCGGAACGTTCAGTTTATAGACACCGTTGTTATTATAGGTAGGAAAGCTGCTGATACCGTCCTCGTCGACGCCTATGGCATTGTCATCCGCAAATTCCGCAGGGTCCGGGTCACCGGGGACTGCCCCGATCCTCAATGGGCTGACCTGCGTGGTCTGCGGCAGGGGGGACAGGTAGTTACAGGCGTTGTTTGTATTGTACTGCAGCTCATGCTGCGCGGCGCCATAGGAGGCCGGCAGATCGCCTCTGTCCACCGGTATGAATATTCCAAAAGCCAGTCCCATGCCTCCTAAAGTAGTGCCATGGTCGAGGGTGATGCCCAGTGTAAGAGAACTCGCACCGGAACTGCTGGTGGCGATAACGGGAAGCTGTCCTATTGGGTTTGCATTGCTTGCATCCAGATGTGTGTCCATGATCGTCCCGGACTGTGTGTTGCAACCGAGCAGCGGGTCATCCGTTTGCCCGGAGGTCCGGATAAATTCGAGGGTTGTCCATGGACTGCCATTGGTATTGAGATAGGTTCTTTCGCTGAGACTGCTGCCTTCCGCATCGGACGTTACAAGCGTAAAGCTCACCGGCTTACCGTTCCTGCTGGCGGTGATGGTCATGTCATAATGGTAGCTGCCGGCGACCAGGCCATTGGAACCATCATATAAAGCCGGCCGGATATTGCTATTGGAGAATCCATACAGCGTGGCGAGCAAAGCACCCGGCCAGAGATTCATCGGACAGGGCTTAAAAGAGTTGGGGGTGGTGACATTGGTGAAAGTTACCTTGACTGTCAACCCGTTGTTGGTCTGGACGGTCCACGCGGCCCCTTCCGTAAGCGAAAACCCAGACCAGTCCAACCACCAGATTTGATTTTTTAAGGCACCGGTTCCCTGGTCTGCATATTGAGCCCAGGACGCTTGGCAGATAAGAAAAGTCAGGCTAAGGGTTAAAAGGCGCTTTCCCATAATACTGGCCCAAAATAATAAAATTACCGTATTAATTCTCCACTAATTCCCAGGCGCTCTGATAAGCTCCCTGCTCCTCTGCATACCGGATCAGCCCTGCATAAAAAGGGGTTTGGGACAGCGTGGCGCTATCTCCAACGATCACCAGCTTTTTCCGGGCCCTTGTCATGGCCACATTCATCCGGCGGATATCTGACAGGAAGCCGATCCTGCTTTCCGGATTGCTGCGGGTCATGCCGATGTAAACGATATCTCTTTCCTGTCCCTGAAAGCTATCGATGGTGTTTACGGACAGTCTGTCCCTATACAGCTGGAGAAGAGGGGAATGCAGCAGCTGCTCTTTCAGCAGCTCCACCTGCTGCCGGTAAGGGGAGATAACAGCTACCCGGGGAAGTTCTTCTGCCGGATGAAGCGCCCTCAGCTCATGCGTGAGCTGTGTCAGATGTTTAAAGAGAAAAGCAGCTTCTTCAGGATTGCTGGTGCTGATCCCATCTGTTTTTTCCTCAAAGCCACAGCCGGCCGTATCCACGAATAACATCGGCCGGTCGTTAGAGAATAGCCGGTGATCCGCCACGGAAGCATGCGCCCTTAATCTCCGCTCATAAAATACCGCTGAAGAATAACCCATGATCAGCTCATGCATACGATACTGCTCTTCCAGCAGCGCTACCGTCCCGGGGTGTAAGGCCACACATTTTTCCAGCAACGTGACAGCCAGGCCTTTCCGGGCAGCTTCTTCCGACCGGATGGTAGGAGGCAGCTGACAATGATCACCCGCCAGCACCAGCTTTTGCGCTTTGAGAATGGGAATCCAGCAGGCCGGCTCCAAAGCCTGTCCGGCCTCGTCGATCACTACCGTGTGATAGGAGAGATTGCGTACGGTGTAATGATTCGAGCCTACCAGGGTCGCCGTAATGACCTCGGCTTTGGCCAGCAGGTCGTCCACGATGTATTGCTCGGTACGCTCCACCTCCTTCATGATATTACGCGCCTGGTCGAAAAGAGCCTTGCGCTGCTCTCTTTCTGCCTTGCCAAAATTCCGTTTGTACTTATGGGCCATGTCCCGGAAGGCGGCAGCCTGCTTTTTCATCTTCTTTATCTCCTTTATTGCCGGGTGTTCGGCCATCCGATTGTCCAGGGTCAGTGACATCAGTCTTTCGGAGACACGGGCGGGATTGCCGATGCGCAACACCTGCAGTCCCTCTTCCGAGAGTTTTTCGCTCAGCAGGTCCACGGCCGCGTTACTAGGCGCTACGGCAAGCACGGGCCCACCTTCCTGCCCCACGAGGGCCTTGATGGCCTGTACCAGGGTGGTGGTCTTGCCTGTGCCGGGAGGGCCATGTACAATGGCCAGCTCGCCTGCCGAAAGGATATTCTCTACGGCAGCCTGCTGAGACGAATTAAGACGGCGGCCTTTGTCCGGCTGCATCGTCCGCTGGTCCGGAGACCGGAAAGTGGGAGACTTTTCGCCCAATAATATTTTGATCAGACGTCCCACCGGCTTTTTCTCTTCCACAGTGGGCGCCAGTTTGAGGGCATTGAACATTTCCGTATAGCTGTTGTCGTCGAAAAGAAGGTCTACACCCAGCTTCCCATCCCGAACCCAATCGGGCAGCTCATCGATGCGCAGGGCGATCTTCATCCTGTCCCCGCCCTGAAAGGAAACGGTGCCTTCCACCCGGTGATTGGCGGGATCGTGCTGTGAGAACAGGGCGGCTTCCGCACCAAAACGGAACTGGTGCAGGATGTCCTGGTTGCTGGTACGCTCCAGCTCCACGGTGAGATAATCTCCGCGGCCTATCTCTGTATCCTTTATGACGATGGGATACCAGCAGAGCCCCGCTGTCCGCCTGTCGTTCACAGAGGACCGCTCGGTCAGCTCCCGGTAAGACTGCCTGTCTTCCTCCTGCTCGATCTTCAATAGATCAGCGAGATTCTTAAAATAATCCATCCGGCAAATATACTTCGGCTGTAACTTGCCGGCAAAACAAACCAATCACCATGAAATACAGGATCCTTCTTTTCGCTTTTTGCCTCTTCGCAGTTAAAGCTTTTCCCCAACGTGCCACTGCGGATGTCCTATCCACCAGCATGGGCCCGTTGACCATTCAGCCCGTCGTGCATGCCAGCCTGGTGCTTTCCCTAAAGAACCTGGTAATTTATGCAGATCCATCCGGGCCCACCGTCTTCAAAGGTTTGCCTGCGCCTGATATGATCCTTATCACTGACATTCATGGAGATCATTTCGATACCAGTACGCTTGCCGTTGTCAGAACGCCCAATACTATACTGGTTGTTCCCCAGGCTGTGGCAGACAAGCTGCCCGCCTCCTACGATAAAAGCAAAGTGGTGGTAATGAAGAATGGCGATCATATCAGCCGTTCGGGTATAGGGATCACTGCCATACCGATGTACAATCTTCCCGAAAGTCCTACAGCAATGCATACGAAGGGAAGGGGCAACGGATATGTACTGAACATCGGAGGAAAGAATATCTACCTTTCCGGGGACACGCAGGGTATTCCTGAAATGCGTTCCTTAAGAGACATCGATGTAGCGTTTGTATGTATGAACCTGCCCTATACCATGGATGTGAAAGAAGCAGCCGACGCAGTACTGGCATTCAAACCAAAGATCGTATATCCTTACCATTACAGGGGAAGGGGCGGATTGAGCGATGTGAATGCGTTCAAAAGCCTTGTGGATGCAGGAAATAAAGGCATTGAAGTGCGACTGCGGAATTGGTATCCGGCTAATTGACTGATCCCCCGTGAGAGGATCTTTAATTTAATAAATTCGTGATCGACTCCTGCAGCTGCCGCTTGGTAAAAGGCTTGCATAAAAAGGAATCCGCACCTATCTCCAATGCTGCATCCTCTGCTTCAGGATCGACACCGGAGATCATAATGATCTTTACGGATGGCAGACTTTTTTTGAGATAGCTGATAAAGTCGACTCCAAGCCCATCCGGCAGACGATTGTCCAGCAATATCAGGGAGGGGATCTCTTTCTCCAAAAAAGCTTTGGCTGCGGACAGCGAATTGACGTGATCGATCTTCATTCCCTGATCATCCAGGAGCAGGTTCAATAACAGACACATTTCTCCTTCGTCTTCGATGACTAATATCTTATTCAGATGCTGGTGGGATGTAGTAGACATTGGTTTCTGTTTGTGTGAATGGGTACAGCACAAGTACTGTGCTAGAACCGAACCCCTTGAAATAGCCTGTTACCGCCCTCCGGAATGGGGAAAAAAGTAAGCAGCATTGTGTACGCGGTTCTACAATGGCTGATAATACAATGCAATTACTCCCAGGTCCAGCTCCTTTACGCCCGCCCGCTGCAGCCGGGCATGCATGCCATCCGGAAAGAACCGCTGGCCTTTCCCCATGATGACGGGATGGACCAGCAATCGCAGCTCATCGATCAGCCCTGCCTCCAGCAAAGCCCCGACCAGCGTGGCGCTGCCCTGTATCAGGATATATCCGTCGTAAGCACTTTTCAGACGGCCTATCTCCTCTACAACATGCTCCCTAAGGAGGGTGGTTTCCCCCCAGCCAGGCTCTTTCATCGTAGTGGAAACGACATATTTAGGTCCCTTGTTCAGCTTATCCGCTACTCCCATTTCATTATTCTTCATGGCGGACCAGTAAGGTGCCAGCATCTCATAGGTCTTGCGCCCATAAAGCATTGCATCGCAGGATACGATGCTGTCCCTGATATACTCCGCCCTGCTGTCACTATGATAAGGAGCCTGCCACTGATCCATCAGGCTTGCATCAAAAACGCCATCCAGCGATACCCATTCCGAAGCGATTATTTTCCCCATTTTTTATTGGTTTATAAAACAAATTTCCACCTCTGGCTGTATAAAAAATGGAACGAACCCGACAAATTTGGTAAATTACGTAGTATGAAACCATCTATTACTATCAAACGCGTATATGAAAAGCCGTCTACAGAAGATGGCGTGCGGATACTGGTCGACGGTCTCTGGCCACGGGGAATTAAAAAAGAAGAAACCAAGGCGGTATGGGTAAAGGAGCTGGCTCCGTCAACGGAGCTTAGGAAATGGTTCAGTCATTCTGTGCCCTTATGGACGGATTTCGAGAAACGTTATAGGGCGGAGCTGAAAAAGAATACTGCAGTGGACGAATTTATAGAGGCGCATCGACACGACAAGCACATCACCCTTTTATATGCTGCAAAAGATGAGGAGCATAACAATGCGCTGGTCTTGAAAGATTTTTTAGAAAAGCATTTCGGCTGATCATTTTACCTCAAAGCTGGCCATACCGCTGCCCGCCGTCCCATCTGCCGCAAGTCCTTCCACGACGACGATATATTTCCCGGGCACATCGGAAGAATAGAAGCTAAGCGTGCTTTTTGGAGCCGCCTGTATGCCGGGCGACCAATACAGCACATTTCTGTAATCGGGCAGATGGTTTGCCGCCGCCTGCTCCGTCTCATACGAGGGACTGTAGAATTCCCGCTGTAGCTGCAGGCCTTCATAGTCGATGACAGTGGCATTAGCATCCAGCGTATAGCCGGCCAGGTCCCCTTTGTAGCTGGTCCAGTTCATGATGCCATCGAAGTCCGCGGATCCGAAAAAGACCTTCTGATGCACCGTCTCCAGCTTTCTGATCTTTAGAGGATCGAGGACCATCAGCTTGTTGAGGTCAAAGATCGGCACTCCATCGATGAGCACCAGCGGATCCTTTTCAAAGAACTTTTCTGTTTCGGCAATATCCAGGAGAGGCAAATGGGTTTGTTCACGACCTCTCTTTACCAGCATCATAACGACATACTCCCGCATCACTTCCTCCATGGTGGTAAATCGCGTGTAACTGTCCAATAAGTAAGTGAAATCGGGATGCACATAAAAAGTGCTGGTATCAAAGGCCGGGAATTGAAACTGTTTTAATCGTATGCCAGCATACCTGTTCAGGACCTGCATATCGAAATTCTTGTCCGCCAGTACACCGGAGTCGCTGTGCGATAGCACGAAAGGAGGCAATGGCTGGCGGGTATACGTATCTGCAAAAGGGGAGGCGACATCTATCCGGTACATACTGTCCACTAAGGGATTGGTCTGTACGATGATCTCCGTTCCGCCATAAAAATCCTTCAGCTCGAATTTTATCTTTCCATTCTCGTCGCCATAGGCGGAAGCAAACTGCGTTCTTGTGCCGGGCACGGCCAGATAACCCTGTATGTTAGGATCACCGGCGCCCGTCTCGATATTGACGATACGGCCCGTGATGATGGCCCCATTGTATTCAGGAGGGAACTCAAGAGTGGGGTTGGAATGGTGTATCACATCTTCCCAACGGAATCTCCGCCAGCCCTGGGTGATCATAAGAAGATCGACGGCCTGCTCATCTTCCGGATGGTCGAAATAATATTCCGGGGACTCGACCTTCCCTTTCAGGTCGGAGGTCAGCAGGAGATAGTCTAAAATATGATCCGAAGGGGCTGTCTGTAATCCATCTGCACGGAACACCGACAGGGAACAGTCGGCCGTGGACGCTTTATTATCTGTCCCGGTGGCAGTAACTTCGAGATTTATTTTTTTGCGGGTGGCATATGTATCCTTATCCGCCCTGACATCGATGTGAAGGCGATGGGCGGGATATTTAAAGATCAGCCTTTCGCATATGGGCTGTTTGTCCGCATTGAAGAGGGTGAGCTGTGAGATGCCGTCCCCTAATTTCGTCTTGTCTACCAGAAAGCTGGCTTTCCCATCCCTTAGCACCCCGACTTCCGCCAATTTCACCGACCCCCGCGTATGCGCTATCAGATAAACCTCTTGTCCTGCGGCAGAAGAAACCACATTGACACGTACATGATCACTGTCTTCCTTTGTTACGCTCATGATAACCCCTTCTTTATAGGCGCCGGGCAACAGGGTATTGATGGCCGTGCCATCGGCTAAACGTATCGTGCTCCTGTAATGATGACCCGGACGGGGCGTCAGCATAAAACTGCCGATGCCGAACTTTTCAGGGTGAAAGCGCGCTACCGTATCCTGGTCATCCTCTGTGATCACTCCCGCGCAGGCAATGCCCCGGCCGTACTGATCTGTGATTCGGAAGGCCACCTTGCTGGTAAAGCCTTCTACCAGATTGCCCCCCTCCGGCAAAAAAGCGATATTGTATTGCAGAGAGGAATCTGCCGACGGCATTTCCGCCGGCCGGTGGGTATTCACTACCGTGATATTTTTCTCAAAGAACCAGTCCGCGCCGGAGTTCTTCATCCAATTGGTATAGGCCCTTAGCTTATAATTGCCCGAACGGAGCGTCAGCGGCAGATACATCGACCCGTCCCCATGGCCTTTGCTCAGGCCTACCTTGGTCTGCAATACGGGTTTGTTATCTTTATCCAGCCATTCCAGGTAAGCCACTTTGCTAAGGTCCAGCGGAAGATGAGAGCTGGCATCTACATAATATAATTTGAACCAGCAGATCTCTCCTGCCAGGTAGAAGGCCTTATCCGTATGAACATACAATTTCTCCTGCAGGCGCTGTGCACGGTATTCGTTAAGGTCTTTCACCAAAGATCCGGGCATGGCATCCTGTCCAAAGGAAGAGAGGGACAGGAACACTGTCAGCAAAAGGGCTCCTGTCTTCCTTGCCTCGCTGGTTGGTCTGATATGGGTCATCCTAAAATTGTCTTTATCATGAATTCCTTAATATGGCCAGAAGCCGGGCTTTGTTGTTGTTCCTCCCTCTGCCCGGCAGTCCACACAGCTGATAACGTTGGCTACCCATCCATCAGGCGGGCCACCCAGGGTATAGTGCTGTTCTATCGGTAGATAGCCTTGGTTGCCAAAAAAACTTTGGAGCGATGCACCGTCGAGCCCTACGACCGTATCCGGCAGGGAGCAGGTTATGTAATACCGCCAGTCCGGGATCTGGGATTGATAAATAAAGAGCCTTTTTTGCTCGAGCGTTCCCGCGGAGAGATAGCCGATGACCTGCTCATTCGGATTGGAGAGACAATGGATATTCCCTTTCAGGACCGACGGCTGTGCGTCGAAGATGGAACCCAGCGACTCAGTATTCTTTTGCATCAATGTCAAATAATTATATCCATCCTCCGTCAGCGCATATTGATTGACCATTATGCTAAAAAGGATCCCGATCGGCTGCGTGTTAGGAGGGATCTGATCCAGCAGCTGCAAATAGATCACATCCTGGGTCAGTTTGGTCGAGTTGCCCAGTATCAGCTTCGTGGAAGCGGCGTTCTTCCAGCAGAAGTATATCTGCTCGGAATCAGGTCTGTTCACGACCTTATTTTGATCTCTCAGATATTTGTAAATAGAGTATTCCGCTGCATGGTATTGCCAGGTCTCGTTATACTGCCAGAGATAGTAATGAGTGGCATTGGCCGGGTCATGAGTATTGACATAGAGCTTGACGCCGTCCGCAGCATTGTAGGTCCAGCTGACGCTGTCGATGGCAGGGGTTTGCTTGTAGGGCACGGCATCCGACAGGTATTCCTTCCCATCACTGGTTTTAATGCGAAGACGATATTTCGTAGTGGCATTGAGTCCCATGGAACTTCGCACATAGACGCCATTGCCCTGCTCTGTCAGCGGAAAAATGGAATTATCATCCCCTTCCACCTGTACGGATGCATTCTTTTCCGGCGGAATAACACGATTACCGGACAGGTCTACCGTACGGCTCAAGGTGAACTGGGTAGGTCCGTTGCCTGTGATATATCCTTCCACCACCAGGTACCCTGTGCCGGGATTCTTATAAGGGCTCACATATTTATCCTTGCATCGCCATAGGAAGACGATCAGGAAAGAAAAGAGCAATATGTTTCTGATGATCCGTGTCATGTCATTCGTTTAAAAACGTATATTATAATTTACATAGGGGATGGCGCTGCCAAAGATGGAAAGCTTGTAGCCATTGACGGCGCCTCCTTCCGAAACATAATAAACCGAATAAGGATTCTTTCTGCCGGTGAGATTATAGATCCCGATGGTCCAGGAATTATGTGTCAGCTGATGCACTTTATGGTTGCCATCGACGTTCATGGAAAAGTCCGTTCGGAAATAATCCGGTATGCGATAAGCATTCCTGTCGGCATACAGTGTCCTGTACGAGCCGGCATAATAAAAGACACCGATGGGCAGGGTAATGGGACGGCCCGTGCTGTAGGTGGCGTTCAGTGAGATGCTGAAGCGGTGGGTGAAACGGTAGTTGCCCACAAAGGTTACATCATGCGGCTTGTCGTAATTGGCCGGATAATATTCTCCGCGGTTGATGACCTCTCCTGCATTGGGATCGTCCTGGCGGAGCAGGGTACGGGAATAGGTATAGCTGAACCAGCCGTTGAACTTTCCGGTGAGCTTTTTGATGAGGAGCTCCACTCCATACGCCTTGCCTTGCGTATTGAGCACATCCGTCTCGATGTGATGATTGAGGATCAGTTGGGCGCCGCTGCTGTAATCCAGGAAATTTTTGATCCTTTTGTAATATACTTCCACAGAAGTCTCGATGGTATTGTTCTTGAAATTACGGTATAGGCCAAGGGAAACCTGGTCCCCGGATTGAGGTTTGATGTGGGGATCGCTTAGCTTCCAGATATCTGTGGGAGCCATGGCAGTGGTGTTGGACAGGGCATGGATATATTGCTGCTGGGTATTATAGCCCGCCTTGATCGAAAAATTTTCTGTCAGTATATACCGCGCGGACAGGCGGAACTCCGGCCGCCCATAGGTCTTTATAAACGCGCCCGAGCCATACCGGGTGGAGTCTATGAAAGTGGCGGAAGAATAAGGCTGTCCTGCTGCATAGTTGTTGACCACGCTGGGACCGAGATAATTGTATAGGGAGTAACGTATCCCGCCTTCCAAAGACAGCGAGTTGGTGATAGCATATTTGTCGCTGAGGTATAGCGCGCTTTCCAACGCCTGCTCGGGTTGCAGCACGTCGGGCGCGACAAGGGAAGCCTTGCCCTCCGGCTGATAGGAGCCGGGGTGAAGCTTATAGCGTAAGCTGCTCAGTCCAAATTCAAGCGTATGATTGGCGTTGAGGAAATAGTTGAAATGCGCCTTGAAATAAAGCTGGTTGATATCAAAGCCAAGCTGGTAGGCATTCACGGGATTTTCCCTGCTGGTAATATTGTATTGGTACCTGTCATAGCCCCCGGCGATGACACTATACAGCTTATTATTGAAGATATGTTTCCATTTCAGGGATATGTTCCGGTTGCCATATCCATAGGTAGTGTCGTTGTTCAGATTGAAATGATCCTGGCTCAGATAGCCTGTGAAATAAAGATTGTCCTTCTTACCCATGGCATGGCTGATGTTGAGGTTGACATCATAGAACGAGGCCCGGCTATGTTTGTACTGATCGGGAAGATTGGCCAGCAGCCAGTTGGCATAAGTGGTCCTTCCTCCCAGGATAAAAGAGGTCTTGTCCTTTACCAGGGGGCCTTCTATATTCAGCCTGCTGGTCAGCAATCCAATGCCTGCCGATCCGGTGATATTCTTTTTATTACCTTCACGGCTGCTGATATCCAGCACAGAGGACAGACGCCCTCCAAACCGTGCAGGGATGCTGCTTTTATATAGCTCCACATCTTTTACCACTTCCGGATTGAAGGCAGAGAACAACCCAAAGAAATGGGCCGTATTGTAGATAGTGGCATCGTTGAACAATACCAGGTTCTGGTCTGCAGAGCCGCCCCGTACATTCAGCCCCGTGCTGGCTTCACCCACCGTCTTTACGCCGGGCAGCGTCATGACCACCCGCAGTACGTCGGCCTCCCCAAATACGACAGGCACCTGCTTGATCGTCTTGATGTCTATCTTCTGCACACCCATTTCCATCCGTCGGATATTGCTTGCTTTTTCTGCGGAGACAATAACCTTTTTGAGAGTGAGCACCTGTGTCTGCAGGTCGATGTTCATTTTGCCGTCGCCATATATCTGAAGCAGCCTTCTGGTATCCCGCATGCCGATGCTTTGGATATTGAGAATATGGCGTCCCCGCGGCAGGGAGATGGAGTAATAGCCGTATTGATCCGATGCAACCCCGATCCGGGGCTTCTCTATATAAATGGAGGCGCCGACGACAGGCTCCCCCGTCTTGGCGTCCCGCACAAATCCCGCTACATTGACCACTCCCGGCAGACTGGCCGTGGATTTATCCCCGATGAGATACAGCTTGTTCTCCAATGTAGCTATCTGTGGTTTGGTGGCTTCTTCCAGGTCGTCACGTGCAGGCACTCCTGCCCGGGCGGTGTCCCGGCTGACAACCGTCCTTTCAAAAAAATCCACCGGCAGACCTTCGTGTACAGGTTCGCCCTTGCTTATGAATACGTGCCGCTGCCTGTCGATGAAATAACTGAGATCTGTGCCCGAAAAGACATCGCCCAGCACTTTCGCCAGGGACTGCTGATCCGCCTGTATGCTCAGCTTTGTCGTATCGAGGTCCGCCGTATCATAATAAAACCGGAGGCCCGACTGCAGTTCCAGCTCCTTTAGTATTTCCACCATGGAGGTGTCCTTGAGGTGCACGGTGACAAGAGGCTGTCTGTCAGTTTGAGCATGGGCCCGGCCGAGTGCGAAGAGCAGACAGGCAATAATGAATGATCTGTAGTATATCGTGGGCTTCATCTGAGGCGTTATTGTCGCACCTGCGGGCTTTCAGGAAATGTATCCCTTCGGTGCGAATTATTAAATGATTGCCCTTCGGGCGATGGACCCGTGGTCCATCCCGGATGATTTAGGGCGTCATACCAGGCCGAAACCTTTATCAGCGTATTTTCCAGGTCCTTGCGTGCACTCAGCTTGTTCTGCCGGATGAATTTATTGAGCTCTTTACTCCTGTCCCTGAAAGCATGTGACAGGGCTCTTTTATTGCGGACGGTATAATAAGTATCACCCTTTTTTACATAATAGGAAAGGGATGAGTCGATGTATTGTCTGACCCCTGATAGCTGGATATCTTCCCTCAAAAACTTTCTATTTTTTTTCAAAAGGCTGATCTGCCCCTTGTAAAGCTGCTCATAAAAGCCATTACGGGGAGCGGTGGGATTAAGGCTGTCCTTTAGCCGGATGAAGCGATGATCTCCAATGGTAAAGCTGTCGATCTGGGTGGAGATCAGGTATATTTTATAGGCGCCAAAAGGACTGGATATTACCACCTGATCTTTTACCATGTCGTACCAAAGCATAAGGTCCTCGTAAAGAATGCCATCGTATAGGGCAACACCCTTGTGCATTTTCCCGTCGCCAAAAAATGGATGACCTTCCGACAACTGGTAGGAATATTCGCGATATCGTTTGCCCCGATATAGTCCTGGCTCGGGTTTTAAATAGGCATGATACTGACTAACCGCATTGTTATAGGCTGTGCTTTCGACCACGCTATCGCTCCGGGAAAATTGGGATTGGGCCCGGATCACGGCCGGGAACAGGAGATACAGGAATAAGGACAAGCAGAAGGTCTGGCTCAAAGATGACATGTAGTGAAAATACCGATTCGTGCGTGAACAACAAAAATAATGTTCAACTATCCTTGGCCACGCCAATCATCACCTTCCTGTTCTTTAACTTTTGATCCTTTATCAGGTGCAGGGTATGGCTCACTTTTGACTTGCGGATGGCTACGAAGGAGGAGAAATCCTTTACTTCTATAAGTCCGATGTCTTCCTTTTTGAGCTGTCCCTTATGGCTGAAGAAGCCGACGATATCCACCTTGTTCACCTTGTCCTTTTTGCCGGCGGAGATCGTGAGGGTAGTCCATTTGGGCTTGTCCGGCAGGGTAACCGTCTCCGGCAGCTGGATGGTTTCCGGCTGTTCGTGGATATAAGAGGGTAGGGCTTCCTGGGGTGAAAGGATGAGTATGACTGTCCCACTGGCATCCATCCGGGCTGTCCTGCCATTGCGATGGATAAAGATCTCTTCTGTGGAGGGGAGATGATAATGGACGATATAACGAATATTAGGCACGTCTAATCCTCTGGCTGCAAGGTCGGTAGTAACGAGTATGGAAGAGCTGCCGTTCCTGAATCGGGCCAGGGCGTTGTCCCGCTGCGCCTGTTCGAGGGCGCCATGATAGAAGACATTGACGATGCCTTTTTCCCGGAGCATACCGCTGGTTCGTTCCACTGCTTCCCGGTGATTACAGAATACGACGGTGCTCCGTGATCCTATCCGGCAGAGGAGCCGGAACAATGTCTCTATCTTATCCTTATCGGGGCTGGATACCTGCTGCAGCAGGAGGCGTTCGGATATTTCCCCGGACAGGAAGTTCAGTGTTACGGCGTTCTGCAGCCCTACAAAGGCCGGTATTTCCGTGGCGGCTGTTGCCGAGGTCAATATCCTTTTTCGCAAGGAAGGCAGGGAAGTGATGATAAAGGACACTTCGTCCTGGAACCCCAGTTCCAGGGATTTGTCGAATTCATCCAGGACGAGGGTATGTATGGTGTCTGTATGGATACTGCCTCTGCGGATATGGTCCCCCAGCCGTCCGGGCGTTCCCACGATAAGGGCCGGCGCTTCAATGAGGTTGTTTTCCTCCGTCTCTCTCAAATGGCCCCCATAGCAGCAGGTGACCTTAAAACCGGTGGCCATGGTCTTGAACACCTGTTCTATCTGTAAGGCCAGCTCGCGGGATGGTACGATGACCAGCGCCTGGGTGCCCGGTGTCTGTTTGTCCATCATCGACAATATAGGTAGCAGGAATGCCAGGGTCTTTCCCGAGCCTGTGTCGGACAGCAGGATCAGGTCCTGGTCCTGTCTGACAGCCTTCAAGGTGGCGGATTGCAGCTCGTTCAATTCCTCAATCCCAAGACGGTCGAGTATTTTTTTTATCGAGAGGCCGTGTATATTCATTTGGGCTGCAATTTACTCCTTTTAATTTCAGAGACCTTCCTTTACGGCTTTCAGATATTGCCTGTTATTGGATTTTGTAATGACAATCTCCCGGCACTGGTTGAACCGCGCAAATGCCGTAATGGCGCCGATGATCTTATCGATCATGGGTTTGCTCAGTTTTATTGGCTCGAAGTGAAGGTTATGTATGATCAATGTCTTTTGTTTCCTGTCCGCTTTTGAATCCATCCGGGCGACAAAGGTATCGCCCAGCAGCACGGGTAATGAGAAATATCCATATTTTCTTTTGTGCGCCGGCACAAAGCATTCTATCTGGTAGTCGAAATCAAAAAAGTCTCTTAAACGATGCCGGAAGACGTTCAATGTGTCGAATGGCGAAAGAATAACTGCATCGCCGGACAGCTGTATCTTTTTGTTCTTGTAGCCGGGTAGCATATAGAGAGGGGCGTTTTTAAGACCTTCGATCGTCACCTTGCAGACTTCGCCCTCTTCCACCAGCCTGTCCAGCTCCTTTTTTACCAGGTTGTTTTTTACATAACGGGTGCGCCACGCGATCTCTTTTGCATAGGCGATGCCCAGGGCCTTTAATTCACGACGGATGACATGTCTTGCATATTCTTCCGGTGTCGGCATTGTCGTATCGATGTCGTCGGGGATCAGATTAATGGGCAGGTCATATACTTTCACGAACTCCCTTGTTCGTGTAGTCATCAGCTTTCCATCCAGGTACAGCCTTTCGAGCGCCACTTTGGACGGTCGCCAATCCCACCAGCCGGAGCTTGCTTCCAGGCGATCGTTCTCAAAATCCTTTACCATAAGCGGCCCTTCCCGTCCGATCCTGTCCAGCACCTTGTTCATGAGATTGATCTCCGGCTGTGTCAGGGGTTCCCTGTTGGAGGAAAAAGCCTGCTTTATGGGCAGGGAGAAACGAAAATCATGCATGGGCATAAATCCCGAGTCGGACGTGAAAAATTCAAAGATCCTTCCATCTTTTTGTAGCTCTTCCAGCCATTCCGGCTTATAGTCGGGCACGCGCGCTGCAATGGCATGATGATGTGCGCGCTCCACGACGTAATTGGTGTCGAGCTGGACAAAACCAAGGTGATCAATGAGCTTGTAGACGGCTTCGCGACCTTTTCCAAAAAATGCTGGTTTAGACAGTCCCGCTGCGTGGAGAATGATCTTTCTGGCTTGTGACCTGGTGAGAACAACCTGTTTCATACCTATGCGGGAAGGTAGGAAATATTCAATGAAATAATTATTTTTACAACCCTAAACCTCCATGTTCCCTATCATGAAGAAATTAGCCTTCTTAGCAGCGAGCCTCTTATCCGGCTATTTCCTGCAGGCCCAAACGAAGATATTCAAAGAGGTGGGCGAAGATATATCGACCCAGATCAAAGCCATTACCCAGGACAATACCCTGGTCGGCTATCTGGCATTCACCCGGTTGGAAAAAGCCGATGCAGACTCGTTCAACTACAAGCTGACGATCATGGATGAAAACCTCAACGACATTGGCACCGTAAAATTTCGTCAGGGGATTGTCGATCTTCAATCCGTATCTTTCGAGCAGAACGTATTGTGTCTGGGGTATATCCAAAGCTCATTGACAGGTGCAAAAACCATCCGGTCCCCCAGGGATTACAGAAAGGCGATGGATGCTGCGACGTCGAGTCATATCCTGTTACAGTTTATCAGTCTCGACGGCAAGATACTCAATACCTATTATAAGGATGTAAGCCTCAGTGCGGACCCGCTGCCTTCGCGGAATCCCTGGGCGTCAACGATGAAGGTAACAGGACATCTGAAATATGGGATGCAGATAAGGAATATCTCCAACAGCGGTTTTGCCTTCTTTTATGGCGACGATCTGAGAAGGGTACTGCTCACATTCGATACCAGGGGGACGCTGATCCATGAACAGGATGCCCCGACGTATGCCGATCATTTTTATTTGCACACTTCGGCCGCGAATATTTATCTTCTGACGAAGCAGGACCGGCCCACTCCGGAAGGAGGGTTCAAGCTCTATGTCTACTCCGCAAAGGAGCTCGTTATCGAGAACAATTTCGATCTCAGGGATAGGAATGACAATTGGTTAAAAGTCCTGTCTTTTGATAATGACCCTGCCACAGGCGATGCATTTATAGCGGGCGTTATCATCAATCCCAAGCGGGAGAGATACTTTCTCACAGCGAATGATTATTCCTATATTCCCTATCTGGGTTTATTCACGCTGGATCTGGGCAATCCGAACAGGAAGATGCATGCCAATTGCAGCTACTGGTCTGATGAAAAGATGCCCGGTATTGCAGAAGATGGCTATTTCACGAATAAGCACTTTTACGTCAAATATGCTACGGCATTCAGAGACTTTAACGGCAATACCATCTTTACAGGCACTGCCCTGGAAGGGAAGGGGATCGTGGGAGCTGCCAAATACAAACTGTCGGATGGAGTCTTTGTCCGACAGGAGGCGTCGGGCAATTTAGCCCTGGACAACAATATTCCCTGCGACGAAACGAAGTTCTTCAATGCTTCGAGCATTCTGCCCGAACAGGACAAAAAAGATTATTATAAGGTAGTCAACCCTGACACCAGGACCAATTACATGATCATCGATGATGACGAAAACATCTATATCTACAATGTCAACAGCAAAAAGATCGCACGGACCATTCCGCACAAGGACGGCAATGTGAGGATCAATGTCTATCCGGCCAAAGAGGGGCATATGATGGTGTCGGAATACAATCGGAAGGAAAAATATACTCGTTTTTCGATCGAGGCGCTTTAGCCCAGGACTTCCTTCACCTCGATATACGAGTTCATGAACAGCAGGCGGTGCAGTTTCCGGATAGCCCGCTTGCCGGATGCATTATCCATCTCCACAAAGCCAGCGCCTTTCGAAAGCCCCTTTGGACCTGTACTTGCGATCTTCGAGGAGAAAATCTGTCCAAATGGAAGGAACAATTCGGCGGGCTGCTTTGCGGTGGTCATCATGTTCAAATTGCCGATATGTATTTGCATAGCGAAGGAATAAAATGGAATAAAGAAGAGACCAGACGAAGAGATAGCTGTAAGTTAGCAGTTTTTTGGCAAATTCCTCCGTCTGAAATGTTAATTCGAGGTATTCATGGAATTTATTTTAGGCTTTTCCGATTTTAAAGACTACCTTTAATTGGTATTGAGATATACAGCATCAAGTATTCGATTCGCTTCTTTCCTCGCTGCATCGATTGGTTTCCTTTACTTTTTATTGCATTCCTCAGTTAGTTTTAATCTATTAAATTGTTTTTATGAACATGTATGTATCAAACTTGGGTTTCCAGGTGACAGACGAAGAATTGAAGTCTATGTTTAGCAAATATGGCGAAGTGACTTCTGCAAAAGTGATTGCAGATAGAGAAACCGGGAGGTCCAGAGGATTTGCATTCGTTGAAATGGCCGATAAGGCGGCTGAAAGTGCAATGAAGGAACTGGACGGAACGCACTTAGATGGAAGAACGATATCCGTCTCCAAAGCCAAGCCCAGATCGGACAGCGGCTCGTTCCAACGCGACCGGGGCAATCGTTGGTAGCCGAAAAAGTCAGGCAAGGACTGCTACGACAAGGCCTCTGAAACAAGGTTCCAGAGGCTTTTGAATTTTGGATATTACGAAGTTGTCTTGTACTCTTCGTTCCGTTTGAATGCATCGAAAGCTGCATGTGTTTCTTGCAGGACATTATCCGGCAGTCCGTTGTCCTTTTTTGAAAAAATCGAAGAACTTTCCTTCGACCTGTTCAAAATTCCTTTTTTAAAGCTCGATGCCCGTAACTTTTTTAATCATGTAATATATTGTAGTTAAAGATAGATAAAGCAAATGATATACCGCTTTGTTCTATTAATGTCTCATAAATATGAATCGTTCAATAATCACTGGTTCCGGCGCCTATATTCCCGAAAATATTATACGCAACGACGATTTCCTGTCACACGAATTTTATTCGGAAAACAGCGTTCGGGAAGAGAATACATCGGCCAGAATCATAGAAAAATTCGCTAAGATCACCGGTATCCTGCAGCGGCGCTACGCCACGGAAGGACTTCCTGCTTCCGATTTGGCTGCAATGGCGGCGGCAAAGGCCATTTCTGACAGTGGCATTGACAAGGAAATACTTGATCAGGTCATCGTAGCACATAACTTCGGCGACATAAAAAACAGCCAGTCATCTACTGATATGGTTCCATCACTGGCATCGAAAGTAAAGAGGCAACTGGGCATATCCAATCCCTCATGTGTTCCTTATGACCTGATATTCGGCTGTCCTGGCTGGCTTCAGGGGATGATACATGCCGACGCTTTTTTCAAGGCGGGGATGGCAAAAACAGCATTGATCATAGGCGTCGACACCCTGTCCCGTGTCCTCGATCCACATGATCGCGACAGCATGATCTTTTCAGACGGGGCAGGAGCTATCGTGCTCAGCTATGAAGAGGTGAGCGATCAAAATACAGGGCTGCTGTCTGCAAATGTTCGTTCCGACTGCGGAGAGGAGACAGATTATATATATATGGGAAGTTCCGTGTATCCCGAAAAGGCCACCTCTGCAAGATACTTGAAAATGAAAGGCCGAAAAGTATATGAATATGCATTACGCCATGTGCCTGCAGCAATGAAAGAATGCCTGGACAGATCTGGTTATCCTATCGAACGCCTGAAAGCCATATTTATTCACCAGGCTAATGAAAAAATGGACGAAGCGATAGTAAAAAGCTTCTACAGCTTATACGGCATTGCCGAACCGCCCGAAAATATCATGCCCATGTGCATTCAGTGGCTTGGCAATAGTTCAGTCGCCACCATCCCTACATTATTTGACCTCGTAAGAAAATCATCATTACCTGGGTTCGAATTAAAAAAAGGCGACCTGGTTCTATTTGCGTCGGTAGGCGCCGGAATGAATATTAATGCAGTATGTTACGGCTACCGCTGAAGATCAATGTAGGCTTTATTGAGCGAATAGCAATTCACATTGGATGGGATGAAGTTTATCTCGTACATATATACTCTTAAGGACATATCAGTCGTTATAGGTAGGCAATATAATCCTGATCACCCCAAAAATCCAATCAATGAAAAAACCTCTATTCATCTGCTTAGCAGTTCTTTGTGTCACTTTTTCCCAGGCACAAACGTTCAATCCCTTTAAAGTAGATCTGGCTGTCGGCGGCGCTATTCCCAATGGTTCAGGGGCCAAGGGCGGCGTCCTGTTATCGCTGGAACCAAAATATGCCGTTATCAACCGCCTGTCCGCAGGTTTACGGATCGAAGCCGCGATCATGGCCCGGGGCTATGTGTCGAGTGATGGAAGCACTGCCAGCGCCGATGTATCCGCCGCCGCCTCTTATATAGCCACTTCGGACTATTATTACACCAACTCGGCCTTCCGGCCCTTTACGGGCGTCGGCGCGGGTCTCTATCGCTTTGGCAGCGCCAGCATCGGCAGCTCGGGCAATAATGTGGGCGCAACTGCCGGGTCCAAATTTGGGACGATGGTCCGTTCAGGCTTTGAGGTGGGGCATTTCCGCCTTGCCGTGGAGTACAACATCATCGGCAAAAATACACAGACATACATCGATGCTTCCAGCGGTAATAAATATACCGTCACGTCCAGGAACAGCTATATGGGCATCAAGCTCGGGTTCTTCTTTGGCGGTGGACGTGTGAGCAGTGACAAGAACGTTGCCAGTCCGATGAAAATGTAATTTTCTTTCCGCATGTTGGATCGAGCCGTCCTAAGGGATGGCTTTTTTTATTTGTATCTTTATCGAGGCTAAAACCTTGATCCCAAAATGTTAACCAACTGCCTAAAGCTCGCACTGCGCAATTTGATGCGCAATAAAGTACACTCTTTCATAAATATTTTCGGCCTCGCGCTTGGCCTTACCTGTTGCTTGCTGCTATCTCTATATATCTGGGACGAAATGAGCTACGACAAACATCACCGACGGGCAGATGACTTGTACCGGATCATCACTAATTTTCAATCTGAATCTGTTGCGGGCAGAGTGGGCGCTACTTCACCACCCGTTGCAATGACCATCAAGGATGAAATACCTGAAGTAGAGGCGGCGGTGCGCATTCTAAATCCTCCCGGTGTAAAAGAATTCTTTACTACAGGAGAAAAAGAAAACGCTCAGAGCCTGATGCGATACAAGGATAAATTATTCTATGAAAGCGACGGTTTTCTTGCGGACTCGACACTTTTTGATGTCTTCACTTACGAGTTGAAAGAAGGGTATCCTAAAAAGGCATTGGTTCAGCCTAATTCGGTTGTTCTCTCCGAAAAGCTTTCCCATAAGCTCTTTGGTGAAGAGCAGGCATTGGATAAAGTGGTCACCATAAGTCAAGGTGGGAAGCTGAACGATTATAAAGTAACGGGCGTATTCAAAGAAAAATACAACAGCCATATCAAGGCAAATTTCTTTACCTCCATCACCAGTTCCGGATCGGTCGAAAATATTTTAAATGAAAAGGAATGGGCCGGTCAAAATTTTGTACCAACTTATTTGAAGCTGGTCCCAGGTCATAATAAAGCTGCCGTTGAGAAAAAAATGAATGACGTTTTACTTCGGTACGGTGCAGAGGCAATGAAAGCAGAGGGTATTCACAAGACTTTAAGCCTTGAGCCGGTAAAGGATATCTACCTCAAGTCAGACGTGGGGCGAAGACCTCGGATTAGATATTTGTATGTAGTGGGATCTATTGCGGTATTTATATTGCTGATTGCCTGCATCAACTTTATGAACTTGTCGACTGCAAAGGCGACCAGGAGGGCCACCGAAGTCGGCATCCGTAAGACCCTGGGTGCGCTCCGTTCCAGTCTTATCAGGCAAATAGTGGGAGATGCGATGGTCACTGTTGTTATAGCCGTCATCGTAAGTTTCATTCTATTGCAATTGTCTCTTCCGGTTTTTAATCAATTGACGAATAAAAGTATTTCAATTGATTCAGGAAATATCACGTTCCTCCTGTTTGCAGCCCTCGCTCTCACAATAGTGGCTGGCCTTCTGGCAGGCAGCTATCCGGCATTTTACCTGACATCATTTCAGCCCGCCCAGGTGCTGAAGGGAAAATTTAATCCTGGTGGATCTTCTGGTAGATTACGGCAAATCCTGGTTGTGTTTCAGTTTATGATTGCCATTGCCCTGGTATGTAGTATATTTATTATCTCACGGCAGGTAAATTTCATGATAGGGAAAGATCTTGGATTTAATGCGAATGCAAAAATTGTATTGCCCCTTCGCACCGAAGAAGCGCATAAGCAATACGATGCATTGAAAGAGCAAATTAAACAAAACAACAGTGTCGCGAGTGTTTCGGGTTGTTCGTTTATTCCGGGAACGCCAATTTTCAGAGACATGAACTTTTATGCCGATGGAGGAAACGTAAATACGGCTGTTGATATAGATCGCAACGTTGTTGATGTCGGATTCATTGAACTGCTAAATATCAGGATGATTGCCGGTCGATCGTTTACAGAGAGCCGCAACCTTGATAGCAATCGCAAATTCATTTTAAACCACACAGCTGTTTCCAAACTTGGGTATACGCCGGAAAAAATCGTTGGCCAATATCTGCATTTCGACTGGGCGGGAAAAAAGTATGATTTTCAGGTTATTGGCGTGATGGAAGATTTTCATCAGAACTCGCTTCATGAAGAGATCAAGCCAACCTTGCTTGAAATGGAGAACAACAACAACCGTTATGACTATGTAATTGCGTCCATTGCTTCTGCCAATTTTGAGCGGACGGTAAAAACGATCGAGGGGACCTGGAAATCACTTGTCCACGATGCGCCTTTTGAGTATTCTTTTCTGGATCGGACAATTCAGAAGCAGTACGATGAAGACCGCAGGGTGTCTAAAATCATTTCCAGTTTTGGGATCATCGCCATGATCATTTGTGCCTTGGGCCTGTATGGGCTGTCTTCCTACATGGCTGAGCGAAGGTATAAGGAGATTGGCATCCGAAAAGTGATGGGCGCCAGCGTCATGCAGATTGTGGTGATGATGTCCGCTGAATTTGTAAGATTGGTTTTGATTGCTTTTGTCATTGCGGTACCCGTGGCTTATTATGGAATGAGCAAATGGCTGGAAGGATTTGCTTACAAAGTTTCAATAGGATGGTTTGTATTCGCATTGGCAGGATTAGTAGCCTTGGCCATTGCTTTGGTCACCATCAGTTTTGAATCTGTCAAATCAGCCATGGGCAATCCCGTTGATAGTTTGCGAGGTGAATGAGTATCGGTGCAGCCGTTGACCTGCGGTAATTTATTTTACGCCTTTCGACGGGTCCCAGTTTTTGGCGAGTTTGCGAATGATGAGAATCTGTCCCGTGTGATAGGCGATATGTGTATTGAGATGATCTAGGCCGGAAGCCCATTTCTTAAGTTTGGCCTCGTCGCAGGTTTCAATCGCTTTTTCCCAGTCTGCCATAACCTGATTCAGTTGCTGGACGGTAGAGGCCCAGGATTCCTCCGTAAAGGCCGTGAAAGTCTCGTTATTATTACCGCTGAAGGCGGCGGGTTTGTTGCCGTTGAAATGATCCAGCTGATTGCGGCTCCAAAAGAGGATATGATAGGCCAGCTCGCCCACGGAGTGAACGGAGTCGGCGGGTTTCCACATGGCTTCTTTGGCGGTGAGGCCGTCGACGGCAACGGAAATGGGAACGTACCAGTCTTCCTTATTCCAGGCGTTTCGGAATTGTTCAAGAAGGATAGAGCGAAGGGTTATTTCCTTTTTTTCCTGCGTTTGTTGGCCAGCGGCGGTGGCGACGAACAGGCTACCGCTGATGCATAGGAAGGTGGCGATAGCGATGGGGGAAAGGTTCTTGCGCATGGGGCAATTGTTTTTTCAAATATAGGGATTCCTGGGAAGGGTAGCCACCTGTTTTGATGGACGGTCTATTACGCCGTAAATCGTACATTGCAGAGAGCCGAGGCGCTTTAAGACGGCTGATCGTCAGAGATACGATCCAGGACAAACTTAACACTGGGTGCATGTCCCCTGCTAAAAGGGGATAGATGATACCGGGGAGGTTGGTACAATTCCTCTACCGTATATTTTGTAAAATTAGCGCTGTAATCGTTGCGTGCGAAGAAACAGCTGGCTCCTGCAATGTTGCAGGTAACAAGCGTATAAAATGGAGACAGGAGATTGCAGCATGCGGTCAAACTGCAGCCGAAACAATCGTCCAGGGCCAATTGATGATTTGCGTTATATTTTATCTTTATGTCGATTGGCGGACGAAATACCGCGTTATACTTGAGACAAAATACTTTTGGCAACACGCCTGACCTGGCCATTTTTTCAATAAAATAATAATCATTACCATCCAGATCGAGACTGATCAAGCCGATGTCTTTGGTGGAAATGGACAGGAGCCGTCATCCTTCTTCAATGAGCGGGGTTATATTTTCCAAGGTGACGAGCTCGTCGAATATCCGTAGTTTGGCATTATTGGGTAATTGATTCTTTAGACTGGTTAGCTCTTTATCGACCCAGCATCCCTTTTAAAACAAGGTAATTGGAACTGTTCTCATTAGACGCTACCCCGAACTCAAAAAAATTTGATTGAGGTATGTTTATCCGGTAAAAATGTCTTCCAATATTCGGTCTTCGTCATTTTGGGAATAAACAGACTACCCTTTCAGGGCTGGGGCCTCGCTTATAGTTTGTTGGAGCTCTTGATGTATATCTTTTATATCCTGAGTGAGTAATACCTGTTTCGACGTCTGCTGACTGGAGAGTTTCCTATGACTATTCTGGACAATGTCGTTGACTGTCCTTAATAATCGAAATATATTCATCTTGTATTGATTGACCCTGTCACAGGACAAGAGATGAAGTAAAAACAAAACAGGACAAACCAAAGAGATCTTTGACTTGCCCTGCCTTGTGCCCAGAACAGGAATCGAACCTGCACATTGTTGCCAATACCAGATTTTGAGTCTGACGCGTCTACCAGTTCCGCCATCTGGGCCTGCATTTTCAGGGGTGCAAACATAAGCATTTACACCCTCTCGTCCAAAAACCATTCAAAAAATCTATCTTTATCGCCTCCCGGAAGGGAACCAAAGGTTCCGACCGAGAAGGAGCTTTCGAAGTACCCGAGGAACGAAGGGTACGAACGAGGAAGGGCGTGTCGAAGCAGCCCTTACGAAGGTCTCCGACGAAGGTCTCCCCCCGGCCATAAAACAAATAGTGAATGATCAGGATCGGCTTATTACGCGAAGGAAAAATACCCGCCGACAACAGGGTTGCCCTGACACCGGCACAATGCAAATGGATACAGAAGAACGCCCCGGATGTAAGAGTGATCGCCCAGACCTCACCGGATCGCTGCTATTCGGACAAAGAATATCTTTCCGCCGGCGTAGAGGTCAAACAGGACCTTTCCGAATGTGACATCCTTTTTGGAATAAAAGAAGTGCCGGAAAAAGACCTGCTGGAAGGGAAGACCTATCTCTTCTTTTCCCATACCAAAAAACAGCAATCCTATAACCAGCGCATGTTCCGGACCATCCTGGAAAAAAAGATCACCCTCGTCGATTATGAATGCCTGGAGCACGACGATGGGCAGCGTATCCTTGGCTTTGGCTTCTTCGCAGGCGTAGTAGGGGCTCACAACGGAATGATGGCCTACGGTCAGCGCACCGGCCAGTACAGCCTGGGAAGGGTTCACAAACAGCAGAGCTTCCGCGAATTGATACATACATATTTCGGGCTGAAGCTCCCCCGTATAAAGATCGTCATCACCGGCTCGGGACGTGTAGCTCATGGCGTATTGGAAGTGATGAACCTTATGGGCATCATCGAAGTGGAGCCCGACGAATTCCTGGAAAGAAAATTCTCCTACCCCGTGTTCACCCAGCTGAAAGGCCCGGATCTTTATGAACACAAGGAAAAAGGCGCCTACAACAGGGAGGACTTCCATGAACATCCCGACCGGTATAAATGCAAATTCCTTCCCTTTACAAAGGCCGGCGACATATTGATGAACGGCATTTATTGGGATAAAGGCATGCCCCGTCTGTTTGAATGGGAGGACCTGGCCGGAAAAGATTTTGTCCTATCAACCATTGCCGATATTACGGACGATAAGGGCGGCTCCGTTCCCTGCAATCTTGGTGACAGTTCCATACAGGATCCCATATACGGAGTGGACAGGCAAAGCAGACAAAAGACGGCGCCATACCTGCCTGGCTCCATTGATATTATGGCAGTCGGCAACCTCCCCAATGAGCTCCCCAGGGACGCGTCCCGCTATTTTGGCGAACAGCTGATCAAATATGTGCTGGAGGATCTGGTGAAAGGCGGATCGCCGGTGATAGAGCGCGCCACGATGGTCAGCAAGGGACAGCTTACTGAACCTTACCGTTACCTGGAGAGCTATGCTGCGGGTCAAAGTTTCAAATAATAATCCCGCATAAGCTCCACAAACTCATCCGTATACTGCCCTCGCTCATCCTGGATGCTCAGCTCCGTCTCGGGAATAAAATTCTCTTTATTACGAGAGAAATGAAGCACAGCTCTGAAAAGATCATGACGGGGTGTCTGCCGTACTAACAGCCGCTCACGCAAATGAAAATGCCGGGATGCTGCCAGGCCCTCGAAATAATTCACCCGGTGATAGGGTAGGAGAATCCCAAAGGACCCTTCTGCTGAAAGATTCTCATCGATGGCCGCCAGCAGCTCGGCCAGCGTCAGCTCTTTACTATGCCGGGCCAGGTTCCTGGCATGTGAATCCGTCTCCAGGTCCCGCTCATAAAAAGGTGGGTTCGTAATGATGAAATCGAACTTATGCGGAAAATTGAACTGACGTACATCCCCCGGAAATACCTTCAGCTCACCTCTCCATCTGCTCTGCCCGATGTTATCCTTTAATTGTTTGAAAGCAGAAAGGTCCAGCTCGATGCCTTGTATCTCACCCTTATGCTTCTGCGCCAGCATCAGCATGAGAAGCCCCGTACCGCTGCCGATGTCCAATACGGACGAATAGGCTGGTGTCTTCTCGGAGAACCATGCTCCAAGTATACAGGCATCCGTACATACTTTCATCGCACACTGATCCTGGAAGATGGTGAACTGCTTGAATTGAAAATAAGGATTCGGCATCTGTCATTGTTTTTTACCATTCCGCCCGTGCGCTGGCGCTGACGGACAGGGGCGTCTCTTCTCCTGCCAGGTACTTGTAATAGGCGGTGATGGCGATCATGCCCGCATTGTCCGTACAATATTCGAAAGGAGGTATAAAAGTATTCCATCCCTGCTGCTTTCCCAGTTCCGAAAATGCTGCCCGCAGGCCGCTGTTGGCTGATACGCCGCCAGCAATGCAAAGGTCACGTACCCCCGCCTCCCTGGCAGCCTTTTTCAGCTTGTTCAACAAGATGGAAATGATCCTTCCCTGTATCGAAGCGCAGATGTCCGAAAGATTTTTTTGGACAAAATCCGGATCCTGTGCCGTCCGCTCCTGCAGGAAATAAAGAATGGCGGTCTTTAGTCCGCTGAAGCTGAAATTCAGCCCAGGTATCTGTGGCTCAGGGAAGCTGTATCGGGAAGCATCCCCTTCCCGTGCATATTTATCGATGAGCGGACCGCCGGGGTAGGGAAGGCCCAGCAGCTTGGCCGACTTGTCAAAAGCTTCGCCCGCTGCGTCATCCAGGGTCTCACCGATGACCTTCATCTGGAGAGGGGATATACACAGGACTATCTGCGTATGCCCTCCGCTGACAGTAAGGCAAAGGAAAGGGAAGGAGGGCCTGGCCGTAGGAATAAGATTCGCCAGTACATGCGCCTGCATATGATGGACGGCTAACAAAGGAATATCCAGGGACAACGCCAGCGATTTTGCAAACTGGGAACCTACCAGCAAAGACCCGATCAGCCCTGGAGCCTGTGTAAAAGCCGTCGCCGTCAGAGATGAAAGCTCGCATCCAGCCTTTTTCAGGGCTGCGTCTACTACCGGTACAATATTCTGTATATGTGCCCTGCTGGCCAGCTCCGGCACCACTCCGCCATATAGTTCGTGTACTTTTTGACCTGCAATGACATTGGAAAGTATTTCTCCGTCCCGGCAGATAGCGCAGCTCGTCTCATCACAAGAGGACTCGATCGCCAGGATGGTGATGGGCCCTTTTGCCCCCTTCGGTTTGTTCATGCTGTAAAATTAATGGAAATTGCTTATTTCGATCGGATGGCTACCACAGGATCCATCCTGGCCGCGATGAAGGCGGGAATGATCCCTGCCATTATGCCCGTAAACAGGCAGATGCCGACGGCCAGCAGGATAATATTCAGCGGTATAAAAACCTTGAAGGCCAGCATGGAGGAGAATACCAGGGTGAGAACGAATACGGCCAGCAGACCGATCAATCCGCCGATGATACAAAGAAAGGCGGATTCAAGCAGGAACTCCATCATGATGACATTTCGCTTGGCCCCGATGGCTTTTTTCAGCCCTATCTGGCTTGTCCGCTCCCGCACCGTTACAAACATGATATTGGCTACGCCAAACATCCCCACGACCAGCGACAGGGCGGCTATAGCCCATCCGCCGATATTCATTCCCGAAAAGATGGGCTCCAGCATCCTGCTGAAGCTGTCGATGTCGTTCAAGGCGAAGTTATCTTCTTGGGTGGGACTCAGCTTGCGTATGGACCGCATGGCCCCTTTCAGCTCGTCCTTCAACGCCTCCATGGATATCTTATCACCTGCCTGTACCAGGATCTTCGGCTGGGCATACTCTTCCCGGACCATCTGGCGGAGAAAGTTATAGGTCAGCAGGAGACAGTTGTCATAATCCCATCCGCCGATGAGGCTTTGTCCCTGTTTCTGTATGAGCCCGATGACAGTAGCCTGGCGGCTATCCTTTAATTTGACCGTCTTACCCACGGCTCTTTGGGGGTTGCCAAATAATTTCTCGGCGATGCTATAACCCATTACCACCAATGGAGTCCCCCGGTCGAAATCCGATTGCTGGAAGTAGCGCCCGTTGTCGATGCTTATCCGCTGTATCTTGTCGAAATCCTCCGTATTGCCATAAAAATTGACACCTGAAAGCGAATTGTCCTCAAAATCCACGGTGGATTGCATCTCTATCTCAAAATCCATGTGGGCGGCATCGGGTACTTTTAACCGTAGCAGCTTCATCTCCTCGAATTTGGGTACGGGCCGCTTGACATACTTCCACCAGGGGAAGTCCGGCCCCCCTTCATATTGCCATTTATCTATATAAATGGTCTTGTTCCCCAGGGATTTAATGTCGTTATTTACAGCCATCTGCATGCTGCTGATGGTGGATAGCACGCTGATTATGCAAAAAATACCGAAAGTTATACCCAATAAGGACAGAAAGGTGCGAAGTTTGTTGGAACGAAACTCCTGCAGGGCCATTTTAAAGCTGGTCCATGCAATTTCCCGATGCCGGGATAAAAACCGGAATATGTTCAAAAACATAATTCGAATATACATATAAGGAGATACCTGCCAATGACAAAAACCGTTAAGTTTGCATCTTTAAATACCGATTAGCCATTACATCTTAAAAAGACCCTTCATGCCCAATATTGAGAATCAAAATCTGAAAGTAACCATCAACACCAAGGGAGCCGAACTGCAGAGCATTTATCACAAGGGCCATCAACTCGAGTACCTCTGGGGAGGCGACCCCAATGTCTGGGGTAAACAATCCCCGCTGCTATTTCCCATCGTAGGCACCCTGCGCCAGAACACCTGGAATTACAAGGGGAAGGCCTATACGCTGCCCCGTCACGGATTTGCCCGTGAAATGGAATTTGAAGTGGAACAGCAGGCCAAGGATTCCCTTACCTTACTCCTGAAAAGCAATGACGCCACCCGTGCCAAATTCCCTTTTGATTTCGAGCTGCGCGTGACCTACCTGCTGGCCCCCAATGGCCTGGCTACCACCTACAGCGTAAAGAATAATTCCAGCGAGAAAATGTTCTTTTCCATCGGAGGTCATCCCGCCTTCCGCGTGCCGTTGGCCGAAAGAACCTCCTATACAGATTATTACCTGGAATTCGAACAGAAAGAGACGGCCTCCCGCTGGCCCATCTCCAAGGACGGCCTGCTCGAAACGACGCCCCAGCCCCTGCTGGACAATACGAATATCCTGCCCCTGACCAGGGACCTGTTCACCAGCGATGCCCTGGTATTCAAGAACCTGTCTTCCACCTCCATTTCCCTTAAGTCCCGCCGGACCCGTCATGGCCTGGACTTTGATTTTACGGATTTCCCTTACCTGGGCATCTGGGCGGCAAAGAACGACAAAGCGGATTTTGTGTGCATAGAGCCATGGTGCGGTGTTGCCGACAGTGTCGACTCCGACCAGCAAATGACGGATAAGGAAGGTATCGAGCAATTAGCTCCGGGGGAAACATTTGAAAGGATCTGGGCGGTGACGCTGCACTAGAATTCAAAGGCCTGTACCCGTTGGTCCCGTAATATCTCGTGAATGCAATGGCGATGGTCCTGCTCGGTGCCCTGGACGACCCATTCGCCTGTGATGACATTGGCGCTGGACTTGGATTGTCTGCTGCGCCTGAATTTCAGGTGGTGGTTCTTGAACAGCTCTTCAAACCGGTGGAGCGTCTCATTCTCGAATACACAAACGATCTTATAATTACGGATCTGATTCATCCGGTCGATCCATCCCTCCAGCAGGCTGAATACGATGATGACAACCAGCACAAGCAGACAGGCTACACAGGAGATCAGCTTGTACCCGGCCCCGATACCCATTCCCAGCGCTGCCGTCACCCAGATCATGGCTGCCGTGGTAATGCCATTGATCTTACTGTGAGAGGTATCCCCCCTGAAGATAACGCCTGCTCCTACAAAGCCGATACCCACCACCACATTGGAGGCAATCCTTTCCGGAGCATGTTCGGCGCCAATCAGCTGCGAAAGTACAGTGAAGAGGGATGCACCCAGACAGATGAGCGACAGGGTCCGGAAACCTGCTGACTTGCTTCTGTACTCCCTTTCCGCTCCGATCAATCCCCCTATGATCACGGCCAGGGCCAGTCTCCATAAGATCTCTCCTGTCTGTAACATGGTCTTACATTTAATTTCTGGTAAAATACCCGTCCTTATAAGCGATAAAGTATTCCTTATAGTCTTTTTTCACCTGCTCCGCATAGCCGGCGGCATAATCCAATACTCCTTTCTGCCAGTGGCGGTCGCTTCCAAAGTCGATCAGCTCATCCGGAACAGCCGCTCCCTGTCGTCCCGCGCTGCGTAGTTGAGCAGAGGCTGTCAGCAATGCCATATCTTCCACTACACATTCGATGTCCTTATATCTGTCCCGCATCAGCATAAAATCTATCTTATCCGCCGTAGGCTGCATCTCTTTTACTACATAGTCGTCCCCTTTGAAGTGCGTGGTGCCCAGCAACGCGGGACATATATTTTGCATCCGGCGCTGGATGGCGACGACCCGCGCTGCCTCGGATGCCCAGTCGGGCTGAGTAATATCCACGCGGCTGCGGATACAGGAAGCAAGCGCCTGCTTCGTATCAACCAGAAGATATTTAGATGGGTTTTTGATCTGTCTGGCGAGAAATACGTAGCGTTTAACACCAAGACTACCGGTACCAGCCACCCGAAATGCACAGTCTGCCACTTCATAGCGCCTGCGCAGCAAGGGGTCCGTCTGTATCCATTCCTGCATATGGGCCATCAGTTCCTTTCTCAGGGCCTTGTCCAACGGGAAGAACCGGATGCGGTCGATGCGCAACGCCACTCTACCTCCCTTATCCTCCGTCCGCTGCCGGATCAGGTCCTTTTGCCGACGTTCGCAAACCTTGTCCAGAAAGGTCTGCACGATGCCATTGGCCGTCCTTGGCTCTATATAGCGGGATTTACCCAACACCAGCGTGTCGGCATAAAGGCTCAGGAACATCGCCGCCACCCTGACAGCTTCTTTTCTCTTGATACCCAGGGAATCCAGTCCTGTGTAGATGCTGGTCACCATCCGGGATATTTCCCACATGGCGGGTGCCAGTATGCCTTCATCGAAATCATTCACATCGAAGTATACCAGGCGGTTGTCCCCCTTATAAGTCCCGAAATTCTCCAGGTGCAGGTCCCCGCAGATCCAGGCCAGGGGATATTGCGGCACAGCATCTCTTCCCTGAAGGTCCTCATAGAACAAATGACAGGTACCCCTGAGGAAGCGAAAGGCATTTTCAGCCATCATCCGGTATTTGATGGCAACATAATCCGGCAGTCTGTCGCTGTTGAAATCCTTGATCCTTTGGGGAATGTTGGCCACAATGGTTTCTTTTCAGAAAGATAGGTATTATCCAGGAATTCAAAAATGCCACGTATCTTACATGGGTATGCAAAAGAAAGTACCCGGCCTTCTCATGGCCTTACTCTCCTGTTGGGTCATCACCGGCTGCCACCAGCCACAGGCGCCGGAATATTATGGATTTCAGGACCTTCGCATCGGGCAGCCCAACGGAGGGCAGGCCACTCTGGGGACCACCCTGAAGTTTTACAATCCCAACCCTTTCAGCCTGACACTAAAAGGCGCAGAAATGGACGTATGGCTGAATGGCAGACCCGCCGGACATTCCGTGCTGGACTCCACCGTCCTGATACCCCAAAAAGATACATTCTATGTGCCCGTGACGATGCAGCTCAACCTCCAGGGCCTCCTTGGCAATGCCCTCCAGATCCTGATGGAAAAACAGGTGACCGTGACCCTGGATGGAAAAGTGCATCTGAGGAGAGGCGCTATCCCTTTCAATCGTCCTTTTCATTACGAGGGGAAGGAAGATATCAATGCGCTTCTGCAGGGGGAGTATTGAGGACCACCCACCTGTTCACCGTATTATATGCGCCTTCCAGCACGATCTTATAGAAGGAAGAAGGGTAGGAGCTTATCCCAAAGACAGCTGATTGCTGACCCGCGGGTACTTCTGCCAGCAGCTTGTATTCGTCCTTGCCGCCTGTCTTGAAATTATTAGTGGTGGTCAGCCATATCTTCACAGTTCCATCCTTATCGAAAGACTTCCAGCGGATGTCCAGCTTGTTATTCTCCACCCTGACCACAGGATTTGCTACGGACAGCTTCCCTATCAGGGGTACGCCGTCTATTTCCAGCTGATAATCCCGGGGGATCTTTATGTCCAGGTATCTGGCGATAGTAGGCATGATATCCACGATTGCCGGCGTATAATCACGCCAATAGTGATTCAGGTCTTTGGCATTGGTAACGATCCAGGTCGTACGCTCCCGCTCAGACTGCCCTCCATGACCCTTGCCATTGATGGAATCGCGGCCATGGTCCGTGGTGATGATGATGAGCCAGTCCTCTTTGAACTGTTGCTGCCGGTATTGCAGGGCGCTCCATATCCTGCCCACCTGCTTATCCACGTATTTTACGGCCTCTTTTTGCTCGGGACTGTCTCCAAACCGGTGGCCCATATCGTCCGTGTATTCCAGGTACAGCCAGGTGAGATCCGGCCCCTGCTCGCGAATGCATTTTTCCGCCTGATCCGTCACTTTTTCATCGATGTTGTGGATATACAGACTTGCGTTGTCATGGGGATAGTTCACCGTATCCAGCTCGAGACCGTCGGCATGATAATCCACTTTTATATTACCCGTCTGGGGCAGCGACTCGCCGACCAGCTTGGTACGGTTGTCCTGCCAGGTGGAGAAGACGGCAATTTTTTTCGTGCTGTCCGCCTTTTTCAGCAGCCGGAAAATAGTGGGGTAATGGTAATTAGGATCTTTTATATCATTGTCCCAAACATTGTGCTTGTTCACCCATGTACCTGTCAGCAGACTGTTATAACCAACTGCAGAGATAGTGGGGGTCTGGGAATATCCCCCCTGTTCGCCTCCGACATACGCATGTTTATACCCCTCTTCCCTGCCTATCTGCCTGGGGAAAGAGACCTTTGCTTTTTCCAGCACGTCGGCAGGTATTCCATCGGCAATGATAAAGACCACTTTTTTCTTCTTCGGTTGCGCAGCTGCGTTCAGCACCAGCAATACCATTGTAATAAACGTGACGATATTTTTCATACCAGCCGGAGTTGATGAATTTCCTTCAAAAATACGGACTCCGGCATTATCCGGTCATTAATTTATATTTCCCTTGTATCAATGTCTTTTTAATTGCGAAGGGGAACCTAGCAGACAATAGTTCATTATTCTGCATGATAGTTGGCCTGTCATCCGTTCTTTGTGGATTTGGCATATTAATGTAGGTTTGCAGGATGAGCACCATCAGGCGGCAAAGCATCATTTCCTCCGGTATTGTTTATTTCGGCTTTGCGCTGGGCGCCCTGAATACACTGCTATTCACCAGGCATTTTTCAGCGGCTCAATACGGGTTGACCACTATCTTCATGTCCCTTGCCAATATTATGTTCCCGCTGGCCAGCCTGGGCATGCAATCCTATATTTTCAAGTTCTATCCTTATTACCATGATAATCTACCGCCGAAGGAGAATGACATGATGACCTGGGCCTTCCTGACAAGCCTTATAGGTTTCATCCTGGTTATTGCAGGCGGAGCGGCCTTTAAAGAATTTGTCGTGAAAAATTTCAGCGACAGTTCTCCCGAGCTGGTTGCCTACTATTATTGGATATTTCCCTTTGGGGCGGGGCTCACATTTTATTCACTTTTAGAAGCATTTGCCTGGCAATTGAAAAAGTCGGTGCTTACCAGCTATTTCAAGGAATTGCAGTTCCGCCTTTTCACTTTTGTGCTGATCCTGCTGTCGATGGCCGGCATCCTGAAAGATTTTGATGCTTTTATAAAGGTCTATGCCTGCACCTATCTGCTGCTGGCGTTGTGTCTGCTGCTATACATGGTCATAACCCGTCAGTTGTATTTTTCCTTCCGCACCAGCAGAGTATCCAAAAAATTTTTTAAGAAGATCGTAGCGTTGGCCAGCTTTGTCTGGAGTGGCCAGGTGCTGTTCAATGTCTCCACTTATTTTGCCCAGATCATTATTGCTGCTGTAGTTACCGACGGTATGCGTTTCGTAGGCATCTATTCGCTGGCTTTGTACGTCGGCAGCCTGTTGCAGGCCATTCAACGTAGCGTTATAGCCGCCAGTATTGGCCCCCTGTCCCGTGCATGGAAGGATAAGGATTATGGCAGGATCAACCGTATCTATCAGCGTTCGTCCATCAACCAGCTGATCTTCTCGGCCGGCATGTTCGTTCTGATATGGATCAATTTTACGGATGGGGTGCTTACTTTTAATATGAAAAGGGATTTTCTGCTGGCCCAGCCCGTCTTTTTCTATATTGGATTTACGCGGATTGTGGATATGGGTACGGGCGTGAATACACAGATCATCGGTACTTCCACTTTCTGGCGTTTTGATTTTTTCACGGGGATAGTGCTTATTCTCTTTACCCTCCCCGCAAATTATATCCTGGCAAAAAAAGTTGGTTACATTGGTCCGGCTATTGCCGATCTTGCCACCTTTACCCTGTACAATGCCATCCGTTGTTTCTTTCTTTACCGCAGGTTCGGGATGCAGCCGTTTAATCTAAAGTCGTTGTATGCGTTGTTACTGGCCGGGCTGGGATACTTCGTCTGTCACTTTCTTTTCGATGCTTACCATGGCTTTCTCTGGCTGGTGGTGCGGAGTATCGTATTCATCGGCATTTTTGGCTCAGGTGTGCTGCTGCTGCGCCTTTCAGACGACATCCTTCCCGTGTGGCAGACGATCAAAAAAAGGCTCGGGCTGGCCAAAATTTCGTAATTTTGCGGCCCAATGAGCCGATATACCAGCGAAATCAACAAACGCAAGACATTTGCCATTATTTCCCACCCCGATGCCGGTAAGACGACCCTGACGGAGAAATTTCTTCTGTTCGGCGGCGCCATCCAGACCGCAGGGGCCGTAAAAAGCAACAAGATCAAGAAGCATGCAACCAGTGACTTTATGGAGATAGAAAGACAGCGTGGTATCTCTGTCGCCACGTCCGTCATGAGCTTCGAATACAAGGGTATGCTGGTCAATCTCCTGGATACTCCGGGTCACAAGGACTTTGCCGAAGACACCTATCGCACCCTCACGGCTGTGGACAGCGTTATCCTTGTCGTGGACAGCGTCAACGGGGTGGAGGCACAGACACGCCGCCTGATGGAGGTATGCCGTATGCGGTACACACCTGTCATCGTTTTCATCAATAAAATGGACCGGGATGGCAAGAACAGGTTCGACCTGCTGGAGGAGATCGAGAAAGAGCTTGGCATCCAGCTGCATCCTATGACCTGGCCCATCAACAGCGGCAAGGATTTCAAAGGGGTCTATAACCTGTACGATAAGAACCTTGTCCTCTTTACGGCCAATACCAAGGCCACGGATGAAGATACAGTCCGTATCGATGACCTGGGAAGCTCCCTGCTGGAAGAGAGGCTGGGAGAGAAGGATGCCGCCATCTTACGGGAGGATGTCGAGCTGGTGGACGGGGTCCATGGCGAACTGAATGTGGATGATTACCTGGCCGGAAAGGTCGCTCCCGTCTTTTTTGGCAGCGCCATCAATAACTTCGGTGTGAGGGAAATGCTGGACACCTTCATCCGCATTGCACCCGGCCCCCGCGACCGTGAGACGTCCACCCGTCACTTGCAGGTGGATGAGGACAAGTTCAGCGGCTTCGTCTTTAAGATCCATGCCAACCTGGACCCCAAGCACAGGGACAGGATCGCTTTTCTACGGGTATGCAGCGGAAAGTTCGAAAGGAATAAATATTTCCATCATGTCCGGCTGGACAAGGATGTGCGGTTCAGTAACCCCTATACTTTCCTGGCGCGAGATAAGGATGTTATCGAGAGCGCTTATCCCGGTGATGTGGTGGGGCTCTTCGATACCGGCAATTTTAAAATAGGAGACACGCTTACGGAAGGGGAAGACTTTTATTTTACAGGTATACCTTCTTTCTCACCGGAAATTTTTAAAGAGGTGGTGAATAGAGACCCTATGAAAACCAAGCAATTGGAAAAGGGGTTGCTGCAATTGACGGATGAAGGGGTAGCCCAATTGTTCACCCAGTATGGCGGTAACAAAAAGATCATCGGCTGTGTCGGAGAGCTGCAGTTCGAAGTGATCCAATACCGGCTGCTGCATGAATATGGGGCATCCGTTCAATTCAATGCGCTGCCTTTTTATAAGGCCTGCTGGATCACCAGCGCCGATCCTAAAAAGCTGGAAGAATTCACCCGCTTCAAACACGCCAATATCGCCGAGGACAAGGATGGACATCTCGTCTATCTGGCCCAGAGCGAATGGTTCCTGAATACGGAGCGGACCAACAACCCTGCCATCGAGTTCCATTTTACTTCGGAGATCCACAAATAATGTCCGGCAGCAGGTCATCTTCATCCGTTAAAGGGTATCGACATGCCTGTGTAATTGTGCGGGGTAATCTTTTTAAGCTCTTTTTTCAGCGCCGCAGATATCTTGAGCCTATCGACAAAATTGTGAATGGCTTCCTTATCGATGCCTCCCTTACCTCTTGTCAATTCCTTTAATGCCTCGTAGGGTTGCGGATAATTTTCACGACGCAGGATGGTTTGTATAGCTTCTGCGACCACAGCCCAGTTGGTTTCCAGGTCTCTTTCCAGCTTTGCCTTGTTCAGCACCAGCTTATCCAATCCTTTTTCGATGCTTCGAAGGGCCAGGATAGTGTGGGCAAACGGTACGCCGATGTTACGCAGTACCGTGGAGTCCGTAAGATCCCTTTGCAAACGGGAGATAGGCAGTTTGCCCGCAAAATGATCAAAAAGAGCATTGGCCACACCCAGGTTGCCTTCTGCATTTTCAAAGTCGATGGGATTGACCTTATGCGGCATAGCCGATGATCCTATCTCTCCTTTTTTTGTCTTTTGGGAGAAATAGTCCATAGAGACATAGGTCCAGATGTCCCGGCAGAAGTCGATAAGGATGGTATTGATCCGTTGCATGGCATGGAAATGTGCGGCGAGATTATCATAATGCTCGATCTGGGTAGTATACTGCTGCCGCTGGAGTCCAAGGGTGCCTTCCACGAATTCATTGGCCAGCCGGGCCCAATCTTTTTTGGGAAAGGCGACATAATGGGCGTTAAAATTGCCTGTAGCGCCACCGAACTTCGCCGAAAAAGGCACCTGGATAAACAGCTCCACCTGGTTTTCAAGACGCTCGACAAACACCATCAGCTCCTTGCCCAGACGGGTAGGGCTGGCCGCCTGTCCATGCGTCCTCGCCAGCATGGGTACATCCTGCCATTGCCGCGCCAGCATTTCCAGCTGCCTTTTCAGGTTCAGCAGCCCGGGCAGGTATTCGAATTCCACGGCATGCTTCCACAATAAAGGGATGGCTGTATTGTTGATATCCTGGGAGGTAAGTCCAAAATGGATCCACTCCTGTATGCTTTTTGTGTCTGCAGACATTTCCTCCAGCCTGGCCTTGAGGAAGTATTCCACAGCTTTGACATCGTGATTGGTGACTTTTTCCGTCTTTTTGATCCATGCTGCATCCTCTTGTTTAAAGTCCTCCAGCATTTTTTGCAGCTGCCCGCGGACGGTATCCGGCATCTTGAAGATCCGATGTCTGGAAAGAAATTGAAAATACTCCACTTCCACCAGTACCCGATAACGGATGAGGGCATACTCGGAGAAATAATCAGACAGATGTTGCACCTGCCCTCGATAGCGACCGTCGATAGGGGAGATGGCAGTCAATGAATTCAATTCCATGCCGTAAAATTAGCATAAAGCAGCGGGACAGAAAATTTTTGCGCTATTTATAGCCGGCGTACTTTTGTAGCCAAATTTAAGATAAGAATTGGAAAGAAAAATACGAATTGGCGCTGTTAGTTACTTAAATACCAAACCGTTGCTCTATGGCATCCAGCGTAGTCCCCTTATGAAGGACATCGAGATGGTCATCGACTACCCGGCCAGCATAGCGTCTATGCTATTGAAAGATGAGATAGACATGGGATTGGTGCCGGTAGCTATTATTCCTGCCATGAAGAAATATTATATCAATGGCAGCTATTGTATTGGCAGCAATGGGCCGGTAGCTTCCGTATGCTTGTTCAGCGAGACGCCTATTGAAAAAGTGGAAAAGGTACTGCTGGACTATCAGAGCCGCACTTCTGTTCAGCTTGCACGCATCCTGTTGAGAGAATTCTGGAAGGTCACTCCGGAACTGATAGGCGCAGGTCCTGATCTCCGGGATCATATAAAAGGTACTACGGCTGGCGTTGTTATTGGAGATCGTGCGTTGGAGCAGCGAATGGTATCCCCTTATATATATGACCTTGGAGAAGCCTGGAAGGAGATGACCGGCCTGCCCTTTGTCTTTGCCGCATGGATCAGCAATAAGCCTCTCGATAAACAGTTCATCGCTGACTTTGACGAGGCCAACTGGCGGGGTATCAGGCAAATAGATGCAGTGGTGGCAGAGAATCCCTATACCACCTTCAATCTCCGCGACTATTTCACAAAATACCTCGATTACAGGCTGGATGATGCCAAAAAGTACGGACTTGAAAAGTTCCTCAGCTATCTCAGGCTGCCTGCTTCCGCCTTTTAACGGGCAGTATCATTCCTTGCATACGGAGCTTGTAGATTCAAATTCGTTTATTTGGGAGGAACGATTAAATTTGCGCCATTCCCGAATAAAAAAAAGTAATGAAAGTTGTCATTTTTGCAGGTGGATTAGGAACCAGGATCGCTGAAGAGACGGAAATCAGACCAAAACCTATGGTTGAGATCGGCGGTAAGCCTATATTATGGCATATCATGAAGGGGTATAGCCAGTTTGGATTCAATGATTTTATAATTTGTCTGGGGTACAAGGGTTATCTGATCAAGGAGTATTTTATGCATTATTTCTTGCATAACTCAGACATAACCATTGAGTTAGGAAGCAATAAGCTGGACGTCCACTACACCAACACGGACCCATTCAACGTCACCCTCGTGGATACAGGACTTTCAACCAGGACTGCAGGACGGCTGAAAAAAGTACGGCAATATCTTGGAGAAGAGGATTTCATGCTTACTTATGGAGACGGCGTGGCTGACATAGATATAAATGCATTGCTTGACTTCCATAGATCACACAGTAAATTAGCCACGGTCACAGCTATTCAGCCCGAGGCGAGATTTGGCGGCATGGAATTGGGAGAGAATGGCATCGTAAAAAATTTTAAAGAAAAGCCTATAGGCGACGGCAAATGGATCAATGGGGGGTTTTTTGTCCTGAGGCCCGGCATATTCGATTATCTGGAAGGCGATATGGACAATACGATGTGGGAGGATTCTCCGATGGAGAGACTTTCTCAGGATCGTCAGATAATGGCTTACCGTCACACCGGTTTTTGGAAATGCATGGATGCCATGCGCGATAAATTGGAACTGGAAGCATTATGGCAAAACGATCATGCGAAATGGAAGACGTGGTAAATCTACAGAGATTACAGAAATATTACCGGGATAAAAAGGTCTTTATCACCGGCCACACCGGATTCAAGGGGGCCTGGACGATGGCATATTTGCATTTGGCCGGCGCCCGGGTAAAAGGATATTCCCTGGCCCCTGAATATGCCAATGGCTTATTCGAGGTCCTGCAACCTCTCCATTTGGCAGAATCCTGTATTGCCGACATCCGGGATAAAGACCGCCTGCAAAAGGAATTGCTCTCTTTTCAACCTGACCTTGTCTTTCATCTGGCTGCCCAGCCGTTGGTCCGCCGTTCGTATGAAATACCTGCGGAGACCTTCGATATTAATGTCACCGGTACGGCTAACCTCCTGGAGGCTGTCGTACGACTGGAAAAGAAATGCACTACTATTGTCATAACCACTGACAAGGTTTACGAAAATAAAGAACAGGACATTTTATACGGGGAAAAGGACAAGCTAGGCGGCTACGATCCTTATAGCGCCAGCAAAGCCTGTGCAGAGCTCGTCGTCAGCTCCTTCCGCAACTCTTTTTTCAATCCCGACAGGGTGGACGTGCATGGCAAGACCATTGTAAGCGCCCGCGCCGGCAATGTCATAGGCGGTGGTGACTGGAGCCCGGATAGGATCATGCCCGATATTGTCCGGGCGTTGCAGAATGGGCAGGCCATCGAGGTAAGGAATCCCTTTTCCGTCAGACCCTGGCAACACGTGCTGGAGCCTGTCACCGGCTATCTGCTCCTGGGAGGATTGCTTTCCTGTCAGCCGGGGAGCTATGCGGGGGCTTATAATTTCGGCCCTTTGCCCCAAGATCATCTCCAGGTAAAGGAATTGGTGGAAGCAGCTATTGGATCATGGGGGAGCGGCTGCTGGCTGGACAGGTCGTCTCCTGTTGCGGCGCACGAGGCGGGATTGCTGAAGCTGGATATATCACTTGCAAAAAAAGATCTCGGCTGGATCCCTCGTCTTACAGCGCGCCAGGCGGTCCAATGGTCCCTGGATTGGTATAAGCTATCTCCCGAACAGCAGGCGGAGTACACCTTTTCTCAGATCAAATCCTATCTTGCATTATGATCTTCACCCCCACGCCGCTGGCAGGAGCATACACCATCGATCTGCAGCCTTTCAGTGATGAAAGAGGATGGTTTGCCCGATTTTACTGCAAAGACGAGTTTGCTCAAATTGGCCACACAAAGGAATGGGTTCAAATGAATCACTCTGTCTCCAATGAAAAGGGCACTTTGCGAGGGCTTCATTTTCAATTGCCGCCCTATCGGGAGACCAAAATGGTCCGCTGCATAAGAGGAGTTGTTCTGGACGTGATCGTGGACCTGCGAAGGGATTCGCCTTCTTTCCTGTCCTATTTTGCCCAGGAACTATCGGCAGAGAACAGGAAAATGCTGTATATTCCCGAAGGGTTTGCACATGGATTCCAGACCCTGACCGATAATGCCGAGCTGATCTATTTGCATACGGAGTTTTACAGACCGAATGCAGAAGGCGGCCTTAGATACGATGATCCCGCCCTTGGCATACACTGGCCCCTGACCGTCGCCATCGTCTCAGAAAGAGATTCCAAACACCCATTTATAGACAAAAATTTCAAAGGGATCTGATTATGCAATGCAGATTTTGTAAGGCTGAATTGACCCACGTGTTTATCGACCTGGTGAACTCTCCGGCCTCCAATTCTTTTTTGACCAGACAGCAGCTTAACGAACCGGAAGTCTTTTTCCCCCTGAAGGTCTTTACATGCCCTTTCTGTTTTCTTGTACAGGTGGATGAATACAAGAAATCCGATGCTATCTTCAACAGCGAATACGTCTATTTTTCTTCTTTTTCCACCAGCTGGCTGGAACATTGCAGGCAATACACAGACCTTATGAAGGATCGTTTTGGATTCAACGAGCGATCTTTGGTGGTCGAGGTCGCTTCCAACGACGGCTATCTGCTGCAGTATTTCAAGGAAAAGAATATTCCGGTGCTTGGTATCGAACCGACGGCTAACACAGCCAAAGTGGCCGTAGAAAAAGGAATTGACACGGTGGTTGATTTTTTCGGTATCCGGCTTGCTTCAAAACTGGCTGCGGAAGGGCGTAAAGCTGATTTGCTGCTTGGCAACAATGTACTGGCGCATGTTCCTGACATTGTGGATTTCGTAGGAGGAATGAAGATACTTTTGAAGGATACGGGTGTTATAACGATGGAATTTCCGCACCTGATGCAATTGGTCGACAACAATCAGTTCGACACTATCTACCATGAGCACTTTTCCTATCTCTCTTTTCACACCGTACAAAAGATATTCGGGTCCCAGGAGCTGGAAATGTTCGATGTCGAGGAGATCCCGACACACGGCGGATCACTTCGCATTTACGCCAGGCATAAAGAGGATACTACGAAGCCTGTCTCCCCCCGGATGGCTGCCCTGCTCGAAAAAGAAGCTGCGAAAGGAATAACGACTCTTTCTTACTATGATCATTTTCAGGAGAGAGCCCTTAAAGTGAAATATGAATTGACCTCCTTTTTGATCAGCCAGAAGCAGGCGGGAAAAAAGGTTGCTGCGTATGGGGCCGCTGCCAAAGGCAATACGTTGCTGAACTACTGTGGCATCAAGAACGATCTGATCGCATTCGTAGTGGATGCCAATCCTCACAAGCGAGGCAAGTGGCTGCCTGCAAGTCATATTCCGGTAGTGGACGAATCTTTTCTAAAACAGCAACGCCCTGATTTTGTATTGATCCTGCCCTGGAACCTCCGGGAAGAGATCACACGCCAGTTGGCGTATATAAAAGAATGGGGAGGACGATTTGTAATACCTATCCCTCATTTAGAACTGATATAACCCGCCATGGATAAGATACTGGTCACGGGCGCCACCGGATTTATCGGTCACTTTGTTGTCACAGAGCTTTTGCAAAGGGGGTACGAGGTTATTGCCAGTTCCGCCCACAAGGAAAAAGCCGAGGCAGCCCCCTGGTACGATCAGGTCCGGTATGTCCCTTTTGACCTTGAAAAATTTGATCCCGCCACCGACTATCATCAGTTCTTTGGAAAGCCCGACAGACTGCTTCACCTGGCCTGGGAGGGATTGCCCCAATACAAGTCGGCCTTTCACCTTGAGATAAACTATCCACGGCATGCCGCCTTTCTAATGAACCTTGTCAGCCATGGACTGAGCGATATAACGATTACCGGAACCTGTTTCGAGTATGGGATGCGAGAAGGCTGTCTCAGCGAGGATATGCCTGCGCTGCCGGATAATCCCTATGCAATGGCCAAGGACAAGCTCAGACTACACCTGGAAGCATTGCAAAAAAGATATCCTTTTGTGCTTCGCTGGGCCCGGCTGTTTTATATGTATGGGAGGGGACAAAACCCAAAATCCTTATTTTCGCAATTGGACAATGCGCTGGAGAAGGGTGATACCATATTCAATATGAGCGGAGGTCAGCAGGTGAGGGATTTTCTTCCCGTAGAAGAGGCAGCCCGATATATCGTGAGCATTGCTCTGCAGAAAGAGGTCACTGGCATAATCAATGTCTGCAGCGGCCAGCCTGTGACCGTGCAGCAGCTTGTGGAAGACTATCTGAGAAAGAAAGGCAGGTCCATCGTTCTGAACCTGGGATATTATCCTTACCCGGACTATGAGGCCATGCGATTCTGGGGCAGTAACGAAAAATTAAAAACCATAAATACAGATGGGTAATCCAATACAACAGTTCATGGAAGAAAGGACACAGCGTATCCGCAACAACGCCAGCAATCAGGCTCTAGGAAAGGCTGCCGAAGGTTTTAACGTTGTTTCCAACACCGCCCAGTATTCCTATAATTTCTCCTGGATGGGGCGTCCGATCATACAATATCCCCAGGACATGATCGCTATGCAGGAGCTCATCTGGGAGATACGGCCGGACCTTATTATCGAGACCGGCATCGCACATGGCGGATCGCTGGTGTACTATGCTTCGCTGCTCGAACTGCTGGGGCACGGCGAGGTGCTTGGCATTGACATCGACATCCGGGAGCACAACCGCAAAGAGATTGAGGCGCATCCCATGTATAAACGGATCCGTATGATACAGGGATCCTCTATAGATAAGGACATCGTTGCACGGGTAAAAAAAGAGGCGGCGGGAAAGGAGAAGATCCTGGTATGCCTGGATTCCAATCATACCCATGAACATGTTCTGCAGGAGCTGGAGCTCTATTCGCCTTTAGTGAGCCTTGGATCCTATGTAGTAGTTTTTGATACGATCGTGGAAGACCTGCCACAGGACTATCTGCCCGGAAGAGCCTGGTCCATCGGTAACAATCCGAAAACAGCAGTAAAGGAATTTCTAAAGACACATACGGAGTTCAGTATTGATACGGTGATCGACAATAAACTGTTGATCAGCGTTGCTCCTGGCGGCTATCTTAAACGGGTAAAATAATTTCGATGACATCAAGCCCACTGGTAAGTTTTTGCTTTACTACATATAAACGAAAGTATCTGCTGCAATCCACCCTGGAAAGCGTCAGGCAGCAGACATTCGGCGATTTTGAAGTAATAGTGTCCGATAATGATCCGGAATGCGCCGGACGGGACGTTGTAGAAGGTATGGGAGATCCCAGGTTTAAATACTTTGCCAATGGCAGCAACCTGGGCATGAAAAAAAGCTTCAATCAGAGCCTTAAGAGGTCATCCGGTAAATATATTGTCATGATTGCGGATGATGACCCTGTTTATCCCGATATGCTGGCGACACTAATGGATTTGAAAGATCGATGTCCCGGATACGGGATGTATATGGGTGCCTGCAACTGGTTTTGCACTGACCCACGGATAGCGCAATTGTATGGTCTGAAAGAAGGGGTCAATTCTTTTCTGGCTGATATTCCGGAGGGAACGGTCAGGACGTATACTTCCGGTGCCTTTCTGCAGGATTTTTTTAACTTCAAGATATTTTCCAACTATCTGTGGTCCACAGCTATAGTGGAAAGGGATGTTCTCGTTGGAATGGGAGGCGTTCCGGATTATGAGACGGCTTTTTTGGGAGACTACGCCTATCTCAGCATTATGGGATCCCATTCAGGGTGCGTGGTCATAAATAAAGCATTGGGTCACCAAACCATTCATCCGCATAATTTCGGAAGAGACCAGAATGATCAGATACGGATTGCAGTCGTCAACTTCGTGGAATATGTTTCCCGACGGATAAAGCATGTCGATGGCTGGCCTGCCGTCGATATGGCAATGAAACGGTTTGCCGCGATGTGGGCAATCTCTCATCTGAACTTCCTGGGCAGGTATTTCCGGCTTTTCAAAAAAGAGGACGGCAAGGACTTATATAGGGTTGAAAAGGAAATTTTTAGGATCGACTTCGTAAAGAAATACCACTTTAAATATTGGCTTAAAAAACATTTTCCACGATTACACGATCTGATCGTTCTTGTCAAGAAAAAATTCATTCACCGTTCCTGAAACGAATATGGCTAAGTTCAGCATCATACTACCAGTGCGCAACGGAGGACATTATGTGAAAGAATGTGTGGCCGGCATCCTGGCGCAATCCCTTCAGAATTTTCATCTGCATGTGCTGGACAACTGCAGCACGGACGGTACATTGGAATGGCTGGGAACACTTGATGATTCCAGGATACTTCTTTATCCAGCCGCTGAGCCGTTGAGTATTGTAGACAACTGGAAAAGGATCGTAGGCATTCCCAAGAACGAATTCGCCACGCTTATAGGGCATGATGATATCCTGGATCCCAACTATCTGTCTGTTATGGATGATCTTATTCAAAGGCATCCACAGGCTAGCCTTTATCAGACTCATTTTCGCTATATAGATGCGAAAGGGGCCACATTGCGTCGTTGCAAACCTATGGATGAAGTGCAATCGTCATCAGAATTCCTTTCGTTTTTTCTCGATGGCCTTATTGATACGATGGGTACCGGATTCATGATGCGTAGCGCCGATTATGATGCTATAGGCGGCATACCTGCCTACCCCAACCTGCTGTTTGCGGATTTCGAATTGTGGATAAAGCTCACATTGAGGAGTTATAAGGCTACAGCCCGGGAAGAATGCTTCGCTTTCCGGCTTCATCAAAGCACGACGACAACCTCGCCGGATATAAAGATGCAGTACGCGTTCGGACAATTCATTGCCTACCTGGAAGAACTGAAATCCTCCGACAGCCTGATGGATGAAGCGATCCGGCGATATGCTGTAAAGTTTATTCAATTTTATTGCAAGGCGTTGTCACACAGATTGCTGCGTACCAGCCTGAGTAGGAGGGAAGGGCTGACGATGACTGAGTTTGTAAGCAAGTGCAAAGGTTATGCCGACAGTCTTGTGCCGGGCAATGACTTTCAGCCCTATAGACTTTTCAGCATGCGCCTGGCCAAATTTATAGACAGCAATGCATTGAGCAGAGCGTTATTTCTCACTTTTAAAAAAATATACCCCACTCCGATATATACCTAATGGATCTTTCAATCATTATCGTCAATTATAAGACACCGGAACTTGTCATGGATTGTCTGCGTGCAGTTTACAAGGAAACGCAGTCGATTTCTTTCGAGGTCCTTGTGGTCGATAATGCCTCGGAAGACGACAGCCGGGATAAGGTCTTGGATGGCTACCCGTCTGTCCGCTGGATACAAATGCCCTACAATGCGGGATTTGCCAGAGCTAACAACAAAGGTATCCGCCAGGCCCGAGGCCGTGTCCTGCTGTTGCTAAACTCCGATACGCTGATAGAGGATAAGGCCATTCAGAATTGTTATGAGCTTTTCACGGCGTCGGACTACGTGGCCTGCGGAGTTCAGCTGCTTAATTTTGACCGCACGCCGCAGATCTCCGGCAATTATTTTATGAAGGGCGGATTGAACTACCTGCTGCCACTGCCATATCTTGGCAACATGGTAAAAAAGGCCGGTCAACTTTTCAAAGTAGATAAGCCTAATGTGCCGGATGCCAGCTCACTGGTGGAAGTGGATTGGATCAACGGCGCTTTTTTGATGGTAAAAAAAAAGGCGGTGGAAATAGCCGGTGTGCTCGATGAGGATTTTTTCCTTTATGCGGAAGAGGCGGAATGGTGCAGCCGGCTGCGCCGTCATGGGAAAATCGCAGTCTACGGGCAATTCCATGTCGTGCATCTGCAAGGCGCTTCGGCCAACGAGACATTTGGCTCGGAAGGTCAGGGCTATTACAATCTTTATGACCGCAAGGGATTGCAGATCATGCTTTCCAATTTAGTGCGCATACGCAAGCAGTTTGGGGCCGGCTGGTTCCTGCTGGTGCTGGGCTTTTATATCCTGGAGGTCCCTGTTTTTCTGCTTGGAATTTTGGTGGAACGTCTTTTCAGAGGCCGTCGCAGCCGGTGGTCCTTTTTTCAATTCGGAAAATATTGTAAAAATATTAAAACTGTTGCAGGCAAAACCTTCATTATCCTAAGAAATAAGCCGTATTTTTATAAAGTCTTATGAAGCATGCCCTGCTGCTAACCTTGTCTGCGGTTGTTCTGCTGGCCTATTCCTCATTCTGCCAGGAATACAGTTATACCCGCTATGATGTAAAAGACGGACTGGCGGGGTCTAATGTTTATTGTATCACGCAAGATAAAGAAGGATTTTTGTGGATGGGTACGGACGGAGGGCTCTCCAGGTTTGACGGAGTGCATTTCAAAAACTTTACGCTGGAGGACGGTTTGCCCGATATCGAGGTACTTCAAATATTTGCTGACTCCAGGGAAAGAATATGGATGGGGCCTTTTACCAAATCCATCTGTTATTATGCAGCAGGCAGGATCCACAACCAGGAAAATGACAAGCAGCTTGCTCAGTTCCACCTCTCCGGGAATATCCACAGCTTCGCGGAGGATAAATATGGAAATATCCTCGCAGCGAGCAAAAATGCGATACATCTCTTTACAGTCGATGGTCATGTAAGGGAGTACGATAGCATCGCGGGGGAACCCATCGACTGCGGCGCCATCTCCGCAGCGTCCGACGGCAATTTTCTCGTTGAATGTCGCAATAATATATATCATTTCGCTGATGGGAAATTTTCGGTATTCATGCCCATGCCCCCCACGGAGTCGTGGTATAATCCCGGGGGGGCCGGGGCCAGTTCACTTTATTTTGCGATGAACCCGCGGATGATCATGTGGAGAAGCAGGCTTTTTACTTATAGCCTGCGATCTTTTCAGACGGGCAGGGAATTTGATTTCATTTTTGACCGCACAATGAATCATATCAGCTTCAGCGTGGTGGGAGACAGCCTTGCTTACCACAACCAAACGGACGGCACTACAGAATTCAATATTGGCACCGGCGCCACCCGTAAATTCCACCTTGGCGTACACATTTCCAGGACCTTCCGGGATGACGAAGGCAATACCTGGTTCACCAGCCTTGGGCGGGGCATTTTTCGTCTGAACTCCGACGAGTTCAGAAATATAGGCCTTTCAGTTCCTTCCGCTTCACAATGTGTCCCGCACGTTATTGTGAAAATGGACGGCGATCTTTGGGTGGGCTGCAATAACAATACGATATTCCGGTTTTCCCTTCCTGCAATGAAGGAAATAGCGGGCTTGGCGCTCGATGAATCAAAAACTGACGATCTGCAGTTCATAGGGAAGAAGAAGGACGGTAAGGTCCTCATAGGGACAACTACCCGTTTATACGATTGTTTTTTCAAAAAACCGAACGACCCGTGCAGGGCCGACCTGCACCGGGTCTTCACCGTGAAAGACGGAATTCTCAGGAACGATTCCGAGTTTGTGGCAGCAGGCGCATATGGCATATACACGATAGATATCAATAACCTGCATACAAAAGATACTTTGTTTAACGAACGGGCTACGGCTATCAAATACATCGATGGATCTTTGTACATCGGCACGATCAATGGATTGTATGTACTCAGGAGGGACCGATCCATTGAATACTGGGGAGTCAATCATCCAAATCTTCGCAAAAGGATAAGTGCCATTCAATCTTCCCCTGACGGTGTGATATGGGTAGCTACTTATGGAGATGGGATCTCGGCTTACAAAGATGGGAAGCTGGCGGCTATTGTTACACGCAAGCAGGGATTGAGCAGTGATATCTGCAGGACCATACAACTGGAAAGGAATATATTGTGGGTGGGCACCGATAAAGGCCTGAACAAAGTAGACATAAGTAAACCTGGCTATCCTGTAACCACTTATACTGCGAATGATGGCCTTGGTTCCGACATCATCAACGCTATTTTTACGGACAGTGCGATGGTCTATGTAGGTACGCCCGCCGGCCTGAGCTTCTTCAATCCCACCCTTGTTGACAAGTCTGCCCGCTGCAGGTTGGCCATGACGAGTCTTGTCAGCTCCGGTAAGGATAGGTTGCAGGATACCGCTTCTCTGCGGCTGCCCTATTCACAAAGCAATATCCGTTTTGAATTCGCAGGCATTTCTTACAAGTCGGCTGGCAATATCCTGTATCGGTACCGCCTGCTGGGTTTGGATACTTCCTGGCAAACGACCAGAGAATCGTTTTTGGATTATCCGACCCTTCCATCGGGAGAGTATAAATTACAATTACAGGCAGTCAATATATTCGGAAAGGAAAGCAGTCTGCTTTCGCTGCACTTTTTTGTGGCTACGCCTTTCTGGCGTTCGACATGGTTCCTCGCCGGCTGCCTGATCGTCTTTTTTGGCATGACATGGCTTTTCATATCTTTACGTATCAAGAATATACGCCGTCAGCAGAATGAGGAGGAACTGCTTGCCAGAAGAATGGCGGAGCTGGAGCATACGGCGTTGCAGGCCCAGATGAATCCTCATTTTATCTTCAACTGTCTGAACTCCATACAGCAATACATCTTCGACCAGGATATTCTGGCCGCCAATAAATATATCACGGGGTTTGCCAGGCTGATACGGGCCACGCTGCACAATTCCACCAAGGATCTTATTCCATTGGAAGACGAGCTGGTGTATTTGTCGACCTATCTTTCCCTGGAAAAACTGCGGTTCAAGGAAAAAATGAGCTACACCATCGAAGTAGCTCCGGATCTTCCTGTCGATGGTGGTTACTGGGTGCCGCCTATGATCATACAGCCCTATGTGGAGAACTCTATGCGTCATGGTTTACGTCATCGCAAGATGGCGGGAGGTTACATAAGGATCAGTATACGGGAAGAAAATGGCAAGTTGGCAGTCGTCGTCGAGGACAATGGCATTGGGCGGGAAAAGGCGGCCAGCTTCAAGACCCGGGAACATATCGAATACCAGTCGAAAGGGATGTCCCTGACGGCCGATCGTATCCGGCTCATCAACTCTACTCATAAAGAGAATATCGAAGTAGAGATCATAGATCTGAAGGATGGGCAGGGCATCGCGACAGGTACGCGTGTTGTGATAAAATTTCCGAAATTCGACTTAATATATCAAGAAAATGCCATATGATCAGAACCGTGTTAGTTGATGATGAAATTGACAGTATCCGGGTGCTGCAGCGTTTGCTGGAAGACTACTGTCCGGAAGTGAATATCGTTGGCAAAGCGGATGGCGTAGAAATGGGCGTGCATGTCATACAGTCAGCCAAGCCCGATCTTGTGTTTTTAGATATTGAAATGACGGAGGGCAATGCATTTGACCTTCTAAATCAGCTGCAGCCCGTAGAATTCCAGGTCATATTCGTCACCGCTTTTGACAATTATGCCATCAGGGCTTTCAAGTACAGCGCTGTGGACTATCTACTCAAACCTATCGACATTGATGATCTGCTGACCGCCCTGGAAAGAGTCGTGCGCAAGATGCATGGAAAGACCTTTGTCAATCAGATGGAAACGCTCCTTTACAACGTGGAGACCTTTCAGCTGACCCAGCAGAAAATGGCTGTGCCGACACTTACAGGACTGGTGTTCATCCCTATAAAGGACATCATGCGATTTCAAGCAGACGGCAGCTATACAACCATTTACCTGACCAATTCCGAGCAGATCGTCGCCACCCGGAATATTAAGGAATACGAGGACCTGCTCCCCGCGGCCATTTTCTGCAGAATACACAACTCCCATATTATCAATCTTCATAAGATACAGAAATATCACAAAGGCAGGGGAGGCTATGTAGTAATGGAGGACGGGACGAATATTGAAGTAGCCAGCAGGCGCCGGGAAGAGTTCTTGCAAAGGCTTCTTAAATAGGGGAAGGTCCCAATGCTCACCCTCGAATAAGGCGCGCTCGACATGCCGGTAGAAAGGTTCGGCCTTTAAAAAAGGGATTCCGGTAAAAGCTGTA
>Ga0207667_10000150_pt1 | contig 104244 bp, 88 predicted proteins | sample KBSCornC52_FD_184301 | JGI IMG/M metagenome (GOLD analysis project Ga0207667, IMG submission 184301) | Corn rhizosphere microbial communities from Kellogg Biological Station, Michigan, USA - KBS Corn C5-2 (SPAdes) (version 2) | ecosystem: Host-associated > Plants > Roots > Rhizosphere > Soil ... | reverse complement strand
TTCTTTCTTTACTGCTTTCGATATTTTATCTTTTTCTGCCGGAATAATTCCCTGTTGCAGTACCATAGCCACTTCTACAGAAGGCACGATTGGTTCATTGTTTTTTATAAGCGAAAAATGTAAAGATTTTTCATTTTCAATTTTCATGATAAGATGGCCATCAGGCGAACTGATCTGATATTGCTGTGCGAAAATTTTTGTGGTAATAAAAAAGAAAAAGAAGAATAGAGAAGTGTAAGATTTTTTCATAAAATATTTTTAGAATGAACCGTGCAAAAGCCACATTGATGTGTGCATTTTTAATAAATGTGAATAAAAGTAAAAGAAAACAATGAAAAGTGAGAGATACCAGAGAAATTAATCGGCCATTAAATAAGCCCGTAAAAGCTACGGCATCGGGCTGATTATTTGCATAAAACTTCGTCCTGTGGATAAAATAAATCAAACCGCTTCCATCGTTTTTGACAATTGCGTTGCTTTGTGTGTATGAAGTTTTATTTCTTCTTTGCGCAATGATTTATCTAAAATAAAAGTTCCAAATGGAATCAAAGAAGCGAGAAAAGCAATCATTGTTTTTCTGAATTTCCATTCCAGATTTATTTTTACTGATATCAACGCGAGAATATAGAGGATAAAAAGTAATCCGTGAACCCAGCCGGTATACAAAACGAGGTTCGGATTTCCTGCCATATATTTTACCGGCATCGCAATAAATAACAGTACCAAATAAGAAATCCCTTCTGCAATTCCCATAAATCTTAATCTCCCAATTGGTGAATTCGTAAATTGTAAACTCATTTTTAGAGGCTTATAAATTTTAATAAAAGTAAATACAGTTCTGCGTTTCCTGCGAATATAAGCAGTAATACGTAAGATTAAAAGCCTGTTGTTTTGGGCATTACCATTCACAATTGATTTTTTGCCTTTTATATAGCCAATATGCATATTCATGTACTATGTTTTGCATAGTACCTATTTTAAACAATATCTTTGTTATGTAATTCAAACTGAAAACAATTAAAACAAATCAAAATGAAAACAACATTCAGCAACAAATCAGGAGATATTCTTGAAATTGCAAACCAGGTAATTTATTCTGCTAAAGTATTAGCAATCGGACTATTTATTCCTTTTTTATTTGTATTTGGTATCAGCTATCATACAGATAACAGCACATCAAGAGATGAAATTAATGTGAGCAAACAACACCAGGTAATTACCGAAAATAATTCGACTGTCGATTTTGGTAAAGCTTTATCTGATCAAAACAGTTGAACCTTTCATGAAAATGTGTTTGCCGGTATCGCGCAATATGTAATTTAACGTCCATACATAAATACCCGCATCCTGGGGATCGCCTTTCACAGTTCCATCCCATTTTTGAGTCCAATCATTCGAGTGAAAAACCAACTGGCCTAAACGGTTGTAAACTTTAAATTCTAAATTATCAGCCTTGAAAGCATTGAGCGGATAAAGAAAATCGTTTAGGCCGTCACCGTTAGGAGTAAATGCGTTGGGAACGGCGATGTAACAGCTTTTCAAAACACGGATATTATTGACTGCTGTATCGTAACAACCCAGGTTACTCTTAACGACGAGTGTCACGGCATAGTTTTTCTCGTCAAGCAGAACCGGATATTTTTGCGGAGAAGGATTTTCATCGGTACTGAAATTTCCATTCTTAAAATTCCAATCGTAGGAAACGATATTACCAATACTCGTATTTTTAAAAACGGCGGTATCTTCCGGGCACAAAGTATTATTCGTTTCAAAAGCAGCTTTTAATTCATTATCCAAAATAATGTTTTTGGTGACCGTATCGCTGCAAAATCCATTCGACACTGATAAGATGATTTGCTTCGTTCCAAAGGAATTGAAGTACGTAACAGGGTTTTGCAAATTACTGGTTCCATTATAATCCAATTGCCACAACCATCGATTTACCTGCTGTTTTCCGTCATGCATAAAAAGTACAGTATCCTGTTTGCAACCCGCCGCGATCTGGTAAGAAAAATCTGCTGACACAGTATCTTTTACATTAAAACTCAATGCTGATCCCACCTTAGTTTGTTCTGAACATTCATCAACAATTGTATTTCCATCATTGCCGGTTTTTAATATTATTCGGTAAGTTCCTCCATTTACAATTGGCGATGATAAATTTAAAATAATGCTTTTTGTTACGGTGTTGACGCAATTTGTTGTAGTACTTACCACGCTCACCGGTGACGGACCGTTAACCATAAAATCACTCCCATCAGATGCTACAGAATTGCAAAGAATATTTTTTCTAAAAATTAATTGTAAAGATTGGGGAGCGCATTTCACAGGAACCATACTATCCATTGGCGTAGGAGCCAACGGCAAAATATTTAATGGCAAAGAATTTGCAACCGGAATATTTCTTCCACAATTATCCAAAAGCGTATTCCCATCCGTGCCGTTTTTTACAGAAATTGTATAATTACCAACAGGAAGACGGTCGTTTAAATTTAATTCCACAGAATCCATATCAAAGCCATTGCAAAAAGCAGTTGCAGAATTTATTTTTACAACAGCCGGCGAAATCGCAAAATCACTTCCATCTAAAGCAAGGCTGCTGCATTTCATTTTCTTATTTAGTTTGATATAAATTTTTGTAGCATCACATGAAGAACTGAGACTTTTTAAAGCCGGCGGAATCGTATCTGTAATACTTGCAGTGCCGCCTCCAAAGCTAAGCTCATAGCCTGCCTGTCCTGGTTTAAATTTTGTAAAATGACTTACCAATAAAAGATAATCATGATTCAATTTTAAAGTAGGCATTGAACTAAAAGTAGGATAGGAGGTGCCGGCGCAATTGTTTAATGAGCGTCCGGCAGACGATGCACCCGTAAGCCCTGTATTGCCCGACCAGTTGCAGGAAACAAACAAAGTCTTATCTGTATAAACATCATGAGGATCGTGGCCGGTAATATCAAACAATTGCCAGTCGTAATCATCGCCGAGGTCATCCGGCTTGATTAAAAATCCCAACGTTCCCGGCGAGAAACAAGTGAATTTGTACCAGAAAGGATTGGTATCGGTAAGGCTGTCAGTTGTGGCGCAAGGTCCCGGAATTCGCTTGCCTCCACAATTGGGAACCGTCGTTTGGGAAAACACACTGGTGCCGCAAACCGGAAAAGCCGTTGCAGGATTTTGCCCAAGCGTGGTACACGCAATTTGAGCGCCGGCACACAAAGCGAAAAGTAAAAAAGCAGGAAGAAGAATGACCAGTTTCACGCGCATACTTTTATTGACCTTCAAAAATATCGTTTCGTTGCAATTGAAAGAAAGTATTTGAAAGGATTATGAATTTTTTATGCAAATGAAATACGTTCAACCAGCAAAGAAAGAAATAATTTGAATTCCTATTTTTTAAAACAATAATTTTTTTGAAGAACATAATTTTATTTTGAGAAATCCGGTGCCCGGGACTTAATAAACCTCATTTCTTTTTTGCTTGCGATTATTCTTCAAATATTTTTATAAAGCAAAGGAATCCTTTTGACGTAATAAAAATTCATTTACTTCGCACAAAAAATATCACAAGTGCCGCTTATAATTCTTGTGGTTAGTCTTAAATTAACATGAAAAATTATTCAGAAAGAGCTTTACTCGTAAATGAAAGAATAAATGAACTTTCCAGTTACACTGATGATGAACAAGGCATTAGAAGATTTTTTGGCACCGCATCTTTTTTAGCGTGCAGTAATAAAATTGTATCATGGATGCGTGAAGCAGGATTGGAAACATGCATTGATAACATCGGAAACATCAGGGGAAAATTAAAAAGTAAAAATCCTGCGGCAAAAACTTTTATCATTGGATCGCACTTCGACACTGCAATTCATAGTGGTAAATATGAAGGTGTTTTGGGAATTGTAACGGGAATTGATCTTTTGGAAAATCTCATTTCTAAAAATATTTCCTTTCCTTTTCATATTGAGCTGATTGCTTTTAGTGATTCGGAAGGTAGCCGTTTCAATTGTCCTTATTTAGGAAGCAGGGTAATTGCCGGGCTTTTTAAAAATAAATATCTGAACTTAAAAGACAATCAGGGAAATACTTTTTCAAGTGTTTTAAAATCCCTGAATTATGATATCGAAAAAATAAAAGAAGATGCCATCAATGCTGAAAATTTATTGGGATATTATGAAATACAGGTTGAAAAAGAGTCTCTATTATATGAACAAAAAATTCCGGTTGGCATAATCAATTCTATGTTGGGAGAAAAAAGAATTGACATAGATTTTATTGGAAAATCAAGCGCAGCCGGCACTACACCTATGAACGAGCGCAATGATGCTTTATGTGCGGCAGCAAAATTTATTTTATCGGTAGAAAAATATGCTGCAGGCGAAAAAAGAAAACTGCGGGCAACTGTGGGCAAAATAAATGTAGCAGATTCAGCAGCAAACCTGGTTCCGGGATTTGTAAATTGTACTCTTGAGATAAGGAGCGATGAGGAAGAATTATTGTCTGATGCGTATGAATTTATATACTCTACCTGCGAAAAAAATTGTGACAAAAGAAATATTTATTTTGAATGGAAACTGATTGAGGAAACAGATCCGGTGGTTTGTAATAAAAAATTCAAAAAGCTGTTGTCAAACTCAATTCTTCAAAATAACTTTCCGGTTGTAAGTGTGGAAACCGGCGCTGATGAAGATGCAGCGGTCCTGGGTAAAATAACACCAGTTTCAATATTGCTTGTAAGATCATTCAAAGGCAACAGCCGCTATCCTGAGGAGAATGTCGAAGTAAATGATATTGCAACTGCTTTAAAAATTTCAGATCATTTTATCACCCAACTGGCTTCTCCTGAGAAATTGCTGAAGAAAAAAGAAAAATAAAGGTGATAAATTTTAAAACAGGCAAAGCACAAATTCGACTTATTTGTTGCTTTGCTTAATGAGATCAATAAAAAAACCTCTTCATTCCTGAAGAGGTTTTTATCAATACCTAACCCAAACATGGTACATTTTTATTGCACTGCAATCTCTTTTGGCATCACTTTTACTTCTTCTTTTTTAGGAAGAGTAAGAGTTAAAATACCATTCTCGTATTTTGCTGCGATATCTTCAGCATTTATTTTTTCATCAAGAGTGAAAGACCTTTTGAAAGAGGAAATCACAAATTCTTTCTTAATAAATTTTTTATTTTCCTGCTGACCTTCATTTTTCTCTTCATTCTTTTCTTCATTTTTCTCAAAGGAAACTGTGAGAATATTTTTGTCAACTGTTATTTTAAAATCTTCCTTTTTTCTGCCTGCGGCATTTATCTCCAATTCGTAATTATCGTTTGATTCAAAAATATTTACAGGAGGAAAATTGAAAGCGCTTTTCTTTGAGGCAGGCGTTTCATTTAATAAGTTGTCAAGGAAAAAATCCAAAGTTTTCAATGATGGCTGCTTGAATGTTACTGTAGTCATAGCTTTTATTTTTTAAGGTTTTTTAATTTTAATTTCCCATACCTAATCAAAATAAAGACCATTACAAAAAAAAGGCGGTTTTACCGATTCTTTAAGACAAAATGGCTTTTTAAAGAATTTTTAATGACAAAATTTCCAATTTCGTAAACAAATTGATGCGTCTAAAAAGCAGTAAGTATCGTAAATTTGCACTCTAAAATTTTAAATTAAAAAGATATGTATCCAGCAGAAATAGTAATTCCGATGAAAGGAGAATTAACTGAAAACGGTTTTGAAGATTTGATAACAGCAGAACAGGTTGAAAATGCGATAAATGAACCAGGCACAACATTATTTGTAATTAATTCTGTGTGTGGCTGTTCTGCAGGAACAGCGCGTCCGGGAGCTTTGCTTGCCCTTGAAACGAGCGCAAAAAAACCAGATCACCTCGCAACTTCCTTTGCAGGTTTTGATTACGATGCGGTAAATAAAGTCCGTCAGCTTTTACTTCCTTATCCTCCATCTTCGCCATCAATTGCTTTATTCAAGGATGGCCAGTTGGTTCATTTTTTAGAAAGGCATAATATTGAAGGCGCTTCAGCAGAAATGATCGCCAATAATCTTACAGCAGCTTTTGAAGCGTATTGCTAAACGAAACAAAATAAAAAACCTTCAACATGAAGGTTTTTTATTTTTTTAAATATCTTGTGCAAAAAAGATGAGGAAAGTTGTTTCCAAAACTAAAAGGTAAACCATGTATCCCAATTTATATTTTGTTTTTAATGACTGGTTTGGTTGGAAAATAAACGCCTTCAAAATCTTTTATACCTTCGGAATTTTTGTAGCGCTTTCGTTCATTGTAGCAGCTTATTTATTTACCCTTGAATTAAAAAGAAAAGAAAAACAGGGGCTTCTACTTCCCCGCGAAGAAACGATTACGACTGGTCAGCCGGCATCCATTTATTCTTTATTTATAAACGGATTGATCGGGTTTATTTTTGGTTATAAACTTATCGGAGCTTTTGTTGCAAGCCGCCAATCCGGCCTCGATCTTCAGGATTATATTTTCTCATCACGGGGTAGCTGGCTTGGCGGTCTTATCCTCGCAGCCGTTCTCGCCTATTTAAAATATAAAGAAAAGGATAAGCAGAAATTGGCAAAGCCGGAGAAAAGGATCATTCGCATCTGGCCACATGACCGGGTTGGCGATATTGTGATTTTTGCTTTGGTTTTTGGAATTATTGGTGCGAAGATTTTTGATAATTTAGAAAACTGGGACCGCTTTATTCAGGATCCGGTTGCCAATTTAATAGCGCCCAGCGGACTTACTTTTTATGGCGGACTTATTTGTGCAACGATTGCCATTTTGATCTATGCCCGAAAAAAGGGAATAGGGTTATTGTATTTGATCGATGCAGCAGCTCCGGCGTTGATGATTGCTTATGCAATTGGAAGAATGGGTTGCCAAACCGCCGGTGATGGTGATTGGGGCATTTTTAACAGCGCCTATATCAGCGATGTTCCCGGCCACGTAGTTCCTGCAACTCCGGAACAATTTCAGGAAAAATTGAGAGAAAATTCTACTTATTTTTTAAATGGAACGGTAACGGATGGGCCTGGAGTTTCTACAATGGTTACCGATCGCCATGAAGAATCTTTGGATAAAGTACCGCATAAAAGTTTTCGGGGTCCCAAATTTTTGCCGACCTGGATGTTTGCTTTTACATATCCGCATAATGTTAACGAAGATGGAATTTTATTGCCTGGTTGCCAGGGAAAATATTGCCGCGCTTTGCCTCAGCCTGTTTTTCCCACCCCATTTTATGAAATAGTCGCTTGCTTTATTTTATTTGCTGTTTTATGGTTAATACGCAAACGGATCAAAGTACCAGGGGTGCTTTTTTGTGTTTACCTGATCTTGAATGGTGTAGAAAGATTTTTAGTAGAAACGATCCGCGTAAATACTACCTATTCAATTTTTGGAATTCATCCGACTCAGGCAGAATTAATATCTGCAGCATTAGTAATAACTGGAATTATTGGAATTATTTATTTCTCCCGAAAAGAAACAACGGCCGAAGAATTATAAATAATTTCTTTTTTCGCTTAAAGAATTTTCATCAGGCTCTTCTAATTTTTTTGCAAATTTTCCGATGGTAAGTCCTTGAATGATGATCGAAAATAATACCACGATATAGGTAATTGAAACAAACATGTCGCCGTACATGTATTTTGGAACAGCAAGTGCAAGCGCCACTGAAATGCCACCTCGCAACGCTCCCCAGGTAAGAATAGGAATGGTATTTTTGTGAAAAGAATTTTTATATTTTAGAAAGCGTATGGGCAATGAAACTGAAATCAGGCGCCCAAATAATACGATAACAATGGTAATACAGCCAAGAAACAATAAAGTAAGATTGAACGGAATGATCAGCATTTCAAAACCAATCAGGAGGAATAAAATCGCGTTCATTACTTCGTCTATCATTTCCCAGAATTTTCCGATATAATCCCTGGTAACATCGCTGGCTACTACATCCATGCTTTTATTGCCTGTGATAATTCCGGCAACAACCATGCTCAGCGGGCCGCTGACGTGCATGACTTCCGCAAGAGAATAACCACCCATTACGATTGCCAGCGTTACCATTACTTCGACCACATAATTATCAATGGAACGTAAGGCGAGGTAACCGATATATCCTAAAAGCCATCCAAAAAGCAAGCCGCCACCAGCTTCGCGCAGAAAGAGCCAGATGATTTTCCAAACTGAAATATTTTCAATTCCAATCTGCGCAATCTGATAAAATGTAATGAACAAAACGACTCCAACACCATCGTTCAACAAACTCTCGCCACTGATTTTCGTTTCAAGAGATTCTGGAATTTTTGCCTTTCTTAAAATACCTACCACGGCAATCGGATCGGTTGGAGAAATTAATGCGCCAAATAAAAGGCAATAGAGAAAATTAATGGAAAGGCCAAAAAGTATCGTTGTAAAATATAACAATCCGCCGATTATAAAAGTAGAAATTACGACGCTTATGGTAGCAAAGGTGATAATTGAAGTACGCTCGGCCTGCAACTTTTTAGAATCTACATGGATTGCCGCGGCAAATAGTAAAAAACTGAGCATTACTTTGAGCAATACGGTTTGAAAATCAATCAGGCTGATGGCCCGGGTTGTCGTTGCGAAGAATTCAGGAGAAATATTTCCAATACCTACTACCGCCAGGGAGGTGATGAGGGAAATGAGCATGATGCCAATCGTTCGCGGCAATTTTATAAACCGGTTATTGATATATCCAAAAATGGCAGTCAATACGATTATAAGGGTGATAATATTATAAATCTCCATGCGGAAAGATAAAGGTTGTTTTTCTGTAAAAAATCTGGTTCATGTTTACACAATCAAGACAAATTTCTTACCACGAATTGCAGCAGTTCTAACGAATCATTCTGGATTTTTTTCCAATAAACAAATAAAAAATGCAGAATCGTATTTGCTTAAATAAGATTCTGCATTCGATAAATTATCACTTGAAACCATTAGATAAACCGATATTTTACATCAAAGCCATATCCAGCACCTGTTGCATGGTTTTCACATAATTTACTTTTAATCCTTTTATATAATTTGGATTGATCTCATTTACGTCCTTTTCATTCTGTGCACTCATGATGATTTCCTTTATTCCAGATCTTTTCGCTGCAAGAACTTTTTCTTTAATTCCGCCAACAGGAAGCACTTGTCCGCGTAAAGTAATTTCGCCGGTCATTGCCATATAAGGTTTTACACGGCGACCGGTAAATGAAGAAGCAAGCGCTGTCATCATGGTAATTCCTGCACTTGGACCATCTTTGGGAACAGCTCCTTCCGGCACATGAATATGAACATTTTTCTTATAAAACATTTCCGGATCTATTCCGTACTTTTTCGCATTCGATTGCAAATAGCTGAGTGCGGTAGAAGCACTTTCTTTCATCACATTTCCAAGATTACCGGTAAGTTTTAAGTCGCCTTTTCCATTATCGCTCGTGGCAGATTCTATAAACAAAATATCACCGCCTACATACGTCCACGCCAATCCGACGGCTACTCCGGCCATGTTTGCCGTTTTATACACTTCATTGCTGTAGCGTGATTTCCCTAAAATTTTATCGATATCATTGATACTTACAGTTGGTTTTAGTTTTCCTTTTTCAGCATATTCCCGCGCAAGGTTACGCATCACACTTGCCAATTGCCTGTCCAATTCGCGTACGCCGCTTTCACGTGTAAAATCCGCAATAATTTTTTCCAAAACAGCATCGCTTATTTTAAACTTTACATCTTTTAATCCATGTGCTTCTTTTTGCTTTGGCAACAAATGTCTTTTGGCAATTTCTATTTTCTCCTCAATCGCATAACCGCTGAGATCTATAATTTCCAAACGATCGCGCAACGCCGGTTGAATATTTTGTAAATTATTCGCTGTCGCAATAAAAAGTACTTTGCTCAAATCATATTCAAGCTCCAGGTAGTTATCATAAAAATTATTGTTTTGCTCCGGATCCAACACTTCTAATAACGCGGAAGAAGGATCGCCGCGAAAATCTGTTCCTACTTTATCTATTTCGTCCAGAATCATCACCGGATTGGAAGATTTTATTTTGCGGATTGATTGTAAAATTCTTCCCGGCATTGCGCCAATATATGTTTTACGATGCCCCCGGATCTCACTTTCATCATGCAAACCTCCAAGGCTCACTCTCACGTATTTTCTGTTGATCGCATTGGCAATACTTTTTCCAAGAGAAGTTTTTCCGATTCCCGGAGGGCCTACAAAACAAAGTATCGGACTTTTCATATCGCCTTTTAATTTTAAAACAGCCAGGTACTCTAAAATCCTTTGTTTGATTTTTTCCATTCCATAATGATCGTGGTCAAGGATTTTTTTAGCTTTTTTAAAATCATACTGGTCTTTGGTATAATCTTCCCACGGCAGGTCCAGCATCAGGTCCAGGTGATTGTAAACAACTGAATAATCAGGCGTTGAAGGATGCATTCTCTCGAGCTTTTCAACGCCTTTATTAAACATTTCTTTTGCAGCATCTGGCCATTTTTTTGTTTCCGCTTTTTTCTGCATTTCTTTCACCTCAGCGACATTATCACCACCCAATTCTTCTTTAATTGCTTTTAATTGTTGCTGCAAAAAATAATCTTTCTGCTGCTTATCAAGTTCTGCGCGGGTTTTGTTGGTTACTTTATTTTTTAATTCTGCATATTGCAATTCGGTTTGCAACAAATTCAACAACACTTCAGCTCTTGCTTTGATATTTTGAATTTCCAACAGCTTTTGTTTTTCAATAACATTGCTGTTCAGATTGCTGCTTACAAAATGAATTAGGAACGCCGGATTTTCGATGTTTTTTAAAATGATTGTTGCTTCTGAAGGCATATTCGGCGACAGCTGAATGATCTGTCCGGAAAGTTCTTTTATAGAAGAAACCATTGCGTCAAAATCTTTATCTTCTTTCAATTCTTCATCAGGAAGCACAGTGATCTTTGCTTTGAAATACGGCTCTTCAGAAGTGATCTCATCAATTTTGAACCTCTTTTTGCCCTGGATAATAACAGTCGTTCCACCATCCGGCATTTTGATTTGTTTCAGGATTTTTGCTACTGTTCCAACATTTACCAAATCGCTCACAGTTGGCTCTTCTACCTGACTGTCTTTTTGTGAGATCACACCGATCAATTTGTCAGCTTTATAAGCATCGGTCACAGCTTTTATGCTTTTATCACGGCCTACAGTAATCGGAATCACCACACCAGGAAAAAGCACGGTATTTCTCAAAGGAAGCAGCGGTAATTCAGCAGGAATCAGTTGTTCGTCATTTCCGTCATTGTCTTCGTGTAAGGGAATCATGGGCATAAATTCCATCTCGTCTTCCGGCCCATCAAGGAAATAATTTTTATTCATATAATAATTTACTCATTGTCATTTTGTCAAGAATCTTGTCAAAGAAACGAAGTTTTTAAAGGATAACTATATTGTTCAAGATTAATGCCATGTTAAAGAAAAAAGTTGCATCTTTTTTTATGGTTGATCCAATAAACAAACAAAAAAACCGAATTTATATTTTAATGGAAACGTTATTTTTTGCACTTTTATTTTTGTTCACAAATGCAACTCCTTTATTTGCCTGTTTTATATTGTAATTTTGCAGGAGAATCAGATTATGAATACGACGAAACCATTTAGTATCGAGGAAGATCAGGCCGATTTGTTGATAGATGATGGAAACAATTGCCAGTTGATCGTTTGGAACGATGAAGTGAATACTTTTGATTGGGTGATCGAAACCTTGATTGATATTTGCGGCCATACAGCTGAACAAGCGAACAATCAGCAATGATCATTCACACGAAAGGCAAATATGCAGTAAAAGAAGGTTCTTTTAATACTTTGAAACCAATGTGTGACGCGATTACCGAACGCGGCATCGGCGCGACAGTGGAGGAGCTTTCAGAAAGGTAATTGTCCTCATTTTATTAAATTTTAAATCCGGACTCTTGGATGAAGAAGTTGTGTATGATTTCCCCGACGTAAATACCGCTAACGAAAACGGCCTTGTTGCTGTTGGCGGTAATCTCTCTTTTGGCACTTTATTAAACGCTTATACAAACGGAATTTTTCCCTGGTACAATCCTGATGAAATCATTCAATGGTATTGTCCGGATCCGCGATTTGTTCTTTTTCCCAACAAGATAAAAATAAGCCACAGCATGAGAAATGTTTTAAACAAACATCTCTTTAAATTCACGGTTGATAAGGCTTTTGCAGACGTAATTAAAAACTGCAGAACGGCAAAAAGGGACGGCGATCCAGGTACGTGGATCAGTGACGAAATCGAAGAATCTTACAATAATTTATTTGAAAAAGGTTTTGCGCATAGTGCTGAAGCGTGGGAGAATAATGAATTGGTTGGCGGACTTTATGGAGTGTTGATTGGGAAAGTTTTCTTTGGAGAAAGTATGTTTGCCCATAAAAGCAACGCAAGCAAATTTGCGTTGATAAATTGGGGGCAGGTATTGCAAAAAAACGGAATTGAGTTGATCGATTGCCAGGTTTATACATCTCATCTTGAAAGTATGGGAGCAGAATTTATTTCACGAAAAGAATTTGTAATTTTATTGAAAAAGTTAACTTAAAAAGATATTTTGTTTCAAATTTGACGGTGCTATCAGCTTTAAAGGTTCTAAATCAACAGTCAACAAAGAAATATTGCCAATTCATCCCGACAGCATATTCGGAAATCAGCACAGTAACTCATTCACTTTATAAGGATACCTTTCCGCATGATGCAAAATCAATCCACGGATGTAATCATTTTCGGTGTAGGGTGTCAGGTAATTTTTTAAGTCATCAATCTCATAACTGTTTATTTCAGAAGGTAAATATCCCATTCCATAAAATTTTCCTTTTTCAATTAAAATACAACTTTGCTGATCTTGATCTAATCCATCATCCACGAGCGCAAATGTTGGTAACTGCATTTCAAGATAGCTGATGCATTCCAAGACTCTTTCATTATAATCCTTTGCAGATTCTTTTTGTTCACAGGCTCCATTACATTTTTTTTCTGCAAATGACTGGCAGATAATTGTGGAAGATTGAAGAAAGCAAAGTTTCGGACAAAGCTCATATTCATCCACGAGTTTTCGAAGCAAATTGTAGCCCTCTACAAGTAAATTAAAAGTGTACAATGCCTTAATATTCTTTTTCTTTTTTTCGATGCATAATCTTAAATATCCTTTGCTGTCTTCAAAAGAATACATTCCATAAACCTGTTCAAATCTTTTCTGGCTGCGGTTTTGCTCCGGCCATAGTTTTTTTATTTCAATACTTTCTAAAATAAAAGCCATCAATTCTGTAGCCGTTTCCTGGTAGGTGACGTGATAAATCTTTTTTAAAAATTCCTGCTTTTGCTTGTTGGTTTTATTGTTGGAAAAATGGCTGTTTACTCTTTTGCACAAACTCTTTGCTTTGCCTACATAGATTACTTTTCCTTTTTTATCATGGAAATAATAAACGCCCGGATGCGCCGGTAATTTTTTTATTTCAGCAGCAGGAATATTAGGTGGAAGAAATTGCTCTTTACTGCCGGCTTTTAGCATTGTTTGGACATGGCCGTCCATATCACATTTTAGTAAATGATGAAACAATTTTACAGTTGCCTCAGCATCTCCTTTTGCCCGATGTCTTTCTTCTATTTGAATTCCAAGATGATTGCAGATTTTTTCCAGGCCGTAACCTCTTAATCCCGGAATTATTTTTCGTCCCAGCCGGATCGTGCATAATTTTTTGCAATTCAATTCATAGCCGCATTTCGACAAATGATAATTGATAAAGGAATAATCAAAATTTACATTGTGCGCTACGAAAATTTTATCGTGCAATAGTTCATAAAGTTGATCAGCAATGCTTTTAAAATCTCGCTCATATTCTACCATTTCATTGGTGATTCCGGTGAGTGATTCGACATAACGCGGAATGGTATAATAAGGATTGAGCAAAGTATGAAACTCAGTGTCAACTGCTGTTCCGTCAGTTATAAAAACGGCGATTTCCGTGATGCCGTTGCTTGCAGCATAGCCGCCTGTAGTTTCAATATCAACAACTGCGTATAACAAGAGTAGTTAAAAATAGGGTTTTGCTAATTCAGTTAGCAAGGTACTAAACCATGTTTGTATTACATTTGCAGGCTATAAATTTTTTTTGAAATAATATGGAATTAAGTAAAAATTATATTCCCGGAACAGTGGAAGAAAAGTGGTACAAACACTGGAGGGCACAAAATTATTTTAAAAGTGAACCAGACGAGCGACTGCCTTTTACCATTGTAATACCGCCGCCAAATGTAACAGGCGTGCTGCATATGGGCCATACACTTAATGAGACAGTCCAGGATATTTTAATCAGGAAAGCCCGCATGAGCGGTTTTAATGCGTGTTGGGTTCCCGGTAGCGATCACGCTTCTATTGCTACAGAAGCGAAAGTGGTGGACATGCTGAAAAGAGAAAAAGGAATTGATAAAAATGATTTATCAAGGGAAGAATTTTTAAAATACGCTTTTGAATGGAAGGAGAAATATGGAAATATTATTTACAACCAAATTGAAAGATTGGGTTGTAGTGTTGATTGGGACAGGGTTTCATTTACGATGGACGATCATTATTATAAAGCGGTGATCAAAGTATTTGTGGATCTGTATAAAAAAGGATTGATCTATCGTGGAGCGAGAATGATCAACTGGGACCCGGCTGCAAAGACAGCCCTAAGCGATGAAGAAGTAGAATATAAAGATGTGACTGGCAAGTTGTATTATGTAAAGTATAAGATTGCAGATGAAGGACAAGCGGCAGCCGATAACTTTATTGTAATTGCAACCCAAAGGCCTGAAACGATTATGGGAGATGTGGCGGTGTGTGCGAATCCCAATGATGTACGTTATCAAAATTTGAAAGGGAAAAATGTAATCGTTCCTCTGATCGATAAAGAAGTTCCGGTGATTTTTGATGACTATGTTGACAAAGATTTTGGAACCGGTGTTTTAAAAATTACTCCGGCTCACGACATCAACGACTTCAATATTGGCCTAAAATATAATCTTCCTGTAATAGACACTTTGAATGAAGATGGTACATTGAGTGATGCTGCACAGATTTTTATTGGTGAAGATCGTTTTGCCGCACGAAAAAAAATCGTGCAAGAATTAAGAGAAAAAGGGTTGTTGGTAAAAGAAGAAGAATACACTACAAGGCTTGGCTACAGCCAGCGGACAAATGTAGTGGCAGAACCAAAGATTTCGACCCAATGGTTTGTGAAGATGAAAGACCTTGCTGCGCCTGCATTAGAAGAAGTTGCATCCGGAAAAATCCAAATTTACCCAAATGAAAAATTTAATGCCACTTATAAGTATTGGCTTGAAAACGTAAAGGACTGGTGCATCAGCAGGCAGCTTTGGTGGGGACAACAAATTCCGGCATGGTATGACGAAGAAGGAAGGTATGTTGTTGCGGAAAATGAAAATGAAGCGTTCGAAATCTACAATAAACAGTTTTCAACAACCAATGTTCAATTGAAGCGCGATGAAGACGTTCTGGATACCTGGTTTTCTTCGTGGCTTTGGCCAATAGAGGTTTTTCATGGAATTACCGAGCCGAATAACAAGGACATTAATTACTATTATCCAACCTCCGTTTTGGTAACCGGGCAGGATATTATTTTTTTCTGGGTGGCCCGAATGATCATGGCAGGAATGGAATATATGCAGGAAAAACCATTTAGCGATGTGTATTTTACCGGAATGGTTCGCGATAAAATGGGAAGAAAAATGAGCAAGAGTTTGGGCAACAGTCCTGATCTTTTAACGCTCATTCATGAATACGGCGCCGATGCTGTTCGTTTTGGAATTATGATCTCAGCACCGGCCGGAAATGATTTATTGTTTGATGAAAGTAGCTTGGAGCAGGGAAAATTCTTCAATAATAAATTGTGGAATGCGATGAAGTTGTTGAAAATGTGGGAGGAAGGCAAAAAGCCGAACGGAGAAGGCACAACCGACGAAACTGAAGGCGGTGAAGTTTTTGCTATTAATTGGTTTGAGAACCGCTTGAATGAAGTACGTAATGAAGTGGAAATTCTCATGAGCCAGTTTCGTTTAAGCGAAGCGTTGAAAACCATTTATTCCCTGATCTGGGATGATTTCTGCAGCTGGTTTTTGGAATGGATCAAACCGGAATTTGGGACAGCTATAGATCAAAAAATTTATGATAAGGCGGTTTCTTTTTTCGATCATCTTTTACAAATGCTGCACCCGTTCATGCCTTTTATTACTGAAGAAATTTATCATTTGCTCAAAGAAAGAAATGATGACCTGGTGGTAAAACAATTTGCGCCGGTTCAGGAAGCTGATGTTGAAATATTAAAACTTGGCGATAAATTAAAAAACATCATTACTGCAGTGCGTGATGCAAAAAATAAAAACGATGTAAAACCAAAAGAAAAGGTTTCATTATATATTGAAACAAATGACGTTGATTCTTATCATTCCATCAAGAAAATTTTGGTAAAGCAAACAAATGCCGACCTTCTTATTTTTAATGAAACACCCGACACTACTTCCATCATGACGGTTGTTGGAAATGAAAAGATTTATATAAAATCAGATGCAGTAATAGATACATCAGTTCAGAAGGAAAAGCTGGCAAAGGATTTAAAGTATCTTAAAGGTTTCCTAATTGCAGTGGATAAGAAACTAAGTAATGATAAATTTGTACAGAATGCAAAACCTGAAGTTATTGAATTGGAAAGAAAGAAAAAGCAGGATGCAGAAACAAAGATTAAAGTGATTGAACAAACACTTTCGGCTTTATAGTGGGTTCGCAACCTTTAGGCTAAACATTTTATGAAAAATATTTTCAAATACCTTTTTTGCTTCTCATTGGTTATTTCAGTTGGTAACATTTCTTTTGCCCAGCAAAAAGAAGTGATCACGAAAGTGCAGAAATTCAAACCGCCCGTGGTAAAAACGTTTCTTGGCATAAATCAAAATGGCGCTCACGTTACTGTAGATGAAGGCAACCAGTTAATTGCGCTTCCTTTGAAAATTGTCGATGCTCAAAATCATAATTATCCCATATCTTCTTATCGTTTTCTTTACCGGAAAAAAAGTGTGATCCTAAATGATGAAACGGGCAAGAAGGAAGAAACATTCAGCATCACTGCGAGCAGGTTCGATTCTACGCCGCTTCCAAAAGTGTGGATCAATAACATCCAGGGGCGTTTGCAACCCGAAGAGCAGCTTTATTTTTTTGATATTGTAGTAAAAGACAAAGAAGGACGGGATTTTTTTGCACCTGAATTAAAAATTACGATCAAATAATGAGTGAAATCAGAAATGCAGAAATAGATGATCTGGAAACGATCCGCGAACTTGCGTATAAGATATGGCCTTCCGCTTATGAAGAAATTCTGGGAAAAGTCCAGCTTCATTATATGCTTGATAAAATCTATTCTCTTTCTTCACTTCAGCACCAGTTTACTATTTTAAAACATCAGTTTATAATGATGGTTGAAGACGATACTCCTATTGGCTTTGCATCATTTTCTGCGCATGAAGATCTGAAAGTTTTTCATCTCCATAAAATTTATGTTTTGCCTTCAGAACAAGGTAAAAATTTTGGTAAACAGGTACTTGATTATATCATTTCGGCTATCAAAACCGCTGGCGCAACTTCCTTGCAACTGAATGTAAACCGTTTTAATAAAGCGTTGCATTTTTACGAAAAACAAGGCTTTAAAATTATCCGTGAGGAAGATATTGATATCGGTGACGGATTTTTTATGAATGATTATGTAATGGAAAAGAAAATTTGATCAGGATTAAAACAATAATTCGTATTATTTGTCTTTTTACTGGGTGATTTAACGTTCTGCCATTAGTACATCAGTTAATTAGCACATTATCTAATTAATTTTTCCCTTACCTTTGCGCCTCAAAAAAAAATAAAATTATTAAAATGAAAACAATTACAATCGAAGGACAAATCAGGACCGATTTTGGCAAATCAGCCACCCGCCAGCTTCGCTCTGAGGAAAAAGTGCCAGCTGTAATTTACGGAGGTGCAAAAGAGATTAATTTTTCTGCTCCGGTATCAGCTTTTAAAAACGTAGTCTATACTCCGGATTTTATGTTGACAGAAATTAATGTAGAAGGAAATTCTTACAGATGTGTATTGAAAGACCTCCAGTTTGATAAAGTAAGCGATGATCTGATTCATGTCGATTTCCTGGAACTCGTTGGTAATAAAAAAGTTACCGTAAACATTCCTTTAAAATTTACAGGTGTTCCGGCCGGCGTTAAGGAAGGTGGAAAATTAGTGGTGAAAATGAAAGCTTTAAAAGTAAAAACGTTGCCTGAATATTTATCTGAAAATATTGAAATGGATCTTAGCGATCTTAAGCTAAATGAAAACGTTCGTGTTCAGGATGTGAAAGCGCCGAATATGGAAATCTTAAATTCTCCACGCATTCCAATCGCGTCTGTAACAATGACACGTCAATTGAAACAGGAAGAAGCAAAAGGTGCACCTGAAGCCAAAGGCGCTTCCAAAGCTGCTCCAGCTAAGGCTGAAGCTGCTCCAAAAGCCGCTGCTGCTCCAAAAGCTGCTGCTGCAAAAAAATAAGTACAGCCTTTTATATATTTTTGATATCCGGTGCACAAACGTTGCACCGGATTTTTTATGACCATTATTTATCTTTTTTCACTGCTTCCGGTTGAATGATTACAAACTCAACCAATTGGAACTGCTGCTTAATCGTCTTGCGAACACGTTCAATGGCATCCGTTATTTCTACCGTATCCAAATCGGCTTTAAAATTCACAATAAGCATCAGGACAACCTCTTCCGGAGATTCATATGTAGAAAGCACATTTACCACTTTTATTACTGATGGGTCTTTTTCTGCCAACGCTATAATTTTCTTTTGAGTTTCGGGTGCTATTCCTTCGCCCATGAGCAAGCTGCGGCTTTCCCGGGCAAGGATCAGGGAAACGAAAATCAATAATAATCCAACGGTAATGGAAGCAACGCCATCTAAAAAGGGAAGATTATAAGCATGAGAAATCTTCATAAAAATAAAAACAATTGCCAATCCGCCGACGGCGGCACTGTCCTCAAAAAGCACCTGGAAACTTGCCGGGTCCTTACTCCTGACAATAGCTTCCCAGAATGAAAAATTGCCGCGGACTTTATTAAATTCCCTGATCGCTATAATTAAAGAAGTGCCTTCGAAAATCGCTGAAAATGCCAGTACCAGGTAATTCCATGTCGGATCTTCCAATGGGAGCGGTTTCCGGATATGATTGATTCCTTGTATCATGGAAACACCACCTCCCAGGCCAAAAATGAGGATTGAAATGATAAAGGTCCAGAAATACAACTCCTTCCCATAGCCAAACGGACGTTTTTTATCTGGGGGTTTTTTGCTTCTTTTCATTCCGTACAAAAGCAAAATCTCATTCGTGCTGTCCACCAAAGAATGAATTCCTTCAGAAATCATGGAAGAACTGTTAGAGTGAGCGCCTGCAAAAAATTTGACGATGGCGATTAAAATATCCGCTGCCAAAGCACTGTAGATGGACTTATAGTTTTTTTGCATTTCAAAGAAAGAACTCAAAAATCATGCACGATCGAAACTACTTTTCCAACCTGATTCCAAGAGTTTATTTGAAAAAGGCCATGCAAATCGTTTCTTTAATTATTTTGAGTGTTCGTAACAAGAAGCGTTGCTCTTCAACAAACAAACGAATACCGGCAATTCTTATTTTCTTAAATAAATCCGCTCAGGTCGCGAAACCGTCCCGACTGGTAAATAAAAAAAGGACTGAAAGACAGTCCTTTTTTTATTTTGAATAGTCATAAATTCTTAATCTAATCCTCCTCTCCTGATTGGAGATTTTGGTTCCGGCCATTTGCCTTGTTCGCCGGTTCTTTTATTAAAGGGTAAAATGGATTTTTCTCTGGAAGTGGTAGCAGGATCTTCACTCGCCATATAAGCCATGATGGCGGTAATGATTGCATTCGTTTTTACATCGTCAAAAACAATTTTATCATAAGTGTCCCGGTTGGTATGCCAGGTATAAATTCCATATTGCCAGCTGTTTGAACTTAATGAAAAAGCAGGAGCGCCGGCAGCTACAAAAGAAGCAAAATCAGAACCGCCATTGCCGGGATAACCCGGGAAACTGGTCTCCAAACCGCTTTTTAAACTGTCGGGAACAGCAGAAAGCCAACGTCCAATGTAGTCATATGAATTTAAAAACCCCTGGCCTGAAATATTTACGACACGGCCTGTTCCGTTGTCCTGGTTAAAAACCGCCTGAACATTTTTTACAATTTCCGGGTGATCTTCTACAAAAGCACGTGAGCCATTTAATCCCTGCTCTTCGCTTGACCAATGTCCTACCAAAATGGTGCGTTTTGGATTTGGATAAATTTTCTTTAAAATCCTCATTGCTTCCATCATCGTAATCGTTCCTGTTCCATTGTCGGTGGCACCTGTGCCACCGTCCCATGAATCGAAGTGTGCTGAAAGAATCACATATTCGTTTGGTTTTTCTGTGCCTTTTATTTCTGCAATCGTGTTAAAGGTTGGCTGAACACCGGTTTCTTTAGAATCTGCACGAACACTTATTTTAGGAGCTGGCCCTGATTCTGCGAGGCGGTAAAGCAGTCCATAATCTTCCAATGCGACATCAATGGTGGGAACTTTCTTAGTGTAAGCACCAAAAATTTTATCTACGCCAAAACCTTTTGACCAAAGATTTCCTACAACTCCAACAGCCCCTGCGTTTTCCAGTGCGAGTGGCAAGGTGCGGGTATTATATCCGGTTTTTGAGATTCTTTTCTGCCAATCAGCAGTTTGTTTGTCTCTAAGACCTTTCATTTTTTGAACAGATTCTTTGGTTCCAAATTCTTCCCAGTTATAATCGGGTCTTCCTGTTGGCTGATTCATTGAAATCATCACAAATTTTCCTTGTACCGAAGGAAGCCATTTTTGAAATGCTACTGAATCAGCAAGATCAGGTAGAATGATCACTTCGCCTGTGAATGTTTTTCCTTTGGTTGATGGGCTCCAGGCAAGCTGAGTGCCTTCGAGCGATTTTGTCCACGGCGCTACCATATCAATATGGGTAATGCCTCTTTCCCAGCCGCGCCATTCGCCCCATTTTTCATTATGGGCATCAATGTTCCAGCTTTTGTATTTTGCTATAGCCCAGTCATGCGCCTGTAGCATTTTCGGACTTCCTATCAGACGCGGCCCGATTCCATCCATTAGTTCGTGAGCGAGATTTTCAAGTTGTGAATTGCTCATTTCTTCATGTACAATCGCATTGATAATTGCCTGGTCTTTTTGCTGGGCAAAAGAAATATTTGCGAAAAACAAAAAGAAAATAACAGCGGTAGTTCTGAATTTCGTCATCATGTAATTAATAATTTTGGATTAATGATAAAGTTGGCAAAATAGCCATTTTAAGCCTCTTGAAAAAACTGAATGTCAGTAAATAAACATCAGTAAATAAACAAATAAACAACATTTGGTTTTTTATTTCAAAAATCAATAAAAAACCCGCCTCTATTAAAGCGGGTTTTTATTGTATTGTGAATAGTAAGTTCACTTTTTACCATTCACTTCACTCACCAATTTAATATCTATACATTTCGGACTTAAACGGACCTTCTTTCGGTACATTCAAATAAGCGCTTTGATCATCAGTAAGTTCGTCCAGCACGACACCGATTTTTTTCAAATGTAAACGCGCTACTTTTTCATCCAAATGTTTTGGAAGGACATAAACCTTGTTTTCATATTTATCTGAATGTTGCCACAACTCAAGCTGGGCAAGTACCTGGTTGGTAAATGAATTACTCATTACAAAACTTGGATGGCCGGTTGCACAACCAAGATTTACCAAACGGCCTTCTGCAAGCAGAATGATGTCTTTTCCGTCAATGGTATATTTATCTACCTGCGGTTTAATTACATCTTTCGTATTGCCATAATTTTTATTGAGCCAAGCCACGTCAATTTCAATATCAAAATGGCCAATGTTGCAAACGATCGCTTTATCTTTCATTGCTTTAAAATGCTCTGCAGTGATCAAATCGCGGCACCCTGAAGCGGTAACGATGATGTCAGCTTCTTTTACCGCGTCAATCATTTTCTTCACTTCATATCCGTCCATTGCAGCTTGTAGTGCACAAATCGGATCAATTTCTGTAACGATCACTCTTGCGCCGGCGCCGCGCAAGCTTGCTGCAGAACCTTTTCCCACATCCCCATAACCACCAACTACAGCTACTTTGCCAGCCATCATCACATCGGTCGCTCTTCTGATTGCATCTACCAAGCTTTCTTTACAACCGTATTTATTGTCAAATTTAGATTTGGTAACAGAATCATTTACGTTGATTGCCGGAATCGGTAAAGTACCTTTTTCCATTCTTTCATACAATCTGTGAACACCGGTTGTAGTTTCTTCTGACAATCCTTTTACATATTGAATTAATTCAGGATACTTATCAAAAACCATATTGGTTAAGTCGCCTCCATCATCTAAAATCATATTTAACGGGCGGTCTTCACTTCCAAAAAATAAGGTTTGTTCAATACACCAATCTGCTTCTTCCTGCGTTTCACCTTTCCAGGCAAATACGCCAATTCCGGCAGCAGCAATTGCGGCAGCAGCCTGGTCCTGCGTAGAAAAAATATTACATGAACTCCATTTTACTTCAGCGCCTAATTCGATTAAAGTTTCGATTAGAACCGCTGTTTGAATCGTCATGTGAAGGCAACCTGCAATGCGCGCACCTTTCAAAGGTTTTTCTTTGCCGAATTCTTCACGAAGTGCCATTAATCCAGGCATTTCGGCCTCGGCCAGTTTTATTTCTTTGCGGCCCCATTCTGCAAGGCTCATATCTTTCACCTTATTTTTAAGGCTGAAATCAATTGTGTTTTTTGTGATAGATGACATATCGTTTTTTTATTTTTTTAAGATATGCAAAGGTACCATTATCAGAATATATTACTACGGAATTGCAAAAGTTTAGAATAGATTTGTGAAAATTACTCTTCATAAAGAATAAAATAGATTTTTTACATGAAATCAGAAGTTTCAAAAGAACAATCAATAAATCAGAATTACGAGCCGGATCAAAAAGATCTGGCGATTTTAAAATTACTGCAGGAAAATGCAAGGACCACAGTAAAAGAAATTTCCGAAAAAATTCACCTCAGCACTACTCCGGTGCATGAACGCATTAAAAGAATGGAAGAAACCGGAATTATCAAACAATACGCAACCTTGGTAGATCATTCCAAAGTAAAAAAGGGCCTCACAGTTATTTGTTATGTTTCGTTGAAAGAACATGGCAAAAAACCGGGAGCGAAATTTATCCAAACAATAAAAAATTTGAATGAAGTAATTGAATGTTTCAGCATTTCCGGTGAATTTGATTTTTTGTTGAAAGTAGTTTGTGAAAACATGAACGCGTACTATGATTTTCATGTAAATAAATTAAGCGAAATAGAAAATGTTGGCCATGTACAAAGTGTTTTCGTGATGGGAATTATCAAGGAAACACACCAGGTTGTGTGGGAGGAATGAATGTTGAATGGTTATATGGTTTAATTGCTGTTTTATTTCAATTTAAGAAAACAACAATTCAGCTTATTTGTCTTTTTGCTGAAAAGTTTTGGCGCAGCTAAGCCAAATTTTTCACATCCGATTTCATCACATAAGAAGCACTTTTTTCCTGCTCTACAAAATACATGTCTATTTCTCCAATATTTTTTGCAAATATTTTACCGCGATAAGTGCACACATATTTGTCCTGGATCAATTCATAAGTAGCGGCTGAAATATTTACTCTTCCTGGTTCACCATTGCTTTCCATTCTGCTAGCTACATTTACTGTAGAGCCCCAAATATCATAGGCGTATTTCTTTTTTCCAACGACGCCGGCAACGATTGGCCCGGTATTTATTCCGATTCTTATAGTCCATTCAGGCAGCTTCATTTCTACTCTTTTTGCATTGCGTTCGGAAATGAATTGTTGCATTTCAAGGCTGGCTTTTATGATATTTATCAAGTGCGAATCATTCTCGGTAGGTATGCCGCCTGCGCACATGTAAGAGTCTCCGATGGTTTTTATTTTTTCTAACTGGTATTTTTCAATGATGTCGTCAAAAGCCATAAAGCAACTGTCCAACTCGGTTACCACTTCCTGGGGAGACAGTTTTTCTGAAAGTTTGGTAAATCCTTTAAAATCCGTAAAAAGAACCGACGCTTTTTCATAATAGCGTGGTGTCGCTGTTCCGGCGCTTTGCAATTCCTCGGCCACTTCCTCCGGTAAAATATTCAATAACAAACTCTCAATTTTTGCATTCTGGCTGTCGAGAATTTTGTTGGTTTTTATTTTATTTCTATAGTTACGGTAAAGGATCACCGCAATAAAAGACAACAGCACAAGCCCGATCAGAAGCGCGTTTCTTACCAGACGCTGCCTGTTCAGATCCAACTCCTGCAACACCTGATCTTTCTTTAATAAATCAATCTGGTTTTGCTTTTTCTGAATGTCGAAATTGAATTGCAGACTTGATAACTTTTTTGCAATGTCCAGGTTGTACAATGAATCTTTTACTGTAGTGAACAAACTCTCATAAGCGAAGGCATTTTTAAAATCAGATTTTGCAGAATATGCCTGCGCCAATCCTTTGTACGCTCTTTCTAATTCATAATTTGCATTGCTTACTTTTTTGGCAATTGCCTCTGCGTCTTTATAATAGCCGATTGCTGTTCTTGGGTCGCCTTCGCCACTGTAAGAATCTCCGAGACCGAGCAATGATTGGGCCATGTCAGTTTTTGCGTCTAATTTTTTGGAAATATCTAAGGCCTGCTGGTGATATTTTATAGCGGTGGCATAATCGGCCTTCAGTTGATACAACTTACCGATATCATTTAAAGAATAAGGAATATTTTCTGAACCTTTAAAAGCCTGGAGAGATTTTTGAAAATAAATAAGTGCAGAATCCAGTTGCCCTTTTTCCAAATAAATTTCTCCTACATTTACCGTAATTGTTCCAATCGCATCATCATTCTTTAATGATTCACTCATCGGAAGTGCTCTTAAATAGTAAGGCAATGCAAGGCCATGGGTTGAAGGTTTATTGGAATAAACAGCTCCAATATTTTGTAAAGCTGTTAATATTCTCAAAGTATCACCAATCTGCTCGGCTACCTGCAATGACTTCAGATTGAGGTCCAGCGCCTTTTCATCATCGGCCTGATTGAAATATAATGAAGCCTCATTACTCAGAATATTGGCTACGCCTACTTTGTCATCCAGAGAGTCGAAAATTGCTAAAGCTTTATCATAATTTGCCAGAGATTCAAGATATTTTGCCTGCATATAATATCCAATTCCGATATTTTTATATGCATAGGCAATTCCTTTTTTAAATTTTATTTCTTCCGCCAAATCCCTTGCTTGCATTGCATAATTAATTGCTTCTGATGGTGAAATACTGAAAAATTCCCGGCTTAGCGCTAATAAAGAATTGACTTTAAAGCTGTCTTCTCTGGCAACAGACAATACTTTTTTGATACTATCGATTTGCGGATTTTGTGCGAAGCATTGTGTCGAAAGAAAAAAAATAAACAGGAATAATAAATCTTTTTTCTTCATGAAATAATTTACTTTTCAGGCTCCAAGTTAAATTTATTTTAGTAAAAATTTGAAGTTTTCTAAAATGTAAATAATTTTTAAGAAAAATATTGATTTTTTTTTACATGAATGTTATGCTGTTTTATACTTTTAGTCTTGTTTCATCTGCAAAATAATTTTTCCAATATGTTGGCTGCTTTCCATTAATTCATGGGCTTTACTTGCTTCCTCCATTGGAAAAGTAGCAAAAATTACAGGTTTAAATTTTCCCTCAGTAAATACCGGCCACACTTTTTGGTGAATGTCATTTGCCAGAGATGCTTTAAATATTGCATCGCGATTGCGGAGTGTACTTCCGGTAATGGTGATTCGTTTGCGCATCATTTGTGTAATATTTAATGAAACGATATTTCCGTTCATTGCGTTGATATAAACAAGTCGTCCGTCCGGCTTTAAAATTTCAATATTTTTTTGAAAATAAGTTCCTCCAATCATATCGAGAATGACATCTACCGGATTATATTTTAATTCTTGTTCAAAATCATGCGTTTTGTAATTGATAAATTTATCGGCACCGAGTTCCAAACAACGGTTTCCTTTTTCTTCAGATCCAACTGTAACAATCACCTGTGCGCCAAAATACTTTGCCAGTTGAATCGCCGTGATACCAATGCCACTGCTTCCTCCATGAATCAAAAGACTTTCGCCGTGTTGAAGTTTGCCTCTTTGAAATACATTGTGCCAAACGGTAAAAACAGTTTCAGGCAAGCCGGCTGCCTGCTCAAAACTAAAATCATCGGGAATCGGCAAACATTGTCCTGCATTTACTTTTACATATTCAGCATAGCCGCCGCCTGATACTAATGCGCATACTTTATCACCGGTTTTCCATTCATGTACATTTATTCCGGTTTTTTCAACAATTCCTCCTACTTCCAAACCTGGAACATCCTGCGGCGCATCAGCAGGAGGGGGATAATTTCCTTTTCTTTGCGCGATATCCGGTCGGTTTATTCCCGCTGCTTTTACTTTTATCAATATTTCATTTTCATTAATGTTAGGTTTCTCTCTTTCTTCTAATTTTAAAACATCCGGAGCGCCATAAGAAGTAATTACTATTGCTTTCATAAATAATGTTTTAAATCTTGTAGAAATTCCTTTCAAAGCTATTTAATTTTCACCCTAAGATTTGAAATATCATAGGCAATTTATAGCCGGTAAAGCAACAAATAATGCGAATTCATTTTTAAACAAATCAAAATAGAAGTGGTAAAAAAGTCTACAAAAATTTAAAGAGTGAATTTTTAGAAACAATTTCTTTAGAAAAAATCTGTAAGTTATTCATTTTCAAAACATCGTTTTTTGGCGTGATTTTTCTTCAAAAAATCACAGTTTAAAACAATTTAAAATATAAGCATATGAACAGTTTAGTAAGAAGAAACAATGATGTTTCTTACGATCCTTTTATGGATTTTATCAATATGGAATCTTTTTTCCCAACTTTTGGCGGTTCAAAATCATTCCCCTCAGTAAACATTTCGGAGGATGACAAAAATTATTGTGTAGATGTGGTAGCGCCGGGATTTAATAAAGATGATTTCAAGATTAATGTGGAGAACGATATGCTCACCATTAGCGCAGAAGCGAACTCCGAATGGTCTGACAATAATGAAGACGACCAGCAAAATAATAGTGAAGGAAATGAAAAACAGCAAAAAGAAAAGACTTCTCAAAGTAAAAGTAAAAATGATTCGGGAAGCAGTTCACAAACCGGAAATGGCAGTTCTGATCATAACAGGCAATACAGCCGCAGAGAATACAGCTATAGTTCATTTACACGTACTTTTAGACTGCCTGAAAACACAAATGATGACAACATTTCAGCAAATTATAAGAATGGGATTTTACAGCTGATGATTCCGAAAAGCAAGCAGGAAGAAAAAGCGACAAAACAGATTACTGTGAGTTGATAAAATTTAAGGAGAATTTTTAAAGACAAAATTATGGCAAATACAGAAAGTAAGGATTTGATCGTATCCAGTACAGCATTCGATGACGGTGCAAATATTCCAACAAAATATACTTGCGAAGGAGAAGACATTAATCCTCCTTTGCAGATAGAAAATATTCCGCAGGGAACAAAAACACTGGCCCTTATTATGGAAGATCCGGATGCTCCCGGCGGCACATTTGATCACTGGCTTGCCTGGAATATTCCGCCAGAGAATGCGATAGAAGAAAACAGAACGAAAGGGATTACCGGTACGAATAGCGCAAAAAAAACCGGATATTACGGGCCTTGCCCACCTTCGGGAATTCACCGGTATTTTTTCTATTTATTTGCGCTTGATGACAGTCTTAATTTAAAAGAAGGAGCCAGCAAACAGGAATTAAAAGATGAGATGCAAAAACATGTGCTGGCAATTGGTGTATTAATGGGACGATACGAGAAACAGAAGAAGTGATTCAGTTAAGATGATTGTTAACACTATCTCATTGTATTATTTGAGGTAGTGTTTTTTTTATTAAATACAGTAAAGCAATAAATAACATCAATTTCCATTTAGCTTTGAAACATCTAACATCTCAAGTCAGGCACTAAATTATCCCAATCTCTCTTTGATATCCAAATGAAATTTTCTGGCATAATCTTTTGCTACATCATATCCTGCATCAGCATGGCGAATAACGCCAAGGCCCGGATCATTTCGTAAAACGCAGCTTAATTTTTCGCCTGCATCATCAGTTCCATCTGCCACGATCACCATTCCCGCATGAATGCTGTATCCCATTCCAACGCCGCCACCATGATGTAGACTTACCCAACTTGCGCCTCCGGCAGTATTTACCAATGCATTTAAAATCGGCCAATCGGCGACCGCATCGCTTCCATCCAGCATGGATTCTGTTTCACGATTCGGACTGGCAACAGATCCTGTGTCAAGATGATCACGGCCAATTACGATCGGCGCTTTTACTTTTCCGGTTCTTACCAATTCATTAAAAGCAAGACCTGCTTTTTCTCTTTCGCCTTGCCCGATCCAGCAAATACGCGCTGGCAATCCCTGGAATTTGATTTTTTCCTGCGCCATTTTTATCCACCGAATCATTCCTTCATTCTTTGGAAATAATTCCATCATAACGGTATCGGTTATGCGAATATCTTCCGGATCGCCGCTTAATGCCGCCCAGCGAAACGGTCCTTTTCCTTCGCAGAAAAGGGGACGGATATAAGCCGGAACAAAACCAGGGAAATCAAAAGCATTTTTTAATCCTGCTTCAAAAGCTCTTGCACGTAAATTATTTCCATAATCAAATGTAACCGCACCACGCGTTTGTAATTCAAGCATCATCTCTACATGTTTCTTCATCGTTTGATAAGAAAGCTGCGTGTATTTTTCAGGATCATTTTTTCTTAATTCGTTTGCTTCCTGCAAAGAAATTCCCTGAGGAACATAACCATATAAAGGATCATGCGCCGATGTTTGATCTGTTAAAACATCACAGGTAATATTTCTGTCAATCAATCTTTGCAACAAATCAACTGCATTACAAAGAACACCAATACTCCACGATTTTCTTTCTTCCTTTGCTTTGATGGCTTTATCAATTGCCTCATCAATATCTTCTATCTTCTCATCCAAATATTTTGTTTGCAATCTTTTTTCAATTCTTGATTCATCCACTTCTGCCGCAAGGCAAACGCCACCATTCATTGTGATGGAAAGCGGTTGTGCGCCACCCATTCCGCCAAGCCCTGCAGTGACGCTTAAAGTATTTTTAAGCGAATTATTAAAATGTTTTTTCGCAACCGCGCCAAACGTTTCATACGTTCCCTGCACGATTCCCTGGCTGCCGATGTAAATCCATGAACCCGCAGTCATTTGCCCATACATCATCAGGCCTTTTTTTTCAAGCTCATCAAAGACTTCCCAGGTTGCCCATTTCGGAACGAGTTGCGAATTGGAAATTAATATTCGTGGAGCATTTGGATGGGTCTTCAACATTGCTACCGGCTTTCCGCTTTGTATCAAAAGTGATTCATCATTTTCAAAGTTCTTTCAATGCTTTGATGATCAGATCAAGACTTTCAAAGTTTCTTGCTGCTTTTCCTCTTCCGCCATAAACAATCAATTCGTCTGGCTTTTCAGCCACTTCAGGGTTGAGGTTATTTAATAACATTCTGAGCGCCGCTTCCTGTATCCATCCTTTGCAGGAAAGTTGAGTGCCGGTGGGTGTTTTGTATTTTACCGGATCGTATTTTTTTGTTAGTGCTTCACTCATACTTATTTTTTTTGGATCCTGTCGCATGTCAAAGAAAGTGATGATATAAATCGTCTTTCCTTTTACTCGGTAAAATAATTTGTTGTGTGGAGTAATTAAAAGCCTCTTTACATTTGGAAGTTTGCAATTTTTACCTTTGTCCAGTTGTTTTAATAATGAAAGTATTTGAGTATCTAGCTTTTGTTTAAATTCCTCAGAAACCTTTTTACCCCACGTCTTTTCTAAATATTCTAAAAGATGAGTAACTTTTGTCAAAAAAAGTTGTGATTGAATTATTTTGTACGCCATCTTAAGGTGGCTTTTGAGTATTCATTCCAATCTACAGTTTGACCATTTTTGATTTGTTCCAAACCGATTTTTATTTCTGAAATTTCTTCCTCCGTTAAATCTTCCTCCCGATCTTCTACTTTTTCCTTTTTCAGATAGTCTGCTACTTCTTCATGTACCATCCATAAAGTTTCTTCATCTTCAATATTGTCAATGTATTGGTGAAGTTCTTTTTTTATTTCTTCTGGTGATTTCATAAAAACTGTTTTGTAAAATTTTATAAAATAGAAACAGTAGCATTTGCACTACTCGTATCGATTCCTTTTCGGGTTCATCTTGTTTTCAAATAAAGTCAAGATGATCATTTTGTCCTTTACTACTTTATAATAAATCTTATTGTGACTTGTAATTGATAATTTTCGAATTTCTTTATTTTTAACTGTTTCTGCTCCTGCAATTAATTCTTTTGAGAGCCTTTCAAGTTTTGTATCTAAAATCGTTTGAAATTTTTGAGCAGATCTCATTCCCCATTTTTTTTCACGATACTCAAGAACAGTAACCACATTTTTTAAGAATTCTTTTGTCTTTTCTATTTTGTATGCCATCTTGCGGTTGCTTTTTTATATTCTTCTTCGGTTATAAACTCTCCCGCATCGGCTTGTCTTATTGCTTCATCTAAACTTTTCTCTTGTTCTTCAGTCAACTCATCTTCCACTTTTGATTCGTTTAAATATTCCGCTACTTCTTCATGTACCATCCATAAAGTTTCTTCATCTTCAATATGGTCAATGTATTCGTGAAGTTCTTTTTTTATTTCTTCTGATGATTTCATAAAAACTGTTTTATCAAATTTACACCGATTATTCTAATTGGTAATCGCTCATAAACTGCATTGCATTTACCATATCCTCATGCAAAAAACGATCACTTTCATTAAATGAAATTTTCTTTCTGAATTCCTTTACCAATGTTTCAATTTGTCGTGAAGATTTTAAAGGACGGCGAAATTCCAATGCCTGAACAGCTGCTAATAATTCTATTGCCAAAACCTTTTCAACGTTCCGAATAACACGATAACATTTTGTCGCGGCGTTTGCTCCCATGCTTACGTGATCTTCCTGGTTGTTGGATGAAGAAATAGAATCGACCGATGCAGGGGTGCTCAATTGTTTATTCTCACTTACGATTCCTGCGGCCGTATATTGCGGTATCATCAGACCGGAATTTAAGCCGGAATTTTTTACCAAAAACAAAGGCAAATTTCTTTGTCCGCTTAATAACTGATAAGTTCTTCTTTCAGAAATATTTGCAATCTCACTCATGGCAATTGATAAATAGTCTAATGCAAATGCCAGTGGTTCTCCATGAAAATTTCCACCACTTACAATTTTATCTTCATCAGGAAAAATAATTGGATTGTCGGTAACAGAATTTATTTCCGTTAAGAATGTTTTCAAAACAAAATCAAATGAATCTTTTGAAGCCCCGTGCACTTGCGGAATGCAGCGGAAAGAATATGGATCCTGCACCTCAGTTTTTTTCTCTTCAACAATTTCACTTCCCTGCAAAATATTTCTTAATTGTATTGCCACGGAAATTTGCCCTGCATGAGGACGGACTTCCTGCAAGCGATGATATAAACAATCCGGATTGCAATCAAAAGCATCAAAAGAAATGGCAGCAATAATATTCGCCCAGTTCAATAACCGCTCTGAATCAATCAAATTATACATTCCATAAGCGGTCATAAATTGTGTTCCATTAATGAGCGCAAGGCCTTCTTTACTTTGTAATTCAATCGGCTTCCAATGAAATTTTTTCAGTGCTTCATCGGCAGAAATTTTTTCGCCATTTATTTTTACTTCTCCTTTTCCAATCAATGGCAAGCTCATGTGCGAAAGCGGCGCCAAGTCGCCCGAAGCACCAAGAGAACCTTGTGTATAAATTACGGGCAGCACATTATTATTATACATGTCCATCAGCCGCTTTACCACTTCAATTCCAATTCCTGAATAACCATAACTCAATGATTTTATCTTGAGCATCATCATTAGCTTTACAATTTCATCCGGCACTTCATCGCCCAATCCACAAGCATGAGAAAGCAATAAATTTTGCTGAAGGGTTTCTAATTGTGCTTTCTCAATTTTTACATTCTGCAAAAACCCAAAACCTGTATTTATGCCGTAAAAAAGCTCGTCAGAAGCATTGATCTTTTTATCTAAATATTCCCGGCATTTCAGAATTGCTTCATGCGCAGCGTATGTCACCGAGATTAACTGTTTGTATTTTAATAAGTTTTTTACCTGTTGAAAAGTAAGTGTGCTTTTATCGAGCGGAAGATAATTATAGGTCATGATAATTTTAATATTTCCAAATGTAAATAAAAGAAGTTCAATGCTGAAACCGAAACAGAAGCCGGTTTTTTATTTCTTTAACAAGAGATTTATATTTGCAAATCTGAAAAACTAATAGCTTCGCTTTTTCGCCATGTATAAACTTTTAATCTTCGTTTTTTTATTTTTTGTATTTCAAAAAACATCTTTCGGACAGGATACGCTACCAAAAATAACCGTAACGCAACTGGGTAAAAATGTGTTAGTTTCATGGAATAATCCGTTCACAAATGTTACCAATATCAATATTCAACGCTCCGGAGATAGTTTAAAAAATTTCACAACAATTGGCAGTGTTTTGAATGTTGGGCCGGGTATTAACGGATTTACTGATCCTAAGGAATTTATACCGTCTGATCAATATTATCGTTTGTTTATTTCCTTTGAGGGCGGTTCTTATTTGTTTTCAAAATCGCATCGTCCTGGTTTAGATACGCTTCAACAAATTCCTGAAATAGAGAAGCCGGTTGCGAAAGAAGGTGCTGGCTTCGAACGAAACATGTTTATCCCGTCAAATCATGTTTACACTGGCAAAGACAATAATGTGATCATCTCATTGCCGGATGCAGCAAAGAGAAAATATTCCATAAAATTTTTTGAACCGGATGGCACATTTCTTTTTGAGTTAAAAAAAATACCGGAATCGTACCTCATGCTGGATAAAGCAAATTTTATGCATGCCGGTCTTTTTGTTTTTGAAATTTATGATAACCGAATCATTATCGAAAGACATAAATTTTACATACCTAAAGATGGGAAACCTATGCCGGCACTGGATATTAATGGTTATCCAATCAAATAAATTTTCGGTAAAAGGACAAATACCTTTGATTATTAATCTCGTCTTATTTTATTAATGTGGTGATTGCTGCTGTTGAATTGTCTTGCAAAATTCTTTACAAACGGTTATACATAATAAAATAAATACACTTACTTTTAAAGTTCTTTTTATAATATTTTTCATCTTAAATCTTTTTTTTATGAAACCTTTTCTTAAAATCTGCTTCGCATTATCTGCGCTGATCCTTTTATTTTCTTCGTGTGGGAAAAATAATGAGGTAGGAAAATTGATTCCTTCAGATGCACTTTTTGTAGCGCAGGTAAATTTGAAAACTCTGGATAAAAAATTATCATGGGATGAAATAAAACAAACAGGCTGGTACAAAAAAATGTATGCCGATTCTGCTACAAATCCATGGAAAAGCAAGTTGCTCGACAATCCATCAGCAAGTGGCATTGACTTCGACGATGCGCTGGTATTTTTCGTAGCAAATGCAGGTACAGCACACTACATAGCTGCGGAAGGAAAATTGAAAAGTGAAAAAGACTTTGAACAATTCAATAAGAATTTTGATCCATCTGCAACTGTAACAAAACAAGGGGATGTAAATCTATTGACATTAAAAGATAAAAATGTTGTGGGCTGGAAAGGTGATCGGTTTATTTATGTGATGAACGCAAATACTCCTTCTGCAGATATGTATAAATGGAATGATTCTACCAATGCCGGAAACAACACACCTCAAAATAACACTGCGGATCTTTCTGCAATTTGTAAAAATTTGTTCTCGTTAAAATCCGATAGCTCCCTCGCAAAAAATGACAAATTTGGTTCTCTTTTGAAATCGGATGGTGACATTGTCGTGTGGCAAAATACAGAAGCAATCATTAAAAGTTCTCCGGCAATGGGCATGCTTGGTATGTTGAAAATAGATGCTTTTACCAAAGATAATATCAGTACCTACACAGTAAATTTTGACAAAGGAAAAATTGATGTTGACCAGAAAATGTATCTCAGCAAAGAGCTTACAGATATTGTCAATAAATACATGGGCAAATCCATCAACATGGATATGATCAAAAATATTCCTTCACAAAATGTATTCGGGTTACTCGCTTTTAATTTTAAACCGGAAGGAATTGTAGAGATGCTAAAGCTTACCGGCGCTGATGGTATTGTAAATACTTATGCGCAACAAATGGGTTTCACGTTGGATGATTTTTCTAAATCTTCAAATGGTGATGGAGTAATTGCATTCACCGACTTTAAAATGAGCCCTGATTCCAAGCCGGATTTCAATTATCTTTTTTCTGCTGGTGTTGGTAACAAGGCAAGCCTTCAAAAAATTATTGACGCGGTGAAAAAAACAACCACACAAATGGGGAAAGATTCACTGGTTAATTATGTGATGAATGATAAAATATTTGTCCTTGCCAATACCAATTCATTTGCAACTCAGTATCTGAGCGGAAACAGCAATAGTAAATATAGTTTTAACGATAAAATTTCCGGCCATCCGGTTGGATTTTTCCTTGATATTAATAAGATTCTTTCACAGTTTTCAAATTTAAATGGGGATAAGAATGATAGAAAAGCGATGCTGGATGAGAGTTTGAAGACGTGGGATAACATTGTCTCTTCGGGCGGAGAATATAAGGACAATGGCTTTGCCTTTCACACAGAAGTAAATCTGATTAATAAAGACACGAATAGTCTAAAACAGCTCAATAATTATTTCAATCAAATGTATAAGCTGGAAGAGACCCGGAAAGAACAAAGTACACAAAGGCTCGACTCTTTATTGGTGCCACCTCCACACGATACTGTAAATGTGAAATAAAAAATTGTTTATAAAAAACTGGTAATGCAGATACAACTGCGAAAAGTAACGCCGCATTATATTGAAAAAGAAAAAAGAAGTGCTTCGCAAATATGGGATCAGAATCTTACCATAAATAAGGGTGAACATTTGCATATCGTAGCGCCTTCCGGCAGTGGAAAAACTTCTCTGATCCATTTTATTTATGGATTAAGAAAGGATTATTCCGGCGATGTTTGTTATGGTAATACAAACATTAAAAATCTTTCTGTAGAAGATCTTTCTTCATTCCGGCAAAATAAGATCAGCATTATTTTTCAGGACCTGAGATTGTTTGAAGATCAAACAGTGCGGGAAAATATCGACATAAAACGAATTCTGCAACCGTATTATCCTGCTGAAAAAATTGCTGAAATGGCGGAAAGGCTTGGAGTTGAAAATAAATTGAACCAATTAGCAAAAACGTGCAGTTATGGTGAACAACAGCGCGTGGCAATTATTCGTGCATTAATGCAGCCCTTTGATTTTTTATTGCTGGATGAGCCTTACAGTCACCTGGACGAAACGAATCGAAAAAAAGCGATGAAATTAATTTATGAAGAATGCGAAAAGCGTGCCGCAGCAATGATCTTCGCTGATCTGAAAGCATTGGATTTTTTGAAAGGAGAGAAGATCGTTTATTTGTGATCCGCTAGAAGGGTTAAGAAGTCAAGAGAAATTGTTTAGAAATAATTACGGTAAACAAACAAAATATTGAAGATTGTTATTTTCAGTTTTACAAAGTAAATGCTGATGCTTAAACTGAAAAGTATGAACGTCGAATATTGAACAGAACAGATGCCTTTATCATATAAAAATATCGAACCTTTTATTGTCTCCGCAAAAAATAATATTTCCAAATGGCTTGGTTATTTTGGTTTAGGAATCGGCGTTTTATTGCTTTTGGTTTCGATGCAGATGTTTGTAAACATTCAGCAATTATTATCAGAAAATACTCCAAGGAAAAGTGGCGGTTATGATTTTATTTCTATTTCCAAAACCATTACCAATGCCAACATGGGAAAAGATAATAGTTTTACAAATGAAGATTTATTAAAGTTAAAAGAACAACCGACCATTGCAGGAGTAGCACCGTTGATCTCGAATAAATTCAGGGTGCGCGCTACAGCAGGCGACATCATTCCTTTCAGTACTGATCTTTTTTTAGAAAGTATTAATGAGAATTTTATTGATACCCTTCCACCGTCTTTTACCTGGCAGCCCGGGCAAATGGTAGTACCGATTATTTTTTCTTCAGATTTCCTGGAGATGTACAATGTATTTGCTCCCGCGCAGGGATTGCCGCAGCTTTCTGCCAAAACTATTTCTTCTGTAAATATTATTTTGGAATGCTCAGGTCCATATGGTTCGCAAAATTTTAAAGGAAATGTTGTTGCATTAAGTGATCGAATTAATTCATTATTGGTGCCCCAGACTTTTATGAACTGGAGCAACTTTTATTTCATGCACGACACCACCGTTCACGCATCGCGCGTTTATATCAAAACAAAAGATGCAAACGATCCGAAGCTCATCAATTATCTTGATCAGCAGGATTATCATCTGAATAAAGATAAAGTAAAATTCAGCCGCATCAAAAGCATTTTGCAGAATATTGTGAGCGCTTTGGGCGTGTTTGGAATTCTGGTAATCGTACTTGCGCTGATGTTATTTTCATTTTATCTGCAATTGATGATCGCCAAAAGCAAAGATAATTTACGTCTGTTGCTCACATTAGGATACTCGCCAAAATGGCTGGCAAAAAGTGTTGCAAAAACGTGGCTACCGGTTTATTTATCGATCATTCTTGGTGCCTTGATTCTTACCGAAATACTGCATCTTTTATTTCTGCAATTATCATTCGTAAGCCGTGCTAGTTTGCCGTGGCTGCTGCATTGGAGCGTGTGGCTTACGGCAATAGTTTTATTTGCACTTACGATCTTTATTAACCTTAGATTAGTAAAGAAAGAGTTGGAAAATATTATGTAAATTTCTTTTAGGAAAAATAAAAATAGCTCTATTTGTTGCTTTGCTGAATGTTCAGGTAAATAATCAATCTTCAATGTTGAACCTTCTTCCTTTAAACTCTTACTCCACTGCAAATTGCATTTTGATTGTAATAGAACCCGTTTTATTCAAACTGGACGTATTGAACGCGCCGCCATACGTATAATCTTCATCGGTATTTTTTCCTGTTATCTGAAAAACGCCCAGTGTTGCTTTCTTTAATTTTCCTAAAGAACTTCCGGCATTTTTTGCAATGATCTCAGCTCTTTGTTTCCCATCGGCGCTGGCTTTTGCCAAAAGATCCATTTTGATTTCAGTGAGTTTTGTATAATAAAATAAAGGTGCCTGGGAATTAAATTCGATTCCCTTTTGTATCAATTCCGTCGCTTCTCTTGAAAGCTGATTGATCTTATCTACATCTTTAGATTCGATTCTTACTGTCTGCGTAAGATTGAATCCTGTAAATTCTTGTCCAATCGAACGGCCATTTGCATCTGTCGGATAATTGTATTCTTTATTGATATTTACAGAAGAAAAAACAATTTCATTATCCGGAATGCCTTTTCCAGAAAGATAAGCCCTGATGCTATTTTCATCATTTTTTAAATCTGCATAAGCATTTTTTAAATCCATTGACTTCCTGGAATAAGAACCTTTCCATACAATCAGATCACTTACAAAATCTTTTTCTGCCGAGCCGGTAACGCTGATACTTTCCTGCGATTTCGCCCGCGATTTATAAGCATTGCCAATAATGAATAGTCCGATAATAAAAGCAAGTCCAATAATAGCAGCGGTAATATATCTCATAATTATTTTTTATGGTTGTGGATAAAGATATGAGTTCTTCTATAATCTGAATTCAGATTTTACGTTTTTTTATCAGTTCAGTTTTTTTGTTTAAAAAGCTACCAAACCTTTCGGCTGCTTCTTTTATTAATTCTTTATCCTTATAATTTTTTTTGTCAAAAAGATCACGTTCAATAACGACGGTGTCTTTTTTTATTTCCCGTTTCCATAGTCCTTTTACTTGTCCATTAATAACAATAGTTGGCCAAAAGATTCCATTATTTGAAGATGCTTTACTCTGATGTTCGGGTAAAATTGTTGCACTCCTATCTTTATAACTGATTAAAAATTCGTCAAACGCCGGCAATAAAAAAGCAGATTCGTTAGTGTTTTTTTTGAGGGTGAAAGAATTGGGCAACCAATATTCCTGTTCCCCTAGTTTTTCACAAATGAAATCATCTTTTATCGATTCTAAAGCTTGTTTTGCATCAGAAAATGATAAACCAGACCACCAGCAAAAATCCTGCAATGAAGCGGGGAAGTGGCTTTGAAAGTATTTAGTGGCAAGTTTGCATAAGGCTTCTTCTTTTTTTATTGGTTTTGGCCTTTCAACTCTTTCGTTCAGCAATGCATATGTTGTTTGATTGTCTTTCATTTTGCCGCTGCAAATAAGTCCTTCTAATTCTGCGTTCAAAAGAATGTGAGAGGCGCGGTTATTATCGGTTTGAATTTTTGCCTTGCTTATTTCATTTACCAGTTCTTTTCGGGTTAAATTTTTATTTCCTATTAGTATTTTCTCAATTATTTTATTTGCTTTTTTAAAAACGTTGGATGAAAGCTCCAACTCTTTATTTCTTCCTTTCATTGAAGATAATATTCTTGAAGCTGTTAAGTTCAACATCCAATAAATATCATCTGCAGAAATAAAATGCCATGTTGGCCTCAATACATGTGTACGGATTATTTCGGCTGAATCAATGGCGGCATGTATCTTTTGCTCGTTTGAATTTTTTAAACGAAGACCGATTGCCCATTTGGCCATATTAAAATCCTGGGCCTGCAGGGCGCCCATCCAGTTTACAATTTCTTCGGGTGAGTCGCAAATTGGATCAACAATGCCTTGGGGTATGAGCCTCGAATTTGAAATATCTTTTTGAGTCATTTTCTTTTTGAGAAATTACATGAAATAAATATCATTACAGTAAAATATTAAATCAACTTATTTATCCTTTTACTCGAGTACAGCCACATTTTTATTTCTTTGTGTGATTGTTACTTCTTGGTTTAAATTTTTCATTCTTTAATTTGAAATTGGTTACTTCTCAACATGGCGTTGAATCAAAAATAATTTTTTTGGAAGGCAATATATTTATAAATTTACTGCATCCAATTTCTCTCCAAAAACTTCTGTCACCCGTTGCTTTTTCTTTATCAAGTATTAAATATTAACGGTTAAACGTTAAAGACTACTTCTGTATTTGTTGCTATTCTGTCAAACATCTAAAACCGGAGCTATCTGTTATGCTCCTAAAAATTGTTTTATGAAAAGAAAATTACGTACCCGCATTACATTCAAATGTTTGCTGCTTCTATTTATAATTTTTGAAATTCCTTCTGTTTCTTTCGGTCAAAATTTAAAAACAAGTGATTTTGTGCTATTTGGGAAGAACGTTCAATTTGGCACTTCGTCCTCTGTATATAATGGTGCCATCGGAGCAAATACCTCATTAACCTCATCTGGTAATTTAACCGTTACGGGAAATATTTACAGTGGAGGCACCCTATACCTTGACAATAATAATGTGATAGGAGGCAAAATTGCCTGCGCGAATGGGGATAATTTATCAGGTACAATTTTAAGTGCCGGTTCAGGGATTTCGGTAGGCGGCAACATTGATGTAAATGGTAATATCGTAATTGCCGGTGGTACGATAAGTGGAACTATTACTCATCCTACAGGAACAACCTACAGTGGCCCTGTTCCAAATGGAGGAACTGTTTTAGGCACTCCTGTTATTCCGGTTCTTCCGCAAATGCCTGCGATCACTACTTTTCCTGATGCCGGAACTGTCGATATCAATTCCACACAAACTATTACTCCTGGTGCTTATGGCAATATTGCCTTGGGAAACAATAAAACAATTACATTATCAGGCACCGGAATTTATATTTTTAAATCGATTAAGAATTCCGGCAACAATAGTTTTGTTTTTGATTTTAAAAATGATGCTACCGGTACTATAAAAGTTTATGTGTATGGTGATGTGGATTTAAACAAAGTAAATGCAAGCACCGTAAATGGAGGCGATGCATCAAGGATTTATACAGAAACTCATGGAGACGGTTCGAGCAATTCATCGGGAAAATTTTCCTGGAATATCAATAACGGATCTTCAGGCAACGGATCACTCTCAAAATGGCTGGGTACTGTATGGGCTCCTTTTGGTGGGATAAATATTGGTTCCGGTTCGGGTAAATGTTTCTATAGCGGAGCTTTATTTAGTGCAAGCAGCATTAATATTCAAAACAATGTTACTATTTATTACGCACCTTTTGCTGAGTCTGCCTCATGCAGCACTCCTGTGGCAAAGGCAGGAAGTGACAAAATCTTAAATTGTTCTACCTCCACTGTTCAATTGGATGGAAGCGGTTCTACTGACGGTTTGGAATATAACTGGACTGCACTTAACAACGGTCATGTATTGTCTGAAAACGGTACGTTAACGCCCACCGTTGATGCAGTTGGTACTTATGTATTGACCGTAACGAATCCTAATGGCGGTTGTTCAGCAACAGATACGGCAGTGGTAACTTTTAGCAATTGCATTTTGCCTTATTATCCACCACCTGAGGGAGGTAAAATCAGAAATCTTATTGGTGCAGAATTGAATTCGCTGGCAGAGAATTTTGGAAAAGTTACAGACTCTACCCAAAATATCTTCATCCTCAAGCATGATAGTGTACTGATAGAAGTAATCTCACTTCAAGGTAAATACCAGCAATTGTTATCGCTGTTGCAGACACCGGAATATGGGATGACCGATCTGATTGATAACGGGCCGAATACTTTGATAATTTCTGGTAAATATCCAATAAATCACTTATTGAAATTAGATAGTTTGCCTGATTTAATTGACTATTGTCGCCCTATCTTCCCATCTATTGGAAATTCCGGTATTGTAAACAGTCAGGGAGATACAGCGATACAGTCTTACCTCGTACGGGAAGGTTATGGATTAACAGGCGCTGGCGTAAAAGTAGGAGTTATTTCCAATTCCTATAATACTATTGCCGGTAATCCTGCACAAACAGACGTAATTAATGGCGACCTTCCGGGCATTGGAAATCCTGATTATCCTTCTCCTGTTGAAGTATTAAAGGAGTATCCTTATGGCCAGGCATCGGATGAAGGAAGGGCAATGTTGCAAATCGTTCATGATGTAGCTCCGGGTGCAAAGCTGGCATTCAGAACCGGTTTTATTAATGCAAGTGATTTTGCCCTTGGTATAAAACAGTTGCAGGAAGATAGCTGTAATGTAATAGTGGATGATATTACTTATATTACCGAGCCTTTTTACCAGGATGGAATTGTAGCACAGGCTGTGGATTCTGCTGCTGCAAAGGGTGTGGCTTACTTTTCAGCGGCTGGTAATTACGGTGATCAAGCTTATGAAGGAGTTTTTAATGCCGCTCCGGCTCCAACCGGCATTTCAGGTACAGCACATAATTTTGGGGGAGGTGATATTTATCAAACTATTACACTTCAACCCGGCACTTATACTGTAGTACTTCAGTGGCAGGACGGTATTTATTCTTCAGGCAAAACCTCTGCCGGAACTCAAAATGATCTTGATATTTATTTGACGGATAACAACGGAAATGCTTTATTTGGATTCAACCGTAATAATATAGGTGGTGATCCTATCGAGGTGCTTCCTTTTACGGTAACACAAACCACACAAACTAATATCATTATTATACGTGCTTCGGGTACTGGTGATGTCAGATTCAAATATGTATTTTTTCGTGGCAATGGTGTTGTCAGCAAATTCAATTCAGGCAATTCTACGATTGTGGGCCAGGCTAATGCTGATGGTGCAATGGCAGTTGGGGCAGTGCTTTTTTCAAATACTCCTGCTTACGGAGTCAATCCACCAACTATTGCTTCTTTCTCATCAACCGGAGGTACACTGGTAAATGGTGTGGTGCGAAATAAACCGGAATTTTCTGCTCCAAATGGAGTGAATACAAGTGTAAATATGGGGGGAGTGAATATTGATGGCGATGCATTTCCTAACTTCTTCGGAACTTCTGCCGCAGCTCCTCATGCTGCTGCTGTTGCGGCTTTATTAATGGAAGGCAAGAAAAAATTTGCAAATGAAATAGCCGGTCCCGACAGTATCAGGTTACTTATGGAAAGGACTGCAAAAGATATGGCGACACCTGGTTTTGATTTCGTTACTGGTTATGGCTTGATACAGGCAGATGCAGCGATGAGAACGTTTGCTATGCCAAAACCTATATTAACGAAACTCGTATTATCGGATACCACTATTAAACCAGGAACTGAACCAATTAATATTACCGTTCAGGGAAACTTCCTGGATACTGACTCAAAAGTTTTGTTTCGCGGAAATCCTGTAGCAACCACACCGCTAAATAATACGGAAGCTATCGCTACAATTCCTGCATTCACCGGTAATCCTGCGATACAGGTTTATACTGCCCCCGTTTCGACAAGTGGATTAGATGGTGGTTATTCAGATTCCTTGTTTTTCTTTTCACCGATAAAAAAAGTGATTACAATCACTGCAAATAATGAAACGAAAAAGTATGGCGAGAGAATTCCGTCGTTTTCCTCCACCATTTTAGTAGACAGTGTTCCATTGGCGCAAACAGGCCTGACATTACAACAACTAGGCCTTGATACAATAAATTATGCAACTACAGCAAAAAATATGAGTAACGTCGGCTTATATATTATTAAACCTTCGATGAAAACTTTTGCCTCAGGAGATACAACGTTTATTGCGCTCAGTGAGCTTTACAAATATGTTTTCAATACCGGTGTACTTTCTGTTAGCCCCATGCCTCTTGTTATCACTCCACGAGATACTACACTTACTTATGGCGATAAAATTGCCGGAATCAGTTATAACTTTTCTTATGGAGATTCATTAATAGACAACGGAGACAGATCTTCATTTCTGAATTCTTTAGAATCTGATTATCAGCAAAACCTTGTTACCAACGCTGTTGCATTGGTAGATGCGCGTGCTTTGGTAAATGCGAGAGCCTTGGTAAATTCCGATTTGATAAATCTGAGCTTTTTAGTTAGTGCGAGAGCTTTAGTTAATGCCAGGGCACTTGTAAATGCGAGGGCATTGGTGAATGGAGCCACAGTATACGACACCACAAATCTGGTAGATGTTGCCACCGCATCTGTTTTTAATTATGAAGTTTCTCCTGATACTGCAACGCTGGTAAGTGCAAGAGCTTTAGTAAATGCGAGGGCATTGGTAAATGCCAGGGCTCTTGTAAATGCCAGAGCTTTGGTAAACGCGCGCGCGCTGGTAAATGGTTTTGCATTGGTAAATAGCACTACTGTTGGAGATACGAGTAACTCTAACGTAGCCGCAATTATCGATCAGACGGATGTATCAGCTCCTGCTACTGACACCCTAACAGATTTCAAATCTATCAACCTTATTACAGGAGTTACAACTGGAGAAAATGCGATTGTACCAGGTGCATTTTTGTCTAATAATTTTGATATAAGCTACGGATTAGGCAAATTGACAATTTTACCGAAACCACTCATAGTCACTACAGATAGTGCTACTATTTCTTACGGTATGCAACCTCCGCCATTTACTTCACATATTACCGGGTTTCAATATCAGGATAATGCAGATTCTGTATTTACCAATGGAATCTTGACCTATAGTCTTTTGAATAGTGCTAATACGATAGTGCCTGCTACGAATATTCCTGCAGGAGTATTTAATGTTATTGCTTCTGGTTCAGTCATTCAGCCATCAAACTATAACATTCAATATGTAAACGGCCTACTCACTGTAAATAAAAATGTGTTAACAGCAAAAGTTGCTGATACTTTTAGAACTTACGGGGATACCAATCCTGTATTTAGAATTATTTATGATGGTTTTGTAAATGGAGATGGAGCTGGAAGCATTATCTCTCCTGTTGCTTCGACTACAGCAAATCTAACATCCTATGTCGGTAATTATCCTATTACATTATCCGGTGGCTCAGCTGATAATTATGTCTTCACAACCATTGATGGAAACATGGCAATAAAGCCTGCATTACTTACTGTAAAAGCAGATGATAAAACCATTTCTGATGATGATGATTTGCCACGTTTTACTTCAACGATTACAGGATTTAAAAATGGAGATGATACCACAATCGTTTGTGGGCCGACTTACCAGGTGGCACCTAAATATTGTAAAGAAGAGCCTGGAAATTATACCATTACTCCTTCAAAATTAGTTTTATCCCATCCTGCAAACTATACTATTCTATATGTATCCGGGATATTAACTGTAATCGAAGAGCAGCACCATCATTATAATGACAGGCGTGATTCGATCCCGGGACTTACGCGTGCTTCGGCGATTATGAACGTAGGCAAAGTCAATCTAAAAAATATTGTGGGAGCAAATGAATTGACTAAAGGTCAAAAGCTGAAATTTGACAATGGAATGAATGGAAATATGAACATTCAAATGTCCAAAGCAGTTATTGCAGAGGACGCAGCTGTAACAACTTCTGTTTATCCAAATCCAACGTATGGAAAGGTTAGAATCAAAATAAGCGGTGCAAATATTTCTGCAAATGCTATTACAATAACAGATGTTTCTGGCCGTACTTATTCCTCTAAGGCAGTAAAAAAGATTGATTCAAACAGTGCTGAATTAGATATGTCCAACTTTACAAAAGGAGTTTATTTTATAAAAGTAAAAATGGATAAGATTTTTAAAATTTTCAAAGTAATAAAGTTGTAAAATAAAAAAAGTAATAAAATTATAAAAACTATAATGTAGACCAGATTGACATTTTTACGTGTCAATGTGGTTTACATTAATCGTGTACAAAGTTCAAATGTTTGTTATTCTTAAGTAAAATGAATTATAGTATCGATAAAAAGAAAACAGGTTATTTATTGCTTTATTGGGGGGAATAAAACAGGTAGGAGCGGAGAGAGAGGGATTCGAACCCCCGGAGGTGTAACCCTCAACGGTTTTCAAGACCGCCGCATTAGACCGCTCTGCCATCTCTCCGGCGCAAATGTAAGGGTTGGTGTTTATTCAAAAAACAAAAAGGGATATTTTTTTGAAAATAATTTTATAAGGAACAGCATTTTGATGTCTCATGCTCTATGTAAATAAGAAAGCCATTTTATTGATTCAGAAGGAGAATGTTTCTCACGCTTAAGATTTTAAAAAATAAAAAAAACGGCTCCCAAATCAGGAGCCGCTTAACATGTACAAACCCACTATATTTTTAAAAAGGTAAATCGTCTGCTGGTTCTTCCATTTGTGAATAAGCCTGAGCTGGCTGATTAGCTGAGGAAGATGGTTGCGATGCTGTTTGATAAGAAGAGCTAGATTGGGTGTTTCCGCCCTGGTTATCATTTTTGCCTCCTAATAATTGAATTTGAAAAACCCGCATTTTTAAGGAAGCGGCATTTTGGTTGTCTTTATTAAGGTAACCTTCTGCTTCCGGAGTACCTTCCGCATAAATTAATTGCCCTTTTTTTAGATATTGAGCAATCGAAGTCCTGTCTGTCCAGTATGCGCACTTTACCCAAGTGGTTTTATCTACTAAGTTGCCTTTAGCGTCTTTATATTTTTCGGAATGAGCTACGGGAAAATTGATCACAGTTTTTCCGTTTACTTCATTTGTAGTGCAGTCTGTTCCCAGGTGTCCGATGATCTGTAATTTAATCATAATTGTATTTTTGATGGTGAATGAATGTATTCTGTTATTTCTGGTGAAAAATAATGAGTTTGACGAAAAGGGCAATAAATTAATCCGGCAAAATTATCACCTTTCTAATTCATTTTCTTTTTCAAACTGCTCACCTGTTCCTGTAAATTACTAACAAGATTTACCAATGAATCTACATCCCATCTTTGCTGCTGACCTACTTTGTTAATGATCACTTGTGCCTGCCACATTTCCAACACGTCATCCGTTTGAACCTGGTACGGCTGAAATGAAGGATTGTCGCTTACAAGGGTTAATTTGTTTTTATTCTTATTATTTTTTACAATCCGTTTATAAACAATTCCTTCATTCTTGCTTACAACTATATAGGCCGCATTATTTTTTACACTATCCACATTTTCTACTTTTTCACCTACGATTACGCTGCCGCTTGGAGTAGGCATCATACTATCGCCGATAATTTCAAAGGCGCGGTAAGTACCACCGGAAAGCATCGGCAAGGTAAAAGTATTCAGTTCGTCAAGGAATTCACTATCTGCGTAACCCGCCAGGTAACCTGCTGCAGCTTTTACGGGCACAAACTGAATAATATTTCTGTCGGCATTCATCATTTTTAATTGCCTTCTTTTTGCCAGATAGCTTGCTCCCTGGGTTTCGCTGAGATCCTTCAGTAAAAGCTCATCAAGAGACACTTTAAAAATCTGGCTGATGGTTTCCAAAACTTCTAATCGTGGATCTGCTCTTTCTTCTTCATAAGCACCAATCAATGAACGTTTGATTCCTAATTTTGCTGCAAATTCTTCTTGTGTCCAACCGCGAAGTTTTCGTAGGTATTTTAAATTTTGTCCTGCTATAGACATAATGGCTAATTTATTTAGACCAAAAATACTAATTAATTTAGTCTTACCAAATTTTTTTATATTTTTTTGAAAAATATTTTTTTAAGGGAAGAATCCTTTTTCTGTGTTATGTTTCTGGAGTCGTTTTATTCTTCAACAAACAAACAAATACGAGTCATTCCTTTTCAAAAAAGGTTTCATAAGCATGCTGAAAAATTGTAAAATAAAAAAGCGGATTTGGGAATCGGCTGAAGTACTAAAAGTGACCCCGCTGAGGCTCGAACTCAGGACCCACAGATTAAGAGTCTGTTGCTCTACCAACTGAGCTACGGAGTCATTTTTATAAAGAAAATGATACCAGCAAAAGTATCATAAAATTTTGTTACCCGACCTGGATTCGAACCAAGACAAACAGAATCAGAATCTGTCGTACTACCATTATACTATCGGGCAATAAAAAACGCAAATGTAAGGTTTAAACGTTTTATTTTTTAATAAAAAGCTTTTAAAAATATATTTTATTTTAAAAAAAATAAGTATAAAAAAAGCGGAAAATTTTTCAAAAAAACTAGCTGCATTTCAAAAGTACATCCGTAAAATATTTGTCGCTATCAAAAAAATAAGACATAACTTCAAAACCGCATTCCAGCAATATCTCATCAATTTCCTTTACTGAATATTTTTGGGATATCTCCATAAACACCGGTTCATTTTTTTCAAAATTAATTTCTGCTTCTTCAATTTTTACTGATTGTTGCTTGATAGAAATAAGATAACTTCTACAAGCTCCGGATATAGGATCGTAAGTAGCGTAATGTTGGAAATTATTTATCTTAAAATTCCCGTTCAATTCCTTATTGATCCGCTTCAATAGATTCAAATTAAATTCTTTTGTATAACCGGCTTTATCATTGTAAGCTGCTAATATTTTTGCCGGATCTTTTTTTAAATCAAAGCCAATTAAAACCATATCTCCTGCAGAAAGTAAACATCTTAAACGTTTGCAGAATCGCGGCATTTCATTGAATTTAAAATTGCCAATATTAGCACCGAGAAACAAAACCAGTTTTTGGTTTGATGAAATTTCATTTACCAGTGAAAGCATTTCAAAATACTCTCCAGCAAAGCCTTTCAAACGGAGGTGAGGAATTTGGACTGGTAAATGTTTACTTAAAACCTTGATGATATTTTCAGAAATATCAATCGGAAAATAATTTGATATCGAATGCCTTTGCATCAGTTCTTTTAGTAAATGAATGGATTTTACCGCATCTCCCGGCCCAAATTCAACCACATCTATTTGCTTTGCTTCCGTCAAAACTTTGTCAGCAATTTTTCCTGATTGTTTTGAAAAAATTTCCATCTCAGCATTTGTCAAATAATATTCATCACTTGCCATTATTTTCTGAAACAATTCGTCGCCTTTTTTATCGTAAAAATATTTGGAGTCTAAATATTTTGCAGAAGATTGGAGGCCCTGTAGCACATCCTTTAAAAACTTATTCATACTTGTATTTGATCTGATAATATTATTGTGCCAGTCTGATTCCTGTGTACTGCCAGCGAAGATTTGGTTGAAAAAAATTGCGATAAGTTTTTCTGCTATGGCGAGGAGAAGTGACGTCAGAAGCGCCACGCAGTACCATTTGGTTCACCATAAATTTTCCATTATATTCTCCAATTGCTCCCGCCGCTTTTTTAAAACCAGGATAGGGAAGATAAGCGCTTTCTGTCCATTCCCAGCGCCTGCCCCAATTGATTTTTTCTGAAGCTGCTTCCCATTCAAATTCAGTAGGCAAGCGCATTTGCTTCCATGAAGCAAACGCCGCGGCTTCATAATAACTGACATGACAAACTGGTTCAGCCATATCCAATAATTGCAGGCCTTCTAAAGTATAATAATGCCATTTTCCATCGATAAGATACCAATATAGCGGCGCTTCTACATGATTTGTTTTTACCCATTCCCAACCATCAGCATGCCAGTAATTAAAATTTTTATAACCACCTGCATTCATAAACTCAAGATATTCTGCATTGGTAATTAAATTTTTTGCAATCCGAAAATCGCCTAAAAAAACAGGATGCTTTTGTAATTCATTGTCAAAACAAAATCCAATTCCTTCATAGCCAATTTCATAAATAGCTTCTTCAACTTTTATAAATTTTTTGTCGGAATCAGAATGAAAATCTTCCTTATTTCCTTGTTTGCTGGACGCCGTTTTGTAGGCAGGAAACAAAGGGTTATTCCCTAAAATATATTTGATATCTGTCATCAAAAGCTCCTGGTGCTGTTGCTCATGATTGAATCCGAGAGTTACAATTTCTTCAATTTCTTTTGAAATATTTCCATGTAAAAATTGATTCATCGCATGATCTACATATTTCCTGTACTTATAAATGTCTTCTACAGTCGGACGGTTTAAATTCCCACGGTCTGTGCGTACTACTCTTGCACCAACGGTTTCATAATAGCTGTTGAATACATAATTATATTGTGGATCAAATTCTTCATAACCTTCCAAATATGGTTTCAAAATAAATGTTTCAAAAAACCAGGTGGTATGTCCGATGTGCCATTTGGGAGGGCTTACATCTACCACTGGCTGCACCACGTAATCCTCTGTGTGCAAAGGTTTGCAGATTTCTTCTGTATAATTTCTCACCGCCTTATACTTTTCTGATAAGTTCATTTTATTTTTTTATTTTCATATTTTATGGGGGAAATGCTTTTAAAAATTCTTCTCATAGCAGATTGAAGCTTCACTTATTTGCTTTAAAAAAAAGGTTACTGATTAATAACTGCCACAAAGTTTATTCCAAACGACAATTTCTGATTTTATTTTATTTCCAATAAAGCAACTTTTATTGACGATTTGCAATTTCTTTTGCTGGAAATATAAAAATTTTCGTTCAAAATGATCGATTTATAAAAGAATTACAATTCTCTCAAATACAAATCCGGATTATTTAAAAACGTTTTTGTAATGCGATAATGTTCTGTTTCTTCATAACGCATCTGGTTCATTCCGTCTTCTTTTATTTCATAAAGCATCGCACCCGGAATTCCCATTAAAATTGGTGAATGCGTAGAAATAATAAATTGTGTGTTATTGGTTTTTAAAACTGCGGAAATGAAGTAAATCAATGAAAGTTGCTTCAGTGGAGAAAGTGCTGCCTCAGGCTCATCAAGGAGGAAAATTCCTTTGTCGCCGATCCTGGTTTGCAGGATTTTCAGGTAAGCTTCCCCATGCAAAAACGCCTGCATATTTTCTCCATAATCCCTGCGCATTTTGTAAAGATTGTAATTCATGTTATTACTCATCTCTTTAATGATCGAATCATCTACCACGCCTTTTAATTCGCTCAGCTCTTCTCTTATTTTGCGTTGTTCATTTTCTATAGAATTTACAAAATCACTGAAATCTTCGGCCCGGAAAAAAAATCCTTTATGCGTTTGCCTTTGCAATTCTATTTTAATGAAAGGCTGAAGTAAATGTGCTGCTTCAAATCCTGCCTCCGATTTTATAAGACCACTAATCAATGGAAGATTCAATTTAAGAGCTATTGTTTCCAATAAAGTTGATTTGCCACAACCATTGTCGCCAATGAAAATCGTAACCTGTTTGCTCAAAGGAACATGCCGTGCAAATTGAACAGCAGAAATATTAAAAGGAAATGGATTTATTTTGCTGCTATTAATTGAAAATGATTTTAAAAATGGCATATTCAGCAAATTAGCCAATTAGCCAATTAGCTAATTAAATATTTTATCTTTGTTACACCGTTTTACACTTTTCAATTGGTTTTATTATTCATAATTTTTAAATAATTCCTCAAATGAAAAAGAATTTCTTATTCCTGTTTCTGGTTTTGCCAGTAGCCGTTTTTTGTATTTTTTCCTTTACAAACATTTCTTCATCCTCTAATAAAAATGGCTATTCAGACAATGCCGGACTAACGCTGCCGGCCGGTTTTAGCGCGATGAAAGTTGTCGACAATCTTGGCGAAGCAAGGCATATTGCTGTAACAAAAGAAGGTGATATTTATGTAAAACTTGGACGTAAAAAAGATGGAAAAGGAATTTTGTTTTTGCAAAAAAATAATGATGGAAAACTGGAACAGAAATCCGGTTTTGGGGATTATAGTGGTACTGCAATGCGTATTAAAAACGGATATTTATATGCTTCGTCAAACACAGATGTTTATCGCTATAAATTGAATGATAAAGATGAAGTAACAAACCCTTCCAACCCCGAAAAAATTGTTACAGGATTATTGGATCGTGGCGAACATAATTCTAAATCAGTGACGTTTGATAATGCGGGAAATATGTACGTAAACATCGGCGCTTATAGTAATTCATGCCAGGAAAAAGATCGCATACCTGGTTCTATGGGAATAAAAGGTTGCCCAATTCTCGATTCTGCCGGAGGTATCTGGCAGTTTAAAGCAGATAAAGCAGATCAGACTTATGGCGATGGTGTTCATTATGCAATTGGATTAAGAAATGTAGTTGGTTTGGATTGGAACACTCAGGATAATGCTCTTTTTGTCATGCAGCATGGTCGCGATCAATTGCATGACCTTTTCCCACAATATTATGATGCCAAAGCTTCTTCTATACTGCCTGCTGAATGTATGTATGAAATTCACAAAGGTGATAATGCAGGCTGGCCCTATATTTATTACGACCAGGTTCAAAAAAAGCAAATCCTGATGCCCGAATATGGAGGTAACGGAAAGAAAACTGCTGATAAAAAATATCTCGATCCTGTCATGGCTTTTCCCGGACACCTGGCTCCCAACGATTTGTTGTTTTATACCGGCAACCAATTTCCTGAAAGATATAAGAACGGTGCTTTCATTGCTTTTCACGGCTCGTGGAACAGGAGCCCTGAAAAACAAGCCGGATATTTTGTAGTATTTGTTCCTTTTAAAGATGGAAAACCGACCGGAAAATGGGAAGTTTTTGCAGATGGTTTCGCAGGAACCAAGGATATAAAATCGCCCAGAAATGCAGAGCATCGTCCATGTGGATTGGCACAAGGGCCGGATGGTTCACTGTATGTTTCAGATGATGCAAAAGGAACCATTTATAAAATTATGTATCAGAAAAAATAAAGTAAATTGAACAAGATAATTGTGCTTGCCTTTTTGTTGATGCCTATTACTTTGGTATTCACAAATAGAAAGGATTCTACAAAAAGAATTCCTCTTCAATCATCATTTCAAAAATCAAAAGCGGCGGGAGAAAAAGTTTATAAAAAATTTTGTATTTCCTGCCACCAGGCGGATGCTGGCGGCGTTCCACATTTAACTCCGCCGTTAATCAATACTTCTTATGTTTTGGGAGATAAACAAGCTTTGATAAATATACTTTTAAACGGGCTGAAAAATGTTGATATCGATGAAGAAACTTATTCCAACCCGATGCCGCCGTTGGGAGGTATATTAAAAGATCAACAGATAGCCGATGTATTGACCTATGTAAGAAATAGTTTTGGTAACAAAGCTTCTGCCGTAACTGTTGCAGAAGTGAAAGAGGCAAGAAGTAAAGTAAAAAAATGATTTGCAGCAAAGAAACAAATAAGCCGAAATCATAGTTTCTTGGGATTAAAAGTTCAATCTCAATCCTAGTTTTTTATTGTAAATATTCATGTAAATCGTTTTTTTTTTTCAAAAATAAATTCCAGTTTATCGAAGACAATTGTTTGTTTTTTAAGAAAAGTATTTTGCTCAAAAAAAACTGCAATTTTTACTCGTGATACATTACCTTAGCTTCTAAAATTGGTATTATTTATTCGGGGTGGCGATATTTTAGACTTCACCTGTTATCCTATTTTTTGTAATGATTGTTTTTTTTAGAAAATTACCTCTCACCGTTAAGTTGTTATTGATAGGGCTGGTTCCTGTTTTGTTTTTGATTTATTTTTCAGTGATGATTTATAATGATAAAACAAAAAACGTGGAATTGATCGATAATTACATACATCATGTAGATCAATCACAAAATATCAGTGAATTGATCAATGAACTTGCACGCGAAAGAAGATACAGTTATTTAAAACTGATTAAGGACACGAGTTTTGGTCAAATTCCAGAGCACCGGTTAAAAGTTGATTCTCTTGTGCAGATACTGCAAAAAAGCAATGATCTTGCATTGAAAGGTTTTTTAAAATATACTTTTTTAGATCATCTGCAAGATACGCGGGCGGAAATAGACAGTAAAAAGTTTACAGCCGATAAAGCGATGCAGTATTATACAGATGCCATATTCCGGCTAAATACTTTAAAAACATCTGTACCTGGAAATACTTTCCTCAAACCGGTTTACCGTGATCTGCTCACTCAAAAAATTCTTTCAGAAATGATCACTTACCTGGGCATCGCTCGCACCAATATTTTTAATGTTTTATACACAAGGAAATACGTTCCGGAAACTTTGTTCGGAACTTTGGGTGTATACAAAGTTGCTAAAACTTATGAAACAGAATTTTTATTAAAGGCATCGCCGGAATCTATTAAAGCATTTAGGGAAAAAGAAGATTCTCTGGATTATAGGACCATGATGAATTACATGGACAAAATTTTTGCAACTTTTAAAGTTGACAGCACTTATACGCCAAACGAATGGTGGGATGTTTCTTCAAAAGGTTTAATTGCTTTACGAAAACAACAGTTAGCCTTATGGGAGCAGGTTGATGCCGGAATGAAACAATTATACCAGCAGCAAATAAAGGCCAAAAACATCGTTCTTTTATTTCTGTTATTTGCGATAATTTTTGTAACCGCTTTTGTGCTTTATCTTATAACGGACATTCACCGTTTACTAAACGAACTTAAAAACGCTTCGGCAAAACTTGCTAAAGGGGAAACGGGGTTGCGATTAAGAAATATGCCGAAAGGTGTAATCGGAAAACTGGCAAATTGTATCTTAGATATTGACAAGAATAACCTGGCTCTCGCGCAGGCAGCTAATCAGATTGGAAAAGGAAATTTCGAGGTAAAGGTGGTCCCCCGAAGTGAATACGACTTATTAGGTATTTCTGTAAAAAAAATGAAGCACAATTTGATCCAATTTGCTTCACAGAAAGATAAGGTTCAAAAGGAAACAGAAGACCTGGTATATCGCAGGGATGAGTTTTTTAGTATTGCCAGCCATGAATTAAAAACACCCGTTACTTCGCTTAAGGCCTATACACAATTGTTGCTGATGGACGCAGGCGTAAACTGTGATGCCCAGCAAAAAAATATGTTGGAAAGAATGGAGGTGCAGATTAATAAATTAACGGCGCTCATCAACGATTTACTGGACACATCAAAAATCGAAAACGGGCATCTTAATTATAACAAAGAAGCCTTTGAATTACAAAATGTTGTGTCACAGGCAATAGCGGGTATCCAGCCGATCTCTGCTGATCACGAAATTATTTTCAAAAATGATATGCAGGTAAAAGTGAATGGCGACCGTGAGAGGATAGCACAAGTAATAAATAATTTTTTGACGAATGCAATAAAATATGCACCGGATTCTAAAACAATAATTGTGGAGTTAAATATAAGGGACAGCAAAGCGATTTGTTCGGTTCAGGATTTTGGAAAAGGGATCGCGACTGAAGAACAACAAAAAATATTTGAACGCTTTTATCGTGTTTCTGGTAATAATTTACACACTTTTCCTGGCTTAGGACTAGGACTTTTTATTTGCAAAGACATTATCGAAAAGCATGGAGGAAGGATTGGTGTTGATAGCGAAAAGGGAAAGGGAAGTACTTTTTATTTCGAATTACCAATAAGCTAAATGTTCAATAATTAAATTATCTGATTTTAATCTGCATGGTTACAATCATTTTTAAGAATTTCCAGGTTTATGATAACTCCTAGTATTTTTAATCCCTTTTTGCTTTGTGCAAAAGTCATTTGAGTTATATTTGCAAAACTTTTTTTGAGATGATAAAAGAATAAAAAAATCTTTCGGATTTTTAATTCTTTAGCATATTTTTTATCAAAAGAGGCCCCGTAGCTCAGTGGATAGAGCAACAGCCTTCTAAGCTGTGGGTCACACGTTCGAATCGTGTCGGGGTCACTACCAAAAATTTTGCAAGAGGAGGTTTTTTTTAAAAGTTCTTTATCTCGCCGCTGCTCGAGCAATTGTTTTTATTTCAGTAAAAAAACAAATAACGGTAATTTCATTTTTCCCGATATTGATTACCATTTAAATTTAAATTTGCATCTTATCCCATTCATCTCTTATGGATATTCAAATCGAAGAAAGCTGGAAAGAAATTTTGAAAGATGAATTTGATAAAACATATTTTCAGCACGTGGTGGCTTTTTTGAAAGCTGAAAAAGCCTCTGGTAAGATAATTTACCCACCTGGTTCATTAATTTTTAATTCTTTTAAACAAACTCCTTTTTCGGATGTAAAAGTGGTGGTCATAGGGCAGGATCCTTATCACAATCCCGGACAGGCTCATGGATTAAGTTTCTCTGTCCCTGATGGAATTGCTAAACCACCATCACTCTTAAATATTTTTAAAGAACTGAAAAATGATCTGGGAATTCCGATCCCGGAAAATGGGAATTTAACGAAATGGGCTTCACAGGGCGTCCTTCTTTTAAATGCTTCTTTGACGGTGCGGCAAAATGAACCGGGAAGTCATGCTCAAATTGGATGGTTGCAATTTACAGACCAGGTCATCAAAAAAATTTCTGACAAAAAGGAAGGCATTGTTTTTTTGTTGTGGGGTAAATTTGCACAGGAAAAGCAGGCACTGATAGATGAAACGAAACATTTTGTTTTGAAAGCAGCTCATCCATCTCCATTAAGCGCTAACAACGGGTTTTTTGGATGCCAACATTTTTCAAAAGCAAATGAATTGCTGATAAAGCAGCATAAAATTCCGGTTGACTGGAAAATATAATCGCAGGAAAAAAAATACCATTTTGAAAAATCTCTTAGGAAAGATTTTCGCTGTCTGGGCACTGATTGTTTTTGTAATCACTTTGTTGCCCGTTGCACTGTTGATGTGGGTAATAGGAATCATAAACGAGCCGAAGCGAACCGCAATATTTCGGAAGATTTCAATAGTATGGATGCGTATATTTTTTTTCCTTACTGGTTGCAGGTTAAAGATTTTTGGCAAAAAAAATTTTAGGCCAGGTGAAAATTATATTGTTAGCTGCAATCACAATTCTTTTATGGACGTGCCGGTAGCAACGCCGTTTATACCGCGGGCAAACAAAACGATTGCGAAAGCAGAGATGGCAAAAATTCCGTTATTTGGTTTGATTTATAAACGCGGATCTGTTCTCGTTGACAGAAATGAACGGAAAAGCCGCGAAGACAGTTTTAAAAAAATGAAACAGGTTCTGCAACTGGGAATGGATATGTGTATCTATCCTGAAGGAACAAGAAATAAAACGACATTGCCTTTAAAAGACTTTCACAGCGGCGCATTCCGGTTGGCGATAGAAACCGGCACTGCGATCATTCCTGCTTTAATTTTTAATACAAAAAAAGTGCTTCCGGCAGGCAAGTTCTATTTCTGGCCTGCGAAAATGGAACTTCATTTTCTACCGGCAGTACAAGTGAATGGAGGGGAAGGTTATGAACTTTTGAAAGAAAAAATTCACCGCATAATGAGTGAATATTATGAATTACATCTTAAGAAGTAATATTGACAAAAGAACTGGAAAATAGTAAGCCGTTGATGCAGTAAATAAATAAATAATTACAATTTCTGTTTTGGCGATTGGAGAAGTTCTTCACAGCAGTGTTTTGTCACCAAAATAATTTCTGATTATTCAATCATTTTATTTCTCATTCCGTACATAATAAGGCCGCCAATGGTTTTGGCGCCTACTTTGCTTTTCATATTCTGCCTGATTGTTTCAATGGTTCGCGGGCTTAAAAAAATAATTTTCGAAATTTCTTCGGTGGTTTTATCTTCTCCGAGTAGTTGCAATATTTTTAATTCTTTTTCATTAAAAGTAACCGGAACCTGGTTTCCATAAAGCCTGCGTACATTTTTTTTCTGCATCAGCTTCCCCATTACAGCCTTATTTACCAGTTGATTAAAATAAAATTCCTCGTTCATACAAGTAAGAATTGCTTCGTAGATTTCGTCCGGATCAGTTGTTTTGGTGAGATAAGCATTAGCGCCCATTTCCATCATTTTGCTGATCATTTGCTGATCGTCGTACATGGAAAGCACGATTATTTTCAGGTTATCATATTCTTTACGAAGCATTTCAATGGCGTTAATACCATCAATTTGAGGCATCCTGATATCCATTAATAACAGGTCCGGTTGTTTGATGGCCATTTTGTGCATCAAATCTTTTCCATCTTCAGCTTCCCAAATCATTTTTAGATCTTCCCTGGGATTGAGTGCCATCTTTATTCCATCCCGGAAAATCTTATGATCATCTGCAATTGCAATTTTGATAATGGTAGATAATGACATTGAATTTTTAATGTTAGGACATTGTAAATATAGAAACTATAACGAATAATTATTCAATATATTACTTAAAAACGTTTTTTTACGATAAATAAAAAATATCTCCGAAAAAGTTACCAAGTACATCATACCGTGAGCCCGGTTCGTACTTTTTCTATTCCTGTTTGCGCTTTTGCATAAACTCATGTAATTACCGGTTACAAAAAATAAAGTAAACTTGCTATTGCTAACCACAGTACCTTCTTTTATTTTTGAATCGTTAATATGATTACTGGAATTCTGAATTAAAACTGATTAGAATAAGCTATAGCCGCAGATTCTAAAAATCCGTACATCAAAAAAATCATGAATATTCTTTAAAAAAGGTTTATTTAAAAAATATCTGCTCATATTAACTAAAATTTTCTCTCCCGCTTTAAAATCCAAAAATCCAGGCAGTCTCAGCCTGGTTTTTTATTGTGATTAATCCGCAGGTACGTGCTTTTACCTTCGTAATAAGACGAAGTGTTTTGATAGTAAATTTACTATATTTCCATCGTACAATTACCTTATTTTGTTTCGTTGATTTACCTTTTTATTCGCTGCAAACGTCGGCTCTTACTGCATTACAGCAAAAATAAGTGAATTAACATTTAAAATAGTCAATTGTGCAGGATTTATATTTTATGGAAGTTAGCGTTCTGATTAATCAGAAAAACACACTTTAAACAAAACGAAAATTTACAATCATGACTACAAACACACTCGAAACCAAAAGCCTCGCTGAAGTAGGCGAAGACATTGGATTAGCTGAAGGCATCCAATTAGTACAAAACTTTAGAACTTCAAATCCAGATGCTACTCCAGGTTTTTACATTGGACGTAACATTATCGATCAGATTTTAAACCAACCAGGATGTGTAGGAATTAATTTCCGTAAATGCCTCACAAATGAAAATGAAGAGCATTTAGTTTACACTGGAGTTGATGCTGATGGAAAAGATATTCTTTCTTACTCTGCAGTTACCAACACTGGCGATCTGGAAAAATATGATGGTATTGTGGCTGATAAAGTTGTTATTGACTGGACTATTCTAACTGGTAATAGCTAGTCATTATTAGTTTCAAAAAATTTTAAGTTTATTTTCTGCTCCCAGCAATAAAATTTAAAAAAGGTAGTTATATTTGAAAAAATTGTAACTGCTATTTTTAAAACATTATTATATACCCATCTTTTTTGCAGCACACTACCCTTAGTGTTCTTTTTGCTTTTTAAACGAAAGAGCAAACAGAAACCGCTAAGGGTAATTTTGTTTTATGTACTTTATTGTATTGTAAATGAAGTAATGAGTTTTTACCTTCAAAGCGTTCGTTCTAAAAATTTCATTGTACTATTTAATTTGTTTACAATTTTAGAGTATTCTTTTGTTTGTTATTTTCTTTATTTGATCCTTCCGAAGGGAATAATAAAAAAAATAATTCCTTTTGCATGGATTGGATTTTTGCTTTTTGCCTTTGGTGATTATATTTTTTTTAGTGAGGAATATCAATTTGATTCGATCACTTCAGGGATAGAAGCGCTCATAGTTTTAATGCTTTCTATGGCATATTTGTTTTCTCAAGTAAGAAGTAACAATAGCTTACTTGTTTATTCTACTTTTAATTTTTGGGTCGTGATTTCATTTTTTATTTATTTTTCCGGCACTTTTTTTCTCTATTTGATGACGGAAAAAATGATGGTAAACATTTCGTTTCAAAAAATGTATTTCGTTATAAATATCTCCTTTAATATTTTAAAAAATCTATTGCTTTGCGTCGCCATGACGATGAAACTAAATGGCGTAGTAAAAGAACAAAAAAAGGTCATTCCTGATTTGGACGATGATCTTCTTATTTATCAAAAAAATTAATTAACCCACCTCGATGTTTTTTCTACAGGATCAAACAGCATTTACTTTTTCCGGTGTATTGGTATTGGGTACGCTTGGAATGTTGTTTATGGCGGTAATGCTGGTTTCGATTGTAGTATTTCATCAAAGAAAAGTAATCAGGTTCAATAAAAAAATCCAAAAAATGGAAGAGGAGCGCCAGCAAATGTTGTTGCGTGCTTCTATACAATTTCAGGAAGAGGAAAGACAAAGGATTGCTGCAGATCTGCATGATGATGCCGGCCCGCTTTTGGCAACAGCAAGACTGTATTTGAATGAGAATTTAATTCACCAGGAACCTGCGACTCAACTTCAATCTATCTTTAGCGCCAAACAAATTATTGATGACAGCATTCAACTGATCAGAAATATTTCCCACAGCCTGATGCCCCCTACCTTAAAAAACTTTGGATTGGAAGCTGCGGTAAAAGATCTCTTCGAAAAAATAAATGGATCTGGTGTGATCAATGCCAGCGCAAGATTTCATGATAACCGGCAACGTTTGAATGACGAACAGGAATTGCTGGTATTTCGTATTGTGCAGGAGCTGGTAACGAATATCATTAAGCACAGTAGCGCCGGATTTATTCATCTTACGCAAAATGCACAGGGGAATATTGTTTATTTTCGTATTCATCATGATGGCCGTGGAATTCTTCAGCGTGATTTTGATAAAATGGAACATAATTCAGCAGGCTTGGGTTTAAAAAATATTCAAAGCAGGATCAGGGTTTTAAAAGGGAAAATATTTTTTGAGATTGACAATACCCATACATATTATAAAGTAACCATTGAAGTTCCCCGGGAACCGATAAAATAAATTGTTGTTTTTTATATTATTTTCTTTTATCTTTTGCCTTTAAGCCCATTACATATGACCCCCGAAATCATTAATGTAGCCATAGCAGACGATCACAAAATTTTCAGAAGAGGTGTAATACTTTCTCTGAAAACCTATCATAATATCCGGTTTGTGCTGGAAGCAGAAAACGGTGAAGAACTGATAAAAGGTATTGAAAAAGAAGAGCCGGATATTGTATTGATGGATCTGAAAATGCCGGTTAAAGATGGAATTGAAACGACAAAATATCTTAATAAACATCATCCAAAAATCAGGATTCTCATCCTTACCATGTTTGAAGATGAACGGTTTGTTGGCCACCTAATGGATAGTGGCGCCAATGGTTATCTATTAAAAAGTACCGAGCCTGCGGAAATAAAGCAGGGTATCATGGATGTGATGACTAACGGTTTTTATCTAAATAATTTTGTAAACAGGGTTCTGATAAAAAAGAATTACGCAAAGCAAAAATTTAATCCAAATCTCAACAGCCAAATCACTATAAGCGAAAGGGAAAAGGAAGTGTTGTCGCTGGTTTGTATGGAATATACCGCCCAGGAAATCGCCCAAAAAATGGATATCAGCGCGCGCACGGTGGAAGCAATTAAAGACAGATTGATGGAGAGATTTGGTGTAAAAAATTCAGTAGGCCTTGTTTTCTTTGCAATGAAAAATTCTTTGATTGATTAGATAAAGCATTGCCGTTAGACAAGGTTCAGTTATTTCACCCTTTCCGGGTTTTTTACCAAAAAATCTTTCCAGCCATTAATTTTTTTCTCAGAATTATTTAATAAACCGTTTCCCTGGAAATGATGGCAAACTGCTACAGCAAGCGCGTCTGTTGCATCAAAATATTTTGGATTTTCTTCAAAAACAATCAATCGTTGCAGCATTTTTAAAACCTGTAATTTATCGGCGTTCCCATTTCCTGTAATTGATTGTTTTACTTTTCTCGGTGAATATTCTGTGACGGGAATGCCGGCCTGCATCGCTGCTGCGATCGCTACACCCTGTGCCCTGCCAAGCTTTAGCATGCTTTGTACATTTTTTCCAAAAAATGGCGCTTCAATGGCAAACTCGTTTGGCGAATGTGTTGAAAGTAACTCGCAAACTTTTTGATGAATCATTTGAAGCCGTTCGTAAGCGTCTTTTTTTGGAGAAAGTTTTAGTACATCCATAATAATTAAAGACATTCCGGAGCCTGTAATTCTAATAATTCCAAAACCCATAAATAAGGTTCCCGGGTCAATGCCCAAAATGATTTTTGAATTTGTATTCAATTGAAGTTTATTTTTACCGCCTTTAAACGAGGTTGTAAATTAATAGAAATAATCGGTACCAGGAGTTCATGATTGGCAACAAAAATATCAAAAGAATCTTTAAATATGTTCTTGCGCCCTTGCTGGCAGGCTGGTTATTTTATTCTCTTTATCAACAAATAAAATCTCAACCAAATCTGTATCAGTCCATTCAGTTGATGAAAGAAGCGCCTTTTGGTGCAATGGCCTGGAAGTTTTGGGCGGTGATTTTCCTTGCGTTTGTAAACTGGGGATTAGAAGCAAGAAAATGGCAGGTGCTTGTCAAGCCGGTTCAGGATATGAATTTTTTGCGGGCGTACAAATCCGTGTTGAGCGGTTTAACCTTATCCTTAAATACGCCAAACCGAATGGGAGAATACGGCGGTCGTATTTTATATATTAAAGAAGGCGGCAGGCTAAAGGCAATATCTTTATCCATTGCAGGTAGTATCAGCCAACTCATCATTACCTTGGTTTTAGGATGCGGCGGATTGATTTACCTCTTGTATTTTCAAAAAACGCATTCCGGTCCGATTATGGGGCTTTCGGTCTTTTGGATCAAAGTTTTATTACTGATATCTGCAATGATAACAGCCATTCTCATTTTGTTTTTCTTTCGTTTGGCCTGGCTGATCAGGTTGATCGAAAGAATTCCAGCATCAAAAAGATTCATTCAATACGTAAAAGTTTTGGAAGAGTTCACTCCTAAATTATTGTTAAGGCTGCTTTCACTTTCTTTCTTTCGGTATCTTGTTTTCGTCCTACAATATATTTTACTTTTACACGTGCTGAATGTGGCAATATTTTGGGTAGATAGTTTTTGGATCATCAGTATTTTATTCCTTGTACTTGCAGTAGTGCCGTCATTTGCAATAGCAGATTTAGGAATTCGAGGCAAATTTAGTACTGAATTATTCAGTGTTTACAGTTTGAATACCGTAGGCATATTAGGCACTACTTTTGGTATCTGGATAATCAATTTGTTTGTGCCGGCAGTAGTAGGAAGCATTTTAATTTTAGGCATTAGATTCTTTAAAGACAAATAATATAATTTGAAAGCACTTATCTTTTTTTTTCTTTTACTTTTTTCAACACCGCATCAGGATTTTGAAGAATTCTGTGGTGTGAGGAATACTGCGTTTAAAGACGGTGAAGAAGTTACCATGATCGTTTATTACACAACGCTCGGAATGTACGTGGGTGCAGGAGAAGCGAAATTTACAACAACGATGGAAAGATATAACGGCGTACCCGTTTACCATTGCGTCGGTACCGGCAATAGTTATTCTTTCTTTGATAATTTTTACAAAGTACGCGATCGTTACGAAACGTATATTGATACTGCCACCATGCTGCCCATGAAATTCATCAGGAATGTTTATGAAGGTGGCTCCAAGATATATAACAACATTACTTTTAATCATAAAGCTGGTACTGCAGTTTCTACCAATGGTGTTTTTAAAGTAACGCCATGCATTCAGGATGTAATTAGTTCTGTTTATTATGCACGCAATATCAATTTCAGTAAATATAAGCCCGGCGATAAAATTCCTTTTGATATGTTCCTGGATGACCAGATCTATCACCTGTATTTACGCTATGAAGGAAAGGAAAATGTGAAAACAAAATATGGCAAATTCAGGGCGATAAAATTTAAACCGTTACTGATCAAAGGAACCATTTTCCAGGGAGGCGAAAATATGAACGTGTGGGTAAGTGATGATGCCAACCATTTATTGCTCCGTGCTGAAAGCCCAATTTCAGTGGGTTCTATCAAGGTTGATATGATGGGATACAGAAATTTGCGTTACCCGCTTACTTCATTAATTAGCTTCCGTTAAAATAAATTTTTATAGGAAATTTACTTGCGCCGGTTTTCCTCCTGCTTATTTTCCAGATGTTTGAGCCTGAATAAAATTAAAAGAGAAATTCCCACAACCAGGTAAGTTATGGACAAAATAATATTTTCTGTTGACGAGAGAGTAATACCTCTCAATTGTTCCTGAATAAAAAAATAAAGAATGATGATGACGCTGATTAATAAAAAAATAAAACTTACTCTTTTCATTTCTTCTACTTTGATTAAGAACAAAACTTTGTACTAATTCCTAAAAATAAGAATCCACATTATTTGTTTATTTACTGTTTGATGATGAACGAAACTTTGAGGCTTGAACTTTCAACTTTGAACTAAATGTTTTCAAGCTTAAAAGTTTCTTTACTGCGAATTCCTTTGATCGTTTGCTGCAGATTACAACATTCTATTTCACGATCGTGTTCAAAAAATAAAATAAAATCTTTTTCCAAAGCTTCTGCAAGAAAAGATTTCTTTTCTACTAAAGTTTCCAAAGGCCTTGTGTCATAAGCCATCACATAAGGAATGGGAATGTGAGCCACAGAAGGCAAAAGATCCGCCATATAGACAATCGTTTTGTCTTTGTATTTTATTTGTGGAAGCATCATACTTTCGGTATGGCCATTTACAAAACGAAGATTGAAATTTTTGGCAAATTCAACTCCTTCTTTGGTTTCGATGAATTTTAACCTTCCGCTTTCTTTTATCGGTAAAATATTTTCTTTGAGAAAGCTTGCTTTTTCCCTGTCATTAGGATTTGTAGCCCACGCCCAGTGGTTTTCATTACTCCAGTATGTTGCGTTTTTAAAAGCCGGAACCAATTTGTCCTCTGCTTTTTCGATCGAGCCGCCACAATGGTCAAAATGAAGGTGCGTCAAAAAAACGTCGGTAATATCCTCTTTTGAAAATCCATATTTTGACAACGATTTTTCAAGAGTATCATCACCGTTCAAATAATAATAACCAAAGAATTTTTCATCCTGTTTATTACCCATTCCATTGTCAACCAAAATCAATCTGCCTTCATCTTCAATCAACAAACATCTCATCGCCCAGTTGCACATATTGTTTTCGTCAGCGGGATTTAATTTTTGCCACATACTTTTTGGAACAACGCCGAACATTGCTCCGCCATCTAATTTGAAATGTCCTGCATTTATGGAATATAATTTCATGAACTTTAATTTTAAAAAACTTTATTGCGCTATTTGCAATTTTGGTTGCTTAGCCAAAGTATATAAAAAGATAACAAACGAAATGATAAAATAAGTCATCAAAAATAATACGGCATTTCTCATTCCTCCTAAACCTTCCGTTACCATTCCAAAAGTCATCATGCCGATAACCGTACTTACTTTATCACAAACATCATAGAAACTAAAGTACGAAGCCGTATCTTTTGTCGGTGGCATAAATTTGGAATAAGTGGATCTGGAAAGTGATTGAATGCCACCCATTACAAGACCAACTGTTCCGGCAAGGCAATAAAAAGCAAATTCAGAATATACAAAAAAAGCCCATGCACAAATGCCTGCCCAAATAAGTACTCCAACAGATAACACTTTTAAGTTTCCAATCTTCTTAGAAAAAAAAGAAAACAAATAAGAACCTGCGATCGCAACAATTTGAATGATCAAAATAGTGAGGATCAGCTTTCCGCTGTTAGCAGCATCTTGCTCTTTATTTCCGGTATTTGGAAAAATTTGTTGTTTCGCAAACAATGCCGCTGAATACATGACGGTTTCGACGCCCATTCCTAAAAAAAAGAACGCAACTAAAAAACGTTTTAAGATCGCCTGTGTTTTTAATTCGTTCCATACTTTTCTTAATTCAGCATAACCTTTTGTAAAAACATTATGGCTTTTGGAAACCGGATTGGCAACGCCTTTTGGTAAAACAGCAAATGTTATTTGTGCAAAAGCCATCCACCAAATGCCGGTCAGAAGAAAAGATATTTGTGATCCTTTTGCGGTGTCAGCAATACCAAATAAGCCAGGTTTGCTAACGATGATCAAGCAGATAATTAATAAAATAACGCTTCCTACATATCCCAGGGCAAAGCCTTTGGCGCTCACGCGGTCCTGATCCTTTTCAGCAGCAATCTCTGGCAGATAAGCGTTGTAAAAAACAAGGCTGGCGCCAAAGCCAATAGATGCTATTATGAAAAGTACGATTCCCAATTGAGGATTATCAGGCTTGAACCAATACATCGCGCAGCAGCTTAACGAACCAAGATAACAAAAGAACTGCATGAACCTTTTTTTATTTCCAAAAGCATCTGCAATGGAAGAAAGTAAAGGCGAAAAAATGGCAACCGTTAAAAAAGAAAATGCAACGGCATAAGCATATAAAGCGGAAGGCTGATTAAAAACTCGGCCAAGAAAAACGATTTTTTTTCCGGAGGTAACCGCTTCATAATATGCTGGAAAAATGGAAGAAGTAATTACAAGACTATAAACTGAATTGGCCCAATCGTACATGGCCCAACCCGTAATCACTTTTTTCGAAGCAGTTTGCATTTAAAAAAATAAATGGTTGAAGTGATAGATTTTTTTAGAGGAGAAAAGTAATTCTTTTTTGGAAGAAAGGAAATAAAAAATTTTAAGCCAAAACAAAAACCGGCATTATTTGTTGGCTGACTGAAAATAAATTATGGATACCGTTTAGCCCATAAGAATGAAATTAGAAACACAAAAGGCAATTATTTATTGTTTTACTAAGAAAGCAATTTTTTTTCGTTTATCCTTTGCCGTTATATTGTAATTCCTGCGAAATTTACTTTTCGAAAGCGGAGATCGTGTTTTTATTTCTGGATATATCCTGTATAAAGAAGCACTAATAAAACGATTCCTAAAATCACCCGGTAAATTCCCCATAGACGGAACCCGTGTTTTTTCAAAAACTCAATAAAAAATTTAATGGCGATCATTGCAACAACAAATGCAATGATATTTCCAATGGCAAGTAGTTTTATTTCTTCGCCTGAAAAGCCACCGTTTTCTTTATAAAATTTTAAAAGTTTATATCCTGTAGCAGCCAGCATCGTTGGCACTGCAAGAAAAAATGAAAATTCGGCAGCAGCGCTCCTGGTTAGTTTTTGTTGCATTCCTCCAATGATAGAAGCCGCACTACGACTCACCCCGGGAATCATGGCAATGCACTGCCAAATTCCAATAGTAAATGAATTTAGGTAAGACACTTGTTTCTCAGATTGTATGCGTGGCTTTGTAAAAAATTTATCAACAAAGATCAAAACAATGCCGCCGGCAAGAAGTGTGATGGCAACCGTGGTAGTGCTTTCTAATAACGCATCAATTTGTTTTGAAAAAAGCAGTCCTAAAATAATCGCCGGAATTACGCCCACAATTAGTTTTATGTAAAAATGCCAGTTATTAAAATCAAAAAATTTTTTCCAGTATAAAACAACAACAGCGAGGATTGCTCCCAACTGAATAGCGATGGTAAATACTTTTACAAATTCTGTTTCACTTACTCCCAGCAATTTCTCAGCAATGATCATGTGGCCTGTAGAGGAAATTGGAATAAATTCTGTAAGGCCTTCAACGATACCGATTATAATTGATTGAACAATATCCATTTTCTGTTCTCCATTTAGAATAAAAGCCAACATAAAAAAAGCGATGAATAATCACCGCTTTTCGACCTTGGTCAAATTATTTTTGTTTTTTTATGATGGCAAATATTTCTACTATCAATCCTCCAACGATCAATATAGGCGCTAAAGTAATTCTTCGGAAACTGTAAATTTGAGCATCATTAAATACATTTGGATCACTGCTTTTACCCCCGGCCATTAAAAAAAATCCGATCGCCATTATTACCGCTCCAATCAGCATCCATTTATAATTTTCTTTTGTAAATAAAATATTTTCTTCAGGAGTTGTATGCACAACCGGTCGGTGTGTAGAGTCTGGAGGAGTAACTTTTTTGGCGGTACCCATATTTTTAATTTTTTGCAATGTTAGAAATAATTTTTTACATCAATACAATTCGTCCAGTTTCATTCTTAAGTATTTCAAGGCCGACCGATGGGTACTTAAAAGCGTAATGCATATTCCAAGTATGATAATGCCGGCAAAAATGAACAACATATTGGTGGTATCATGCAATAATTTAAGATAAGGGACAAATTTTTCAGCTAAGCCGATGAATCCTACCAAAAGGGCTATCGCAATTGCTGAAGCGATAATCCCATTTATAATCGCCCTGCCATCCAGCGGTCGTGTTATAAACCATCGCGTAGCGCCCACCATTTGCATCGTCTTTATGATAAAACGATTGCTATACATTGCGAGACGAATTGTATTATCGATGGATACGATCACCAAAATGGACAATATGATGGCTACGACCAGCAAGACGAGTGTCGTGGTTTTTACAAACTGGCTTACGCCCGCAACTGTCGCTTTGGGAGTTTGAAATTCCGACACAGTATGTGGAAAGTTGGTCATCAGCGAATCTTCAAGGTTTGCCAGGCTGTCTTTGTCCACATAATTTGCTTTTACATAAAAATCAATGCTTTCCGGTAAAGGGTTACTGATAGCCAGTTTTTTCCAAAGCGTATCGTTTTCCTGGTTGTATTTTTCTATCGCTTTTTCACGCGTAATGTATTCCACTTTTACAGCATAAGGCAGCGCTTCAATATAACCTTTTAAAGAATCAATTTGCTTGTCAGAAGCAGTTCTGTAGATGTATGCATGCAATTGGATATTTTCTTTAAAATAATCACCTGTTTTTTTAATGTTCAAAAAAATCCAGCCTACAATTCCAAAAAGAAATAACACCAAAGACACACCAATGATTGCATATACATAAGAAGGTTTTCCACGCTTAGTTGATGCTTTACCGAATTGAGCCATAATGATTGGATAATTATTTTTACCTCATTTTTGTGCGCGGCAAAAATAAATGATTTTAAACTGGTTTAGTATTTTTGCGCCTTTGCAAATGATTGCTAATGTAATTTACATCTTCAATTCAAACAATTGAATATGAATCAATAACAATTCTTTCACAAAAAAATGGTAAAAGGCATTCATGATTTGATATTTTGCAGAACGACTTTTGGCGGATATTTATTTTCATGTTCGCGTTAAATTTTTCAGATAAACTTTTATAAAAAGAATGGAATATAACTTTAGGGAAATAGAGAAAAAATGGCAGGAGCAATGGAAAGAATCCGCGGTTTACGAAGTAAGTAGTTCATCCGAAAAACCGAAATGCTATGTGTTGGATATGTTTCCATATCCGAGTGGTGCCGGTTTGCATGTCGGTCATCCTCTTGGCTACATTGCCAGCGATATTTATGCCCGTTATAAAAGATTGAAAGGATTTAATGTACTGCATCCAATGGGTTTTGACAGTTTTGGCTTGCCTGCCGAACAGTATGCTTTGGAAACTGGCCAGCATCCGGCAATTACTACAGAAAAAAATATTGCGACATTCAAAGATCAATTGGATAAAATTGGTTTTTGTTATGATTGGAGCCGCGAAATAAAAACCAGCGATCCGGAATATTATCGCTGGACGCAATGGATCTTTCTGCAACTTTTTAAGAGTTGGTATAATCCTAAAAATGACAAAGCAGAATCAATTGAAACTTTGATAAAAGAATTTGAAAAAAAAGGAACTGCCAAATTAGAAAGTGCTAATAATTATTCGTTTACTGCTGAGGAATGGAAAACTTATGATGAAAAAAAACAACAGGAAATCTTAATGGATTTTCGTTTGGCATTTTCTTCTTATGGTGAAGTGAACTGGTGTGAATCGCTTGGAACTGTTTTGGCAAATGATGAAGTAGTAAATGGCGTAAGCGAACGCGGCGGTTTTCCTGTGGAGAAAAAGAAAATGCGGCAATGGTATTTGCGGATCACAAATTATGCTGACAGATTGCTGAAAGGCCTGGAAACAGTAAACTTCAGTGATGCGATGAAAGAAATGCAAAGGAACTGGATCGGCAAAAGTGAAGGAGCGGAGTTAGAATTTAGAATCCAGTTTGGAGAACCTAAAGAAACAAATAAAATTGTTCATCAGGATGGTAAAACTATTACCACATCTCATACTATTGACGTTACAGAAATCGATGAAACAATAACGGTTTACACCACTCGTCCGGACACCATTTTTGGCGTTGATTTTTTGGTTCTTGCACCCGAGCACGAACTGGTAAACCCGATCACAACTGAAGCACAACGGTCATCCATAGACGAATATCTTACTTATGTAAAAAGCCGCAGTGACCGGGAAAGGATGTCAGAAGTAAAACAAATTACCGGATGTTTTACCGGTTCTTATGCAATCAATCCGTTTGATGGAAAACAAATTCCAATCTGGATTGCGGAATATGTTCTGGCAGGATATGGAACAGGAGCAATCATGGCTGTGCCTTGTGGTGATCAAAGAGATTTTGATTTTGCAACACATTTTAATATTCCCATTACAAATATTATCGGAAAAGATTTCAATGGAAAAGAAGCGAATCCAACCAAGGATGCAACTTTAGAAAATTCTGGTTTCTTAACAGGAATGATCATGAAAGATGCGTTACCGGTCGCGATCAATAAAATAGAAGAATTAGGAATCGGAAAGCGAAAGGTCAATTACAGAATGCGTGATGCAGGTTTTAGCCGCCAAAGATATTGGGGGGAACCTTTTCCAATCATCTGGTCTGAGGGCCGCCTGGACGGCACAGTCGGACAGGGAGTTGCGATTCCTTTAGAAGAAAAAGAACTTCCTCTGGAATTGCCTTTTGTAGAAAAATATGGACCAGGAAAAAATGGTGAAGGCCCGTTGTCTAATTTAACGGATTGGGTAAATACCAAAGAAGGAAAACGCGAAACTTCTACCATGCCTGGGTATGCGGGAAGCAGCTGGTATTTTCTTCGTTATATGGATCCGCACAATAATGAAACTTTTGCTGACAGAAAAGCAACAGATTATTGGAACCAGGTAGATGTTTATGTTGGCGGAACAGAGCATGCAGTTGGCCATTTATTGTACAGCCGTTTGTGGACAAAAGTGTTGTATGATTTGGGATTAATTGGTTTTGATGAACCTTACAAGAAGTTGGTAAACCAGGGAATGATTCAGGGAAGTAGCAGGTTTGTGTATAGATATTTAGCTAATTATGGAGGAACTGCCAGAGCGGAAGAAGCTGATTTACCACTCTTCATTTCAAAAAATATTGTTGATAGCCTTCAGAAAGAAACTGTCTCAGAAAAAGTGAAAGATACTATTAAACAAATATTTGGTAGCCGTGCAATTGTTAGAGTTGACCCAATTGAAGTTTATCAGACTCACGTTGATGTGAACCTTGTCGACGGAGTAGAATTAGATATCGAAGCTTTCAAAAAATCAAAACCCGAATATACAAATGCCAAATTTATTTTAGAAGATGATGGGAAATTTATTTGTAGGGCGGAGACAGAAAAAATGTCCAAATCAAAATACAACGCGGTAAATCCAAACGATCTCGTTGATAAATACGGCGCAGATACGTTTCGCATGTACGAAATGTTTCTTGGACCTGTGGAACAAAGCAAACCTTGGGATACGAAAGGAATTGAAGGCGTTCATCGTTTTCTTAGAAAATTATGGCGTTTATTTTTCAATGAAGAAAAAGCAAAAATATGGAACGAAGAAAAAGCGACTCCCGCAGAATTAAAAGTGCTCCATAAAACTATCAAAAAAATTGAAGATGATACAGAGCGTTTTTCTTTCAATACCGCTGTTAGCGGATTTATGGTTTGTGTAAATGAGCTTTCCGATTTGAAATGCCATAAGAAAGAGATTCTGGAACCTTTGCTGATTTTATTAACTCCTTATGCGCCACACATTGCCGAAGAATTGTATCACACATTGGGAAATACAGAATCGATTTTAAATGCTTCTTATCCAAAATTGGAAACAAAATATCTTACCGAATCGGAAAAAGAATATCCTATTTCAATCAACGGCAAGATGCGTACAACAATGGTTATCTCTTTAAATGCAACACAGCAGGAAGTGGAGAAAATTGTTCTAAACAATGATGTTGTACAAAAATGGATCGATGGAAAAACGCCAAAGAAGATCATTTATGTAAAAAACAAAATGGTAAATGTGGTGATATAAACAGTAAACTAAGGAATAACAGCAATTCTTATTTCGTTTCAACAAAATCGATCATCACATTTTTAAATCGATAAAACCAAAATGAAAAATTACTCATTTCTATTCGTTTTGATTTTTTGTACAATAAATTCATTTGGCCAGGCAAAAAATTATCCTTTAGAGATTACCCACCTGAAGGACGCTTTTTATGTTTATGTGAGTTATGGAACCTATAACAGCGAGCGTTATCCGGCTAACGCCATGTATGTCGTTACTAACAAAGGCGTTATTTTATTTGATACTCCGTGGGATGAGCAATATTATCAGCCTTTGCTGGACAGCATTTGGAAAAAACATCATCAAAAGGTCATTATGTGTATTTCAACTCATTTTCATAAAGACAGAACCGGGGGATTGAAATATTACCGTTCAAAAGGAATTAAAACTTATACCACGAAGAAGACGGATTCTTTAGCAATTATTCATCACGATAACCGCGGGCGTTTTTTACTTAACGACGACACAACATTTAATGTCGGTGGTTATACTTTTCAAATCTATTATGCAGGTCGGGGACATACAATAGACAATGTCGAGGTATTATTTCCGCGGGAAAAAATATTGTATGGTGGTTGTTTTATCAAAAGTGTGGAGGATAAAAATTTAGGAAATCTGGATGATGCGGATGTAAAAGAATGGGGGAATTCGATAAAAAATCTTCAGGAAAAATTTCCGGATCCGGAATATGTAATTCCTGGTCATAACAATTGGAAAAATAAAAATTCACTTCAGCATACATTACATATGGTTCAAGATTATAACACAGTACATGAGTAATTTTTTCATTTAATAAAGTACCAAAAAGCAACAACATGCAAACAATTCTCGGGTCGGGTGGGGCAGTAGCTATCGAACTAGCGAAAGAGTTAAAAAAATATACCAACAAAGTAAGATTAGTAGCACGCAATCCTAAAAATGTCAATGCCGATGATGAAATTGTTGCTGCCAATCTTTTAGATCAGAAATTAATTAACCATGCAGTTGCTGGTTCTGATGTTGTGTATCTCACTGCCGGTTTGGAATACAACATAAAAGTATGGAGGCGGGATTGGCCAGTGATCATGCAAAATGTAATTGACGCGTGTATTGCTCATAACGCAAAACTTGTTTTCTTCGACAATGTATATATGTATGCTCCGGAAGAAATTCCACACATGACGGAAGAAAGTCGCATAGCGCCTGCAGCGCAGAAAGGAAAAGTAAGAGCAGAATTAATAAGAATGATCTTTGATGCCATCAAAAATAAAAATCTAACGGCCCTGGTTGCACGCAGCGCTGATTTTTATGGAAAAAATGTAAAAACAGGATTTTTGAACATTGGCGTTTTTGATAATTTTAAGAAAAACAAAAAAGCATTCTGGCAATCGGACGCTAATAAAATTCATTCATTTACTTATGTGCCGGATGCAGCTAAAGCGGTGGCACTGCTCGGAAATACACCTGATGCTTACAACCAGGTTTGGCATTTGCCTACTTCTTCTGAAAGATGGTCTGGCAAAGACTTTATTAATCATATAGCCACGCAAATGAATGTAAAGCCACGATATTACATCCTCTCTAAATTCATGATTTCTTTATTCGGGATATTCTCTCCCACGCTCAAAGAATTGAAAGAAATGCAGTATCAGAATGACCGGGATTATTTTTTTAATAGTAGCAAATTCCAGAAGAAGTTTCTGCTTCAACCGACCACTTATGAAAAAGGTATTGCTGGCTCGATAGAATAGTTTTCAAATTTTCCTCTACTTGCAGCCCTCTTATTCTCTACGTTTTTATGTGATCCTGTCGTAATTGCAACAAGGATTATTACTATTATTATGTTGAAAATGCGGTGAATTTACTGATTGTAAATCAGGTCTTTTTACTCTTGATTGACGATTAATCTGGTATTAATTTTATCCCTGTAAAAGCTTTGTTTTCATTATTGAGAACAATAAAATTTATGACTTAATCTACGCCTATGAAAAAATTATTTTACATAATATTGCTTTTTTGCAATTCAAACATTTCTGGCCAGATTATTACACCTGCTATAAAAGCAAACTTTGGCGTGGATGGGGACCTGAGGGCGAATTTCTTTAATAGCGCCGTTTCATCCACAGGAGATGATTGGTTTAATTATGATAATTCAACGACTGGAGCTCAGATTATTGATACCACCGGAGCATCCGCTATTGTAGCACGGTATGCAACTGATGTTAATTTTCGGCAAACTTCTTTTTCAACTGCAATGAGTTTTCCTCCTTTCACGGTTGTAAATAATAAATTATTATTGGGAGCGGCATTCATCCGGGATTATCACGGCACCGATTCCACCGCTTTTTCAGGAAGCAAAAATGGGGATAGTCCTGGCAACTGGTATTCGCCGCCTTCTACTCCGGTGCCAAATAAAAATGACATTCTGGACGTGATGGCACATATGAGGAGAGATGGGCCGGGCGATACAGATTCACTTTGGTTATTTGCTGGTGTATCTATTGAAGGCACAACCGGCGACCGTTATTTTGATTTTGAAATGTACCAAACGGATCTTAGTTATAATAAAACGTCAGGAACTTTCTCGGGCTATGGTCCAGATGCAGGACACACAACCTGGCAATTTGATGCAGCCGGAAATATAACAAAGCCAGGTGATATTATTTTTTCTGCAGATTATGGAAACTCCACACTGTCTGCTATCGAAGCAAGAATATGGATTAATAAATCTTCCATGTCAATAACTCCCGCCGGTTTTAGCTGGAGCGGTTCTTTTGATGGCGCATCAAACGGTGCTCAATTTGGATATGCAGGCATTCAGCCAAAAACCACCGGTAGTTTTTATACCGGGATTGAGAATAGCAGCACCGCCTGGGCAGGCCCTTTTTCGTTGATCCGGGTAGATAACAGCGTAGTTACCAATTATATTCCAAGCCAGTTTATGGAGTTTTCAGTAAACCTTACAAAGCTGGGATTAGACCCGGCGACCATGATTGGGAAAAATAATTGTGATATGCCTTTCAGAAGAATTTTAGTTAAATCCCGTTCCTCGACATCATTCACGTCGCAGTTAAAGGACTTTGTTGCCCCAGTTAATTTTTTTCAGTCTTTAAGAGTAAAAGCAGTATCAGACGTTTCTTCGTGCGGATTATCCGGTGCAGTTACTTTAAGAGTTTCTGCCCCTGTTCAAAATTCACTTTATACATGGCAGACTTCAAACGGTCACATACTTACTAATCCAATGAATGATTCTGTTTTGGTGGATTCTGCAGGTACTTATATTGTTTCCCAGCGCTTACAGGCGTCATGTCCTGCTTATGCCACGGATACAGTTGTGGTAGCACCGTTGAATAGAACTTGTTTTGTATTAGATGCAATTATAAAACATTTTTCAGGAATGGTATTGAATAAACAGGCTGAATTGAACTGGTCGGTAACAAACAATAATGTAATTGATTATTTTGAAATTGAAAGCAGTTACGATGGGGTTGATTTTTCAACATTCCAAAAAATTTCTTCGAGCTCGACTGAACTTTCAAGTATGAGTTATAAATTTACAGATGACCTACTGCAAAATAAATCCGGAAATGTATATTACCGTTTAAAAATGGTTGATAACCATAACAAGGTTTCCTTTAGTAAAACAATCAAGCTATCATTTAATGAAAATTGGAAAGTAAGCATTTTTCCAAACCCGGTAATTGATAACATGCAAATCAATGTTTACGCACCTTCTAATGAGAATATAGATGTCGCAATTTATGATGCATCAGGACGATTGATCCGACAATTGAATACGAATATTTCGAAAGGAAATTCAAAAATAAATGTGTCTCATTTTGAAAGCTGGCCAACCGGAATTTATTCTGTGAAGGTGATTTCCGGAAAAAATATTTTTGTAGATAAATTCGTGATTCAGAAATAGAGAAGGAAGCTTTGATCGTTCCGAAAGCCGAATGCAATTTATAGTTTGAGTAAAAATTGACACGATTATAGAGTACACGTTCTGAATTCTGATACAGAAAGTCTGTTTATATTTTTTCACCTCGAGCTTTACCACTTTTTGCATAAGTGTCTATTTGTCCATCCATATTCTATTGGCTTTAGTTACAGTGCAAACAGTCCTTTCCGTCGGAAATAAACTACGTGGACAATACCCGGAGGTCTTTTCTGTTTCAAAATGATCAACTCTTCGAAGACAGCATAGCTTTTCAGCAAACGAATAAATAATAAAGATTTCCATTTTTACCTTTTCTTTTAAAAGGCATTGTTTAAAATTTCTTTTTTAGCATTGCATTTTATCATTGCATTTATTATTCCGTTACTTTTATCCCTCACAAAAAATTTTAAATGAAACGTTTTACTTCTTTATGCTTTTATTTTCTGGCAGTAATGATTTTATCGCAAAATACTTTTGCACAGGATACTTCAATTTACGATAAGAACCAGGTTTTCGATCCGTTATTTATGACACATGACGGCACTGAATTTCGTAGTGCAAATGGAGCTCCGGGGCCTAAGTATTGGCAAAATAGTGTGAACTACAATATCCATGCAACCCTGGATGAAAAAGACACTTTGATTAATGGAAATGTTACCATCAATTACACAAATAACAGTCCCGATGAATTAAAATATTTATGGCTTCAGCTTGATCAGAATCTCTTTAATCCTGATTCGCGGGGAGCAGCAACAACACTGGTTACAGGCGATCGCTTTGATGTAAAAGGTTATAAAAAAGGTGGGTATCATATTCAATCAGCGACGGTAATTTATAAAGGGAAAACTTATAAAATTGATCCGGTTATAACAGACACCAGGATGCAATTGCGTTTGCCGTTCACCGTTAAGCCGAATGGCGATAAGATTGATGTAAAGGTGCAATATTCTTTTTCCATTCCGGAATATGGTGCAGACAGAATGGGACGATTATATACCAAAAATGGAGTGGTTTATCAACTGGCGCAATGGTATCCACGTATGTGTGTTTATGACGCGGTGAAAGGCTGGAACACGCTTCCTTACATGGGTTTGGGAGAATTCTATTGTGATTACGGAGACTTTGATTATTATGTTACGGTGCCTGCAGATATGATTGTTGCCGGCTCAGGTGATTTGCAAAATGCGGAACAGGTTTTAACGAGAACAGAAATAAAAAGATTGGCCGAAGCGAGCAAAAGCGATAGCACCGTCTTTATTGTAAAAGAAAATGAGATCGGCGATAAGTCAACAAGACCTGCTGAAAAAGGAATGTTAACCTGGCATTTCAAAATGCACAATTCCCGGGATGTTTCATGGACAGCATCCAAAGCGTTTATTTGGGATGCAGCAAGAATCAATTTTCCGTCAGGAAGAAAAGGAATTTCAATGGCGGTTTATCCGATAGAAAGTAAAGGTTATGATGCTTATGGAAGAGCAACGCAATATTTAAAGCAAAGCATTGAATTCTATTCGAAAACTTATTTTGAATATCCGTGGAATTCAGCTGTAGCGGTGGCTGGAGTTGCTTTGGGAATGGAATATCCGGGAATTATTTTTTGCAGTTATAGAATAGGAAAGGCAAATTTATGGCATGATATCACCCATGAAATAGGTCACAATTGGTTTCCGATGATCGTAGGAAGCAACGAACGCCGTTACATGTGGATGGACGAAGGGATGAATACTTTTATCAATGGCTATGCATCCAATGCTTTCCATCATGGAGAATATGGAGACACCACAAACAGAAGTATTCTTGGAATGGCAAGAACCATGATGCGCGCGAAAGATCCATTAATGACTCCGCCGGAGTCAATGAGTTTGCGTGATTATGGTCAATATTATTCAAAGACCGCAGTCGGATTAAATATTCTAAGAAATTCTGTCATCGGCCCTGATCGTTTTGATTATGCTTTTAAAACTTATATAGACCGTTGGGCTTTTAAACATCCGCAACCCAATGATTTTTTCCGCACAATGAATGACGCTGCCGGCGAAGATTTGAACTGGTTTTGGAAAGAATGGTTTTATGAAACCTGGAAGTTGGATCAGTCTGTAAAAAGTGTAAAATATGTAGATGATAATGCTGCAAACGGTGCATTGATCACGATAGAAAACTTGCAACAAATGGCTTTGCCGGTTACGTTGCAAATTACTGAGGAGAACGGGAACAGAAATGAACTGAAATTGCCGGTGGAAGTTTGGCAACGCGATAGCGAATGGACTTTTAAATATAATTCAACCTCTCCGATAACCTCTGTAGTATTGGATCCGCATGACGAATTACCAGACATCAACCGGAAGAATAATACCTGGAAGTCAAAATAAAATTGTCAGTTACAACAATAAAAAATGGAGCAGCGAGTGTTGCTCCATTTTTATAAACTGTTTTAAAATATTTCAGTAAACCAACAAATACTTCGAATTCCTGTTTTGAATTATTACCGTTGAATAAATTGTTATTTTCTTTTTAAGCCGGTATCGCAATGATCGGAACACTGCTGTGATACGCTAATTTCTTTGTATGGCTTGTTTTAAAAAGCTGGCTCAAAAAACTATGTTTGCGGGGAACGGTAATGATTGCATCGATATTCCTGGTTTCTACAAAACTGCTGATTCCTTCAAGAAAATCATACGCCCGAAGGAAAGAAAACTCAGGATTATACATTCCCAGTTTATCTTCCATTGCGCCTCTTTCAATTTTAAATTCTGGAGTCAGTTCTACATAATGTTCACTGTCCACATTTAATATTTCTAATTTTGGTTTGAAAGTATCGAGGATATTTTTTAAAGCAACAAAAGGAGTAGTGCGTGCCACATCTTTAAAATCAGAAGTGAAAACTACTTTATTCAATCCATGAAATTTTGCCTCTGCCGGAATGATCATCACCGGGCAATTGACATGCCTGATCACATTCAAGGTGTTCGTTCCCATAAAAACCTGCGTGATTCTTGAACTTCCGGTAATACCCATTATAACCATGTCAACAAAATTTCCCATTACAAAATCACTCAAGTTTTCTACAAAAGAACCTTCCTCAGCGACACAGGAAATATTATCTTTTCCTTCACTGATTTTTGATTTTACTTCGTTTAGTTCTGATTCAGAAACTTTTTGCCGTGAACCTTCTTCTTTGGAAGTTAAAGTTGCCAGGCTGATGCGGCTGTATACATGATAAAGAATGATTTCCACTTCCGGAAAATCTTTTGTTAATGCAACTGCATACTTTGCAGCATTTATTGACGCATCGGAAAAATCAATGGGAACTAAAAATTTTTTCATTTGATTTTTTTTGGTTTAATTTTTTAAAATGGGTTTTCAAAAATATCAGCAAATGTATATAATCATATTTGTAATAAAAACCAACTAAAAGAATTTGAAAATCCATGCTTTGAGTTTTCTGTGAAAAAGCTGTGTATAATTAAAAAATGCAATGGCCTTTTCCAGATTTTTCTTAATAACAGAACCAATATATTTGCCTGCCTGCGTTAACATTCCGTTGGGAAAAACTGTTTAAAATAAATATGAACACGTGAGATTAAAGAGTTTAGAAATAAAAGGATTTAAAAGTTTTGCCGATAAAACCATTGTCAATTTTGACCAGGGAATTACCGGGGTTATAGGCCCGAATGGTTGTGGTAAAAGTAATATCGTCGATTCTATTCGTTGGGTGATTGGAGAACAAAAGATCAGCCAGCTGAGGAGTGAAAACCTCGAAAGCCTTGTATTTAATGGTTCCAAAAACCGCAGCGCCAGCGGCCTTGCAGAAGTAAGCCTTACATTTGAGAATACAAGAAACCTTCTTCCAACAGAATTCCAGACAGTAACCGTTACCCGGAAATATTATAAGAACGGCGAGAGTGAATATCGGCTCAATGATGTTAATTGCCGCCTGAAAGATATTCATAATCTTTTTATGGATACCGGCATCAGCACTGATAGTTACGCGATCATTGAGCTCGGAATGGTAGATGATATTATTAAAGATAAAGAGAACAGCCGCCGCAGAATGCTGGAACAGGCAGCCGGAATTTCCATTTATAAAACCAGGAAGCGCGAAGCGAAATTAAAACTTGATGGTACCGAACAGGATCTGGCGCGCATTGAAGACCTGCTTTTTGAAATCAACAATCAGGTAAAAAGTTTAGAAAGCCAGGCAAAAAAAGCAGAGAAATATTTTGAGATAAAAAAAGATTATCGCGAATTGAGTGTTGAGCTCGCGAAAGCAGCGCTGGAAGGATTTAATATTACTTATAAAGAATTAAACGAGCAGCAAAAAACAGAAACCGACAAACGCGTAGAACTGGAAGCGCAAATTGCGACTGAAGAAGCAGCGCTGCAAAAAGAAAAAGCTGCGATGATCGAACGAGAAATTCTGCTTCAGCAACAGCAACATGCTTTTAACGATATTAATAATGTAGTGCGTGAAAGAGAAAATAAAAAAAATCTGAGTGTACAACGGTTGCAGTATTTAAAGGAACGCGCAAGCAGCCTTACAGATTTTTTGTTGAAAGCAGAAGGGCAGTTGAAAGGAATTGAAGAAAGCATTCAGTTTTCAAAACTGCAGATCAGTGATGAAGAAAATAAGCTGGTTGAACAAAAACAAAATCTCGAAAACTTAAAGAAGAATTCTGAAGAGAAAAGAAATATTTATGACGCAAAAAGAACTGCAGTAGATGCGCTTCGGCAAACGCAAATGCAGTTGCAAAGGAGCCATTTTGATGCAGAAAAAAAAGTAGCAGTTGCGGACACTTCTATTTTTAACTTGCAAAGATCGATTGCCCAGATTGAAGAAGAACAAACGCAGAGAACCGGAAATCTTTCGAATCTCGAAAGAGATAAAAAAGCAAAAGAATCTGAATTAAATGAGCAGAAGAACCTGCTGGAAGAATTAAAAAAGCACAACGAATTTACGAAAGAACAAATCCTGGAAACACAGGCTGCGCTAGAGAAATTGCGTTCTGAACTGGCAGAGGAAAACCGTATTCTGGATGCCAAACAAAATGAACACGACCTGTTGAAAAGCCTGATAGATAAAATGGAAGGCTACCCTGAAAGCGTGAAATTTTTACATAACAATAAAGCGTGGAATTTCAACGCGCCCATCCTTTCTGACATCATTTATGTAAAGGAAGAATACCGCACCGCGGTTGAAAATGTGTTGGAACCTTATCTTAATTATTATGTGGTTGACAATTTAAAAGAAGGTTTAACAGCAGTGAATTTATTGGATCAGAATAAAAAAGGAAAAGCAAATTTCTTTTTACTCGATCAGCTCAATTTAAAAGAAGATAATAAAGTTGTTGAATCAATTACCAACACCATCCCTGCTTTGAATGTGATTGAAATTGATCCAAAATACCGGAACCTTGCAGGCTACCTTTTGCATAATGTTTTTATTGCAGAAAATGATGAAGCGCTTGCCAACAGCAATGGACATGTGGTATTGGAAAAATCCGGCAAGTACGTAAAAGGAAAATATTCTCTAACCGGAGGAAGCGTTGGCCTGTTTGAAGGAAAGAAAATCGGCCGTGCCAAAAATTTAGAAAAATTAGCGGAAAAAATTGTTGTTCAAAAAGAGAAAGTTACTGCATTAAAAAATGTGATCAGTCAAAAATCGAATGAGGTCATCGCGTTCAATGAGCAATTGAAAGAAAAAGCAATTCAACAAACGCAGCAAACGATTAATGAACTGACGAATCAAACATATTCTATTCAAAATAAAATAGAAAATGTACTGCATCAAAGAGCGGTTTCGAATAATCGCATCGAAGAAATGAAGCAGCAACTGGAGCAAAACCAGGAGGATATAGAAGACACGCGAAGCCAATTGGAAACACTGATAGAACAGGTAGCCGCTCACGATGAGAAAATGAAATTTGCCGGTGATGAATTTTCAAAGGCAGAGCAGGAATTTAACGAAGCCAATCGCTTATTCAACGATCATAATTTACAATTAACCCGCCAGCAGAGCAAAGTAAATTCCATTACACAGGAACTGGAATTCAAGAACAGGCAATTCACTGATTTGAACACGCAAATCACAAACAGCAATGTTCAATTAAAAGATTCTTCTGAAAACATTGCCGTTACTTCTCAGGAATTAGAAATACTGGAAGCGGAAGTCCTTTCTTTATTGAAAAATAAGGATGTTGAAGAAAAGAAATTAAACGAAGCAGACCAGGCCTATTATAATCTGAGAAATGATTTGAATGAAAAAGAAAGTATGCTTCGCCAGAAACAAAAAAATAAAGAACAGGCAGATCATTTATTGAATGAGATCAAAGATAAACTGAACGAATTGAAGCTGCATCTTGCCGGAATGAAAGAAAGATTGAGCGTGGAATTTAAAGTGGATTTAGACGCGATCATAGATGAAGAAAGGAATTCAGATACCCCGTTGGAGGAGCTCCAGGAAAAATGTGACCGAATGAAAAAGCGGCTTGAAAATATGGGCGAAATCAATCCGACTGCTGTTGAAGCTTTTACTGAGATGAAGAAGCGTTTTGATTTTATAAAGGAACAAAAAAATGATTTGGTAAGTGCAAAAGAGTCGTTGTTGCAAACGATACAGGAAGTAGAAACAACTGCTAATCAGAAGTTTTTAGATACATTTAACCAGGTTCGTGATAATTTTCAAAATGTGTTTAAAGCCTTGTTTACTGATGATGATACTGCCGATATGGTTTTAAGCGATCCGGATAATCTTGCAGAAACAGGAATCGATATTGTAGCAAAACCAAAAGGCAAAAGGCCGACCAGCATAACGCAATTGAGCGGTGGAGAAAAAACGCTTACTGCGACCGCTTTGCTATTTGCCATTTACCTGATAAAACCAGCTCCTTTCTGTATCCTGGATGAAGTGGATGCGCCGCTTGATGATGCGAATGTTGGAAAATTTACCCAAATGATTCGCAAGTTTAGCAAAGATTCGCAATTCATTATTGTAACGCATAACAAGATGACGATGGCTTCTGTCGATGTAATTTATGGCGTTACGATGCAGGAGCCCGGAGTAAGTAAATTGGTTCCGGTGGATTTTCGTGGATTGGATCATCAGTTTGTGAATTAGAAGATTTTATTTGAATTAACCAAAGCAGGAATTCGGCTTATTTGTTTGTTTACTGGTAAATTAAAGTGATATTAATATTGATGTTCAGCAAAGTTTAATGTCGGCGCTAGTCTTTTCAAAAGATATTTGAGCATTATTTATCCTCTGTAACATTTAGCAGAATTTTTACGGATGCTGATAAAATTTCAGGAAGGAATAATTAACGCCGTGGGTGACTCTTCATTTTTCCACAAGCAACAAAGAAACAAATACTGCAAATTCTGCTTTTGCTGAAAACTTTCACATCTTCACATTTTCAGATTTTGCATTAGCCCATTTCCTAATTATGAATTCCCTCATTTCCGCTGTCCAAAACAAATTTCCATGAACCGTCGTTTTGTTTTTTCCAGATGCTGACGTAAGTACCTTTATAAACAGAATCTTTGATGCTCAACGTGTATACGCCATAAGTAAAACCAAGATCGCCGGATTTAGAAATTTCACCTTTCATTGGTTGCCAGGTTAAAGTGTAAGCAGTATCACTCAGTTGGCTTAAAAAATCAATCGCCTCTGCACCTGCAAGCGGTAAATGGCCGGGCCTTAATAAAACTCCTTCATTGTCTATGTATTGAAGAAATGCTTTTTTCATACCTATTTGCCGGCTCATATCGGAAAAGGAAATGTCAGCATTCAGAATTTCGTGTATGGATGATTGTTGTGTTGATTCTTTTTTTTCAACACAGGAAAAAAAGGGAAGTGCCATTAAAAGCAAAACTGCAAAAACCGGAATATTTTTTTCAACTTTCATAAATCATCATTTAAAAAAAAGGCGAAAGTATTTCGAAATACCCTCGCCGTTGAGCAGGAAATATCACCCGCATTTAACAGGCTGTTACACCTTTCAAGAAATTATATATGCAATTTATCCTTTTTTGCTAACAATTCCTCAACTGTTTCACGGTACATTTCATCAGGTATGCAACAATCTACCGGGCAAACAGCCGCGCATTGCGGCTCTTCATGAAAGCCCTGGCATTCTGTGCACTTATCCGGGACGATATAATACGTGTCAAGAGAAACAGGTGTATTCCTTTCAGTAGCATCCATCATACTTCCGTTCATTAGCATTACTTCTCCTTTTACGGTTGTTCCATCTTCTATTGCCCATTCTACGCCGCCTTCATAGATCGCGTTGTTTGGACATTCAGGCTCACACGCCCCGCAATTGATGCATTCATCTGTTATTTTTATGGCCATTTTCTTTATGTTTTTAGCAGTTCACATAGCTCAATATTATTTCCGAAGTTTGCTGCTTTTATTGAATACAAATATAAACAGATAATTTTACCTACATGAATTTAGCAGAAAGAATTACCTTAATGGTAAAGCTTGGAGAATATTTAATGGAAGATTCTGAAGAGCTGAAAAGCGTGAAACAAAAGGCTTTTGAACAAAATAAATGGTTTACAGAAGAGTTTCTAAATTTCTCTTTCAAACAGATTTCTACTCATTATCTCAATCGCCAGAAACTGGAATCGTGGGTGCATCATTATCATATTGATGATAATATCGGTCCGAAAAAAATCGGTATTGTAATGGCGGGAAATATTCCCCTCGTTGGCTTTCACGATTTTCTGTCCGTTTTTATTACTGGTCATCACCAGGCGATTAAACTTTCAGAAAAAGATGATGTCCTGCTGAAGCATCTGGTAGAAAAATTAGTAGCATGGAACCCAAAAGTTTCGAATGTAGTTCATATCGCTTCATTGCTTAAAGATTGCGATGCTTATATTGCCACCGGCAGTAATAATTCTGCAAGATATTTCCATCATTATTTTGGAAAATATCCTTCAATTATCAGGAGCAACAAAACTTCCGTAGCGGTTTTATCAGGCGATGAAACCGTTGATCAGCTTACGTCTTTAAGCGATGATGTGTTTATTTATTTTGGATTGGGCTGTAGAAATGTAAGTAAATTGTTCGTCCCTGAAAATTATCATTTTGAAACGATGATTAATGCTTTTAACAAGTATAGCTATTTTGCAGACATCACCAAATACCGTAACAATTACGATTACAACCTCGCATTATTTATTATGAATAATAAATTTTACATGGCGAACGATTGTATCATTCTTTCTGAAAATGATGCGGTTTTTTCTCCGGTAAGTGTGCTCCATTATTCTTATTATAAAAATGAAGAAAAGGTTTTTGAGAAATTAAATCAAAATGAAAATATTCAATGTGTGGTCGGAGAAGGACATATTCCTTTTGGAAAATCGCAAGAGCCGGGTTTATTCGATTATGCTGATGGTGTTGACACGATGCAATTCTTATTGACTTTGTAAAAACAATTTTACAATTGCTTTTTCCAAACAATACTTTGGTCTCCTTAAAAAATATTCACATTTCTTTTAGCTGGCAGATGAGGATGTTAAGAAATGTTTTTGTTTTGATGAATTAAATTTACATCACTTAATTGTCTTTTTTAATTTATTGTTAAAGGTAAATCAGTAGTAGAAAAAATGGCAGCCTCTGCTTTAATTTTAGTCGCGGGCATATGTTTTGATAGTCTCTTGATAAACTGTTGAGTAAAACAATAATGAAACTGTTGAGTAAAACGATAGATTAATTTAATAATAAAATTTCCATAAATGAAAACGAAGAATATTTTTTTTACTGTACTAATCAGTGCGGTTACTACATTGGCAGTTATTTTCGGTTATAATCAATATGCACACAATGAAAATAACCCAAATTTTCAATCTGCCCTTCCGGCAAATTATAAATACGCCGGTTTTCTCGATAGTGGCAACAGTCCTTCAGGGGCGCCGGTCGATTTTACACAAGCTGCTGCTGCCGCCATTCCAGCCGTAGTGCATATAAAAACATTGACCAATGCTAAAGCGGTGAATAATAATTTGCCACAAAGACAAAATCCTTTTTCCGATTTATTTGGTGATGATCTTTTAAACCAGTTGTTTGGACAGGGCGGAGGACAACAACGCATGTTACCTGAGCGTGCTTCAGGGTCAGGTGTCATTATCAGTGATGATGGTTATATTGTTACCAACAATCATGTGGTGGCTGGTGCAGATAAGGTAACGGTAATTATGAGCGACAGAAAATCATATACGGGCAAAGTAGTCGCTGCGGATCCTTCGTATGATTTGGCGGTGGTAAAAATTGATGCAAAAAATTTGCCGTTCATGCTTTATGGCAATTCTAATGATACAAAAATTGGACAGTGGGTTCTGGCAATTGGCTATCCGCTGTATTTAGACGCAACAGTTACAGCAGGAATTATCAGCGCTAAATCGAGAGCGCTCGGTTTGAACCGCGATAAGACAGGCGGCACTGCGATGGCAGTAGAATCTTTTTTGCAAACAGATGCGGCTGTAAACCCGGGAAACAGCGGCGGAGCTTTAATTAATACCAGTGGTCAACTAATCGGAATTAATTCTGCAATTGCATCTCCTACAGGATATTACAGTGGTTATTCTTACGCAATTCCTGTAGATATTGTAAAGAAAGTGGTGAATGACCTGATTAAATATGGCAGTGTGCAAAGAGGATTTTTGGGAGCCATGTTTGTGGATGCAAGCCTGTTGAATGACGAGCAGAAACAGAAGAATAATGTTCCGCTAAGCGTAGATGGAATCTATATTACCAATTTGGTACCGGATGGTGCTGCAAAAGCCGCAGGAATACAGGTAGGAGATGTGATCAAAAAAATAAATAATGTTCCGATCAATTCAAGCTCAGAATTGCAGGAAGAATTAAGTGGTTTCAGACCCGGAGATAAAATTACGGTGACCATCAGCCGGGATGGTGTGGAAAAAACAATGAATGTAACTTTGAAAAATAATATCGGTAATTATGACATTGTGAAACCCACTACTATGTTGGATAAACTCGGTGCGGAATTACAAACGCTTGATCCTCAAAAGGCCAAATCATTGGGATTGAGTGGTGGAGTAGTGGTGAAAAAAATAAATGAAGGTGCGCTGAATGATCAAACAAGAATGCGTGATGGTTTTATCATTACAAAAGTAAACGGTAAGGAAGTGAAAAATTTGGATGATCTTAGAAACCTGATTGGTAGCCAGACAGATATTACTATTTCAGGTGTTTATCCGGGTTATAATGAACCTTTCGAATATCCTTTGACATTAGATAATACGCCAGAATAAATTTGATAATTCATACAATTGGAAAACGGCCGCAATTTTGTGGCCGTTTTTATTATGTTATTGCCGATTGGGAAGAAGAATGATTCAGTTGGAAAAACTTATTTGACGGGAAGGAAGTTTCATGCTTTTCTCAATTATGATGAATAAGCCTTTCAGTTGATTCTTTCAGAAGTGTTTATAAACGCTACATTAATCCCGGATTTTAAAATGCAGCATAAAATTACATAAACAAAAAGCCTCACATTTCGGTGAGGCTTTTGCGGACCGGACGGGACTCGAACCCGCGACCTCCGCCGTGACAGGGCGGCATTCTAACCAACTGAACTACCGATCCAAATCCCTTAATTTGGGAGCGCGAAGATAATAAAATTTCTACTCAGCCCAACAATTTATTCACTTTTTTTGATACAATTTTTTATGAGCATTATTGTATAGAATCCTTTTTAGTGAAGTCAGCTTAGGTTGTCATTTCCGTCATTTTTGGTGGTACTCACATCGAGGACAGATGCTTTAAAGCGCTACAAAATTTTAAAAAACTGGATGTTCAATCTTTTAGTATTTCGAGGATAAATGAACACCTGGATAAGTTGCGGTTTAAAAATGGAAAACAGTGAATAGAATGGAAACATGAATAGAATTTGATGTAATTTGGTAACTGATTTTTTACCGAATAGTTTTACACGGTAAACGAAGAAATAATCTTGATTTCTATTTTACGTGTAAAACTTTATTGAGCTCAAATAAAAAAAGTATTGTATGCTGTAATAAATATATTTTGAAATGTTCAATTTAAAATTATTCCTTCCGATACTGGTCATTATCCTAAATCTTTCTTTTGCAAAGGGACAAAATCCTTCGGCTTATAAGTTAGTTTGGGCCGACGAATTCAGTAAAAATGGTATTCCGGATCCTTCTAACTGGACGTATGAAAAGGGATTTGTGCGCAACAATGAATATCAATGGTATCAACCGGAAAATGCACGCGTTGAAAACGGAAAATTGATCATTGAAGCAAAAAGAGTGGCGCAAGTAAATCCGGCTTATATAGCAGGAAACAGGGACTGGCGAAAAAACCGGGATAGCATTCATTATACATCTGGCTGTTTAATTACAAAAGGACTTCATTCCTGGCAATATGGACGCTTTATTATGAGAGGGCGGATTGATATCAGCAATGGTATGTGGCCTACCTGGTGGACATTGGGCTTGTATAAAGAATGGTCGGCCAGTGGCGAAATTGACATGATGGAATATTACCGGAAAAAACTATTGGCGAATATCGCATGCCTGGCGAAAGATCATAAACCAGAATGGTTCATCAACCGGTTCAACATAGATTCGATGGGCGGCAAAAACTGGGCTGCAAAATTTCATACCTGGCGAATGGATTGGAATGATAAGTTTATTGCTTTGTATGTCGATGATCAGTTGCTCAATAAAGTATCGTTGGATTCACTGGTAAATAAAGATGGAAGCGGATTTAATCCTTTTAAGCAGCCACATTATATGTTGCTGAATCTCGCTATTGGGGGAGATAATGGCGGAGATCCTTCGCAAACATCCTTTCCTAGGAAATTTGAAATAGATTACGTGCGGGTTTATCAAAAAGTAAGATGAATTATTACCATAAAAAGTTTTGCAGATTCATTGTTTATATTTAAAGAATAAAAAAACAATAGGATGCCATTTTCATTCAAGCGATTCCATAAAGTATCGCCTGCAATTTTAGAAATAATCCGTTCTACCAGGAAGGCTGCAACCGCAACGGGGTTATTTAGTAATAACGGAAATATAAAAGAAGCTTTTTATATTCTTCAAACCTTTTAGAAACACATCAACTATAAATAACTTTGTAAACAAAAAATCATGAAAGTCACCTGGCGCGGCATTTATCCTGCACTTACAACAAAATTTACATCGCACGATGAGCTTGATTTGGAGCTTTTCGAAAAAAATCTGCAGGCACAGTTGGATGCCGGAATAGACGGGATCATACTGGGTGGAACGCTCGGCGAATCCAGCGTTCTTTCTACAGAGGAAAAAGAAAAATTAGTGAAGTTTGCTATTGATAAAGTGGAAGGAAAAATTCCGGTGATTTTAAATATAGCTGAAGGCAGTACGCGTGAAGCGCTACAGCAGGTCGGATATGCCGACAACTGGGGTGCCGATGGTTTGATGGCTTTGCCGCCGATGCGCTATAAGAGCGACCACAGGGAAACCGTCCAGTGGTTTAAAACGATTGCAAATGCAACAGATCTGCCGATCATTGTGTACAATAATCCGATCGATTATAAGACGCTGATCACCCTCGATATGTTTGATGAGATGACCGAATGTAAAAATATTGAAGCGGTAAAAGAATCCACCCGCGATGTTACCAATGTAACGCGGATGCGTAATCGCTTTGGAGACCGCTATAAGATTCTATGTGGCGTAGACACATTGGCGATGGAGGAACTTTGCCTCGGTGCAGACGGTTGGGTAGCAGGTTTGGTGTGCGCATTTCCAAAGGAAACGGTGGCGATCTATCGTTTGGTGAAAGCCGGAAGATTGCAGGAAGCGGCTAAAATATATCGCTGGTTTATGCCTTTGCTCGAAATGGATATTCATCCAAAACTGGTACAATACATCAAACTGGCAGAAGAAATGGAAGGGATTGGAAGTGAAGCAGTGCGGGCGCCGCGGCTTACTTTAGCAGGGGAGGAGCGTGAAAAGGTCTTAAGAATTATTAACGAGGGAATTGCGTCACGGCCAGCACTCCCTGATTATTTGAAAATAAAAGATGCAGAAGAAGAGCTTGTTTAATTCATAAAATAAGAACCGGGTTTACAGACGCCATTTTTTTTGAAAAAGCTGGATATGTTTATCTTCCTCGTTTTTCATAAACGAAAAGCATTTTAATCCGTGTTGCACATGTTCTTGTAAGTTACAATCCCATTCAATGTTATCGAACCCGATTTCTAAAAAATTTCCTGCCGCTACTTCAAAAAGATTTAGCGGAGCAGCCTTTCATTGCATAGACGCGCATACTTGTGGAAACCCGGTGCGACTGGTAGCCGATGGAGGTCCGGCGCTTGAAGGAGAAACGATGAGCGAAAGACGACAGCATTTTTTAAAAGAATACGATTGGATCAGAAAAGGATTGATGTTTGAACCCCGCGGGCATGACATGATGAGTGGAAGTATTTTGTATCCTCCGTGTGATCCAAAAAACGATTTGGGTGTTTTGTTTATCGAAACAAGTGGCTGCCTGCCGATGTGTGGCCACGGAACCATCGGAACCATCACTATTGCTATTGAGGAAGAATTAATTCAGCCAAAAACTCCCGGCATTGTCCTCATGGAAACACCCGCAGGATTGGTAACGGTTGTGTATAAACGAAAAGATAAGAAAGTAATTTCCGTAAAATTAACGAACGTTCCTTCATTTCTTGCTGCCGAAAATATTGAAGTAGATTGTCCTGAGCTGGGAAAATTGAAAGTAGATGTTTCTTACGGCGGGAATTATTATGCCATTGTAGATGTGCAGGAAAATTTTTCGGGACTTGAGCATTATTCTGCCGGTCAGTTAATTGCGTGGAGCAGGGAAATGAGAAAAAAAATCAATGAACAAAATGAATTCATTCATCCTGAAAATCCCACAATAAACTCCTGTTCCCATATTTTATGGTCAGGAAAAGTTTTGGATGAAAATTCTACAGCACGAAACGCAGTTTTTTATGGTGATAAAGCGATTGACCGTTCCCCCTGCGGCACAGGAACCAGTGCCCGTATCGCCCAATGGTATTCGAAAGGGAAACTAAAAAAAGGAGATGAGTTTATCCATGAGAGTATTATCGGCAGTAAGTTTATTGGCCGCATTGAAGAAGAATTAACTGTTGGAGGAAAAGCTGCTATACGTCCATCAATAGAAGGCTGGGCAAGAATTTACGGATACAACACGATTTCCATTGACAAGGATGATGACCCTTATGCTTTTGGATTCCAGGTGATTTAGTGAGAATGGTTTTTGCTTTAGGAAAAGCAACTTGTCGGAGAAGAGAAAAACTGGACATAATTGTTTGTTCGCTGATGGAGCCGGCAGATATGTTGCACGTTGAATCTTGGTTTATATCCTCATTCTTGCCACAAGAATTTTATTCAGGAATAAATATATTTTTTATCTTTAACCTACAAACGTCTTTATGAGAGTTTATCTTATCCTCATTGTTCTGATGTTGTCCTTTTGTTGCCAGGCTCAAACCAGCGTATCCCACCATCATTTTAATCTTCTATGTTCTAAGGATGGCATACCTTACGAGGACTATAAACCCAAAGTGTATGATTGCAGAATAAAGGACTATTGCGTAACACATGTTTCCAAAATTTTTAAGGACACGCTTTGGTAGCAATGTATAACGGTTGAGATAAGTATTAAACAAACAAAAGACGTAAAAGAACCAACCGATATTAATGCTTTATGTTCTGAATACCTACGAGGCAGATTTCAAACTGATCTTAAGATTTTGCGTAACAGGATAACGCCTCGCTAAGTTTTGATGAAACATCAACCGCCAAAGACGGAACAAAATCCCATTCGTATGAAATGAAGTGCCCAAAAAATTACCGGCGTATAAAAGCTGGCAGGTGGCTCGTGCATTTTTATAAACAAACTTATGCGTGCAAAAGACAAATCTTTTAATGCAGATCTGGAAACAGATTTTGATGAAAGCATTGTTAAAATCACTATCGTTCCACAGGATATTTGGAAGGGTTTTACTGAATCTTTTTAATAATGCCTTCTATGTAATAAATGAACAAAAAAGCAGGAATGCTGTTTCGTACAAAACCGACAGTTTCCGTAAGCACAAAGAAGGTTGATAATAGTATTGAAATAAAAGTAAAAGATAATGGCAACGGCATTCCGCAAAACATTTGTTGATAAAATCTTTCAGCCATTTTTTACAACAAAGCCAACACGAGAAGCCACAGGACTGGGGTTGAGTTTAAGTTATGATATCATTAGAGCAGATGGAGGAGAAATAAAAGTGGCGAGTAAAAAAGATGAAGATTCCATATTCATAATTCAATTCCCTGCATAATGAAAAGACTTTTCTATAAATTCTACCTGATTATATTGCTTGTTGTGTTTGCTGTTGTAGTATATGCACAAAATGATTCATTAAAAATTGATTCTGTAAAACAAGTGTTGCAGAAAGAAAAAGAGGATACCAATAAAGTTTGGACACTTATAAACTTAGCCGGATATTACCAGGTTGCTCACGCTGACACAGGAATAATTTATGCGCAACAGGCTTTAAACCTGTCAGAAAAATTAAATTTTGAAAAAGGGATTTTTTACGCTGAAGGAATTTTAGCTACCTCGTTAATAGTTACAGGAAATTACCCGTTAGGATTAGATTATGCTTTTAAAACAGTTGATCTTGCTAAAAAAATAAATTCTACCGATAAAGGTTGGGCAAACAGCTTGGTATCTTATTCTTATTATTACCTGGGCGAATACAAAACCAGTTTAAGCTATATACGTGAATCTATGAAAATAGCACAGCCACATGACATGGCTCCTGGGTGGAGAGACCTTGCTCTGGTGTTTCATAAATTGAATGAACAGGATTCTGCTATGCTATACGCACAAAAAGCGTATGAACAATTAAAGAATACGGGAGCCTTCAATATATCCAATGTTTTAGGAGATGCTTATGTAGGCAAGGGTAATTATGATTCCGCACTTTTTTTTTACCGGAATGGAATAGCTGTTGCAATAAAACAATATATGCAACCAGACCTGGTTGATTGTTATAACAACATTGCCGGCGTTTACAAGGAAAAAAATAATTTAGACTCTGCTGTGTGGTATTGTAAAAAAGTATTGAATGAAAAAATAGAAAAGAGCTATCCGATTGGTTTATTAAACACTACAAACATGCTTGCAGATGTTTATAGCCTGGAAAAGAAACCTGACAGCGCATTAAAATATTTAAGGATAGCGCTTACTATAAAGGATAGTCTATTCAGCCGTGAAAAAACGATGGCTATTCAAAACCTTGCTTTTAAAAACCAGGAAAAACAAAAAGAAGTTGAAGCAGCAAAACTGCAATGGCAAAACCAGTTAAAGATGTATGTTTTGTTGGGCGGATTATTTATCGTGCTTGCAATAGCAGGTATATTATTTAGAAACAATAAACAAAAGCAAAAAGCAAATACAAAAATTGAAAAAGCATACGCTGAATTAAAATCAACTCAGCAGCAACTTGTACAAAGCGAAAAAATGGCTTCACTTGGGGAGCTTACAGCAGGTATTGCTCATGAAATTCAAAATCCTTTAAACTTCGTGAATAATTTTTCTGAAGTGAATGGTGAAATGGTTGATGAATTACAGCAAGAATTAAGATCAGGAAATGTTGATGAAGCAATTGCCATTTCAAATGATATAAAAGAAAACGAAGAAAAAATAAATCATCATGGCAAACGCGCAGACGCCATTGTAAAAGGTATGCTGCAGCATTCAAGAAAAAGTTCAGGACAAAAAGAGCCGGCCGATATAAATACTTTGTGCGATGAATATTTGCGATTGAGTTTCCATGGTATGAGAGCAAAAGATAAAAGCTTCAATGCAGATATGGAAACAGAGTTTGATGGAAGTATTGGTAAAATAAATATCATTCCGCAGGATATTGGAAGAGTGTTGCTGAATCTTTTTAATAACGCCTTCTATGCCTGTACTGAGCGAAGCCGAAGTGCAGTAAACGCCCGCCTGAATGAATCATTCGGGCACGAACAAAAAAGCACAAATCTTAGTGAGTACAAACCAACAGTTTCTGTAAGCACAAAGAAGATTGATAAGCAGGTTGAAATAAAAGTAAAAGACAATGGCAACGGCATTCCGCAAAACGTTGTTGATAAAATATTTCAGCCATTTTTTACTACCAAACCAACAGGTGAAGGAACAGGATTGGGTTTGAGTTTAAGCTATGGTATTATTAAAGCGCATGGTGGTGAAATAAAAGTGGAAAGCAGAGAGGGGAAAGGGAGTGAGTTTATTATTCGTTTACCCGACGTCGGAATCACAAATTAGCAGAATTAAAAGGTTGCAGAATGTAATCCAAACATGTTTATCAATATAGCATCATGAAAATCAAATTGCTTCTTATTCTTCTTATAGTCAGCTCTTTCCTTGCCGATGCTCAACAAAAAAGCAATAGCAATTCAATTAAGATTACCAATGAACATAAGGAGGATGCGTCTGAGGTCACTGCATTGTTTAATTTAAGCATTCAGCACGAACAATCAGACTCAGGCCTTACTTATGCACAACAGGGCCTGGCACTTGCAAAAAAAATAAATGATATAAAAGGTGAAGCAGATTGCAACCTGGCGCTTGCGCTTAACTACGGCAACAGGACAAATTTTAATGCCTCCATCCAGTATGCTCTCAATGCCTCTCATTTCTACCATGACTTAAAAGATTTTCAGGACGAAGCCGCAACAGGGCTGATATTACAAGGCAACTATAGAGAAACTTTAGATTATACTAATTCATTGTATTATGCTTTTCAGGGCGAAAAGCTTGCTGCAACTTATCACATTTATGGAAATCAGGTTCTATTTCCGGGTCATCGTCTTGCCCCTTTATATTTAGCGGAAATCGGGGGTACTTACACCCTTATGAATAAACTTGATTCGGCATTGTTCTACACCCGGAAATCAATTCAAGAAAACGAGCTTTTTAATGGAGTTACGTGGGGCTTCCCGGTTTATCTTTTGGCAACAATTGAGCAAATGCAAGGAAATTATGCCGGCGCCATGGAAAATTATCGCTTATCTATTCATTTGTCAATTGAAAATGGAGAAGAAAATGCTCACGATACTTTACAGATTTTTAGCGGCATGTCAAGCCTGTTTAATAAAACCGGCAAACCAGATTCCGCTATTCATTATGCAGGAATAGTCGTATCATCATGGAATCCTGAAATATCAGAAGTAAAAAATTTACTGGAAGCAGTGAGAAACCTGGCACAAGCTTATAAATCGAAAGGTAAAAAAGACAGTGCGCTTAAATATACTGAACTTAATTTAAAGTTACAAGACAGCATTTTTAGTACGGAAAAAATCAGGGAGTTACAGAATGTTGCTTTTAACGAAAGAATAAAACAACAGGAAATTGCAAGCGCTCAGGCTGCCTATAAAAACAAAATTCAAATATATGCACTCGCAGCAGGTTTATTAGTTGTGTTATTGATTGCGGCAATGTTCTGGCGTAACAACAATCATCGTAGAAAAGCCTATGGTTTGTTGCAAAAGCAGAAACAGGAAACCGATTTTCAAAAAACAAAGGCAGAGAAGGCTTTTGAAAATCTAAAATCAACACAGGCGCAACTTATTCAATCAGAAAAAATGGCTTCGCTTGGAGAGCTTACAGCAGGCATTGCTCATGAAATTCAAAATCCTTTAAACTTCGTCAATAATTTTTCTGAAGTGAATCGTGAAATGGTTGATGAATTACAGAAAGAATTAAAATCAGGAAATGTTGATGAAGCAATTGCGATTTCAAATGATATAAAAGAGAACGAAGAAAAAATAAATCATCATGGCAAGCGAGCTGATGCCATTGTAAAAGGAATGCTGCAACATTCAAGAAAAAGTTCAGGACAAAAAGAGCCGACCGATATAAATACTTTGTGCGATGAATACTTGCGATTGAGTTTCCATGGTATGAGAGCAAAAGATAAAAGCTTCAATGCAGATCTGGAAACACAATTTGATGGAAGCATTGGAAAAATAAACATTGTTCCACAGGATATTGGAAGAGTGTTGCTGAATCTTTTTAATAATGCATTTTATGCCTGTAGTGAGCGAAGTCGAAGTCCAGTAAACAAACAAAAAAGCACAAATCTTAGTGAGTACAAACCAACAGTTTCGGTAAGCACAAAGAAGATTGATAAGCAGGTTGAAATAAAAGTAAAAGACAATGGCAACGGCATTCCGGAAAACATTGTTGATAAAATCTTTCAACCCTTTTTTACTACAAAACCAACTGGTGAAGGCACAGGGTTGGGTTTGAGTTTAAGCTATGATATTATCAAAGCGCATGGTGGTGAAATAAAAGTGGAAAGCAGAGAGGGGGAAGGCAGTAAGTTTATTATTCATTTACCCGGCATTTTTCGCGAATAAAAAAATCAGCAATGGAATTAGAATCTTTCTTCACATCCCGTATATCTTCTTTTTGTTTCGCCACCGCTAATCCCACCATTCCAACTGCATTTGTTTTGCTTAGAAAAAAAAATTGCGCAACCAAATAATTGCATTATGTTTGCAACCACTTGATTGCACAACTTAGGATAAATGAAAGCCAGACGAGACATTTTTCAGGCATTAGCAGACCCGACACGAAGAGCAATTTTACTGTTGATTGCTGCACACGCAATGACGCCTAATGCCATTGCAGAAGAATTTCAGGCGAGCCGGCAAGCGGTATCAAAGCACATTCAAATCCTTACAGAATGTCAATTGGTAAAGCAGGAGCAAAAGGGGAGAGAGATTTATTATCACATAAATGCAAACAAAATAGAGGAGATCGACAAATGGGTTGAGCAGTTCAAAAAGACTTTGGAAACCCAGTTCAATCAATTAGACAAAGTATTATCAACTATGAAAAAACAAAAGAAATGAATAATAATTTGCAATTTGATTTTACCGTTGACAAAGCCGCGAAAACCATCTATGTAACCAGGGAATTTGATGCAGATCTATCACTGGTATGGGATGCTTTTACGAAAGCGGAAATCCTTGATCAGTGGGTAGCACCTAAACCATTTGTGGCAAAAACAAAATTTATGGACTTCAAAGTGGGCGGACAAAGACTTTATGCTATGGTAAGCCCCGAGGGACATGAAGGCTGGGTAATTCAGAAATACACTTCCATCAGCCCCAAAAGTAATTTCAAAATGTTTAATGCTTTTGCAGACCAGGATGGAAATGCGCAGTTGCCGGGGTCTGAATGGGACTATACTTTCAGCGAACACGGCGGAAAAACAACCGTGCGTATTACTATTTATAATGAATCGGCTGAGCGGCTGCAGAAGATGATTGAAATGGGCTTCATGGAAGGGTATAAAGCTTCCCTGAACAATTTGGAAAATGTATTGACACTAAGAACTAAAATTTAATGACATGAGAAAAATGAATATGTTATCAATGATAAGATCGATACTTCTGATTGCAATGATCCTCTTTGCGACAATTCAATCAAATGGGCAAGGACTGAAACCTTCTAAAAGCGGTTATGCACCTGTTAGCGGCATCAAGGTATATTATGAAGTGTATGGGCAGGGGAGGCCCATAGTTTTACTTCACGGAGCTTTTTATACCATTGAGATGAACTGGGGGGAATTAATACCTGAACTGTCAAAAACAAGAAAAGTGATCGCTATCGAAATGCAGGGACATGGGCACACACCATTTTCAGAAAGAAAATTAGACATTGCTACCCTGGCAAGTGATGTGGAAGGAGTGATGAATTACTTAAAAGTCGACAGTGCAGATGTTGCAGGATTTAGCATGGGTGGCTCCGTGGCTTACCAGTTTGCTGTAAATTATCCAAAGCGGTTAAGAAAATTAGTAATCATTTCTTCTACTTATAAAAGTAGTGGCTGGCTGCCCGTAGTAAATGGTGCGTTCAAAGATTTTAAGCCTGATTTTTTTGACAATACCCCTATAAAAACAGCATATGATGCGGTCGCACCTGACAAAACAAAATGGCGAAAGTTTATAGAACAGATGATTGCTTTTGCAGGGGTACCATTCCAGGTGGGAGATAGCAATATTGCAAAAATTACTGCTCCGGTGCTACTTATCTCGGGTGATAACGACGGCCTGGATAAAATAGAATTGATGAAGACCTATCAACTATTGGGAGGGGGCATTTCCGCTGATTTAGCGGCAATGCCAAAATCGCAATTAGCCATTGTTCCGTCGCAAGGACATGTAAATCTGATGATGCAGACGAAAACAATATTTGGTTATTTGGATGACTTTTTGAAATAAGAGAACTTCAAGGAGAATCTTTAACAACCAGAAAAACAGCTAACTTACATCGTTAATATACACACTGTTTCCAGGTCCCCGCCGGCGCGTGCACTTGCGTGAATTGAAATTTCAATTCTTTCATTTATTACCGGCTTTCAGATAATCTTCCACAGCCTGGGGATTATCACCCACCTGCCTTACCACATCTTTTAACTGGTCGCGGGTAACGCCAAATTTGTTTGCCCAATAGCGCAATTCGTAATCTTCTGTTAAGCTGATCCTGCGGCTGTCGGCGCCGCCAATATTCATTTTATTATCTGACATAACGATTGTTTTAACAGGAGCAAAGACAACTGTTGTGCCAAAAGGTGGCACAAAAAACAGATCCGTCTTCGGCGTTAGAAATTTACAACGCGATCCTGAAAACTGATCCTTTACCCGCAGGAAAAGAATTATAGTACCAGTAAAGCAACAAATACCGATGATTTTTATTTTCAGAAGTATTATTGTTTTGATTAATTGGTCACTCATTTCTTTTTTTCGAAAACATTTTATATAAAACAGGACCTGTGGTTATGACTACAAGAAAAATTACGATCACAAACAAATGTTGCTTCAGATCAAATCCAAAATTATACAGTAATAATTTTTCAAGATAGTGGCCGGCCATCAACACAGTAAAAACCCATGCGGTACTGCCTAAAATATTGTAGCGCAAAAAACTCTTCTTATCCATCTTTACAATGCCGGCTACAACAGGAGCAAAAGTTCGCACTATGGGCAAAAATCTTGCTAATACGATCGCAATCCCGCCATGCTTATCATAAAATTCTTTTGCCTGGTAAAGATGTTTTTTCTTAAACAGCCAGGTATCTTTTCGTTTGAAAAGTATAGGCCCGGTTTTAAAACCAAACCAGTAACCCAATTCATTGCCCAAAACTCCTGCAATGGAAATCAAAAAAAACAAAAACATTACTTCCAAAAAATCGTTTCCAATGCCGCCGGGTATAAGGTTGGCAATAAGCATTTTGCTGTAGATTCCCGAAACAAATAACAAACTGTCGCCCGGCAAAAAGAAACCAATCATTAATCCGGTTTCCGCAAAAATGATGAATAACACGATCCACAATCCGCCAAGATCAATATAAAACAAGGGATTAAGTAAATCTTTTAAAGTGATGTTTATAAGTTCAAGCATAAGTATTTTGCAAACTTATATCACTATTGTGGAGCGAAACTGAATTATCGTCTTGCACCCGGAAAAAACATTCCAGGTTTTCAAGAAAATGTAACGCTCCGATTATTGCAAAAATTACGACCTGTAAAACATAACTATGTTCTAAAAGTATAAACCAGTGCGGGTTCTAAATGGTTAAAATTGTATTTGAGATGAAATGAAACCTTATTTTTTTGCCGGTTCTCTGATTTGGTTTTTGCATAATTATGATAATTTTTGTCCCCCAGTTTTCCTGTTACATATCCTAAAGCCGCACCAACGATTACATCCGTTATCCAGTGGTTATTTTCTGTAATTCTGCTTGCCCCGATAAGAGAAGCAGTGGTGTAGGAGATTATGGGAACCCACGGTTTGTCCTTGTATTCTGTTGCAAAAACTGTAGCTACAGCAAAGGCAACCGTAGCATGCCCGGATGGGAACGAGCTGTTTTCATTAGTTCCATTAGCATCATTTAACTTTCGGTGAAAAGGCCCGAGAAACCGCGGTTCTGCCTCCACACCGGCAGGATAATAAGATGGCCTTGTACGACCTGTAAGAAATTTTATTAAAGTCATCATCGTGCCACCTGTAATGTATGCCTGGGAAGCCAAAAGTGTCGTATTCACTAATTTATTATTGCTGCTTATCAGGCCATACGCTCCTATTCCGGCAACAGTAAAAACTTCATATATACCGCCAAAATCAGATAAGCCTTTACTGATATCATTTAAACCGGTATTCCGGCTTTTAAGCCTGAGGGCCGATTGTTGTATTGGCTCGTCGGCAAATGACCATGCAAAAGTGATGGCTGTAAATTCGCCGAACGTTGCCCAATCTTTTTTTTTAAGATGAAAAGGTTTCGTTACCTGCTGTCTCAGATCGCTCCCCAATAAAATCAAATAAGTTTTAGGATTCAGTAGCAGCTTGCTGCTGTCGGCCTTTGGAGTTATCGGGTTAATTTGTTCGCCGGAGGTGTCTTTTTTCTGGCTTGGATTGTCTGATTTATATACTAAAGAATCCTGCGATAACCCGGTTAAATGCACACTGATTATCGCCAACGTAATCAACCATTTTTTTATAAGCTCCATGTTGATAATTCAGTTTTTTTTAATTCGGCAATAAACAGTGCAACAACTGGCGAAACATCAATTCTGTGATGTCCACTTTGAACTGCTTTTACAAATATAAACCGCGCTATTTTTATTTGATTGTAAGCACCTTTAAAAACAACAATAAATCCGCACCTGTTTTTGTTTCTTCTGAGCACGTCGAAGAATGTATCAGAACAAAAGAAAAACCAATACCAATCCGATACAAACATCAGTAATCTGTTTCTGGCTTAATATCTTTTTTCAGGAGCCAGCCTTTAATAGGCTTTCCATCCCCGTCGATGAAGATCGCGTATTGGAAGTCACCCCTTTCTTCCTTCAGGGTAAGGGCAGCATCGCCAGCGGTCAGGTAAACATCACTCCTTTTGCTTGTGTCGGGAGCGTTATAAAAATAGGTATCTTTTAGAATCGCATAGGTCTGTTCCTGGCGACGGTGGTATTTACCGGAACCGGTAACGGGTGTGTTTTTTTTAGGTGGCCTTTTCGCATTCACAACGGGGGTATTCGATTTTTTGTAAGGCCATTTTTTGTGTTTTTTGATTAAGTTATCGCTGGCCGGGCCAACAGGAGCAGTTGTGGCCGGGTCGGTAGTAGCTGCGGGTAATTTGTTGTCAACATTTGTTATAGTTTCTGCGGGAACATGCTTAGCTGGCTTGTAGAATTTATCATACGCGGCAAAGCCAGCCAGTCCAATGGCAACAATAAATACCAGGAAAAAAACGGATTTTGACACACCATTACGCCTTGTTGAAAGGTAACGGCGGGCTTCTATCAATTCCCGGTCGCGGGTTTCAACAACATATTGCAGGTCTTTGACCAGGTTTTCTTTTTTGGCAAGAGCAGCTTGCAATACCAGTATTTCTTTTCTCAATTCGGGCTCATCTCCCTGCAGCTTTGCAGGTTGCACCGTAAACTGATCAATGGCTTTTTTCCTTTCGTCGCTGATGGTACCCCGCTGGATAAATTCCAGCAGTTCGCAGCCGTTCTTAAACCGTTTGGAAGGGTCTTTTTCCAGGCATTTATAGATCATGCTCAGCAGCCATACCGGGATCTCCATTTCCCTTTGCTGCTTATCAGCGCTCCAGTCTTCGGGCAGCGCGTTTTGCCGGAGCGTAATGATATCCGGCGGCAGCTTCTCCATATGAGCGAGCATCACGGCGTTGCGCGCCATCTCTCCCTTATTGCTCAGGGGAAACGGAACGGTGCCTGTCAGCAGTTCAAACAGGATAATTCCATAACTGTACACATCCGTTTCGGTAAGCGTTTCCCCGGTACTTTGCTCGGGCGCCATGAACTCTATAGCCCCTGCATAACGAACGCTGGTGCGCCGTTGCTCATCAGACATTACAGACAGTCCAAAATCCAGAAGAACATAGTTACCCGTACGCTGGTTGAACTTTACATTGTTGCTTTTGATATCTCCATGCTTGATATTGGCGCGGTGGCAATGTGCCAGCGCATTGGCTAAATGGTCAGCGACTTTCAGCGTTTCTTTCACCGTAAAAACCGGGTCATAAGGAGGCTGAAGCAATTCACCGAGGTCAGCTCCTTCGATGTATTCCATTTCAATAAAAGGAAGATTGCCTGAGCTGGTGATTCCCGATGCGATGATGCTTACTACATTCGGGTTGGGAACTTCGTTTACCCGCTTTAATTTTTGCACTTCATTGCTGAAAGAAATAAAATGTTTGTCGTCTTCGTTCTCGCTGGAGATCGGTGTGGGAAGTATCTTGATCGCCGTAATGATCTCGCCGGTTTTGCGGGCTTTATACACGGAGCCCTGGCCCCCGGATTTCAGCGCACCGAGATTTTCCAAACCTTCTGCTATGGTAAAAATTTTTGACATACTACTTACTCTTGTCCTGAATAGGTGAACTCCAATACAGCCATATCGCCCAGGATCACCTGGTCGCCTTCCTGCATGCGGTGGCCCACTTCAATTGCCTGCATTTTTATTAAGACGCCTTCGCGCGTGCGCACCTTTACTTTATTATTCGGTGGTATTCCACCCTCGTCAGCAAAGATCAAAAATGAATTGCTGTCGGCTTCCCATTCGATGTGTGCATGCTGCCGGCTTACCGCCCGGTTGCGCTCCGTAGGCCTGAAGGCAATCGCATTTTTTCTTACATAATTTCCGGCAGCCTGCACCCTTGATTCGCGGCCGATGTTGATCCTTCCGCCGGACGAATCGAGCAGGTAAGTATCCTGTTCTGCTTCCCCGTTCAACACCTTTATGAAGGCACTGCTTTGCTTATTGGTTAACCCTGATCTTTTGGTGGATATAAAAATGGCCGCGTCTATTTCTTTCAACAGTTCCGATTGTGGTGGAAACAGGTTGGTAAAAGAAACCTCCAGTTTGAAAGAAGACGATAAGCTAATGGCATAGTCGTCGGCGATCTTCTGGACTTCTTCTGTCTTAAATTTGCCCGGAATCCCCGAATATACGGCAGCCTGATACAGGTGCTTGTCGTATTCACTGCAATTGATAAAAAGGTATATCCCCATGATGTTTCCTCCTTCACCTCCCTGTACGCGTTGCAGTTTTTCCTTGATATTTTGCAACAGGATATGACGAATACTTTTTACATCAGGTGATTTTTCTTTAGATAAGTTGAACATATCAATGTTGTTTTTTTAATGAGTTAATGTATAATAGGAGCCGTAGGACGAATGGTCAGATCATTCGTATTATCCACCTGCGGCAATCCCGCTTTGGGCAATGGATCAAAGCTTTTTATGTAATTACTTTGGAGCAATAAAGGAATGATGTGTTCGCCGGCGAGCGCCACGGCATCACTCGAACCTTTTGTTCCTTCGATACGGATACACACCACAACGTTACCCGTGTCGTTAGCTGCAGGGGCAAAAAAGACATACCATCCATCGTTGATGCTTTCGCCTTTTAAGATTCTTTCGGGCGTTCCTGTTTTACCGGCAACAAAGATCCCAAACTGCGGCTTTTTCGGAGCGCTTTGTTCCCTCATATACTTTGTGAGGTCTTGTGCATATACCGGATTGCCGGCAATGGCAATGCCATCTTTCGGTTGCGTCGCATGACCATTTACATCAAGCACATACCGGGAAGGCATCATGATACCGTTATTGGCAATCCCCGAAGCAATGCGTGCGACGGATGCAGGCGTGGCCACCAGCTCGCCCTGCCCCCATGCCATCCCGGAAATACCGAGCGCCCTTGTGCGGCGTATGTTGTTGGGATCATAACGCTTCAAACTTTTAAATTGGGTTTCGCGCCAAAACTTTCTCCACTTTTCCTGTTGGGCTGTATTGCTGTTATCATTTTCAAAATAGTAGCCGCCAACACCTCCGAGGAACATGCCTGATTGCATGTACAGGTTTACCATTTGCTCCTGCAACTGATCTTCATTAGCCAGCCGTATGAAGAAGGAGTTGTTCGATTTTACGAGTCCTTTCTCAATATTGATCAGGCCGGCTTCGTCCGGCTCCGGTCCGGTCACCCTTATCAGATCTTTTGGATAGACTCTTATTGTTTTTTTGGCCGCGGCCACACCCAGTTTATTAAACGCAGCCAGGGCGGTAGCCAGCTTTGCTGTTGAGCCGGGCTGCGTGGCGTGCGTAAATCCAAGGTCGGTGTTTACATTCCATCCGGGCAACTTGTTGAGCGCATTTTGAGGCAGTGTAAGCTTTTCCCAATCATTTACCGGCGGGAGTGGCCAGCAGGCTGAGGCCAACACATCACCCGTGTTGTCTTTCATGATCACTACTGAAACTTCTTTCCGGTTTACCCGATCATCTGCCTGTAGCGCCAACTCGATCCTGGTCTGCAACGCTGCATCCATGCTGAGCGTGATGCTCCTGTTCCGTTTTTTAAATTCCGCAACCTGGTCACTGTTAATACCTGAAGCGAGTAAATCAGCAAGGGCGCTGAAATCTCTTTTAGCTACCGTCATCTCGGTACCGGATACGGGTAAGAATTTTTCTTCGCGGTAGCGCTCGGCGCTTACCTGGTATTTGGCAATTGGCGCAGGGAAACCCCTCAGTTCGGCAGCGTGAGCATATTCGGCAAAATAACCGTTATTGCCACCGGAGAACACCCCGGTATTGGCATCACCGGTCCAGAAAAATGTATACTCGCCAAATGGATAATACCGGTCTTGTCTTTTATAAGAAAGGGAATTCAGGTTTTCAGGCGGTAAACCAAGAGCCAGCAACGAATCTTTCTGCCGCTCTACCAAATTCAAATCGCTGGAGGCAAGCAAGC
>Ga0207667_10000149_pt1 | contig 104305 bp, 104 predicted proteins | sample KBSCornC52_FD_184301 | JGI IMG/M metagenome (GOLD analysis project Ga0207667, IMG submission 184301) | Corn rhizosphere microbial communities from Kellogg Biological Station, Michigan, USA - KBS Corn C5-2 (SPAdes) (version 2) | ecosystem: Host-associated > Plants > Roots > Rhizosphere > Soil ... | reverse complement strand
GATCTCTTCGACGCCGTCCGCGATGAGCGCGGCGATTCTTTTACCTTCGACTGCTTGCATCCGGCGCGGATTCGCCTTGGGGGGTGGGCGCTCCTTACAGGACCCCGTTGGTATCCTGCACGGCGGCACGCAGGAGGTAGGCCATTTCGACCTCGGCCCGGCCCTGGGGATCGAGCAGCTCGTCGGCCGCCAGCGCCTTGAGGGTGGCGTTGCGCTTGGTCATGTCCGCCTCGGGCACGGCATGGCGCGGATTGATCTCGCGCATGTAGATCCGGGCGTCGTACCGGGTCGGTCCCTCGGGCAAGAAATAGAGCGGGTCCAGGCCGGCCGCATAGGCGGTCAGGCTCAGGATCCCGGTCTTCTGGAAGAACTCGATCGGCTTGGTCCGCAGTACCAAGGCCAGGGCGGCCAACCCGCTCACTCCGACCCGCCTGGTGCCGGCCGCGACCTCGGCCCACTCGGCATCGCCGTACCCCAGGGTCTCGGCCAGGCGGGCCGGCGCGACCTCCCGCTCGGCGGCCAGCGCCAGCAGGGCGGCCCCGAAGGCGGCGCCGCCGGCGGTCCCGTCGCGGCCGTTCCAGATCGAATCGTTGGTGCTCATATCGCTTCCGGCATCGGTTCGGTATCGACGTAGATGCCACCGTCTTGGACCTTGACCGCGAAGCGAGCGATCCGGGCGAAGTCGCCCAGCGTCATCTTGCCGCTTCGCACGTCGAAGCACCACGCGTGCCACGGGCAGGTGACGATCGGTCCCTCCAGCCAGCCGTCGGCGATCGGCCCGCCCTGATGCGGACACGCGTTCTCGAGCGCGTGCAGTTCGCCGCCGAGGTTGAACACCGCGACGTCGAGACTCCCGAGCGGAAACGCTTTGCCGGTACCGGGCGGCACCTCGGCGACGTCGCCGACCCGAACGAACTGACTCAATGCGCGATTGAGGTTCAACGTCTAGCCGAAGATTCCGCGCGTCAGTCCGCCGTCGATCGCGATGGTCTGGCCGGTCACATAGCGCGCCGGATCGCCGCATAGGAACGCGACCAGCGGCGCGAACTCGGCCGGCGACGCGACCCGACGCATCGGCACGTCGGCTTCCGCGGCCACGTCCATCGCTTCGTCGCTGCCGTAGAGTTCGCGCAAGCGTTCGGTGCGCACGCGGCCGGTCGCGATCGTGTTGACGGTCACACCATCGGCGGCAACCTCCCCCGCGAGCGTCTTGAGCGCCGCCACCAGCGCGACGCGATAGGCGTTCGAGAGCGCGAGATTCCCGATCGGCTGTTTCACCGACGTCGAGGTCAGCGCGACGATCCGGCCCCAGCCGCGCTCGCGCATCGCCGGCACCACCCCGGCGGCGATCTCGATCATCGCGCGCAGCGTGGTCTGATAGCCGGCGTCCCAATCGTCGAGGGTCGTCTGCGTGAACGTGCCCGGCTTCGGGCCGCCGCCGTTGAGGATCGCGATCTCCGGAGCGCCGAAGTCGCGACGCACGTCCGCGAGCAATCGGGAGACGGCGGCCGGATCGCTCAAGTCCACCACGAACGCCGCCGCATCGTCGGCGCCGGCCTTGCGCGCTTCGGCGACGACCCGATCGAGGTCGGCCGCGCGTCGCGCCGCGACCGCGACGCGCACGCCTTCGGCTGCCAACGCCAGTGCGACCGCCTCGCCGATGCCCGAGCTGCCGCCCGTGATGAGTGCCGTCTTCCCGCGAATTCCGAGATCCATGCCGTACCTCTACTTTCCGAAATCGACGGCGGTGGTATTCCCGCCGCTCACGACCGCGACGACCCGCTCGCCGTCCTGCGCCCCGTACTTCCCCGACAGCAAGGCCGCGTACGCGGCCGCGCCGCCCGGTTCGGCGACCACGCGCGCGCGTTCCCAGAGCGAGGCTTGCGCGGCCCCGATGTCGTCGTCGCTCACCAGCACCGCGCGTTCGACATAGCGGCGCGCGATCGGAAAGACCAGGTCCCCGATACGCCGCGGCGCGAGCGAGTCGGCGGCGATGCTGCCGGTCGGCGCGTCGACCGGCTCCCCGGCCGCAAGCGCCCGCTCGAGCGTCGGCGCGCCTTCCGGCTCCACGCCGACGACGCGCTTGCGCCCGGCGAACCAGGCCGCTATGCCGCCGATCAACCCGCCGCCGCCGACCGCGACCAGCACCGTGTCGAACGCGTCGATCTGCTCTTCCAGCTCTTTGGCGAGCGTGCCGGTGCCGAGCATCGTCTCGACCGCGTCGAACGCGTGCACGCGCATCGCCCCGGATCCGTCCGCCCATTCCTCGCTCGCGGCCAACGCGTCGGCGTAGCGCTCGCCGCCGATCGTCAGCTCGGCGCCGCAGGCGCGGATGCGCGCGACCTTGGCCGGCGACGAGATCTCCGGCACGAAGATGCGGCATGGGATCCCGAGCCGCCGCGCGGCGTATGCGACGGCGGCGCCGTGATTGCCGCCCGAGGCCGCGACCACGCCCGCCGGCGGGACCTCGCGGGCGAGCAGGTTCGCGAACGCGCCGCGCGTCTTGAACGAGCCGGCGTGCTGCATCAGTTCGAGCTTGAGGATCGCGTCGCCGAGATCGAGCACCGGGGTGCGACGCACGTACGGCGCGATGCGCGCATGCGTCGCGGCGATCGCGTCGGGCGCGACGTCCGCGAGGATGTCGCTCAACCCGGAACGCCCAGCGCGCGCTGCACCTTGAGCGCGTTCGCGTACCATTCGAACTCGGTGATGAACTCGTCGGTCTGCCGCACGATCCATTCCTCGGTCGTCGATCCGTCTTCGGCGAACGTCTTGCCGACGGTCGGATACGGGCACTGCGACGGGATCGTCACCATTCCGAGTTCGCCCAGGACGGTGCGCAGCTGCACGCCTGCGCGAACGCCGGCGAAGCGTCCGCCCGAATACGTGACGATGCCGGCCGGGCGCCAGAAGTACTCCTCGAGGTAGTGGTCGAGCACGTTCTTGAGCGCGGGCGGGATGCCCTGATTGTACTCGCCGCTCACGATCATGAAGCCGTCGGCGCGACGGATCAGATCGGCGAGCTCTTCCATCACCGGCGGCGCGGTGCCGGCCTCGTACTCCTTGTACATCTTGTCGAGCATCGGCAGCGGCTTCTCGAGCGGATCCACCAGCACGGGCTGATGTCCGCGCAACTTCAGCCGTTCGACCACGAAGCGCGCGGCGCGAATGCCTTGACGCTCGGCGCGAACCGAGCCGTAGATGACCGGGATCAGGAATGACTCGCTCATACCTGGGCGTTTGACCGGGCAAGCACGCGAACCCTATGATAGGTCCATGAGCGACCCGCAAACCGAATTCGTCGTCGAGCGACGCACCGAGATCGTCTTCCCGAACGACGCCAATCACCTGGGCACCCTATTCGGCGGCAAGGCGCTTTCGATGATGGATGTGGTCGCCTCGATAGCGGCCTTGCGCACGGCCAAGAAGCCGGTCGTGACCGCCTCGATCGACCGCACCGACTTCAAGCAGCCGGTCTACGTCGGCGAGTTCGCCGAGACGGTCGGGCACGTCGTCCACATCGGCCGCACCTCGATCGTGGTCGAAGTCGAACTCTGGGCCGAGAACCCGCTGACCGGCGACCGCCGGCTCTCCGCGGTCGCGAAGTTCGTCATGGTCGCCCTCGGCCCCGACGGTAAGCCGACCCCGGTGCGCAGCGAGGCCGAGGCCGCAGGCCGTTAGAGGCCAGACCTTTTGGCTTGCATGGGACCCCGCCCTCTGCTATGGTGGGTCGGTCGCCGGGGCGGACGTCACGCCTGCACCCGAAGCGAGCCTATCCTGTCGTAAGGAGTCCCCTCGTGCCCCTGACCAAAGAACAGAAGTCCGAGATCGCCGTCAAGTACGGCCGCACGCCCAACGATACCGGCTCCGCCGAAGTCCAGGTCGCCGTGCTCACCGCCTCGATCAATATGCTCACCGAGCATCTGAAGATCCACAAGAAGGACCACCACAGCCGCCGCGGCCTGCTGCTGCAGGTCGGCCAGCGCCGCCGTCTGCTCTCGTATCTGCAGAAGAGCGACATCGAGCGCTACCGCAAGCTGATCGCCGACCTGGGCCTGCGCCGCTAACCGCGACGCCCCACGGCAGCATCCACGAACGGCCGGGCATCACGCCCGGCCGTTCGCAATTCCCGAGCGACCAAGGAACCGAGCGCGCGGCGCGAACGTTCCTCGACCATGAAACGCTCGACTGCTCTCCTCTCGACCCTCGCGCTGACGGCCTCGCTGGTCTGCGCCGGCCCGCTCGCGGCTCGCGCGTCGCTCGGCGACCGCAGCCACATCGTGGCCTACAGCCGGATCGCCCACAAGACGTGGGTGACGCTCTACAAGCTCGGGACGTTCGGTAATCGCACGATCGTCGGCAGCGGCTGGATGCCGGCCGGCGGATCGTGGTCGCACGAGATCGTCCTCGGCAACACGTACTACTTCCGTGCTCAGGTCGTCGACGGCGCCGGTACGACGATCGCCGACACCACCGTCGAGCGCGACGACAAAGGCCCGTCGGCCGCGACGCTCCACTACGAACACGGCAACTACTTCTGGAGATAGGAGTCCGCATGCGACGTCTCGCCATCCTCGCCGCGCTAGCGGCCTTCGTCCTCGCGGCGCCCGCGTTCGCCGGAAAGAACGTGCCGATCATCGTCTCGATGCAGACCGCGTCGGCGGACCGCACCTGGGTCACGATCTACCGCGGCGAGTTCGCCGGCTGGAAGCGCGAGATCGTGGCCAGCGGCTGGATGTCGCCGCGCAGCGGTTTCGTGACCCATCAGTACGACGGACACCACTACTTCGTGCGCGGTCAGGTCCACCGCGGAAGCGAGATCGTCGCCGACACCACCGTCGAGTTCGATCCGGTCCGCGACCGCTCGGTCGCGCTGGTCGGCACGAACGGCGGCTTCCACTGGCAGGCCTACCACTAGGGCGCACCTTCGCGCGATAGCGCGCGTTGTTTCAAGCGAGGGCGGGTACATGGCTCGCATGAACGTCACGCTTTCGTCCCGAGTCGCCGCGGCGGTGCTCGCCGCGCTGGTCCTGGCCGTGGGGCAGACCTCCGCCGCCACGACGAACCACACTCCGAAGAAACATCCCGCCGCGGCGTCGCGCCTCGTGACGATCGACGTAGATCTCGACTTCAGGCCCCACACGCGTTCGAGCTACGGAAGGCTCCTGGGCTTCAGTCCGGCCGAAGTCCACGTCCGGATGGGCGACCGGATCCAATTCGTCAACGTCGACGACGAGATCCACACGGCGACCGGGATGTCGTATACGGGTCAGACCGTGCCCGCCCACTACCGCTTCAACGGCGACCCGACCACGCGGAGCGGCCGCTACATCAACGCCTCGGAATGGAGCACCGGCAACCTGCGAGCGCACGGCGGAAAATCGCAGATCTTCATCGCGAAGAACGTCGGGCACTACTTCTACGCGTGCTCGTATCACCTGAGCCAGGGGCAGATCGGCGTCGTCGTCGTCGGCCCCTGACCGCGGCGCTTACTGCTTGCGCGCGACCGCTTTCTTCGCCGCGGCGACGATAGCGGTCGTGCCCATGCCGTAGTGTTCGATCAGTTCGACCGGGTCGCCGGACTGGCCGAACCTGTCCTGCACGCCGATGAACTCGATCGGCACCGGGTGGTTGGCCGCTACGATCTCGGCGACGCGCGACCCCATGCCGGCGTGGACCTGATGCTCCTCGACGGTCACGATCGCGCCGCAATCCCGGGCGGCCGCGACGATCGCCGCGGTGTCCATCGGCTTGACGGTGTGGTTGTTGACGACGCGCGCCTGGATGCCGTCCTTCGCGAGTTCTTCGGCCGCCATCAACGCGTTGTAGACCAGGATGCCGCAGGCCACGATCGCGACGTCGCCGCCTTCGCGGAACGTCTGCGCCTTGCCGATCTCGAACGGCGTCTTCTCGGTCGTCACGATCGCCGACTTCTCGCGCGCGAACCGTAGATAGACCGGGCCGACCATCTCGCTGAGCGCGAGCGTCGCCTTCTTGGTCTGGATCGAATCGCAGGGGACCACCACGGTCATGTGCGGGATGACGCGCATGATGGCGATGTCTTCGACCGCCTGATGGGTCGCGCCGTCGGGGCCGACCGAGACGCCGGCGTGCGCGCCCGCGATCTTCACGTTGGTTTCGTTGAGCGCCATGATCGTGCGGACTTGCTCCCACGAGCGGCCCGGATTGAACATCGCGTACGACGCGATCCACGGGATCTTGCCGGCGGACGCGAGACCGCCGGCCATCGCGACCAGAAGCTGCTCGGCGACGCCGATCTCGATGTACTGCTCGGGGCACGCCTTCTTGAAGGCTTCCATACGCGTCGACTCGACCAGGTCGGCGCAGATCGCGAGCACGTTCTTGTTCTTGAGCCCGGCCTCGACCAGGCCTTCGCCGAACCCGTTGCGGGTCGGGACTTGCTGGACGTTGGCGGTATCGGTGTAGCCGTGCAGGTGCAGCGTTTCGCCGTCCATCGTGACGTCAGACATTGGCCAGGATCCTCTCGCGATCGGCTTGCAGTTCGGCAAGCGCCACGGCGGCTTGCTCCTTGTTCGGCGGCTTGCCGTGCCAGGTGTAGTCGCCTTCCATATACGATACGCCCTTGCCGGGGATCGTGTTGGCGACGATCACGGTCGGCTTGCCCTTGACCAGCTTGGCCTTCTCGATCGTCTCGAGGATCGCGCCCATGTCGTGGCCGTCGACCTCGAAGACCTCCCAGTTGAACGACCGGTACTTATCGCCCAGCGGTTCGAGCGGCATGATGTCCTCGGTGCTGCCGTCGATCTGGATGAAGTTGCGGTCGATGATGCACATCAGGTTGTCGAGCTTGAACTTGCCGGCCGTCATCATCGCTTCCCAATGCAGGCCGCACTGGTGCTCGGCATCCGACGTCACCACGTACACGCGCCAGTCGGCGCTGTCGAGCTTGGCCGCGAGCGCCATGCCGACGCCCTGCGCCAGGCCTTCGCCGAGCGGACCCGAGGTCGTCTCGACCGACGGCAAGGTGACGCGCTCCGGGTGGCCCTGCAGGCGCGATCCGAATTTTCGCAGCGTCAGCAGTTCCTCGACCGGGAAGTAGCCGAAGTTCGCCATCGCCGAGTAGCGGACGGGCGCGATGTGGCCGCACGAGAGCAGCAGGCGATCGCGGTCCGGCCAGTCGATGTTGTTCGGATCGTGGCGCAGCACGCTGCCGTAGAGGGCGGTGAAGATGTCGGCCATATCCAGCGACCCGGCCGAATGGCCGGAACCGGCGGCTTCGAGGGCGCGGACGATGCCCTGACGGACGTCGTTGGCCTTGACCCGCAGTTGGGTCAGGGCTTCTTGAGAGAGGCTCATAGCCGCCGTTATACCAGGGCACCATCGCGGGCCCCTAGCGGGAACGTCGAAGCGTGCGTCCTGCGGCTCGCTTACGGCAGCGGCGGCGGCAGCGTCACGCGGCGCATCCCCTTGGGGTACATCGAGATCCCGTGCCGCCGTTCGAAATCCCCTTGCATGACGACCATGGCCTCGAAGTTCTCGAAGACCTCGTCGCCCCGGGTCTGGCGAGTGACCGCGATGTACTGCTCGCCGATCGTCCACATGTCGAACGGCGTGTTGAAGTACCGGAGCACGAGTTCCAGGTCGAGCGCATTGGCGCACACCAGCGCGCCGACGGACTCGTAGAAATTGAAGATGGCCAGCGCTGCGGTCGCCTTGCCATAGACCGGTATCGCGCGGACTCCCGCCCGCACCTCGGGGTCTTCCATATCGGTACGCAGCGAGCGCAGCACGTAGTTGAGCGACGCTTGGATCTCCGCCTCGCGGTAGCGCTCGACCAGGGGCAGCAGCGCCGCCACCTGATTGCCGGAGCGCATGTGACGGATCTGGCGCAACGCCGCGAACGCGGTGATCGCGACCACCACCAGGGTCGCCAGCGCCGATATCGCGGTGAGCCACTCGGCGCTCATGCTAGTATCCCAACGCCGCGCCGGCGGGGTGCCGCCGGTCGCTGCCGCCGTGCAGCGCGCCGGTCTTCGGATCGACCACGATCGCCTGGGCCGAACCCCACGATGCGACGCGATGGAAACGATAGCCGTCCGTCTCGAGCTCGCCGATCTGCGCCGGCGTGAGCGCCCCGGGCTCGTAGTCGATCGCGTCGGGGAACCACTGCATGTGGATGCGTGGCGCGTCGACGGCCTGCTGCGCGTTCATGCCGAACGCGAACGCGTTGAGGATCGTCTCGGCGACGGTCGTGATGATGCGCGAGCCGCCGGGGCTGCCCGTCACCATCGCGAGCTTCCGGCCGCGCAACACGATCGTCGGCGTCATCGACGAGAGCGGCCGCTTCCCCGGCACGATGTCGTTGCGCACGCCCTGCACGAGCCCGTACATGTTCGGCGCGCCCGGCTTGGCGGTGAAATCGTCCATCTCGTCGTTGAGGAAGAACCCGGTGCCCGGTGCGATCACGCCCGCGCCGAACCAGTCGTTGATCGTATAGGTGACCGAGACGGCGTTGCCCTCCTTGTCGACGATCGAGTAATGACTCGTATCCGGATGCTCGTTGACGTCGATGTTCAGGCCCGGGTGCACGTCCTCGGACGGCGTCGCCTTCTTCGGCGCGATGGTCGTGCGCAGCTTCGCCGCATAGGCCGGCGAGAGCAGCTGCGCGACCGGGTCGTTCACGAACGCCGGATCGCCGAGATAGGCGTTGCGGTCGGCGAAGGCGCGCCGCTCGGCCTCGATCAGATGATGGACCTCGGGGACGTTGTGCCACGAACCGAACGGATAGGCGGCGGCGATGTCGAGCGTCTCGCAGAGCGTCGTGCCCCCCGAACTGGGCGGCGGGGCCGAGACGATCTCGAGGTCCTTGAACGCGCAGTGCAGCGGAGCCGATTCGTCGACGCGGTACGTCGCGAGATCGGCCATGGTGAGGATGCCGCCGTTCTTCTCGCTGGCGCGCACGATGGCCGCGGCGATCGGTCCGCGGTAGAACGCATCCGTGCCGCCGGCCGCGATCAGCCCGAGCGAGCGCGCCAGCTCCGGCTGCTTCCAGACCTCGCCCGCGAGCGGCCGGCGCCCGGCTCCGTAGCCGGCGAACCCCTGGTTCGGTGAGCCCGCGAACGGGATGAGATCGCCCGGTACGATGGTGTAGCCGTAGCGGGCGAGCTTCAGCGCGCCCGCCATCAGGCGCGCGCGAGAGAAGGTGCCGAACTCGGCGCGCGCGCGCTCCATGCCCATGACCGTGCCCGGCACGCCGATCGCAAGCCAGCCCTTGCGCGAGCGGTCCGGGACCGCATCGCCACGCTTGTCGAGGAACATGTCGCGCGTCGCGTGCAGCGGCGCCTTCTCGCGGAAATCGATGAACCGCTCGCGTCCGTCGTGCATGCGGATCAGCATGAAGCCGCCGCCGCCGAGATTGCCGCAGCACGGATCCACGACCGCGAGCGCGTACGCCACCGCGACCGCCGCGTCCACCGCATTGCCGCCGGCCTCGAGTACGTCGAGCCCTGCCTGCGACGCGTAGCGCTGTTCGGTCGCCACCATCCCGTGCCGCGCCACCACCGCCTCGCCCGCGCGCCACGCCGGCGCCGGCGTCGCCGGTGTCGTTCCCGTTGCGAGCGCCAGCGCTAGAGCGGCGATCACCCGGATCGTCACATCGGTTCCCCTTTCAACGCACGCACGAATTCCTCGAACTTCTCCGAAGCGCCTTCGCTTGCGCTCCACGATTCGACCGCGGCGAGATCGATCGGGCCGCTCTGCGCCACCAGCACGGCCACGCGCAGGCTGCTCCGGTCCGGCCAGTGGTAGTAGCCGGCCAGGCGATCGCGCACCGTGTCGGTTCGCGTATAGACGCGGAGCAACGCATCGCCCCGGCGCTCGACGTGGAAATCGGTCACGATGTCGTCGCCGATGCCGGCGGGTCCGCCCAGAAAATCGACGGTATAGTCGACGACGGGATGCGCGTAGTGCGAACCCTCGAGACGGAACCCGAGGCCTTCGACGGCAGCGCGCGCGTCGGCCCCGGCCGGATTGAACGTGAGGACGAAGTCGACGTCGAGCGATTGATAGGCGCCGGTATAGAACGTCGCAGCGCTTCCGCCGACGAGGACGGCGCGAACCCCGGCCCGGTCGAGCGCCGTGCAGATCGCAAAGGCCACGTCGACGAGGGTCGACGAGGCGACGATCACAGAGGCTTGCCTTTCCGCCGGGGCCGGCGCCGCATGCTACCCACCGCGTCGAGGAGCCGTTGATCGCCGAGCGCCAGGCGGCGGAGGAGCGTTTCCAGTTCTTTGCGGGCGAAATACTTCGGATTGAGCGTCACCCGGCGCTGTTGACCGACCAGGCGGGTGGCTACTGCGCCTTCGCGATCGAGAGCATCGACGATCCGCTGAACGCTCAGCAAGGGAGCCTCCAATACGCGGGCGAGCTCACGGGCATAGGTCTCTTCGAGGAGTGCGATCCCCATCAAGACCTCGGTCCGCCGGGCGGTGCCGAAGAGCCGGCTCGCGCGGTCGATGCCGGACGACTGACTACTCATAAGTAGTCATATGACTACACTAATGTAGTCGGAAAGTCAAGTCTCCCTCGTGCAATCCAGGCAAAATCGGGCTTTTGGCCGAACCCGTCAGGGTTCAATAAAGAGCAAAAATCAGAGACCCATTAGGAGTACACGTGCCCGAATCCATTTCATTGGAAATCGGCGGGCGCACGATGGTGATCGAGACCGGCGAACTCGCCAAGCAGGCCAACGGCTCTGCGGTGATTCGCTACGGTGATCAAAACGTCGTGCTCTGCGCCGTGACAGCCTCGAGCAAACCGCGCGAAGGCATCGATTTCTTCCCCCTCACCTGCGACTTCGAAGAGAAGATGTACGCCGCAGGCAAGATCCCCGGCGGGTTCATCAAGCGCGAAGGTCGTCCGAGCGAGCACGCCGTGCTCTCGTCGCGACAGATCGACCGCCCGATCCGCCCGCTCTTCCCCGACGGCTTCCGTAACGACGTACAGATCGTCGCGACGCTGCTCTCGGTGGACCCCGAACTCGACGCCGACGTGATCGGCGTGTGCGCCGCCGGCGCCGCCCTCGCGTTTTCCGACATCCCGTTCGAGAAGACCGTCGCCGCCGTGCGCGTCGGACGCGATGAAAAAGGCAAGTTCACGATCAACCCGACGCTGCCCGAGTACGAGACCGGCGGCATGGAGATCGTCGTCGCCGGTACGGCCGACGGCGTCATGATGGTCGAAGGCAGCTCGAAGGAGATCTCCGAGGAGGTCTTCCTCGAGGCCGTCGAGTTCGCGCACGACGCGATCAAGAAGATCGTCGCCGCGATCGACAAGCTGGCCAAGAAGGTCGGCAAGAAGAAGCGCGTGTTCCCGGTCCAGAAGGTCGACGCAGATCTGGACAAGTGGGTCCGCAAGACGTTCGCCAAGGACGTCGCCAAGGCGATGCGCATCGTCGAGAAGGGCGAGCGCGAAGAGGCGTTCGCCGAACTCAAGCGCCCCGCCGCGATCGAACGCTGCGCCAAGAAGGACGAAGCCATCCTCGCGCTGCTCGAGAATCCGAACAACAAGGATTTCGAGAAGATCATCAAGTCGATGGAAGAGGACGAACTGCGCGTCATGGTCGTGGACGAAGGCGTCCGCCCCGACGGCCGCAAGCTCGACGAGATCCGTCCGATCTGGTGCAAGACGCACTACGTGCCCCGCGTCCACGGTTCGGGCGTCTTCACGCGCGGACAGACGCAGGTCTTCACCGCCGCGACGCTCGGCTCGATCAGCGACCAGCAGCGCCTCGACGGCGTGGTCGCGCTCGAAGACAAGCGCTACATGCACTACTACAACTTCCCGCCGTACTCGGTCGGCGAGACGCGCCCGATGCGCGGACCCGGCCGCCGCGAGATCGGCCACGGATTCCTCGCCGAGAAGGCGCTGGTCCCGGTGCTGCCGGCCAAGGAAGACTTCCCCTACACGCTCCGCCTCATCAGCGAAGTGCTCGAGTCGAACGGTTCGTCGTCGATGGCGTCGGTGTGCGGAAGCACGCTCGCGCTGATGGACGCCGGCGTGCCGATCTCGGCGCACGTCGGCGGCGTGGCGATGGGCCTGATCATCAAGGGCGAAGAGTACGCGATCCTCTCCGACATCCAAGGCCTGGAAGACGCGCTCGGCGAGATGGACTTCAAGGTGGCCGGCACCAAGAAGGGCATCACCGCCGTCCAGATGGACATCAAGGTCACCGGCATCACCACCGACATCATGCGCGAGGCGATGGACGACGCGAAGAAAGCTCGCTTCTTCATCATCGACAAGCTCGTCGAGGCGATCCCGGCGCCGAACAAGGAACTCTCGCCGTTCGCTCCGCGGATGATCGTCATCAAGATCAACCCGGCCAAGATCAAAGACGTGATCGGCCCCGGCGGTAAGATGATCAACAAGATCATCCAAGAGACCGGCATCGAGAAGATGGACATCGAGGACGACGGCACCGTCTACATCACCGCGCTCGACGGCGTGTCGGGCGACAAGGCCAAAGCCGCCGTCGAAGCCCTGACCAAGGACATCGCGGTCGGCGAAGTGTTCGAAGGCACCGTCACCCGCGTGATCGCGATCGGCGCGTTCGTGCAGATCCTCCCCGGCAAAGAAGGCCTCGTCCACATCAGCCAGCTCGACGTCGATCGGGTCGCCAAAGTGGAAGACGTCGTCAACGTCGGCGACAAGATCAAGGTCAAGGTCATGGAAGTCGACGGCCAAGGCCGCCTGAACCTCTCGCGCAAGGCGCTCATGCCCGGCGGCGACACCGGCGGATTCTCCGGCGGCGGCGATCGCGGCCGGGGCCGCGGCGGCGACGGTGGCGGCGGCCGCGAGCGTCGTCCGTTCAACCCGAACGGCGGCGGCGCGAGCGCTCCCGCACCGCGCGAATCGGCGCCCGAAGCGGCTCCGAGCAGCGACCTGAGCGAACTTCCCCGTCGTCCGCGGCGTCGTCGCCACGGCGGCGAAGAGTAACCCTCGCGTAACGCGAACGACAAGGGCCCGCAGCGATGCGGGCCCTTTTTCGTGAGGTCATCATGCAGTCAGCCGTCCTCGTCACCGGTGCGTCGACCGGCATCGGCGCCGCCATCGCGGAGCTGCTCGCGAAGAATGGCTACGCCGTCTTCGCCGGCGTGCGCGACGACGCCGCCGCACGCGCCATCGGATCGAGCGGCGGCGACGTACGCGCGATCCGGCTCGACGTCACCGATGCCGCCGCCATCGCGGCGGCCGTCGAAACCGTCGCCGCGTCCGGACTCCCGCTCGCGGGCCTGATCAACAACGCCGGGATCTCGGTCGCCGGTCCGACCGAACGTCTGCCGATCGATGCCTGGCGCAAGCAGTTCGAGGTCAATCTGTTCGGTCAGATCGCGATGACGCAGGCGTTCATCCCGGCGCTGCGCGCGAGCAAGGGCCGTGCCATCTTCATCGGGTCCATCGCCGGACGTCTCGCCGTCCCGTTCCTGGGGCCGTACAGCGCCTCGAAGTTCGCCTTGCGCGCGGCGGTCGATGCGATGCGCGTCGAACTGGCGCCGAGCGGCATCGCGGTCTCGCTGATCCAACCCGGTGCCGTGAAGACGCCGATCTGGCGGAAAGGCCGCGCCGCGCGCGACGCGATGGTCGCCGAGATGGGCCCGCGCGCGACCGAAGGCTACGACGACGCGGTCGACGCGCTGGTGCGCGCGACGCACGACAGCGAAGCCAAGGGCATCGCCCCGGAAGCCGTCGCCGAGACCGTGCTCGCCGCGCTCGCCGCGAAGAAACCGCGCGCGCACTACCTCGTCGGCGCCGACGCGCGCATCCAGGCGCTGCTCTCGCGACTGCCCGCGCGCATGAGCGACGCGCTCCTCCGCAAGGCGATGAAGCTGCCCTGACTCGGCGGATGCACACGGGCTGCGTCCCTATTGACCCTATCTGTTATGACGAGCGGGTGAACATTCCGAAGGATCTCGTCCTCGAAGGCGACCGCGTGCGTCTCGAACCGCTCGCCGCGCGCCATCTGCCCGCGTTGATGGAGCGATGCGCCGATCCGGCCCTCTGGGAGTACACCTTTCAGGGCAACCCGCTCACGAACGAGACCGACGCGCAGAACTACCTCGCGAATGCGCTCGCCGATCCGGCCGGACGTCCGTTCGCGATCGTCGACCGCGCGACCGGGCTCGCGATCGGCTCGACGCGCTACCTCGACATCGTGCCCGAGCATCGCAAGCTCGAGATCGGCTGGACGTTCCTCGCGCGCGACGTCTGGCGCACCGGCATCAACCACGAAGTGAAACTGCTGTTGCTCGACTACGCCTTCGAGACGTTCGGCGCGATCCGCGTTCAGCTCAAGGCGGATGCGAGCAACCTCCGCTCGCGCGAGGCGATCGCGCGGCTCGGAGCGACCTACGAAGGCACGCTGCGCGACTGCCGGATCCGGCCCGACGGCGAGCCGCGCGGCGTCTCCTACTTCAGCATCCTGGAACGCGAATGGCCCGGCGTGCGCGCCGGACTTCAGCGCTCGGCGAACCGCAAGCCGACGTCGGTGTAGCGCGCGCCCAAGCGGCGTTCGCTCCCGACGAACCAGCGCAGACCGCGCCCGAGCGGCGCGGAGATCGAAGCGTCGAGGTGCGCGTCGGGGCGATAGTCGATCAGATCCTGACGCCAGATCGCGTCGAGGCGCAGCGCGCCGGTCAGGTCGTAGGTCAACCAGGCCGAGCCGGTCGCGGCCGCCTGCGGGCGCGCGCCGAAGCGCAGGCCCTGGCGCGTGGTGAACGCAGGCGTCGCGCGCAGGTACGACGCGCGCAGCGAGATCTCGGGCGCGATCTGCCACGCGATCGACGCGCCCGCGCTGCCGACGCGGCCGTTGTCCATGCCGCGCACGTAGCGCCGCAGGCCGGTGACCGCGACCCGCACGCGCGCGCCGTCGGTGTACTCGAGGGTCGCCTCGTTCGTGACGTCGCGATCGACGTAGACGTCGTCGTACGGCGGCTCGACGCTGTAGCGCGCCAAGAGCGTCGGCAAGTCGAATCCGCCGCTCGTACTGGCCGTCAGCGACCACCGGTCGCCCGGGCTCACGCGCACGCGCAGCAGCGGTGCCGACGTCTGTGCGCTCTTCGGGAACTCGAGCCCGTAGACGCCCCCGGTATAGGACGCATCGTCGCCGCCGTAGGCGGCCAGCACGTCGTACCACGAGCCCGCGATGTGGACCCCGGCGCTCGCCTGCGCCTGCCCGAGCGTCGCGCCGAAGCGCGCGAGCCCGAAACGCTCGGCGTCGTAGTAGCCGGTGCTCGAACGTACCGCGAACGTCGCGAACGGTGCGACCGTCGCGTTCGAGCGAACGGTCGCGCTGGCGCCCGCATCGCTCCACTCGGTCCGGAGCGGCAAGCCCTGCGATGCGGCTTCGTACGTCCCGCGGTCGCCGTAGGCGTCGACCCGCAGCGTGAACCCGCGCGTGCGCTGGTACGACGCGTGCGCGGCCGCATAGCTCGCGTAGATCTCGTTCGTTTCGTAGGGCGTCGTGCGTCCGTCCGAGGCCGTCGCCTGGAGCCCGAACGTGCCGTCGGAGACGGGCACGAACAGCGATCCGTCGACGCGTTCGCGCCGCTCGATCGCATTGCGCGAGAGTCCGGCGGAAACGCCGGTGGTCGCGTTCGAAGCGCCCACGCGCAGCGCGCCGTCGGAACCGCCGGTCAGCAGCGCGTCGTGCGATTCGCTGGCCGGGTCCAGCGAGAACGTCCCGCCGTCGGCCAGATCGCCGTAGAGGTAGGCGTCGCTGGCCGGCGCGGCCGCGGCGTTCTGGATGTAGCGCTGCGGAATCGTCAGGAACGGCGAGACGTTGGAGACGACGTCGTAGTTGGGGATCCCGGCGTCCAGGACCAAACCGCCGCCGCGCTGGCTCCCCCGGTCGCTCAGTTGCGGTCCGGGGATGACCGTCCGCGAGTCCTCGAGCTGGACGAACGGGGTGAGCGCCAGAGCCGACTCGATGTGGGCGTAGGGCAGGGCCGCGATGTCGTCGCCCGATGGGCCGTTCTGGGTGAGAGCGGTGTATCGCCGGACGATCGCCACGACCGTCCCGTCGGCCGCGACCGGGGCGGTGGCTGGCCGGCAGAACCGGCAGCGGATCTCGACCCGGGCGCCCGATCCCTCGAGGGCAAACGTCCCGTCGGCGTCGGTCCGGGTCCGCCCGGGAAGGCCCGGGACCGAGATCACCGCCCCCGCGACCGGAGCCCCGTTCTGGTCGCGGATCGAGCCCGTAATGAGGGCCGTGGGCGCCGCCGTGGCACCGATGAGGCAGAACGCGAGGAGAAATATGGCGGAGCGGTTCACGGATTCTTCAGAGATTCGGCTATAATCAAGGGGATGTCAAGGCAGATGGTCCCGCGATTCGTCCTCTCCGGCTTGCTCGCTCTTGCGGCGGCCGGGGCCGGGATCGCGTACGCCAACGCACGGTCGCTGGACATCCGTACCGCGGACGCTCTGATGCCGTCGGAGCCTCCGGTCCTGCTCGCTCCGATCACGCAAGCCGGCCGCAAGGGCTGGGAGTGCAAACCCGAGCAGGCCGCCGCGACCGCCCAACGGCGCGAGGCGATGCTCCCCGGCGACCCGGCGAAGTAGTCCGCGTGCGCATCGCGTTCGCACTCGCGCTGGCCGCACTGGTCGCCTGTACCGCGTTCGCTCGCGCGCAGATGTACCCGACGCCGTCCCCCGTCAAGCGCACCACCAACGTCGGCGCACTGCACGCGCAAGCGGTGCAGCGCGAGATCACCGAGCGTTTCACCAGAGGTCTGGACGCCGAGAATCGCGGCGCGTGGGACCGCGCGATCCCGGAGTTCGAACGCATCGTCGCGCTCGCGCCGGCCGAACCGCAAGGCTCGACCGCGCACTACGATCTCGCGCTCGCGTACGCGCACGTCGGCCGCGACGACGACGCGTCGACCCACCTGCACGCGGCGATCGCGCTCGATCCCGGCTTCCTCGCCGCGATGGCGAACCTGATCAGCGTCGACCTTCGGCGCGGCGATCTGACCGACGCGCGCGCGACCTCCGACCGGTTCCTGGCGATCGCGCCGGATTCGGCTCGCGCCCTCTATTCGCGGGGCATCGTGGCGCTTGCGACCGGCGACTCCAAGACCGCGCAGACCGATTTCGGGCGCCTGCTCGCGACGGATCCGTCGTATGCCGTCGCGCATTACGACCTCGGCCTCGCCGAACTGCAGCTCGGCCGCACGGCCGACGCACAGCGCGAGTTCTCGGCATCGCTCGACCTCTCGCCCGGCTACGCGCGCGCCCGCTTCGCGCTCGGAACCGTCTTGCTGCGCACCGGCAAACGCGCCGACGCGCGCGCCGCCTTCGACCGCGCGGCCCGCGACGCCAGCGGCGATACGGCGCTCGTCAATCTCGCGCTCTCGATGCGCAACGCGATCGCGCCGCAATAACCGACCCGCGCGAGCGCCTTACACTTCTTTCAGAACTTCGGCATATCGTGATCCTCAAGCACTCGCCTTGGGAGACACGTCATGCACAAACGGATCCTCGTCGTCGCGCTGCTGGCCGCATCGGCGCTCGCCGCTTGCGGCGGCGGTAGCGGCGGCGGCGGTTATGCGCCGGGCGCAGGCGGCGGCACGCCGACCGCGACCCCGGCTTCTACCCCGACGGCCGTTCCGACCCTCGCACCGCTCTCGGTCGGCGTCGCGCTTCCGACCACCGGCATCGGCAGCGTCGCCGATCCGACGTTCGGCCAGGTCGGCGGTTACACGCAAGGCACCTACTCGCAGACGCTGGCCTTCCCGGTCGGCAGCACGATCACGGTCTCGAATCTCTCGACCTCGACGCCGCATACGCTCGACGTCGTCGGCACGGCCGGCTTCCCCGCCAATCCGACACTCACGACCGCGGCCAGCGGGGGCGGCATGAGCGCGAGCTATGCGAGCGGCAACATCAACGGCGGCCAGAGCGTGACGATCGCCCTGGCGACGGCCGGCACGTTCTACTTCGGCTGCGCCTACCACTATCTGAGCGCCCCGCAGATGCGGGACGTCATCCAGGTCTCCAATACCGCGACGCCCGGCCCGCAAGCCACTCCGAACGCGGGACTCGGCGGCGGCGGCGGCACCGGATGCGTCGGCATCTACTGCTGACGCTCTTTACACTTTTTTCAGAACTTCTTCTTAGCCTACAGACCAAGCACTGACTTGGGGGGAACCGCCATGAAGAGATCCACCGTAGCGATCGCGCTGCTGCTCACCGCATCGATCCTTGCCGCCTGCGGCGGCGGGGCCGGCGGCGGCATGACGCCGGCGGGGACGAAGACCGCCGTCCCCTCGACGCCGAAATCCGTGTCGCCCGCGCTCGTCAAGGTCGCGCCGATGGCGAAGACGGCGATCCTGCCCGCCAGCGACATGGCGTCGAAGCATCCGGCCGCGGCGATCAACTCGCTGGCCTTCACGCAGATCTCCGGCTCGGCTAGCCAAGTGGCGGCCGCGCCCGACGGCAGCATCTGGGTGCTCTCCGACCAGCCGGCCGGGCCCGACAAATACATCTGGCATTACGCGAATGGATCGTGGACGAACGTAGGCGGCCAGGCGTCGCAGATCGCGATCGCCCCCAACGGCACGCTCTACGTCATCAATTCAGGCGGCGGAACGTACGCCTATAGCAACGGCGCGTGGAGCGCCCTCGGCGGCGGTGCGAGCTGGATCACCGTCGCGGCGGACAACTCGGTCTTCGTCCTGACGAACGGATCGGGCGGCGACCGCGCCATCTGGCGCAACGCGGCGGGGAACTGGACGCAGCAGCCCGGCTCCGGCGTCGCGCTGTTCGGCTCGACCGACGGCGGCACGTACGTGACCGGCGGCGGCACCATCTCGCCCGGCGGCGTCTACATCCTCAACTCGACCGGCGCGATCTGGTACGAGAACGCGGGCGGCAGCTTCGTGCTCCTGCCCGGGAACGCTTCGTCGCTCGCGACGACCTCGACCGGCGGCATCTTCGCCCTCGGCTTCCCCGTCAATCCGAGCGGAAACACCCTCTACTACTACAACTTCGCGAATCAGAGCTGGGCCGCGCAGGCCGGCTCCGGCGTGAGCGTCTCCAGCAACGCCGGCACGCTCTACGTCGTCGCCGCCAACGGCGGCATCTACTGGTCGTCCGTCTCGGCGGTCGCGACCGCGACGCCGACCCCGACTCCCACGCCCGCGCCGACCGCCACGCCGACGCCGACCCCGACGTCCGCTCCGAGCCTCACCGCCGGCATCTCGTATCCGCCGAACGGCTACGGCAGCGAGAACGACCCGACCTACGGGACGGTCGCGGGATACACGCAGGCCACGTATTCGCAGACGCTGGCGGCGCCGATCGGCTCGTCCATCACGCTGACCAACCAGGACCCCAGCATCGTGCATACGTTCAACGTCGTCAGCACGACCGGGTTCCCGGCGAACCCCTCGATGAGCACCGCGGCGAGCGGCGGTAACACGATCGGCGGATCGTATGCCAGCGGCAATATCGCCGGCGGGACCAGCGTGACGATCCAACTCGCGACGGCCGGCACCTACTACTTCGGATGCGCGTATCATTACCTCAGCGACACGATGCGCGACGTCATCCAGGTCAACAACTCGGCGGTCCCGGGCCCGCAGGCCACGCCGATGCCGGTCGCGACCGACCCGCCGTGCTACGGGATCTACTGCTAGCGTGCGGACGGCAATCGCGGCGATCGTCCTCCTGGCGGTCGCCGCCCTCGCACCGCCCGCCGGCGCCGCGCGAGAGGCGCGACTGGTCGATCAGACCGGTCGCAGCTTCTCGCTGACGGACCTGCGCGGCACGCCACTGGTCGTCACCTTCGTGTCGGCCCATTGCAAAGACGTCTGCCCGCTGATAGATGCACAGATCGGGCAGGCGGTCGCAGACGCACGCGCCCGCAACCTGCGCGTGCGTTTCGCGACCATCACCCTCGACCCCGAACGCGACTCGCTCGCCGACATGAAGAAGCTGGCGCGCACGTTTCGCGCGGATCCGCGCTACTGGCTGATCGCCGGCGGCGCCGTTCCCGACGTGCACGCGATCATGCAGGCGTTCCGCGTCACCGCGAACCGCGGCGGCGACGGATACGCCGACGTCCACACCACCTTCGTCTATCTGGTCGACAAGCACGGCGTCGTACGGACGTCGATGCTCGCGTCCAACGATCTCGCCGCTCAGATCATCTCGACGGTGAAGCAACAATGGAAGGTTCTCGCCACATGAAACGTAGGTCGTTCGCGCTGATCGCATCGGCGTTGCTCCTCGGCGCCTGCACGCCCGGTGCTGCGTCGCTCACGCCGGGGGGCGGCGGCGGTGGTGGAGGGGGCGGCAGCCTCGTCACCATCGACGTCAATCTCACCCTGCATGCGCCGTCGAGCGTTCCGGCCGGCCAAGCCGGCGGGTTCGCGCCGGCGCTCACCAACGTCCGCGTCGGCGACACCATCCGATTCGCCAACTCCGACGGGACGGGTATCAACCATACCGCGACGCTGGTGCCCGGCGCCACCACGTTCCCGGCCGGATCGCCGTTCAGCACGTCGGCCCAGACGCGGTCGGGCGCCGCCATCACCGACGCGTGGTCGAGCGGCATCCTCTCGCCCGGCTCGACCTCGCAGACCATCGCGGTCACCACCGCCGGCACGTATATCTACGGATGCTTCTACCACTACGGTTCGCCGATGCGAGGAGAGATCGTTGCGCAGTAAGATTGTCCTCGCGTTCGCGGGCATGCTGGTCGCGTACATGCTGCTCGCGACGCAGCCGGCCTGGGCGATCCCGATCTTCGCGCAGCGCTACCATCTCCAGTGCAGCGCGTGCCACAGCGTGCTTCCGGAGCTCAACGCGTTCGGCCTCAAGTTCCGCAGCCAAGGCTATCGCCTGCCGCTGCCAAAGCACGGCACGACGCTGGTCGCGATCCGCTACCAGATGGAGTACGAACGCGACCCGGTCGCGGGCAGCCGCCGCTTCTCGCCCGGCGGCATCGTGCTGGCCAACGCGGATATCGGTGCGATCTCCGCGTTCCTGCATTACTCCCTGGGCGCGGGCGGCGGCCCGGGCGGCGTCTTCCTCGGCTACCTCGACACCTACAACGCGCACACGCGCTCGCTCTACCGGGCGGGGCTCTTCGAACTGCCGCTCGCGCAGTCGCCCGGCCAGCGCCTCGACGATCTGGCTCCGTACGGTTACTACGGCGCCCACGTCGGCTTGAACGATCTTCCGCTCTCGTCGCCGCGCTGGGGCATCCAGGCCGAGCGGACGGTCGGCGTCACCCGGTTCGACCTGACCGCGGCGCTCGGCGAATACAAGGGCGCGGCCTACGGCGGCAAGCCCGTCGCGACCGGCGTGATCAGCAGCGCGGCCGCGCCCGAGTTCGGCGTCTTCGTCGACACCCCGATCGGCAACGGCGTCGATATCGGCGCCCAGGACGTCGCCGGTACGCGCCGGATCGTTCCGACCGGCCGGCCCGCTTTCGAGGACGGCTACAACCGCCTCGGGCTCCTCGGCCACGCGCGGGTCAAGCGCTTCGACTTCCAGGCCGAACAGTGGTGGGGCCGGGATGCCAACGTGGACGGCTTCGGCACGTTCCAGAGCTCGAGCGGAGGGTACGCACGCCTGAAGTTCTATCCCACCCCGCACTTCTATCTCGGCATCCGCTACGACGCCGTCGAGAACCCGTTCCTGACGCGCGACGTGGTCTACTACGGCGCCTTCCACGTCACGCCCCACGCCCGGCTCCTGATCCAGCAGGTCCAGCCGATCGGCGGAAAGGGCGAACTGGGCGCCGCGCTGACAGTAGGATTCCCCTGGCCCGCGAATCTCTAGCGGTACGCATGCGGATCCTACTGATCGAGGACAACCTGCCGATCGCGAACGCCGTCCGGGCTATGCTCGAGGCGCGCAAGTTCGCGGTCGACGTCGCGACCGACGGCGTGGCCGGCCTCGATTTCCTCATGCGCGAGACCTACGACGCGGCCGTGGTCGACGTCGTGCTGCCGGGTAAGACCGGCTTCGACATCGTGCGCGAAGCCCGGGCCGAGTCCATCCACACGCCGGTCCTCATGCTGACCGCTCGCGACGCCGTGGAGGACCGGGTGCACGGGCTCGACGCGGGCGCGGACGACTACCTGATCAAACCGTTCGTCGAAGAGGAACTGATCGCTCGGGTCAACGCCCTCCTCCGGCGCGGCGACAAACCGATCTCGTCGGTCGCGACCGCGGGCAAGCTGACGGTCGACACGGGCTCGCGCGAAGCGCGCTACGACGGCCTCGCGCTGGAGCTCGGCACCACCGAGTTCCGTCTGCTCGAGTTCCTGGCGCGCAACGCCAACATCGCGTTCTCGCGCGCGCAGCTGCTGGCGCGCGTGTGGGATTACGACTTCGAAGGTTCGTCCAACATCGTCGACGTCTACGTGAGCCAGCTGCGACGCAAGCTGCGCGTCGCCGGCGGACGCGACGTGATCGAGACGGTGTGGGGCGTCGGGTATAAACTGACCGCATGATCGCGCGCCTGACGGCCGTCTACGTGGCGATCTTCGCGGCGGTGCTGGCAGGCATCTCGTTCTACGCCTATTGGCTGATCGGCGGTCAGTACCGCAGCCTGCTCGCGCCCGCTCTCGACACGCCCGAGGGCCAGAGCGGCTACCACGGCGCGATGGATCGCGTGCTCGTCACCATCGTCGCCGCCGACGTGCCGGTGCTGATCGCGGTCGGCCTGCTCGCATACTTCTTGGCGCGGGCATCGCTGCGCCCGCTCTTCGAAGCGCGCGAGCGCGAGCAGCAGTTCGCCGCCGACGCCGCCCACGAGCTGCGCTCGCCGCTGGCGACCATCGCGACCGTCGCGCAGGCGGCGCGCATCGAAGCCGATCCGGCGACCCGCGCGCATCTCGACACGATCGCCCAGACCGCCCTGGACGCAAGCGCCCTGATCGGCGACCTGCTGACGCTCGCGCGCGAGCCCCGGCCCGGCCTCTTGCAGCGCGAGCCGGTCGATCTCTCGCACGTCGTGACGACCTGCGCGCGCGAATTCGACGCGCGCGCGCAGGCCGCGGGACTGGAGCTGCGCGTCCTCGCGTCGGGCGCGATCGTCGACGGCGACGAGCGCCGCTTGCGGGAGCTCACGCGCAACCTGCTCGAGAACGCGCTGCGCCACGCCAAGAGGACGATCGTGCTGGAGTGCGGCGGAGACGCCAACGCCGCCTACTTGCGCGTGCGCGACGACGGCGCCGGCATCGCGCCGGGGCTGCGCCAGCAGCTCTTCCAGCGCTTCGCCGGCGGCGACGCCGGCGGCCACGGCCTCGGCCTCTCGATCGCGCACTGGATCGCGAACGCCCACGACGGGCAGCTGGAGCTCGAGAGCGGCGCAGGCGCGCCGGGCGCGTGCTTCGTCGCGAAGCTGCCCCGGCTGCCCTGAACGGTTAGGCCGGCGGGCAGAACGCCCGGTACGGTCGCAGCGGGATGATCTGGACCTCGAGCATGCCGCGCTGGGCGATCGGCAGCGAATCGAGCGCCGCCTGGACGGCTGCCTGATCGGGCGCCTCCCATTCCATCACCGCGCCGGGGATGTCGGCCCGGCCCCACAGCGCGCGCAGCGAGCCTTCGGCATAGAGTTCGCGCACGCGCAAGCCCTCGGCGTCCATCAGCGCCTCGAACGCTTCTGGCGGAAACGCCTCGGTCCGCCGCCGGGAGATCGACATGAACTGCATAGGAGCGTCCTTCGAGGCCGCCTCGCAGGCCTCCTCAGGATGACACGACGCGTATCCCTCGAAGCACGCGTCGATGCCGTTTGACTCGCTGCGCGCGTTCGTCGATGCTCTTAAGAAGAGCGGCGACCTGCACGTGATCTCCGCCCCCGTCGATCCGTACCTGGAGATCTCCGAGATCACCGACCGCGTCGTGAAAGCCGGCGGCCCGGCCCTGCTCTTCACCAACGTCAAAGGCTCCGCGTTCCCGGTGCTCACCAATCAGTTCGGCACGCACAAGCGGATGGCGATGGCGCTCGATGCGGCCACCCTCGACGAAGCGGCCGGTCGCCTCCGCGATCTGATCGACATCAGCCCGCCCGAGAGCAGCGGCTTTTTCGACAAGCTCGGCGCGCTCAAGTCGTTCGCGCCGCTCGCCAACGCCGTCCCCCAGACGGTCAAGTCCGGTTCGTGCCAGGACGTCGTGATGGCGGAGCCGGACCTGACGAAGATCCCGGTGCTGACCACCTGGCCGCTCGACGGCGGACCCTTCGTGACGCTGCCGCTGGTCGTCACCAAGGACCCGAAGAGCGGGCGTTTCAACGTCGGCATGTATCGCATGCAGATCTACAACGCCACCGAGACCGGCATGCACTGGCAGCGCCACAAGCACGGCCGCGCGCACGCCGACGCGTGGGGCGAACGGATCCCGGTGGCGGTCGCGATCGGCGCCGACCCGGCGATCACCTACGCCGCCACCGCGCCGCTCCCGCCCGTCCTCGACGAATATGCGTTCGCCGGACTGCTGCGCGGGAAGCCCGTCAAACTGGTGCAGTGCAAGACGGTCGACCTCAAGGTCCCGGCCGATGCGGAGTTCGTGCTGGAAGGCTACGTCGACAACGCGGACGTGCGCACCGAAGGTCCGTTCGGCGATCATACCGGCGTCTATAGCCTGGCCGACCGGTACCCGACGTTCCACGTCACCTGCATCACGCATCGCAAGGACGCGATCTATCCCGCCACCGTCGTCGGCAAGCCGCCGATGGAGGACGCGTGGATCGGCAAGGCCACCGAGCGGCTGTTCTTGCCGCTGCTGCAGATGGTGCTCCCCGAAGTCGTCGACATGAATCTGCCGGTCGAGGGCGGCTTCCACAACCTCGCGATCGTCTCGATCAAGAAATCGTATCCGGGTCACGCGAAGAAGGTGATGAACGCCCTCTGGGGCTTGGGCCACATGATGATGCTGACCCGCGCGCTCGTGATCGTCGACGCCGACATCGACGTCCAGGATCCGCGCGCCGTCGCGTGGTTCGTCCTCAACAATCTCGCGCCCGATCGCGACGTGGTGATGATGCCCGGACCCGTCGACGACCTCGACCACGGTTCGTACACCGTCGCCTACGGCATGAAGATGGGCATCGATGCGACCCGCAAGACGGCCGCGGAAGGCTACGACCGCGAGTGGCCGCCGGATATCGTGATGGACGCGCCGACCCGCGAGCTGGTCGAGCGGCGCTGGCGCGAGTACGGACTCGACAAGATCGGCAAGATGCTCGTGCCCGACGCCTGGAGCGGCCAAGGTTGAACGCGCTGCGCCTGTTCGTCAAGGAGATCCGGCCCGAGCATACCTTCTTCGCCCTGCCGTTCGCGTATACGGGCGCGGTCTTCGCGGCGCGCGGCATCCCGTCGTGGTGGTCGCTGCTGTGGATCACGCTCGCGGTGGTCGGCGCGCGCACCGCGGCGATGGCCGCCAATCGGTATCTCGACCGCGATATCGATCGAGCCAATCCGAGGACCGCGCGGCGCGCGCTCGCGACCGGAGCGCTCGCGCCCTCTGCGATGCTGTGGGCGATCGGCCTGGGGCTCGCGCTGCTGCTGATCGCGGCCTGGCAGCTCAACCCGCTCTGCGTCAAGCTGATGCCGGTGGCCGCGATCGGCGTCCTCGCCTATCCGCTCTGCAAACGCTTCACCTGGATGACGCACTTCGTCCTCGGCGCGGTCGACGGGCTGGCGCCGCTGGGCGCATACATCGGCATCACCGGCACGGTCTCGTGGCCGGCGGTGCTGCTGTTCCTGGCGGTCACCGTCTGGGTCGCCGGTTTCGACATCGCCTACGCGCTGATGGACCTGCCGACCGACACCGCGCAAGGCATCTCGTCGCTGCCCGCGCGATTCGGTGAAGGTGCCGGGCGGACGCTGCCGGTCGCGATGCACGTGCTGATGGGCGCTCTGCTGCTGGCCGCCGGCCTGCTCGCCCAGCCCGCCTGGCCGTACTATCTCGGCCCGGTCGCGGCGCTCGGGCTGATCGGCAAGGAACTGGCCGACTATCGCAACGCGCCAAACGTCTTCGTGCTCAACGAGCGCATCTTCGTGGCGAATATGGTCTTTTCGGTCGTCTTCCTCGCGACGACCGTCGCCGGTTTCACGTTAGGGAGGTAGTCATGCGTCGTTCTCACTTTCTCGCCGGGGGAGCCGCCCTGGCCGCGGCCGCTGCTGCCTCGCCCGCTCGCGCGCAGTACGTCAACACGCCGTACCGCCAGGTGCTCTCGATCGCGGTGAACGTGCCGCTCTCCGGACCGCTGGCGGCGTACGGGCAGCAGATCGTCAACGGCGCGCGCGCCGCGGTGGACTACAACAACCGCTACTCCGCACCGCTCGAGCGCGTCTTCTCGATCCGTTCGTTCGACGATCAGAACGCGCTCGCGATCGCCATCGCCAACGCGCAGTTCGCGGCCGGCGATCAGACGGTGCTGGCGACCATCGGCGGGCTGACCGGCGACGTGACGGTCGGCGCGATCCCGGGATACGCGAACGACGGGATGGCGCTGATCGTGCCGGCGAGCACCGCCGACGCGATCACGGGTCGCGGATACCGCAACGTCTTCCGGCTTCCGACCAAGGACACGACCGAAGGGCAGCTCGTCGCGCGGGCCCTTCTTCCGCACACCAAGACGACGCTCGCGCTCGCGGTGCTGCAGGACGGCGGCTACGGCGCCGAACTCGCGCAGGGCTTCGTCGCCCAGGCCAAGGCGCTCAAGATCCCGGCCGAAGGGGTGGCGTTCCCGGCACAGAGCCCGGATTACGCCCGAGCGGCCGCCGCCATCGTCGCGCGCAAGCCGGACTACCTGTTCCTCGCCGGCAAGCTCGGCCCGATGGGGCCGCTGATCCCGGCGCTGGCGGCCGCCGGCTACAAAGGCGCGATCGGATTGGGCGACGGCTTCTACGATCCGCAGACGGTCGCGCTGTACGGCTCGCAACTGGCGGGCGCACTGGTCGCCACGTCGTTCGCTCCGCTCAAACGCGCGCCCGGCGACTTCACCATCTTGAACGACCTGAGCGCGCAGCTCGGCGACGTCACCGCGTTCTCCGCCTACGGCTACGCCGCCGCGCAGATCGTGATGTCTGCGGTCAAACGCACCAACGCCGCCGATCGCGGCGCGACCCTTCAGGCGCTGATCGCCGGCACGACCTACGAGACGCTGACCGGATCGTACGCCTTCGACTTCGCCGGCGATCCGATCGATCCGAACATCTACTTCTACTCGATCGGCAAGGACGGCTTCAAATACGAAAAGCCGGCGCATCCCACCGGCTTCGTTCTGTAGCGTTTGGTTTCGGCAGTCCCTCGACTACGCGGCTTCGCCGCTACGCTCGGGATGACAAGTGCGAGGGCTAGTCACCACTTGTCATCCCGAGCGTAGGCGCGGAGCGCCGTAGTCGAGGGACCGCCGAAATCTTACGCGCGGTGTTCGACGCGGTCGTCCATCGGGACGACGCGCATCCTATGCGGGACGTACTTGGCGGGCGAGATGCGCTCTTCGACTTCTTCGAGCGCGAGATCGAACCGGAGTCTCCACGCGCCGAGCGTGATGCTGAACTTCGTTCCGACGAATTCCATGATCTTAAGCCTCCACCCGGCGCCATTCGATGAGGCCGGCGCCGGCGTAGACGAGTGCGAGTGCTGCGAGGATGAGGATCTTGAGCGGCTCGTCGATGCCGCCGAGCCCGATGTCGTGCCGCGGGATGCCCGACGTCAGGTGGACGTAGGCGAGCGGATCGAGCACCGAGATGATCTGGAAGAACCAGTGGAAGGTCGCGCCGACGGCCGTTCCCGTCATCGGGATGAGCGCCAGGCCCGGGACGAAGATGCCGACCGGCCACGCGATGCCGATGAACGCGCCGAACCCCCGCTTCATCCACGACGTCAGCGCGGCGTACATCGTGTACCATGCCGTGCAGGCGACGATGGCGGCCAGAGCGTGGAGCGCGCCGTCGCTCGTCAGGGTGAGGTGCGGTATCTGGAAGAGCGTGTACGCCGCGATGCAGGCGACCAGCATCATGAGCATGGCCGCGAGGATGCCGGCGATGTCGACGCCGTAGAGCTGCAGCGCGTAGAGGGTGCGATCGACCGGCTTGGTCCAGGCCACCTCGAGGCGCTCGTTCTCGCGGGCCAGCGGAGCGGCCAGCACGGTCGCGATGATCGCGCCGAAGAGCGTGAGATACGCGAACACCATGCCGACGTCGAGCGGCCCGTTCGTTTCGAACTCGACCTCGGACTTGCTCGCGGTCATGCTGAACGGCCCGATGCGGACGTGCTGGTTCTTCGACTTCTTCGCGTCGACCGTCGGACCGGTGACGATGCCGCTGACGCCGTCCGCGCCGCGATCGGTGACCGTGACCGTGTCCCCGTTGGCGGCTTTGTAGACGGTGCGCGTGCCGCCGGGGACGGGCTGCGTCGAGACGACCGTCGCGCCGCTACCGATCATGCTGTTGAGGCGGCCCGGCCCGAACTCGGAGTTCGCCGAGATGCGCACCACGACCACGATCAGGAAGAGCGCGGCGAGGACGATGGAGAGGACGATCAGCGTCTTCTTGACGCGCAGCCATTCAACGTAGGCCATCAGTTGGCTCCCTCTACGACGACGGCGTTGCTCGTATCCGGAGCCACCGCGCCGATGAAAATGTCTTCAAGGTTGAGATCGACCACTCGCACGCCTTGAGCGCCGGTCGCGGCGAGCTGGTTCGCGATCTCGTCGGGTTCGTGCACGACCGTCAGGCGCAGGATGCGGCCCTGCTTGTCGACCCGAGCGATACGTCTGTCGGCGGCGAAGCCGTTGACGGAGTAATCCTCGCTCGGCAGGATGCCTTCCACGATCTTGCGATCGGCCTTCAAGTCGTCGACCGCGCCTTCGAGCGCGAGCCGGCCGTTCTGGAGGATCGCGATCCGCTCGGCGGCCCGTTCGACCTGACCGATCTGGTGCGAGGAGAACAGGATGGTGCAGCCGCGCGTCGCCTCGTTGATGATGAGATTGAGCACGCTGCGCTGGTTGACCGGATCGAGACCGCTGGTCGGCTCGTCGAGGATCAGGAAGTCGGGTTCGCGAGCGAAGGCGATGGCGACCATGGTGGCCGTCTTCATGCCCTTCGAAAGCGCGCGAGCCCGTTTGCGCGGATCCACGCCGAACTGGCCGACCAGTTCGGTGGCGCGCTTGACGTCGAACTTCTTGAAGGCCCGACGCGTCATCTCGAAATGTTCGGCGACCGTCAGGTGGTCGTAGAGGACCGCGCGCTCGGGGACGTAGGCGATGCGCTCGAACGTGGCCGGCGCGAGCGGCTGGCCGTCGTAGGCGATCTGCCCGAGGCCGCAGTTCGCGAGCCCGAGCATGCATTTGAAGGTGCTGGTCTTGCCGGCGCCGTTGGGACCGAGCAATCCGTAGACGGTGCCGGTCGGGATCTCGATCGAGAGATCGTCGACGGCGACGAACTGGCCGTACGTCTTGCGCAGGTGCGAGATAGAGATGGTACTCATGGTCCCTCCGGGAGCCAACGGTCGAGAGATGCAGCAAAGAGTTCGCGGACCACGCCGCGGTCCAGACCGAGCGATTTCGCCTCGCGAACGGCGTTCTCGAAACTCTCGCGGGCCACGTCGGTGCCGGCGTTTTGCGCCGTCGTCTGGGCGGCGCCGTCTCCGCGGACGAACGATCCGCGGCCGGGCGAGGTCTCGATCACACCGTCGCGCTCCAGGTCGCGATAGGCGCGGGCGACGGTGTTGGGGTTGATCGTGAGATCCAGTGCGAGTTGCTTCACGGTGGGGAGCTGCTCGCCGCCGGCCATGATCCCGAGGGCTACCGACCGCTTGATCTGCTCGATCAGTTGGAGGTAGATCGGGACCCCGCTGCGTGGATCGACCGTCATGATGATGGGCATAGTGCCTCTCTTAGAACTTCGGGCCCCAGCCTTGGAAGATGGGGTTCGGGGCGATCGCCATCGGGCGGACCTGGGCGCGCTGCTCGAGGGTCAGGGACGGTTCCGGGCGGTAGGGGCGGTGTGTCATGATGAAGGACCTTTCTTGGCGTACCGTATCAACGCTCTGTCGTACTAGTACACTAGTACAATAGCAGAGGGGTACGGACTCGTCAAGCCCTCGGGGAAAGAATTCTTCCGACACGAAGGCGCCGAGATGACGACGCCCCCGGCCGACGCCTTTGCCTATCTCTCCGTCCTGATCTCGGTCGTGGTCGGACTGGGGATGTCGCACCTCCTCAGCGCCGCCGTCGACCTGATCCGCGAGCGCCGCGTCAAGCCGCTCTACTGGCCGAGCGTGCTGTGGGGTGTCGATCTCTTCTTGCTGTTGACCCTGGTCTGGTGGTCGGATTTCAGCCTGACGGGCCATCGCGACTGGACGTTCGCATCGTTCCTGCTGACGCTGGCCGTGCCGGCCTGCGTCTACGTGGCGTGCGGATTGATCTTTCCGCACGACGCGAACCGCGAGGCGACCGCGCGCGACGCCTACTATGCGAACCGCCGGTGGATGCTCGGATTCGTCGCGCTCGGGATCGCGCTGAGCTTCGTGCAAACGCTGCTGCTCGACGGACACATCACGATCGATGCGGATAGCGGGTTGAAGGCCCTGGTGCTCGCCGTGACCGTGGCGTCGATCTTCTCGGCGGCCGAATGGGTGCAGCGCGGTCTGGCGCTCTTCAACCTGGCGTGGTCGGTCTATTACGTCGCGACGCTGTTCGCGACGCTCGACCACCACCGGTAGGCGCGGACGTGGAAAGACCCCGGTTCTCACCGGGGCCTTCGCCGGTCACTTCGCGTCGCCGGCTTCTTCTTCGGGCTCCGCGTTGTCGCCGCCGGGAGGCGGCGGCGGGCCGCCACGTTCGAAGGATCGGATCGCACTCGGAATCATGATAGTGGTCCCTTCTCTAGAGAAGTTCGCGGGAAATGGCTCCCGCGTTACTTGGCGAGCGGCAGGCGTTCTTCCCGCGCGACGAAGCTGGCGATCTCCGCTCGCGAGCGCAGGGAACGCTTGTTGAAGATCGACGCGATGTGGTTCTCGACGGTGCGCTCGGAGAGGACCAGCGCTTCCGCGATCGCGCGGTTCGACTTGCCTTGCGCGACCAGCTGCGCGACGTCCCACTCGCGGCGCGAGATCCCGCCCGGCACCTCGCTCGCGCCCCGCTCGGCGTCGAGCCGCTGCTTGTCGACCACCGCGCCGCAGCGCGCGTAGATCTCGCGCGCCGCCGCCGTATCGCCGGCCAGCTCGAGCGCCTCGGCTTGCCATAACGGCCACTTGAGCGCTTCGAATCCGGCAGCCGCCGCCAGCGCGCGTCGCCGGCGCTCGTCACCCGACGCGAAGTACGCGTCGAAGAGCGCCAGTACTGCGGTTCCGGAGCGGCTCGACGGCGCGAGACGTTCGAGCAGTTCGCGGGCCGCCGGCTTCGACTCGGCGATCCGGAAGCGGGCCACGTCGGCCAGGATCGAGAGGTTGTTGCCGGCCCGCTCGAGGCGCGCGACCGTGCGCGCGATCAGCGTGGTGGCCTCGGCGCGACGGCCGTCGGACATCAGCTTCTCCGCAAAACTCGCGGCGACCGGGCCGAACTGCACCGGCGAGCTCGACTGATAGGCGAAGTCGAGGATGCTCTCGCTCGTGCATCGGCGCAGCAGGTCGACGTCGCCCAACCGCAACGCGACCGGGATGCCGGTGCGCGCGAGCATGCTGGTGACGTTGAGGGTATCGCCGGCGGCGGCGAGGCCTGCCAGCAAGGTCTGCCGCGCGGCCGCCAGATCGCCGAGCACGTAATGCACGAACGCGGCGATCGGCGCGAGCGAGGTCGTCTCGCCGCCGGCCGCGGCGGCCAGCCGTTCGCCCCGCTGCAGACACGCCCGCGCGAATTCGAAATCGTCCAGGTTGGATGCGAGCGCTAGGCCGACGGCGGAATCGATGCGGCGCAGCGACTGCGTGACGTGCTGGGTGTCCGCGATCGCGAGCGCGCGCTCGAGATCCTCGCGCCACGTCCGGCACGCACCCGAATGGACGTCGGCGGCCGCGCGCGCCTCGTAGTACCACACGAGCGAGCGCGGCGTGCCGGCGTCGATGACCTCGGAGGCGCGGTCGAGCCAGCCGTTCGCCTCGTCGAGCCGGCGCAGATGCGCGAGATACCAGCCGGCCAGTGCGGCCGCGTCGAACATCACGGCGGTATCGCCGGCGTTCTCGCCGATCGCGTACGCGCGCGCGGCGGCGTCCGCGCCGCGGTCGTCCTGGCCGGCGGTGAAGCACCAGCGCGCGATCTCGATCCGCAGACGCGCGGCCGTCGCGCGCGAACCCGACTCCATCGCGTACGCGAACAGCGACTCCAGCAGCGGCATATGTTCGGGACGGTGCACCGAGAGATTCGACGCCTCGACCAGCTTCCACCCGGCCGCTAGCGCCTCGTCGTCGATCGATCCGACGGCGATGGCACGGGCGTAGGCGTCGGCCGCATCGCGGAATGCGAGCGCCCCGACCGCGCGATCGCCCGCGACCGCGTAGGCGGCCCGGGCCGGGCCGCTCTCGCCGGCGAGTTCGTAGTGCTGGGCGACGGTGGCCGGCGCGGCTCCCCGCGATTCGAGCAGGCGCGCGATCTTGGCGTGCAGCTGCGTGCGCTCGGCGGCGAGCAGCTGATCGGAGACGGCGCGCCGGATCAAGGCGTGCCGGAACGAATAGGTCGCGCGCGGCGCGGCGGATTCCGCCAGGACGCGCTTGGCGAGCGCGCGCCGCAGCAGTTCGAGCACGGTCGCGCGATCGGAGCCGGCCACGTCGACCAGCGTCTCGACGTCGAACTCGCCCAGAAGCGCGGCCACCTGCAGCGCGTATCGCTCGTCGCGTTCGAACGCGGCGATCCGTTCGTTCACCAGCGCGCGCAGCGATAGCGGCAGCGCGTCGCCGCTCCCGCGCGGCGCGTCGGCGGCGTGTTCGGTCAGTTCGAGCAGGAGGAGCGGATTGCCGTCGGCGAGGTCGCAGATCGAGCGCCGCGTGGCCGCGCCGACCGCGGCGCTCGCGGCCGCGTCCACCAGCGCGCGCGCATCTATATCCGAGAGCGCGTGGAGCGGGACCGACCCGCCCCGGCGCGAGAGCCGCGCGATCAGATCGCGACCGGCATCGGTCTCGCTATCGTCGTTCGTGCGATACGTGAGCACCAGCGCGAGGCGCGCGCGTTCGACGCGCGCGGAGAGATGCAGCAGCACGTCGGCCGACGCCTGATCGATCCACTGCACGTCCTCGATGGCGATCGTCAGCGGCGCCGCGGCCGCGTACTTCACGAACGCCTCGACGGCCGCGTCGAGGGCCCGACGGCGGGCGGCCTGCGGATCGCCGCCCTCGCCGGCGTCGCCGAGCGCGCGGATCGGCTCGAGCGCCGCCCGCAGGGCTTCGTCCTTCGCGAGCATCTTGGGAGCGCGCGCGTCGAGCGCGACCAGCAGATCCCGGATCGGGGCGTACGGGGCCTGAGCGTAGTCGTAGACGGTCGCCGAGGCGGTCACCACGGGCGGCTTGATCGTCGCGAGCAGTTCTTCGAGCAGCCGGGTCTTACCCGAGCCGGCGTCGCCCGAGACCACCACCACGGCGCCGCTGCCGGCGGCCAGGCCGTCGACCCGCGCTCGAAGGGCGGCCAACTCCGAAGAACGGCCGATCAGCGCCGGCGGTCCACCAGGGCGGAAGCTCATCTGCCGTCCATTTTCTGCTGAAAGCGCCTTCGGACCCTCAGCGAGGCCGGGGCAGAATTAGGGGTTTCCACGGATGCCCGGAGCGGGGCCGAGGGGCCATCATAGGTGCAGGCCCACTCACCTCGGAGGACTCTCTATCCATGAAAGACCGGGAACTCGTCTGGGTAACCGATCGAACCCTGCGGATCACGTCGCTAACGGCTCGGCTACGGGATCTGCTGCAGGTGGATGCGGGACAGCAACCCCTCGAGGTGAGTGGGCTTTGGACCGCTCACGACCCCTTCGGTATCGTCGTCGTCGCCCACCGCTGGGCGCTCGAGGGCGAGCCCGTCACCTTCGAAACGATTATCGACGGCCGGACCTATGCGGTCCGCCTCGATCCGATGGTCGCGCCGGACGGCGCGATCGCCGGCGTCGCCGGCTGCGCTGCCGCACGCGCAGCCGACGACGAAGCCCGTACCCGCCTCGAGGCCTACGCCGAGGCCGAGGGCCAGAGCGGCGCCGGCTCGTGGCATCGCGATCTCTCGACCGGTCGCCTGATGGTCTCCGAGGGCCTCTCGCGGCTGCTCGGCCTCGACTCCGGCGTCGGCCTGATCGACGTGCGCGCCTTCGACCATCCCGAAGACCGGGATATGGTCTCCCGCGCCATCTCGCTCGGCGAGATCAACGGCGAAGGCTATCACTGCGAGCACCGCATCGTGCGGGCCGACGGTGCCCAGCGCATGGTCCGCGAGCGCGTCCGGACCATCTACAACCACGACGGCATCGCGATCGCCCAGGTGGGCAGCCTGCTCGACATCACCGCGCAGAAGCAGCGCGAGGCCGAACTCCAGCACCTGGCCCACTACGACTCGCTCACCAAGCTCCCCAACCGCGCGCTCCTCGAGGAGCGGCTGCGCGGCGCCCTGACCCGCGCCGAGCGCACCCACACGCGGTGCGCGGTGCTCTTCCTCGATCTCGACGACTTCAAGCACGTCAACGATCGCTACGGCCACCCGGCCGGCGACGAACTGCTCGAACAGGTCGGCCGCCGCCTCGAGCGCCAGGTGCGCTCGTCGGATACGGTCGCCCGTCCGAGCGGCGACGAGTTCGTGATCGTGCTCGAAGACCTGCAGAGCGACGAGGCCGCCGTCGAAGCCGCCCGCAAGATCCTGGGCTCGTTCGACGAGCGCTTCACCATCCAGGGCGCGTCCTTCCGGATCAACGCCTCGATCGGCATCGCGGTCCATCCGCCGGCCGGCCGGAGCGCCGCGGAACTGATCCGCGCCGCCGACCACGAGATGTACGTGGTCAAGCGCAACGGCGGCCGCGGCATCAAACTCGCGCCTCCAGTAGAGGAAAGCGGAACGCTTGCGAGCGAGAATGCGGAGTGCACCGGCTCTTCGATGGACCGTCCTCGCTTCGCGATCCTCAAGAACGCCTAGCCTTCTGGCTGACGGTTCCGCTGGCGTTCCCGGCGGCGCTGCTCATCGCCGCCGTCCTGCACGAATCGATCGGGCCGGCCCAGGTCGCGCTCTTCCTGGTCGGCGCGATGCTCTACATCACCCTCGCGCGCGGCCGGCTGATCGGCTCGTCGGTGATGATCCACGAGCGCCAGTATCCGCGCGTGTTCGGCATCGTCAAGCACGCCTGCGCCACCCTCGAGATCCCGATGCCGCTGATCTTCGCGCGCGAGGACAACTACGTGCCGGTCGCGGGTCTGGGCTTCGGCGAGCCGTACGCGCTGATCATCTCGTCGCACTGGATCGAGGAGTTCGAGGACGACGAGCTGGCCTTCATGATCGGGCGCGAACTCGGGCACATCGCGGCCGGCCACACCCGCTACCTCTCGCTGCTCAGCGTGAACGGCCGCGAGAACCCGCTGGTGGCCGTGCTGTTCGGGCCGTGGCTGCGCCGCTGCACGTTCACCTGCGATAAGGTCGGCCTGCTGGTCTGCGGATCGTTCGACGCGGCGCTGCGCGCGATCGCGGTCGCCGAGTTCCACGAGTTCGGCCGCAAGGTCGACACCGCCGCGTTCGCCGAGCAGGCGCGCGAGATCGCCAACGACTCGGTGTTGCGCTGGGGCACCTGGCTCGGCTCCGAACCCTACGCGACCGCGCGCATCGCGTCGCTGCAGCGCTTCGTCGATTCGCACGCCTACACGGTGGCGGAAGAATGGTTCCTGCGCGAATCTCCGCCCGAACAGCCGCCCGCGCTGCCGGAACCCGGCACCGTCAAGGTCGACGTCAAGGATTGCCCGGGATGGTGGCGGCGCTTCGCGGCGTATTCGATCGACGCGATCGTGGTGCTCGCGATCATGCAGTCGTTCGGGCTCAAGCCGTACACCATCAACGTGAGCAACAAGTCCGCGCCGAAGACGGCCGTCGTGCAGTCGTCCAAGCCGCCGGCGACGGCCGGGCATGCCGCGAAGCCGCCTCCCCACGCGCCGCCCGCGGCGAAGACGCAGGCGACGGCGGTCCCATCGCCTGCACCGACCGACGACGGCTCCGACGAGATCACGTTCACGCCCTATCAGGACGCGGTCGACACGGTCGGCCGATTCTTGACGCGGATAGAACGTATCGGCTACGTCCTGTTCTTCCCGGTCTACATGATCGTGCTGGTCGCGTTCACCGGGCAGACGTTCGGGATGATGATCGCCGGCCTGCGCGTGGTCACCGTCGACTTCCGCAAGGTCGGCACCTGGCGCGCCATCTGGCGCGGGATCCTGATCGGCATCCTGTGGCCCATCACCATGCTGCTCAGCATCGTCTGGCGGCGCATCCTGCTGCACGACCGTCTGTCGGGCACGCGCGTGGTCACGGTCGAACGCGTGCTGGCGCGCATCGCGACGCGCTAGCCGCTACGTCAGCGCGTTCGAACTGCGGTTGAGGTAGTTGAACAGGCCGATCGCCGAGACGATCTCGACGCGCTGGCCTTCGTCGTAGTGCGCTTCGAGCGCGGCGCGCACGGCCGGCGGGAGCGCGCGCGGCTCGCGGGTGAGCGCGACCGCGGCCGAGAGCGCGGCCCGCTCGGCGTCGTCGAACTCGGCCGAGCGCGTGTAGTCGAAGAGCGTGTCGAGCTGCGCCTGCGGGACGCCGAGCTGCAGGGCGTAGTCGTTATGCGCGCTCACGCAGTGCTCGCAAGCGTTGAGCCACGAGACCATCAGCGCGCACAGCTCCTTGGTGCGGCGCGGCACGGTGCCGCCCTCCATCACCGCGCGCACGTGTGCGGCGCCGGTGCGCGCGATCTCGGGCCGCACGGTCAGTTCGGCGAAGAGCGACACGGCGATCGAGTACGCCTACGCCGGGCTTTGGACGAAGTCGCGGAAGCGCGCGTCTTGGCGGAGCACGTCGAGCCGCGGATCGAGCGCGATCAGCGCGTGCGGGTAGCCGTGCATGCGGCGCAGCCAGACGAACGCGGAGGTCCGCTCGCCGAACGCGGCCAGCGCGGTCGCGATGTCGGACGGCGGCGCGTTGGGGTCGGCCTGCGCCTTCGCGAGAGCCGCGCGCGCCAGCGGCATCTCGTGCTGGACGGCGTAGGCGTGCGCCAGCAGTGCCGAGGCCTGCGTTGCGCAGGTCGCACACTTGGTCGCGTAGATCTTGTAGGTCGCGATCGCCAGCGCCCGGTCGCCGCGAGCCTCGTACGACAGGCCGAGGTTCTGCCACACGTCGGGGCGCGACGGCGCGAGATCGATGGCCTGATGCGCGTAGGCGATCGCCTCGTCGTACTGACGGTCGAGATAGGCGGCGCTGCTCAGCCATGCGGTCGTCGAGATCGAGAGCGGGTCCAGATTCGCGGCGGCCTGCAGTTCGCGCAGCGCGTCGTGCGCGCGACCGCCTTCGAGCAGCGCGATGCCGTACCACTCGTGAGCCGGGCCGTACGACGCGTCGAGCGCGATCGAGCGGCGCAGTTCGGCGACGCCCCGGGCGGTACGCGCCGCGGCCGCCTTTCGGCCGAGGACCTTCTCGCTCATCATCTCGGAGTCGATCATGCCGAGCACCGCGTAGGCCTCGGCCGAATCCGCGTCCAGCGCGAGCGCCTTCTGCGCGTAGGCGTGCGCGCGATCCATGTAGATCGGCGCCTTGAGCGAGCCGTAGCCGTAGTCGGCCATGATCGCGTTGGCATCGGCCAGCGCAGCGTAGCCGCGGGCGTCGCGCGGATCCGTGTCGACGACCTGCGTGAAGTACGCCAGGCTCTTGGTGACGCCGGATTCGGTGCGCTGGTTCCAATAGTAGCGGCCGATCGCGTACAGACGCGCGCCCTTGGGCGAGAGCGCCGAGGGGCCGGCCAAGTGCGCGCTCGTGTTCGACGAGATCGCGAAGAACGACAGGACGACGGTCGCGGCGAGCGCGGCCGCGACGCCGGCCCAGCGCCGGATCGGGCTGCGGCGCGGGATCGTCGCGGCGGGGACGGGCGCGGCGATCGGGCTCGAGTGGGCGCGCTCGGCCAGCCGGACTTCGCCGACGAACCGGTAGCCGCGGCGCGAGACGGTCGCGATCGCGTCGGCGTCCCAGTGCGCGCGCAGCGTCTTGCGCAGGACGTAGATGTTCTGCGCGAGGTTGGCCTCTTCGACGAAACCGTCGGGCCAGACGCGATCGAGCAGCGCGGTCTTGGAGAGGACTTCGCCCGGATGTTCGAGCAAGGCCAGGAGCGTTTCGACGACCTTCGGCCCGAGGGCAACGGGAACGTCGCCGACGCAGAGCAGCAGTTGCTCGGCGTCGAGTTCGAAGGGACCGAATTGGTACAGACTCATGACCGTTGCTCCACGCGAGAATAGTTTGATGCTTTTCTCAAGACGGGTCCGAGTGCCTTGCGCGACGCTCGAAGCCGCCATGCGCCTACCCCTCTTCGCCTTGCTTACGCTCCTCGCCGCCGGGAGTTTCGTTCTCCCCGGCCGGGCGTCCACGTCCTTCGGGCAGTCCTATCCGGCCGTCCGGGCGCCGCACCCGCTGGCCCTCGACCCGAGCCTGAGCGATCCGGCCTGGCAAGCAGGCAAGCTCCCCGACGCGGGCGGCTGGGCGAATCTGACCACCCGGGGCAAGGCGACCGACCCGACGACCGTCTACTTGTTATATGACGACACGAACCTGTACGTGGGCTTTGAAGCCGAGCAGCCCGACCACCCGATCCTGGCCGGCCAGACGACCAACGACGTCGGATTCGGCCTGGACGACTTCGTGGGGATCGGGATCGACACCAGCGGCGCGTCCTCCCAGGTCTACTTCTTCGAAACCACGCCGGCCGGGGTGCGCTACCAGCAGGCCAACGAGAATGCGCGCTACCGCCCGCAGTGGAAGGCCGCCGGCAAGGTCGGCCAGGGACGCTACTCGGCGGTGATGATCATCCCGCTCGACGTGATGCGGCTCTCGCCCGGCAACGTGCAGAACTGGCGCTTCAACTTCTTGCGGTCGATCGCGTCGATCAACGAGCACTACTCCTGGGCGTTCGACGGGCTGATGCCCGACGCGCCGGTCGGCCAGTGGCCGAGCTTCATCGACCCGCGTTTCTACCCGGCCCTGACCGGGCTCAAGCTCTCGGGCGGCACCGCCGCCCCCCGGCCGAAGCCCCGCCTGGACGTCTACGGGCTCGGCAGCGTGGGCCGCGATCGCACCCTGTTCGCGCAGAGCGACGGGCGGTTCTTACCGCAGAACGCGCGCGTCGCCGGACTCGACCTGTCCTATCCGATCACGTCGACGATCAACTTCGTCGGGACGCTCGCTCCGGATTTCTCGAACGTCGAGATCGACCAGCAGACCATCGCACCGCAAGAGTTCCGGCGCGCGCTCCAGGAGTACCGCCCGTTCTTCTCGCAGGGCGCGAACTTCATCACCGGTGCCAACGTCGCGCCGGTCGGGGGATTCCTGACGGCCGCAAACACGGTCTTCTACTCGCCCGGGGTCGGGCCGTTCGATACCGGCGAGAAGATCGAAGGATCGTTCGGGAAGCAGTCGTTCGGCGTGCTCCACTTCCGCGGCTACGATCAGACCACCGGCAACGCGTTCGACGACATCGCCTACGGCTACAAGCATCTGGTCCCCAACCGCACCTTCATGTATTGGTCGGACGGCGTGTTCGCCCACCACTCGCTGGCCGGCACCGACGCCACCACCGAGGCGGGTATCGCCGGGCGCAACCTGCACACCGGCTTCGTCTGGGCGCTCGACCATTCGGTCGAGACCGGCAGCTACCAGCCCCAGGGCGTCGCACACTCGACCAACGGCTTCGTGGACGTGCATAAGCCGAACTGGGAAGGCCTCGTCGAGTACAACGACATCACGCCGAACTATGGGCCGCTCGATGGCTTCACCACCAACTCGGACATCCACGGATTCAACAGCTTCTTCAACTTCAACGGCTCGACGCCGGGGATGAAGAACTGGGGACTGTTCCTGGCCGGGGACCGGTTCTTCGATCGCTCGGGCGCCGTCCATCAGGCCGACACCGGGATCTTCTTCAACGCGACCTTCAAGAACGGGTTCTCGATCAACGGCGCCGGACCGCAGGTCGGGCTGCTACGCGGCTACGAGATCCCGCAGAACGCCGACTGCACCGGACCGACGGCCGGCTTCAGTTTCTACACCGGCTATCCGTGCTATCGCAACGGCCAGACGCTCCCGTTCGACCTGGCGTTCTTCCCGGTCGGCTACCGAGACGGGACCCCGACCCCGATCGACGCCAGCGCCGGCTGGGGCACGTTCGGCTCGGATTACCTCCATCTGTACACCTTGTCGCACTCGCGCCCGATCGGCCGGACCCTCTCGCTCGGACTGGAGTACGACGGGACCTACGAGCGCAGCCGCGAGACCGGCGTGCTCGAATCGCAGTGGCTGCGCCGCGTCTCGCTGGGCGTGAACCTGGGGCCGGACTCGAACATGACGTTCTCGTTGCGGTCGATCAACGGCATCGGCGGCTTCTCGCCGCAGCAGGGGACCAACGTCGCGGCCGCCTTCCACAAGCGCTTCCGGGGCGGCAACGAGCTGTTCGTCAACTTCGGCACCCCGGCCGACTACACGACCCTCAACCGCACGATCGTGAAGTACGTCTTCCATCTGGGCGGCGACGCCGGCACCTAGAAACGTCGCACCGTCACGTCGCGCGAATCGCGCGCGTTGAAACAATTGACATATGCACGCGGTAGCTTCCTGTGTATGAATAAGGCTATGAAAGCTACGATTGAAATCGACAATGACGTCGTTTCAGAAGAACGTACCCACGAAGAAGTACGTCCCACGCTCACGATGAGCCGCGTCATCGACGCGAACGGCTCGTTCGGCGGCTGGGGACCGAAGGTTAATCAAACCATAATGAGACGCTTCAACTAAGACGAAACAACCGCCGCACCCGGAGAGTATCACGGGCATGCAACTTTCATCGGCACGACTCGTGCTCGATGGAACGGGCCGGGAACGACCTCCACCGATTCCGGTCCGCCGACTCCTCGTAGAGTGCAGCAAGCAAGAAGGCCTAGGTCAAACGGACCTAGGCCTTCTTGTATGCTCCGGTGACCGTGACGCTACGGCCTTTTGATAAAGTAGCACCGGGACACTTGTCATCCCGAGCGTCGGGAGCGGAGCGACCAGAGTCGAGGGACCGCCTCTCTGCACTTGCAACGGGCCGGTGTTTCTTGCCCGGCACCGTGTAAACGGCATAGACGATCGTGATGTCACCGGTCCTCGTCCGCTTTATCGTTGGCGGGAACACCGTCGGTGGCAGGCCCTCGTTGAACTCGCAGGGAGGGAAGAATACAGGCCACGTCTTGATCTTGAGTGTTGTCGGCGAGGTCCATGTCACGTAGGGGCCGTACCCGCAATCGGCCCTATCCGAGAACACGACGTCCTTGTCATCATCGGCTTCGCCCGCCCGGCGCACGTAGACCACATAGGGAACGTCCCAGTCGATGACGTTGCAGTACGACCGGACGTCCGCGACCATTCCGAGTCCGTTATCGCGCGAGGAAACGGTAAACCATTCGCTGTCCCACATCGTGTCGATGCCGTGTAGCGCCCATGCTACGAGAAGGCAAACGAGCAAGACGAACGCGCCGACCAACAACCCCCACGGAGATAGCCTCACCATTACTTTGTATCACAAAGTAATGGTGAGGTGCAAGACATTACGCCAGGATCGGGTCGTTCGGTAGCACCGGTTCGAGGATGCGGTTGACTTGGTCGAAGAGCGCCGGGTCGATATCGAGGTCGGCTGCGGCGGCGTTCTCGTCGACGTGGGAGAGTTTGGTGGCGCCGACGATGGCGCTGGTGACGGCCGGCTCGCGCAGCACCCAGGCGAGCGCGAGTTGTCCGAGCGTGCAGCCGGCCTGCTCTGCGACCGGCTTGAGCTTCTGGACCGCATCGAGGATCGGTTGGGTCATGTAGTCTTCCATCCACTGGGCCTCGCTGCCGGCACCGCGCGAATCGGCGGGCGGCCGTTTGGCATCGGTGTACTTGCCGGTCAGGATGCCCATCGCGATCGGCGACCAGACGACGTTGCCGATGCCGTAGCGCTCGCTCGCGGGCAAGACGCGCGCCTCGATGCGGCGGTAGAGCGCGCTGTATTGCGGCTGATTCGAGATCGGCACGGCCCAGCCGCGCGCGCGGCACAGGGTCACGGCGGCCCCGATCTGATCGGCGTTCCACTCCGAGACGCCCCAATACAGCACGTGGCCCGCGCGGATCAGATCGTTCATCGCCTCGCAGGTCTCTTCGAGGGGCGTCGTGTCGTCGTAGCGGTGGCACTGGTAGAGGTCGATGTAGTCGACGCCGAGCCGCCGGAGCGAGTGATGCGCCTGGTCGCGGATGTGCTTGCGCGAGAGGCCGCGTTCGTTCTCGGTCTCGCCCATCGGGAAGTACACCTTGGTCGCGAGCACCAGCGCGTCGCGGTTGAGCTCGCGCAGCACCGGTGCGAGCGCGATCTCGGCGGCGCCCTTCGCGTAGATGTTGGCGGTGTCGATGAAGTTGATGCCTCGCTCCCAGGCGCGCAGCACGACCGCGCGCGTCGTCCCGTCGTCGACGGTGTTGCCGTAGGTCAGCCACGAGCCGAGCCCGATGACCGAGAGCTTGAGGCCGGAATGTCCGAGCGTTCTATAGCGCATAACGTCCCCAAGACGCGCGCGGGCGCCCCGGGGTTGCGCCGCGAACCGCCGGATATGCCCCTCGAGTTCGTCCTGGTCGACGCGTTCGCGAGCGAGCCGTTCGCCGGGAATCCGTGCGCGGTCTTCCCCGACGCGGGCGGCCTGGACGCGCGCGCGATGCAGCGGATCGCGAACGAGATGAACCTCTCGGAGTCGGCCTTCGTGGTGCCGAGCGATCGCGCCGATATCGGCGTGCGCTACTTCACGCCGGTCGAGGAGATGCCGCTGGCCGGACACCCGACCATCGCGACCGCCCACGTGCTGCACGCGCGCGGCCGGATCGGCGCGAACGCGACCTTCGAGATGCCGGCCGGCATCGTGCCCGTCGCCTGCGATCGCGTCGGCGACCGCCTTCGCTATACCATGACCCAGCCCGCGCCGCGCTTTCTCGGGACGGTCGACCGCGGGTGGATCGCGCGCGGGCTGGGGCTCGCGGAAGCCGAACTGCTCGACGCCCCGCCGCCGCAGACCGTCTCGACCGGCTCGCCGATGCTGATGGTGCCGCTCGCGTCGGAGGCCGCCCTGGATCGCTGCGCGCCGGACCGGGCGGCCCTGTTCGCCGATCCGGCGCGGGCCTTCCTGAGCGTCCACGCCTTCGTCCGGTTGGCGGGAGCCGGCCCAGCCTTCGCGGCGCGCCACTTCTCGCCACCCGGCGACGTCCCCGAGGATCCGGTCACCGGCTCCGCCTGCGGGGCGATGAGCGCGCTGGCCTTCGCCGCCGAGCTGATCGCCGAGCCGGTCTTCACCGTAGCGCAGGGACGCCACGTCGGCCGCCCCGGCACGGTCTTCGTCGAGGTCCTGGGGGCGCCCGGCGCGATCGCGGGCGTCCGGGTCGGTGGCCACGCCGTCACGGTCGCGACCGGGCACCTCGACCTCACCTGAAATTCACGAATCGCTCAGACGTTTCGTGCGTTATTAGGGGGATGAAACCGCTACTACTCGCCGCCGCGTTCGGCCTCGGCCTTCTGGGAGTTTCGCCTATGCCCTCACCGACCGCCGCACCCACGCCGGCGACGACGGCCGCGCCCGCCGCGGTCGTCCACATGCACGATTTCTCGTTCGAGCCGGAAACCGTCACCATCGGGGCCGGGCAGAGCGTCCAGTGGATAAACGACGACGCCATCTTCCATTCGGCGACCGCGAGCGACAAGTCGTGGAACTCGGGCGAACTCGACCAGGGCCGCAGCTACACGCACGTCTTCGACACACCGGGGACCTACGAGTATTATTGCGACGACCACTCGTACATGCAGGCCACGGTCGTGGTAAAATAGGCCCACCGGGTGTAGCGACCCGCGCTTTTTCACACTCGTCATGCGTTAGTGAGAATATGAAATCATTGCTACTTGCCGCCGCCCTGGCCATCGGCCTCGTCGGCGCCGGTCTCACCACCCAGCCCGCCGTCGCCAGCCTGAGCGCGTCCGGGCCCACTATCGTCAAGATCCAGGACTTCGCCTATAGCCCGGCCACGGTCACCGTCGAAGCCGGCCACACGGTCGAGTGGATCAACGAGGACACCGCCGTCCACACCGCGACCGCCCACGACGGCACGTTCAAGTCGCCCAACCTCAGCAAGGGCGAGCATTTCTCGCACACGTTCGCAAAAGCGGGCACCTACACGTACTACTGCACCTTCCACCGCGGCATGCGCGGTACGGTCGTCGTGAAATAGCCCCGACCGGGTACTGACCGGGGCGCATGCGCGCCCAGCGAGGGTTCAGCCTCGTCGAAGTCCTGATCGCCGCCGGCATCTCCGTCATGCTGGCGGCGATCCTCGTCTCGGCCGCGCACGCCTTCGCCGGCTGGTCGCAGCGCGCGTCGGCCGTCGCGGGCGCGCAGAGCGCGCTCGACCGTCTCGAAGAACGCATCGACGCCGAAGCCGCCGGGTCGTGGAGCGTCTTCGTGCCGGCGAACGACGTGCTCGGCCTGCCGAACGCCGACGGGCACGAACTCGACATCGCGACCGAAGACGCGCTCCGGCGGCCGTCGTTCCGCGCCTACCGCTACGATGCCGGCGCATCCCGCCTCGACGAATATGTGTACGGCGCGCGCGGCGCGCCGCCGGTCCCGACGGGCGACGTGACGACTGGCGTCACCGCGTTCTCCGCCGTCACCGGCGCGGCGAGCGCGCTCGCCGGTCCGCTCTTCGCGAACGCGACCATCGCGGACGCCGAGGTGCCGAGCCTGGTCGGCGATCCCGAAGCCACCGGCGGCAACCGGCTGACGCGGATCGCGATCGCGATCGGAGCATTCCGCCGGACGTTCACGATCGCGAGCGCGACCGCGCCGAGCCGCGTCACGGTCGTCCTGCGCTACACCCCCGCGCCTTGACGGATCAGCGGATCGGGACGGTCGCCTGCGCGTTGCGCGAACCGTCGGTCACCACCACCCGGACGAACTTGGGGACGCGCTTGGCGACGATCGTCAGGTACGCGCTCGTGACCGGCCGCTCGAAGATGCGCTCGTCGTACCAGCGTCCGTCCATCGAGGTGAACACGGTGTAGCGCGCCGTCCGCCCTGCCTCGACCGCGCCGTGCCAGCGAACGCGGACGGTACGCCGGACGATCGACGCCGCATCCACGGCGACGCTCGGCGCGGTCGAACTCATCGTCATGCTCGCGAGCGTCGAGGCGCCGTGCAGCAGATCCAGTCGCGCGATCCGCGCGTCGTACCGCAGACGGATCTGCATCGCCAGCTCGTGGTACTCCTTGCCGTTATCGTCGTACCATTGCGGTTCGAAGCGCTCTTGGTCGAGCACGTTGCCGCCCGCATCGCGCGCGACCAGCGAGAACGTGCCGTTATGCTTCGCACTCGCCACGCCTTGCGTCTCGTAGGCCGGCTGGAACGAGGCGACGACCGCGCCCTTGACCGGACGTGCCAGGTAGAACCGCGTCAGCAGGATCGGCGGATCGACGCCGTTCTGCAGCGCGCCGAGCAGGTTCGCGTAGGTGCACTGCGAGATCCACGCCTTGTCGCCGGCGCTCTGCATCGGATCCTCCGGATAGCCGACCCGGCGTTCCGGCGGGATGGTCACGTTCTTGCGCGTCAGTTGCATGCCGTACGCGACGTCGCCGGACTGGTTGTGGTAGTCCTTGCCGCATTGCGCCTGCATCTGATCGACGCTCCACAGGAACTCCGGCAGCGTATGCCCGATCTCGTGGGCGACCGTTCCCCACGGTCGCGACCAGCGGATCGAGACGAGCTTGGTAGAGATGGTGTAGCCGTTGACGCGATCTCCGGCGAACGTGTCGAAGTCCGCGTCGCTCATCACCGCGACCGTCCGCCCGACGCCGTCCATCACGGTGGTCGCGCTCAGGCGGTCGGCCAGCGCCGCCGCCAAGTTCTCCTTATAGCGCTCCTTGATGAATACGTCGAAGCGCAGCGAGTCGAACCACTTGCTGTCGATCACCGATCCGCGCAGATCGATCGGCTCGCCGACGATCGGCATCGGCAGGCCGTTCGGCTTGAGCGGATAGATGTCGGGGATGTTCTCGTAGCTCTCTGCGCGGATGCGATCCGACTGCTTGAGCAGTTTCTCCGCGACGGTCTCGTAGGTGTCGGGACTCGCGGGCGTGGTCAGGACGACCGGCAGGATCCGGAGCAGCGGCCCGGTCGTGACCGCGGTGTAGCCGTTGACCCACATCAGCATCCCGGTGCCGCGATCGTGGTCGTCGATCAGCTCGGCCTTGATCGCGTAGTGATTGGCGCCGACGGCGAACGTGAACGGCGCGGCCTCGGGCACGCCGGTGTAGGCCAGGACCACCGCGCGCCACGGGACGCGACGCGGTTTGCCGTACCCGCGCAGGCCGATGTAGGCGACCACCGGACTGGTGTAGAGGATGCGCGGCCCGGCCCCTTGCTCGTAGAGCGTGAAACGCATCTTGACGGCGACCGGCTCGGAGCAGTTGGTCGTGCCCGCCAGGAAGATGTGGTTGCGCTCGTTGACCGGCGTCAACACGCCGTCCTTGACGTAGCGGTCGACGCCGACCAGCTTTGCCGGGCGGCCCTTGACCATGTCCAGCTCGCCGTAGTAGCTGATGATCGATCCGTCTTCGCGCCGCAACTGATCGGGCTTCTCTTGGAAGGCCGGATCGTCTTGGTAGATGCCCTGCATCGCTTCGAATGCGCCGTCGGCCAGCGCGAGCGTGCACGGCAACGGCGTCGGCGTCGGATTGACCGAGACGTTGGGCGTCGGCGTCGCTTCGGGCACATCGTAGGCCAAGCCGAGCCGATAGCGAGGCGCGATATCGAGGTGCCACTTGAGGTCGATGCCGTACCCGGTCTTGGCCTTCATCGTGGTATCCGCTTTGCCGTCGTCCACCGGGAGGTCGATGGTCGGCTCGCCGTTCGCGAACGTCGCATCGCCGGTCAGCGCGAGTTCGACCTTGGCCGGCGTATCGCCGAGTCCGTCGACCGTGAACGTGACCGGACGTGGGACGCCGACCTGCGCGGGACCGCCGACCGTGACGCCGGCGTGGATCACGAACACGCGCGCGGTGAAGGCGATCCGGCCGGACGAGAGCGTGAGGGCGTGGGGACCCAAGCCCGGCGCGCCGGCGATCTGCGCGACGACGCTGCGATCGGAGGCGGCCAGGATGGTGGCCGCGATGCCGTCGACGCGCGCGCCGCCGTGCAGCGGATCGAAGCCGCGCACGTCGATGGTCGCGAGATCGCCCTGCGCGAAGGCGGTCGGCGGCGTCACGAATGCGAACGGCGCCGGCTTCGCGAGCGCCGGCTCGACGGACACGTGGGCGCTCGCGCCGGGCTCGCTCAGGTCCAGGCCGGTGGCGTCGCGCGGGATCGCATATCGCACGCGCCCCGACGGGCCGGCAGCCAGCTCGAGGCGACGTGGTCCGGTCGCGGACGTTACGGTGAGGCTGAGGGTCGCGTTCGGCGCGGCGCTGGCGATGATAGTGGTGGCGGCGGACGCCTTCACCGGGACGACCAGGGCGGCGGCCAGGACGAGAGGCAGCATATCGGCACCTCCTCGCGGGTCGAGTGGTATACTTAGCCAGACGAGCGCCTACTCCGCTTCCCGACAGGAGGGCCGCCGGATGCCGCTGTTCCGTCGCTTCATCCTCACCGTCTGCCTCGGCTGCGCGACCCTGCTGGTCGCCGGCGCGACGCCGCCCGCGACGCGCGCCGACGACGCGCCCAAGAACAACGGCGTCGAAGAGACGATCATCGAGACGGGCCTCTACGCCCTCTTCCACCATCAGGTCCGGTGCAAGATCACCCAGGCCGGATGGATGGAGCCCACGCAGGGCGTCTGGCAGGACGACAACTTCTTCGTCGATCTGCCCGGCAAACAGCTGACCCAGGTCGATCCGCGCACGTACGTCGCCGAGCTGGAGATGGCGGAGTTCCGCGACACGCTGCTCTACGGCATCTATCGCCCCGCCGGCCAGACCCCCAACGATCGGCGCAACACGATCGCGGTCTTCGGCGAGTCGTGGTACTCGAATCCGGTCCCGGTGAAACTGCGGTTCACCCTCACCCAACCCGACGTGCCGGCTCGCATCATCTACGAAACTCCGGTGCAGTACGTGGTCAACATCGGCGGCCGCTGCAACGCCGCGCCGACGCCGTTCTCGGCGGTGCTGGACGCGAGCAAGGGCATCCCGCCGGTGGACCCGTTCGTATTCTCGCACGACGGCGCGTACGCGATCAAGGCCGAGCTGTACGATGCGAAGGATCGCGCCACCGGGCTCTACACGCAGGTCAGCGGGCGGGTCGTCAGCACGCACGGGCCGACCGTGATGTTCGTGCCGGTCTACTCGCAGAAGGCCGAAGATGCGACCGGCCTGGTCTATCCCACCAACCGGTCGATGACGCTGCGCGCCGAATCGCTCGCGCGGTACGTCTCCCGCTACGGACCGATGTACTTCCCGCTCGAAGCCGACGCGATCGGCGCGGTCGTGCGCGCTCCGCGAGACGTGAGCGCGTCGCTCGCGCGCGCCCGCGCGGTCGCGGAGTCGCACATCACGGGCTGGAAGCGGTACTTGATCCCGCTCGCACATCTGACGGGAGCGAGCACCGGGAACGCGGAGCCCGAGGTGGTCGAGGCGCAGCTGCTCCAAGAGTTCGACGGCATCGCCGGGCTGGGGCACGTCGGGCGGCTGATCGTGCTCAACAACGGTTCGCTGACCGGGCTCACGCACGACGACGCCGCCGCCTTCACGTACAGCACCAAGACGATCTTCGCGCACGACACCATCTCGTTCTTATCGGTGCTGCACGAGATCGTGCATACCGAGCCGGTCTACCTGTGGTCGTCGCCCGGGATGATCGCCGAATGCAAGGACGACTACCACGACAACAACGGCGGCACGGTGACGCGCGGGGGCGTGGCGACGCACGTCCGCGGGATCGTCAACGGCAAGGTGACCGGCGTCGCGTACGGCGTGCGCACCCAGCACGTGCTGGACTTCGAGGCCTACGACCTGGAGTCCGATCCGGGGACGGGCGCCTTCACGATGGGCGGCGTCACCGTCAGGCCGCCGACCGGCGACGAGGCCAAGGCCTTCCACGGCGAAGGCGTTCCGCAATTGCGGCAGCGAATGGACGCGTCGTACGAGGTGATGGGGAGCGAAGGCACCGCCCCGGACATCCCCGACTTCCGCTGGATCACGCAGTGCACGTACCACCACCTGGTCGACGATGCGCTCCAGCAGTCGCAGGATCCGCACTACCTGCTGGCGCGCATGGTGATCGCGCACCGCGGAGCCTGGGCGGCCGGCTACTTCGAGCCCATCTACGACGTCGAAGACGACGCGATCCAGGCCCGGCAACAGGGCGGGGCGTGGAACGTCACCGCGCTCGATGCGAACGGCGCGACGGTCGCGACCTACGGCTTCGAGCCGATCTGGCGCGGCAGCGACAACGCGCGCGACCGGACCGCGATCCCGGTCACGGCGCGCATCCCGTACGACGACCGGATCCGCAGGTTGGAGCTGCGCTCCCCCGCCGGCGTCCTGGCGACCCAGACGATCGGCGCGAGCCCACCGTCGTTGCAGATCGATTCGCCCGTCGACGGCGCGAGCGGCGTCGGGCGAACGGTGGTGGTGCGCTGGAGCGCGACGACGGCCGCCGGCGCGACCGCGCTTGCGACGGTCTACTATTCCGTCGACGGAAAGATCTGGCTGGATCGCGCGTTCGAGACGAAGCAGACGTCGCTGCGGTTGATCCTTGCGAAGAACGCCGCGCGTCACTACATCCGCGTCGTCGTCACCGACGGCTCGCGGAGCGCCGAGCGGACGGTGGTGGTTTCGAGTTAGCGGCTCGTGCGGCCGGACGCCGGGTCCAGCTGCTCGTGCGCCCGGAGCAACGCCGCGCCGATACCCGCGCGCTCCCTGATCGCCAGACGCGCCGCCCCGATCGCACGCTTCGCCCGGTCCGGGTCGGCCGTCGCCGCCCCGTCCGCCAGCGATCGGCCGTGGGCGAACAGGGCGCGGGCCGTCTCGATCCAGGTCGCCGGGTGTTCGGCACGATCCTCCGGGCGGACGAAGCGGCGATGGAGAACGACCGGCGGCGCGGCCCGGTCGAGCTGACGCGCGTGGTGCTCGAAACGCGCGCGTTTGTCCCGACGGTCGGGGTCGGCCGGCCGGCTTCCCAACAAATCGGAGAGTGCGGCCAGAGCGGTCGCCAGGCGCAGCCGGACGATCGACTCGGTCTGGATCGGATAGACGAACCAGGCCGCCAGCACCGCGCACATCGCCCCGATCAGGATGCACTCCAGCCGGGATCCGAAGAGCGCTAAACCCGCGACGCTCTGCGGCGGCTGCAGTAGCGCGAACAGCAGCGTCGCGCAGGCCGCCCAGTACGCGTAGCTGACGGTGCGCAGCCACATGCCCAGGAACAGGATCGCGAAGATGACGGCCGCGGCGACGGCCGGCGTCGGCATCGCGACGTGCGGGATCAGCGCGGCTACGATCGTGCCGCCGACCGCACCGGCCAGGCGCTGCAGGCCCTTGTAGAGCGCGTCGCCGCGGCCGACGGCGCCGCTGCAGACGATGAACGCCGTCAGCACGATCCACGGCCAATGCGCGGGGAGCAGGGTCAACCCGATCGCGAACGACGCCGCGAGCGCGACCAGCATCTGCAACGCCATCCGCGTGCTGACCGGCAGTGCGCCGTCGCCGGCAGGTCGCTGCGGCGCGAATCGCAGGGCGTGCGACGGTTCGCCGAACCGGGCAGCCGCCGACGAGCACGCGACCGCGACGACGCCTGCCGCCATTACCAGCACCAGGTCGACCAGCGGGCCCCGGCCCGAGACGACGTGGACCGGCACGACCAGGATCGCGACGAGTGGCAGCGCGATGGTTCGCCCGATAGTGCTCGCGCGCTCGCCGAATTTGCGCAGCCAGATCGAGAGGAACATGCCGCCGCAGAAGAGCGCGGCGCCGATCCAAGGACTCGCGTGCAGCACCCATCCGACGGCGCCGGCAGCGACGGCGACCAGCGGCAACGCGATCAGCCGCGCGAGCGTTGTCGAAAGCGTGGGGCGCTCTCCGCCGCGCGCCAACGTGAGCGTCAGGACGGCCGCCAGAACGGCGGCCGACGGATCGACGCGAAGCGCGGCGCACGCGCCGTAGACGATCAGGAACGCCGCCAGGACGGCGGCCATTCCCCTAAAGCTTGACGAAGGCGTACCGTCCATCGATCAGTTCGATTCGCAGTCGCGGCAGCAGTCCTTTGCTCAGGGTGATGTCGCGCGGTATCAGGGCCGCGGGCGGCGCGCTCTTGACCGTGCCGACGAGTTTGAACGGACCGGTGAGTTCGTAGACGATCCGCTCCGCACCGGGCGCGAGCGTCATCTTCGTCCACGCGCGCGTCGACGGCGCGTCGAACTCGACGAGCACCTCGTGCGCGGTGCCGTTGGTCAATACCAGCGTGGCCTTGGGCGGATCCGCTTGGGCGAACGGCGTCGCGAGCGCGAACATGGCGCAGACCGCGATCGTGCGGAGAAGCATAGCGCGGATCATGGCTGGTTGTACGTGTACCAGCGGTACGACTTCGACCCGACGTGGTCGTAGACGGCCAGCAGCACCATCAACACGCCCTGCGACTCCTTGAGCAGGATGCCGTGCCGCTGCAGCGGGATGTCGGCCGCGCCACTCTTCTTGAGCACGCCGTCGAACCAGTACGTGCCGGGCGCGTCGAGCCCCCACGACCCACCGGGCAGCACCGCCACCTCGCTCCTCGCGTTCGTCCCGTGAAGCGAGTAGCTGAAATGCAAGACGTAGTCCGTCTTATTGCGGACCTCCAACAGGCGCTTTCCCGCGTCGGCGGGAGCGAGGAACGCCGCCGAAGCGACGGCGAGCAGCGCCAGCGCGAAAGCGGCACGAGTCCAGAAGCTCTTCATATCACCCGAACGTTACCGTCGCGGCGCTCGGTTCCTACCGACGAAAAAGAGCCGCCGTGAAGCGACTCTGGATATGGGGCTGTTTCCGGTTTATTGGTCCCCGTCCTCGATTTCACGTTTATTCAGGATTGGGCCGACGGTTTCCAATTTATTCAGGCAGACTCGGGCCGATCAGGAGTTGGAGCTGGATCTCCACCTTCATTTCCAGAGTCGGGCGGGCACTGCGGCAGAATCTCGTCTACCCGGACATTCCGGATTGGGTCAACGAACTCGTCGCTGATGGTCGCCTTCCCAGGGCCCGGAAAACCCGGCGAAGGGGTGGCGTCTTGGCCCGGCATCTAGCCGCCCTTGCCCATACCACCGTCGGGTTTCCCTTGGCGGGTATCCTTCGGATTCGCGCCCTCGGTTGTGCTAACGGGACGCTTCGGCTCGGAAAAGTTGTCATTCCCGCCAGTATCCGGGCCGGATCCGCCCTTATCGTCTTCGAGCATATAGATTTCTCCCTATTTTGCCGCCGGCGCCGGCACAGCGATCGTGACGACGATGAGAGCGATGAGACCGAGCACGAGAAGAAAGGCGCCCCAGCGGACCCAGAAGCCCTTGATGGCCGACGTCCGGGCTAGATCTCTCGAGTAGACGGACCACGCCATCGCCAGCGCCGCCTTGAGCCGAGCCAGCACTCCCTCGTCACCCTTCAAGACGCTGGGCACGACATACTGCTCGGGTGCCGGCGGGTGATCCGTCCGGACGAACCCGCCGATCAGGAAGCAGAGAATAGCGACGAGCAAGGGGAACAATCCAACCAGGGACCAAGGGCCGTGAGACCCTAGTGACGCGAAAAGCCCGATCACCGTCGCGGCAACCCCCGCGAAGGTCAGCGCCTTCCCGTCCAGAGCCCGAACTGCCTCAACCCTGGCCTGACCCGACCCCTTGTTTTCGTCGAGGAGCAGCGCGGCAATCTCGCCCTCGGATATCGAGGAGTAGGACTCGTCGCTAAGTTGGGCGATTGCAGCCCGGCGATCTCGCTCAAATTCTGCCTTTTCGCTCCGCTTTGGCCAGGCAAAGTGGGCAACAATCTCCTGCCACATGTTGTTGCGCCAAACTACGAAAGTGTTGCTGCTGACTCCCGGTTTCATGGAGGCTGGCTGCGGCGTTAGATCTTTCATGTCGGGCTCATGCCGACTCGCGTTTTTTCGCATGTCCAACGGAACTCATTGCGCAGAATCTGGCTCGCTTGTCGAGAACGTAGCGAGGATCGAAGGCCACTCGGTTTCCCGATACCAGTTTTTGTGATTTGCCGCGAGGTCGCGAATTGCGCCATATTTCGAAATGCCTTGGAGAATACGCATGCCATTTTGGACGGCAACACGTACATCACTATCCCCAAAGAACGCCTCAACGCTCCCGTGACGATCTCCGAGGAACTCGATCATCCACACCCCCTCGTCGTTATAAATGCGGCATTGCTCGCCATAACCTTGAGGGAACATAAAGTCCACCCACGAGCAACGGATTTGCGGAAGGTTCGATAGGTCCTTGAGGAGCGCATCAACGTTAGGAGAAAAGTAATCCATGACCTTTTCTAGCATTTTGCGGCACATTCGGCGAAAGATTTAGGCTACCGATTTCCTGTCAAACCGCCACGTCGGCGAACTGATCAAACACGAGGACAGAAAACGACTAAATTACTATCTTGAGCGCCATTTATCTATCGAGTCGGCATTCGTACTACGAACGCGCTCCACATGAATCGGCGCGGATGGGTCCATTTTTCGGGCGCGCTCGATTGCTTCAGACTGGGTCGGTTCAATAGCGCTCGCACGATCGGCACCCGACTTCCTTACCGAGAACTTGCCGTCAGACTCTCGCTCTACATACCACCGGCGCGGAATAGTCTCGGAAACGCGTCGCGCAAATTCTTCCACCCCACGCTGTTCCAAGACTTGCATCGGGGTTTGATTACGCAGGGACGAGGACGACGTGTTAAGCCATCTAAGCCACTTGGCGGAGGGATCTTCCCTGTCTAAAGTCGCGCCGAAGTCGAACCATATTTTGGCCAAGGTAGTTAACGTATCGTGGGGTCTAATCTGATTTCTCTCGCGCTCAATTATTTGATACAAACTACTCATCGAAATACCATACAATCGCGCAACGCGCGTCGGGTTGACGGATGGGTAGGAGAGGCGCTTCGCGTCCTGGCGGATACCAGACTCCGGCATAGTGAGATAACCCTTCGCTAAGGCTAGGCGGAGCCCCGCTAACAAGCGAGCCAGGTACTCAGATGGCCTTGCACAAAATGCGATAATGCGCCAGGTATTGGCCGCCGCCCCTTCCCAGAAAGTCGAGACGTGGCACGACGGAAGCCTATCCCCTGGAAAGACGCGCTCGGCTTAATCCCCTTGGCAGTTTTGGTGGCTATATTAGCCTTCGAAAACACCAGGAGCTTGTGGTTCCGGGGAATATCCGCTGGCGACAAAGCGTTGTTCTGGGCAAGTACTGCCTCGGCCCTCGCCACGATCGGATTGTTCGCCGTCGCAGTCATCGCGGCAGTGGTAGCCTACAGACAATTTCTGTCAGCGCGCGAAAATACGCAAATCGAAGCAACGACCGACCTGATTCGCGAATGGTCCGGTCCGGATCTTCGTTCGCTGTTGGCAAACATAGACTTCAAAAAGGACCCGCAGGCGAATCGAAGGCACCTCCGCTTGCTCTACCGATTTTCGTTCAGCGATAACACTAGCCCAAATGATCCACGTCGGCTGCGCGCTTGGAGATCTGCGCGGATCGCAGCGAGAGACGCAATGAATACCAAAATCGAAACCGTAGTGCTCATGGCCTCGCGTACGTGGAATTTGTTGAACGCCAAAATAATAAGCGAGAGAGTGCTGTTTGATCAACTTGACTACGATATCTTGGCAACATACTTCATTCTCGAAGACGTGTTGGCCACAAGACAGTGTAACGACAAGATCATCTACTCTTCGTTTACAAAACTAGCGCGCCGAGCGCAATCCCACTATAAGCGACGGCCGAACAAAGAGATATCGATCCCGCTGGTCCAAGTTGACTTCGAGGATCTACCCTATGATGATGCCAGCTTGGAGAACTACGTAGCGCGAGCCCTAAGTCGCGAAGCTGCTTGGAGGCTGAGCGAATCGATCTAGTTCGCTCCGTGAGCAGCATTCGATCCCGGGCTCAGGTGCAGGCAGAGACTGCCTGCACCTGACCCTCTGTTATGGCTTGCGCCACTTGTCTCGCGAGCCGACGTCGGTATCGCGCACACGTTCGACGTGAATCGGCGCCTTGGGGTCTATCTCTTTGGCGCGCTCGATAGCAGCCGCTTGGGTGTTCTCAACGGCGCTTGCGCGTTGCGCGCCCCCCTTCTTCGCGGAGTACTTTCCGTCGTCGTTCCGCTCGACGTACCACTGGTCGTTCTTGGGCATGTGTATCTCTGTCCGGCGTGTTTGCCGGCTCCTACGCTCTGAGAGTGCCTCCCTGTTGCGACCCGCGGTCGCCTCCTAAAGACTAACGGCCGATTTGCCGGTTGCCCTATCAGTAAGAACCATGGGAGAGCCATACGTGTGGCACTCTCGCGAAAAGGTTCGCCAAATAGCAAGTCGAACACTTGTTCGAGAGCCGAATCCCTCGAGGAAGGGGGTGAGGAGATTGGCAGACACCTACAAACCGGGCGACACCGTACCCCGTGACGGCACCGTGGCGTGCACGCAGCATCCCGAGACCCGCGACGACGTTAAGGCGGGTACGACGTTCGCACCGTGTGCCCACTGGGGCGATCACGACCGCAAGGATTGCACCTGGCAGTACGTCTAGACCAACGGGGCCCCGCTCATGCGGGGTCCTCGTCTTTTTGGGCGATATGTCGGTGCCTTGGGTGAATTCGAGGCAAGGGGTCGTGATGACCACCCGGAAACGTCCCCTTTCCGGTTGCGTTGCCGGATCGAGGTCGAAGTGCCTGAAGAACTCACCCGCCGTACGTTCATGGCGAACGCCACCCTCACCCTAGGTGGAATCATCGGGCTCGGGTTGGCGATTCCGATCGCCGGCGGGCTGACACCTATCGCGGAAGCCGGCACGATGAAGCGCACGACGCTCGACCAAGCCGGCTGGAATGCGTTACAGGCGTCAACCGATGCGCCAGTTCAGATTGATTTCGTCTTGAGCGGCAAGGATGCATACCTACCCGAGCAGACATCGCCAGAATCGGTCTGGGGCGCTAAGGTGGACCCCGCGAAATTCGCAAAACTTCGCCCTGATATCTACGCTAACCCGCATGGTGGCGTGGCGTACGCAGCAATCAACATGGGCTTCGCAATCTTCAGCCCGATCTGCCCGCATCTCGGCTGTCGCTTTGTCTACAAGTCGGAAGAGAGCAGATTCTTCTGCAACTGCCATGGCTCGACATACGACAAGAGCGGCGCGCATCTCGCAGGACCGGCGGCGCGCGGCCTCGATCCGCTCCCGCTACATGAGAAGAACGGCATTGCAGATATCACCTGGATTCGATATGCGCCGACCACGCCAGATAGAATCGTGGTTTCCTATCGGGACTAAGGAGTTCTATGCGGTTTCGTTGCGGTTGGTCGAACGATCTCGACCGATTGTACGCAGCCAGTAGCCCGATCGTCTGGGTCATCGAGCGGGAACTAGTTCCAACCTGCTTGGAGCAGCGGCAAACCGAGTTCGTGACGAACCCGGGCGCTTAGGAACTTCTCGGCCCACTCGTTTCCCATCTGTATATCGAAGAGGCGCAAAAGATCTTCGATTGCGCACAATCGGCGGCGCACTTGATCGCGCTTTAGGGTGAACTTCCCAGCGTGCACGAGTCTGTTACGCTCCGAAACGGCCTTTCTCAACTCCTCGATGATGGATGGACCGATTTTCGATGGCGAATCTTTGGGATAGTATCGATCGAGCAAGTCAAGCATCGGCGGGCAATCCTCTGCCTCTAGAACGTCTGCCAAGTTGGGATTTACATGCTGTAGGCATCTCTTCGTTCCCACCTCGGCAGCGGCCACAGCAATAACAAGCGCGCTGCGAGGGTTGCCATACTGAAGTTGGCGAGCTTCCATGAGCAGCTCAAAAGCAAGCGGTTCGGGGCCGGGTCGTACGTATGGTCCCTTATCCGGCTCGACAACATGGTCCAGCACATCAAATTGCCATTCTAATTGCTCAAATGACGTTTTGCTGTAAACGGGAATCCACGCTTTGCCATCCAGAGACCACGTGAACGGTGCGAGTTCGGTCTCGAGTACTTGCGCAGTACCATGTGCATTGCAACGCCATCGGAGAGACTTGGCAACGCTAACAGCATGTTGGTCTAGTTGTTGCTCTGCATCTCGAATATCTCGTGCGATCACCTTCGGAAGCAGTTCAATTGATGCCGGTTGTGCGGGTCCTTGTCCGAGGGCGCTGGCGTCGAGACTTCGAACCGCGTACTCGATAAGGTCCCGTGGTTTCGAAATCAGCGTCGTTGCAATGCAGGCCTGTACGGGAACGAGCCGACGGCCGTCTCTCGCCTGCAAGAACTCGATTGTGGTATCGCCGTCATGAATGCTCAATCGCCCGTCAAACTGAATGAAATGGGCATTCGGAAAATCGTACTGCTTCCGGAGCCAAACTGACTCGGTCACGAATTCGATCCTTGCTCCGGCCCTCGGCGCCAGATTGCCAACCCTAGACGGTGTAGCGACGCCATGGAATCCGGCTCAGATCGATTCCGGCTAGGAACTCGACGATGTCCTTGCGACCGAAAAGCTCCGGGACCCCTCGGCTATCCTGAGCCATGATGACCGTGGGGATCTGAAAGAACCGTGTGAATTCCGCGAGGGTCTTGTCCCGCTCCGACAACCCGAGGGCATGCGGTTGCACGACCGCGATCGCAAAGGTGACATGCTGTTCTTTGATGACGGCACCATCGAAGGTCATAGTTCTGTTCTCCTAAATTCAGAGCAAATCGGGCGCGGTTAGGCCGGTCCGAGTGCTGTTACCTATCTATGGACAATATAGGCGCCCAAACCATATCCGATACAGATGCCATACGTATGGCACACAAAACTCGGGCACTGCATCAATGGCAATTGGCGCGCTGGCTTCGGCACTCGCTGCATCCTCTAGCGGGCGAGGGTCACCACGAGAACGCGTTAGGGAGGCGCCGGCAAAGGGGGCGGCAACTTCCTAGCCAGTCTGGCTGCGCGCCGTCAGCGGTCCATCAGGCGCTCTACGTCAAGACGCTCTCGAGCATTTCAAGCGGGACTCAGGGCCCTGTCATCGGCAAAATGCCTTGGGCTCTGAACTCGCCCAAGGGAAAGGTTCGCCACATCTCCGCCCGAACGCTTGTTCGAAAGTTCCCCTCTATAGGGGCTGGATGTTCGCTATCCTTGAGGAGATCGAATCGTTGCGCCCAACCATAGGCGAAATCCCGAGTCGTGCCACGTTACGGTACGATAACTAAGGATTATGGACCAATGAGTGCTGATGCTATAGCCTTTCTCAATAGGACCGACGAGATCGAGCTGCTGGCGTCGTTCTTGCCGCCTCGGTGCGCTCAATCGTCGGTCCTTATACTCACTGCGCCCTCCGGGTTTGGGAAATCTGCCCTGACGGACCAACTCCTAAGGTCGCTTCGGCAAAGCAAACTTGATGCGTCCATTGTCGTGGTTGACCCAGACATTCGGACGGGCCCTGGCGGGACAAGCATTCACGAGGGTTTCTTCATTCAGCGATTTGCCGAAGCTCTTTCGGCACAAGCCAAAATATCAGACGCAAAAACGTTCCAGGAATTCCTATGGGAGCGTGGTCTTCGCACCGCCAGTGAAATCCCTCTGGCCGATATCATCAAGAAGGTTCCGAGTCTTAGTTCCGCATACGAAATTGGACTGGATCTTGTCGGGCGCGGGGCTGCAGCCGGGAAGTACTCCGAGGCCAGCCTGCTAAAGAGCGATGCACATTCGGCTGTCGAGTTGTGCTGGGAATACGTTCGCGCGGTCTGCCGAGAAAGCCGCGTCGTAGCGGTAGTCCGTGAGGCTCAACAGATCGATCTGCAAAGCCTACGCTCCTTACTCGAGATGAACCGCGACCTACCGATGCAGCACCTTATCATCGAGTACACTTGCACCGACACTTTCGAGACTCTACACGCTAAGACGATTCTTTCCGCGTTCAAAGATCACCCTAAAGCCGGAATTGAGCAGTTACGCCGTCTCGATGAGCCTTACGTCGCCGACCTCTTGCACGCATACCTTGGCAGAGACACTCAACTTCCGCACGGCTACTACGACGCGTGGGGTGGGAACCTCAGATCTATAGATGAGATTAAGTATATAGCGAGTAGACCCATGGCTCTGATAGCGGGCGCGCCCTTGTCGCTCACGGGCTTGAACGCGAAGATTGGGAGTCATCTTCAGGACCTCGACCGCGACCAGAAGATGCTGCTGGCCATCATATTCAGTCATCGCGAAGGCATAAATCAAGAGACATTGCTCGCAATCGCATCGAAGGCCAATCCACAGGTTCCCCCCAGCGTGTGGATTGAGGGCATAGGCTCCCTTGTAGAACACCATCATTTCATCGCCCATGGCTACGACGTTGTAAGGCTCAACAATGAAGATCTGGCAACGGTCATCGAGGCCTCGCCAGAGTTCACCGGGCTAAATGCCATAGCCACGAACCTGCTGCGCGAACACTATTTGGACATATTGGTCCGGTCCGACTATGCCTCGTCCTCGATGTCAGTCGCTATTCGTCAGGCAATACTCTTGTGCGCGAAAACCGGCGACATAACGTCCATCTCAGACCTGACACGAAAACTGAGCTCCGAAATTCGCGCCGCGAACGACCAATCGGTCTACGTTGACGCGGTACTCTTCGCCATTTCCAAGAATGGCGCGGCATTCCCGGGCGAGGGGGAGCGGTTGCTGAACTGGTGCGCTGACCTTGCATACGATACTGGCGACTTTCAACGTGCACACGACATCCTTGCCCTGAAGCACGATATCAGCCCGGCCAATGCATCAATGCTAGCGTGCTGTCTCCAGGAACTCGGAAGGCATCCAGAGGCGCTGGAAATCGCCGATCAAGGTAAGTATCACTGGTCTGGCACGGACGGTGAGATCGCCTCTGACCTGATTCGGTTCCTGGTCTTCCGAGACTTGGGTGACGTACAACGGGCACGCGAGTTGCTCCACTCAGTCCTCGGGAATGAATCGTTCCTGGACAGCCCCCTCCGCGGCTACGGTCTACGGTTTTCGGAATCGATAAGGGGCCTGCCCTCGTGTCTGGACGATGCCCTCGCCAGCATTACCTGGTTTCAGCGATTCGGATTTGTAGACTCGTGTGCATATTCGCAACTTGCCGCCGCCATGCACGCCGCCCGTCTCGGCGATCCACTCCTCGCCGATGAGCTTCTGGCCGCGGCAGACCGGCATTTGTCAACACAAGTTCGGGATCAGCCAATGCTCTTGAACAACAGAGCCGCGATATCCATGCTTTCTGACGATGTCGACTTCGAAGAGTGCGGCCGTATGTTGGCACGCGCAATGCGCAGCTCTCGCGACGATTACTCGGACGTAACGATTCTAAACAATATGGCGATCGTAAATGCCAAGACTGGGAAGACTGCTGAGGCTAAATCTTGTATGGATCGTGCCCTCCGGATTCTCGAGTCCCCGCAATTTTGTGATAAGGATATTTTCTGGGAGGTTGCGTACACCGCACGTAGCGTCTACAGGGACGCCGGTGAGGAGTATCGCGTACAACAGGTGCTACAGTCACTGCCCAGGCAACCACTTGTTAACACGACATATTGGAATTACCGCTTCGGTTTCCAAGAGGAAGTGGGAACCCAATATGGCCACCTCCTCAAATTTGACTATCATCCCTTGTTTCTCAGCCACTGGCTCATCGATCGCGAGGGGCTGGAAACGCTGAAAGCAAGATTGCCAGAATGATGTCGCTGTACCCCCAGTTCTTCTCTGTGAATCCACGAGAAAATGCTCCAGAAGGCGCAAGCCAGGCATCGGGTGTAATCTCGATAAATTCGAATCGCCCATCGAACATCTTGCCGTCAACTCGGCAGTATCCGACTGGCCCAACCGCGGCCAAGAATCGCTCGATCGCAATGCGGTCATCGGTTCCGAGGCTACTATCGATATTGCGAACAGAGCGGGGAAGACGTCGGTTTAGCTTCTCGTCGGCGTCGAAGAGATGGCTATCAAAGTAGTCATCATCTCCTGCGACATATACTTCCGAAAACGACCAATACTCGTCGGACCCCTCAATGCGATTGTAGGACACCTCTCGTCCTCTTGCAAAACCTTCAACAATCACTGGCTGTCCGAAGAGCGCTAAAATCTCATTGGCGAGGTGACGGCCTTCGTCGAGATCGTAAATCAAGTTGCGCTGTGTGATGCCAATCGAGCTGCCCTCAAGCAGTGGCTTTACAACAAACGGAGTTGGTAGATTCCGGATCATGGACAATTGCTCTGGCGAGCGAATCATCAGGTGCCATGGCGTGCGGAGACCACATTCCTTTGCGAGATTCTTGGAGATATCCTTATCTTGGCAGATTATCCCGCCGTACGCATCAGGGCCGATGTGGTGAAGGCTATTTACTTCGCAGACCGCCGGGATCAGAGAAAGACGGCTGCGAGATCGTTGTCCACCATAGAGTGGGAGTACAACATCTCTCCGGTGACGCGCCGCGTTTGCACTCAGGTCCGCTGGGCCGAAATATCGTACTGCCTCTAGGCCAAGGTCCCTAACCGCAATCAGGACACTCTTGATTGTGGTTTCGTCAGCCATTTCAAGATCGCGACGTAGGTGGGTCGGGGAGTCTTGGGATCCCTCGTCAAGGGGGTCCGCAACAATCACCACCCTATCGAACGGCAAAGCCTCGCGCGGGGTAATCATAATCCTTAGTTATGGTTCGCATTAGGCTGGGTTCGTGCTCAGTCGGCCCAAGATGTCCGCGCGAGCAAGCTCCGCCTGTAGGGCGCGATCGCTGACGTGAGCGTAGATTTGGGTGGTAACGATACTCCGATGTCCCAAGAGGCGCTGGACGAATCGAATATCGGTTCCCGCCTCCAGCAACATCGTCGCCGTCGTATGTCGTAGCATATGCGGAGTTGTCCGATTCGGGACGCCCGCAGCGACGGCGAGCGAGGATATGTACCTTCGGACATGAGCCGGCGTCGCGGGACGCCCCCGATCGGTCACCAAGAGTCTCCGACTGCGGGCTCTCGTCCTTCCGTGTCTCGTCTTGAGATATTGTGCGAGGTCGCGACGCAGCCCATCGTTCGAGAGAAAGACTATTCGCTCACGAGCCCCCTTTCCAAACACCCGGATTCGCCCAGAATGAACGTCGACGTCGTCCACGCACAGGGCGACCAGTTCACCGACCCGGATACCGGTAGATAGCAAAAGTCCAGCCATGATTGCGACATGAGGCCCTAAGGTAGCCATTGAACCTACGAATCGAGAAGCGTGCTCGGATGTAAGCGTCCGCGGCAATCGCTCCGGCAACCGCACGTGCAGGTCGAGAGCCTCAAATGGAGACTTCGGTAACCCGTGCCGCCGGACGAGCCACCAAAACAGGGAGCGCGCGCAGGCGAGCCGCCGTTTGACGGTCGCGAGTGAGAGACGGCGCTTGGAAACAAGGTGGTCGCGGTATCCCATCAGGTCCGTCCCTGAAATCGTATCGATTGGGGGCTTCTGGGCGAAGTGTCTTCGCAGTTCCGCCAAGTCTTGCGAATAGGCGTCTATCGTGTTTTGCGACAGGTGCCGCTCGTGTATGCAATATCGAAGGAACAGGCGTGTAGCGACAGGCAAAAGCATTCTCAATCCCCTTCGGACTCTAACTATGGAGACCGAGTGTTTGCTCGGGCATGCCAGAAGTCCGGGGGACCTCAGAATGGTGGTCTACTCCAATGTGGGACGTCCTGGTACGTAGGTGGATCGAGATCCTAACGCCCGCGGTCAATACTACTCGCGCGACCTTTGGTTGGGTGATGGTTCGGCCAGCGAAGCGTCTCGGTGCCGAAACTCATGATTTTGTTCTGGCTTAATGCCCTCAGCGCCTCATTGCTACCAAGGTTCTTCGCCAGAATTTCGAGCGCGTTTTGCATGCGCTGTTCCTTGCCGTCACCTTCAAGAAGGTCCAGATCGATATAAAACGTGCCCACCCCATTGATCGTCGCCGGCTGGTGTCCGCCACCATGCCCAAAGTAGACCGTCTCCTTGATGGGGTAATGAGTAATACCAACAGCATTGCAGAGCGCCTCGACTGACGAAGTTGTGATTGTCTCCGGGCCTTGATCACGCGGCGAAGCGACATCACGCTCGACGTCGGCCAGCACCTCTTGAAACGAAGCGCGGTCAAACTTCGACGTAAGCCATCTCGCCGTTACGACCTCAACGTTGACAAGCCGTAGGCTCCGGTGAAGGACATCGAGACGACCGGCGTAGTTGCTCGCAAGATCTTCTTTGATTTTTTCGGCGGCGACCGATTCACTGAAGGCAAGGATGGAATACTCTCGACCGTGTACCTCGTAGGTATAGATACTCAGTCGTTGCCCGAGGCTTTCCAGACGATCGATGAACTCCTGGGCGTCCATGCCGCCCCCTTCGCCGCCCCGAAAGGCTGCGCTGATATTCTGAACGATCTGTTTAAGACGTGTCGTGTTTCGCATGGCTCGGCCTCCCGAATCTCAGTCACGCGATCTGAGACTTGAAGCCTGTTCAGATAGATCATCTGCAGCGAAACGTGCTGCCCGTCCCGGTACATACAGGTTCCAGGGGAATCCATCGAGTTAAGGTCTCGCCTCCGGCAATCTCACAAGATACCAAACGCCATTCCAGCAGGTCCGTTCAATCATCGACGTCGGTCATGGCGGTATTCGTGGGTTTGGGTTTCGGCTTGGCGCCCGGTTTGTTGCGGGTTGATCGGCGGGTGGTTGTTGGAGTGCTCACGCCGGGGTGAAAGGTCAGACTCGGAAGGTTCGGTTGGAATGCGGCCGCGTTGTTGCCCGAAACATCAAAGTTCGTAAGCGCGTCAGCCACTTTCCGGCGTTTGGCCTCTTCACGTTTCTGCGGGAAGGCCTTTGCGCCGTGTGTGAACGGTTGGAGGGCGTTCTTGATCTCCTGGGCGGCAGCTCGGTCCTCCGGTCGAAGGTTCTTGAAACGCAGGACCGGCGTTCGGGAGGAGGCCGCTCCCTGAACGCCGGCTCCTCGGACAACGCGAACCTTTGCTGAAAGGATGAAGTGGTCGACGAGGTTGTTCTTCGTAGCATTCGCTGACGACGCGGCGCGAGGGTGGCTCAGGGCATCGGTGAACGTAGACCGGACCGGCTCGTCGTACTCAATCCTCGTGCCGTCACCGTGGTAGGCAAAATCCAGCGAACTGAACGTCTCCGTGCCGTAGTGCACAGAGACGTGCGTGGGCGCAAAGTTGCCGTTCTTAAGGCGCGGGGCGGCGATCCGTTTGAAGGGATCGCCTATTGCCAACTGCTTGTCGCCAAGCTTGCTGATGTCGGAATTGATGTCGCCGACGCCGATGTAGTAGGGGTCGTGCACAACCTGGGCTTCGAAATGGTTGAGCATAGCACGACCTCCGCCGTCCGATGCGTCAGCATGGACGACATGGAACGTAACGATCTTCGATCCAATCCAGACCTTGAGCTGGACAGCCTTGCGACGTTGCAACCGAAAATCGAACATGCGCTCAATGTCAATGTCGCCGACCTTGTTCACGGAGACGAGCGAATCGGCATGCTGGAATACCGCTACATTAAGCTGGCTCTTTTGGCCGGTGACTTTGGGCGTCCGGGCGATGTGGATGCGCTTGTATTTCTCGAGCCCCTTGCCTAACACGAAGTCCTCGCCGACCTCCTGTACAAACACGAAGTCCGGCGTTTTCGTCCTGATCTGCTCGTAGAATGTGTCGAAGCGGCGTGGGTCAGAACTTGCGGCCGCCCGTTGCAGATTGGCCTGGATGTAGGAGATGTCCGGCGGGCTCGAACTCGACGGCGACGGCGATGCCGACGCGGCAGAGAGTGGAGGAAGGCTCGACATGCGCCGTCGCCCCTAGCCGATTGCCAGGGAGCGAATAGCGTAGACACTGGTGGATGCGTTGGTGGCATCATCGGAGGAGATCTGGATCTTGATCCGATTGACGCCGACGTTCAGATAGTCATAGAAATCAGAGGACGAGTAGTCGAGGTTGCGCAGGACCACCCGTAGGACGTTGTCCGAGCCCCCCTCTGATTCTGCCGCGTCGATGTGACGCACGATCGTCGGGGAGCCTTGATTAATGGTGATCGTCAAGGTGCAGCCAGTGTCGCTGAGCTTCCAGTGCTTTAGGTAGAGGCTGTATTCGTCTTGGGTGTTGGTGACCTTGAACACGACATCCATCTCCGCGGACTCCTTCGTTACATCGGCCTGGAAGACCGCATCAAGATCAGAGGAGAACGTGAATCCGCCCGTGCCCTGGACCAACATATCGTTCGTAGAAGGGGCGATGGTGAACGGGTCGGTGGCAGCCCTAGGTGCAATGCGAAACTGCGACGGCGTAAAACAGATGAGGGAGCCCGATCTCGATCCAGATCCCAGCGGGTCGAGCCCGTAGGTCGAGAGTTGATCGATCGTCGTCGAATCAGCTGGTCCGATGGCAATCGTCACCGTGGTGAGCTTTGCGGTGCCGGGGCCGCTTGACGATCCAGTAGCAAGCGCATTTGGGGCACCGCTAGCGCCGAGCTTGTGTTCTCCTGTGGCATAGGTGACGACATGCTCGAAGGTGATCGCATCGGCGCTTTGCGGGAAGTATGCCCATCGCGCCTTTGAGAGAAACGTCAGGCCACGCATTGAGATCGCGCTGGGCGGCGCGACCGTCGACTGAGTCTTGTCGTCGGGAACAAGAAAGAGGCGGTTTTGAATAAAGGGTGGCAATATCACGTTGCCGCTCGACTTTTTGTCGTGATAGACGTATGCGTTCCACGGATATTCTTGCGTCCAGGTCCATGTTGGCGCTTGCGTGCCGACGTCGATCGCGAGGTACGAGCCCCATTCCTTGATACTCATGGCATCGGAGCTACCAAGTTGATGATCGGCGCCGCTCTCGCTTCCGACAGTCTGCGAGTGGTCGACCGTATCCGTTTGAGAGTGCCCGTAGCCGCCGCTGATGCCGCCGCCCTTTGACAGATTGACGGAGACGTCGTACGAGTTTGTCACCGACGTCGACGACCCGCTCGTGTACTGCTTGGAGTCGTTGGTGCTCCCCCCTACGGAGCTGTTGACTGAAGAGTCAACCGAACTGTTCACCGTGATGGGCGTATAGTCGATCAACTCAAGGATGTCGCCGGCTGGGACCGAGATCGGCATGACCGTGTTGGTGATAAAGGCCGGATAGCCCGCATAGCCATCCGTCGGAGAGGCCGTGGTAAGCGCCGCGGGAACGATCAGGCGCTGACTGACCGAGATAACGAAGCCATTGGCGATGCCAAGACCGCGCGTATCAGTATATTGGTGGACCTCGTAGTCATTGATGAGCGAGCCGAGCTGCGCGTTGGAGTTGTCGGAATCCTGGATCTGCAGCACTTCGTGCTTGGTATAGAGGTCACGTAGTCGTAACATGCACCTTCTCCTAACTGATGCGCACGATGAAGTTGAGGTACATATTGAGCGGACGCGTCTCCGCCGAAATCGCCTGGTTGATGACCCCGTCCGTCGGCCCCCCGGAATCGCCACCGTCGGAATCGGCACTCACCGCTTGGGTGTCGCTGCCACCATCGTGCAACAGATAGTGCCCCGAGGTCAGCGCGTGCATGTGCTGGCCGTATTGGTCGGATTGCAGCGTGGTCGGCACGGCGCCGAGAAGGCCGTTGGAAAACATTGCCGTACGTGAAGCGACATCGAAGTCGGTTGCGGCAGTCGGATCGAGACCGCGGATAAAACGCCCGCGCAGGTCCGGCGCTTGCAGCGGCGGAGCCGACCCTTGCGGGAAGAGCGCGTTGAACAGCGTTTGGTATTCCGAGGACGCGGCGTTGAGCGGTTGGCCTTTGCACATCACCCAGGTTTCGCCGCCGGCGGGGGTGGGGTCAACGCTGCCGCCGTACGCGACGATCGAGCCGATGGGGATGTGCTCCATCGAGGGTCCGGAAAGCAACGCTGCGGTAAGCGCGATGTTGATCGGGCGAATATCGCTACCTAGGAACGGATTGGAGCGCTGGGCCGCGCGCGTTTGATGGAACGTCAGGTAGGTTTGATAGTGCCAGTTGGGTGGGTTATTACCGTTGAGTTTGATCGAGTGATCCATGCCCGGGTCCGTGCCATACGTATTTTCTATGCCATGTGAATGGTCGGTCAGTGCGGGGGACTGGTAGCTCCCGACTTGATCGGGTTTCAGGTTGGGATTCGTTGGGGTTCTCGCGCCTGCGTCGGGGTCGACTCCGGCTCCGTCGTCAACGCCGCGAAGGAAATACCCACGAAGGTCCGGCAGGCCGTAGGTCTTGGTACCGTCCCCTTCACCGAATGCGGTTCCGAGCGCTTGGAATAACTCCGTGCGCTGCGAGTCTTGGTCGTCGGTGAAACGTTGAGCGGTCGCGGTGGTTCCGTCGCATGCGTACCACGATTCGTTGTTGTCGGTGACGGGTGCGCCCGATTGGGTGAAGTAAACGATTGAGCCGACCGGCAAGCCGCTGTCGTCCGAGGCTGTTGCCGTCGATGGCGGATTGGACGCCCTGATGATAAAGTTGAGCGCGACGTTCCTCGGCCGCGTTTCGCTTCCGCCGGCCGGGTCGGTCCAGCCGCACACGTCGCTCGGATCGTCGTCGCACATCATGTTGCGTGATTGGTCCGATTCGTTGGCTTGGTTCCAGCCGCTGAGGTTGTGATCGTGCGGAACTGCGTCGAGCTGGACTGACCCGATGTACGACTGGGGCGCTGCGATCACGGGTGGAACGCGCTCAAGCGGAATATTCTTGTCGCGACCGGAGGTATTGTTGTTGCTGTCAAGATCAAGCACGCGGACGAACTGACCTTGCAGGTTGGGAAGTTTGAACGTATTGGGCACCGTGCTGACGCCAAACGTGTCGCCGATGACATTGTAGAGGTTCTCGTACCTGCCGGCGTCAGCGTTGTTGCCGTCGCAGAGGAGCCAGGCGCATCCGTCGTCGTCGACGAGTTCCGTCAGAGTCGCTAGCTCGCCCATATATGCGACGATGATGCCAAGTGGTTGGCTGGACATGGAAACACCCCAATCAAAATAAAGCGTGTGACGTGGAGAAATGGTTGGATGGAGAGTGACCGGGCGCACGCAAATGAAGACGCTGACTATGCGTTCAGCGCCTCGAGATCGGCTTTGGGCAGCGCGTTAGGCCGTGTGAATAACGGCGTAGCGTTGATATAGCCCGCACCCAGTCACCCCCGTGGAAATGTTCGGCTCTCGGACCCGCTTCTCCAGACCCGCACCTTCCCCTTCGCGCTTAGCGAGTGATATTTAGGGCCCCGATATTAGGCCTAGATAGCGAGACGCGCGCGCAGGTCCGCGATATCCGACGGCCCATAGTTCCCATGAAACGACTTGAGGCTGCCGCGCTCATTCGGGTGCGGGAGCGCGACGACCGTCCGTTGCCGCCCCCCGACCACCTTGTCGACTATGCCATTGGATCGGATGAGATCAGGGAGCAAGGCACGCCGGGCTACGACGCCCAACACGACGACGAGACAGGCTGCAGCCACCGAGAGCACACGCTCAAGGTGCATCTTCGCGCACGTCTGCGCCGCAGCTCCAACCCCGAATTCGCGCGTCGTCTTGCAATGCACGATTTCCGTGAGGGCGTAGTCCGCGCCTGGAACGACTTCCCGTTCGGGTATCAACTCTCGCGCTCGAGCGCGAACACTGGACCAGTACGCAACGTTCTTGAGGACTGCCCCATCGGCCGAGGTCGTCTTCGTTCCGCCCACGATGTACTGGCGCGAGCCGCCACCGAACGCGAACTGATGGGCATCCCATATCGCGTCATCCGTCGCACGACCCTTCGAATGGTCGTCTTTGCCGATCGAGGGGTTCGACGCCACGAACAGGATTGGGGCGATATCGATTTGGCCGATCCAGGGCTCGGGTACCTGGAAATCTTCACCCGATGTGACACCCTGGAATTGGACGATGTCGCGGCACGGATGAAGCGAATCGGTCTCGAGGCAGAGCGCGACGTTCGGACAGCGTGCGACCGATCGGAATACGTCGCGCTTCGACTGGTCGCTCACTACCGAAAGACCTCCGGGTCCGGGCATTCCGCGAGACGGATGTCTGGCATGAACGTGTACGGCAACATCGTGGACTTTGAGGATCCCGCTTCGCCAAATCGCCAGTAGGTAGCAAGACGAGCGTAATACGTATAGTTCTGGCACTGCCTATCGCACCACGCGGTGACATATTCGCCGGCGATGGGGCGGCGTTCGAAGAGTGACCGCGTCTTCGCCCTTAGGACGAAATCGGCGGCCGCGAGGAGCCCGGTGGGTTTGCGACTATCGTCTTTACCGTCCGCTTGGTCCACGATCTCGACAGCGGCTTCAAGAACCTCAGCGGCATAGGACGACCGTCCATCCTTGTAGATGTCGCCACGGCGTGGGAATCCCGCCGCTCCAATGAAAACCGCGATCGCAAGTGGTTTGGGGACAACGCATCGCGCAACCACGACACCCGCTTCTGAGTACGATCCAACCACGTACCGGCTCCGCATGCGCGCATCATCCTCGATAGCCTTCAGTGCCAAGGTGCCGGCGATTTTCAAAACCCCGAAGCGTCTGAACGAACCTTCGTCTCTGGGTGGGTAGACGTCGTCCTCATCGCACCATGTGCGCGCCAGCGCCGCCAGGTCTTCCAGTAGCACGAGAATCTGTCGGTAGTAGCCGGCATTGGCGAAGGCAATGAACCAGGGAATGCCCATTGCGCTGCAAAGCACGCGCAGCGTTCCCGGTAGCGGCAGCCGCTTGCTGTTGAGAAACTGTCCGATCCGATTCGTGCCCTCCGCGCCAATCGCGGCCGAGAGATCGTTTCTGGACATCCCGGTTCGCACGCGCTCAGCCTCAAGCCAGGTTGCGAAGGCCGCCTTCTGGTCCGGATCGGCATAGCTCGGTGCCCTCATGGCCGGGGATTCGACCCGGGGGATGGTCTTCCGTGCCGTCTCGATGACCTACACGGGGCATGAGATGGCCTGTAGGCTGAACGGGTCGAACGCCTCGACAGAAAGGACACACGATGAAACATCCCGCCCAAGCCGTCATGGCTGGCATACTGCTGTACTTCGCAGCCGTGCGCTTCGCCAAGGTCATTCGGGGCCTCTAGCCTAGACTGGGGCCGTAGGAACCGCGGCCCCAGTCCCGATCCCCGTCGACGTCTCGGCCCCGCTCCAGAGCGACCCGGTTTGGCGAGAACAGCGCGGCTTCAACCGCTCCGCCTTCAGCGTACTCGGGCCAGGCCCGACCCATGGCCTTGAGGAGACCCCGCATCTGCTCGTACGCCGGCCAGGCTGGATCTAGCCGATACAGCGTGAGGGTCTTGAACTGCCGGCTCACAATGATGCCAAGCCGTTCGAGCCGCATCAAGGCCTTTGTAATGGACTGAATGTTGTGTTCGCTAGCCAAACGCGTGAGCGACGAGACGTCGGCTTCGTCATGCGGCGTATGCAACAACATCCCAAGAATGTTCGCGACAGCGGCCTTTCCGGGGACGCCAAATATTTCATACGGCAGATAGACGCCCTTCGATTCCGAATAGTCTTCGCCGTCATAGAGAGGACGGTTGCGGTGAAGGGGCAGCGAGTCGGCAATCACCACTTGCGTGCGCAGCAATGCTTTGACTTCCGCGTACGTCGGATGGTCCGCGTTAAGCGAGTAAACCCACTGCGAACTCGTACCGCGGGACCATATCTTACAGACCAGCCCCTGCTCGATGAGCGGTTCGATCGCCCTCGAGTTCACGCCGGCCGTCTCGGCGCAGAGTTCCATGATACGAGTCGGGCCAAACGCTGCGAGATACACGAGCATTGCCTGATTGACTCGGCTTCCGAAAATGCGAAACTTCGTGCCGTGCGAATGCGACGTCCCCTTCGCCGTTTTCCGCGTATCGTCTTGATGACGTGCATGAATCGCGACATCGGGCATCTTGGGCGAGAGGAAGTCCAAGAATTCGAGTAACTGTGGAAGCCACGACAACTTTGGATTGAACTCGATGAGGAGACCGTTCTTGACGAGGACGCCTTCCTCGATGTAGCCGTTGATTGCAACGCGCACACGCGACGCGAACGAGTGGGCTACCGAGCGCTGAAGTTTTCCGATACTGTAGGAACCACCCAAGACGCGCAGTGCCACAAGGAGCCGCGTTCGAACTTCGGAGGCGAACACAGCCTCGTAGTTCTTGATGGGCGCGAACGTGGTCCGCGCGAAAAGCGCCATATTCTCCGGCGACGGCTTGGACGGAAGTTCCCTCAGTGGGTGAGCAGCTCCGATCCTAGCTAAGAGATTGACGAACGAGGGCTCCGAGGAAAGTTCGGGATTGAGGCCCAAGAGGTCTCCGCTGTACGCGTGACCCGTTGAGACGGCGACGATTAGGCCGGCCAGGTTAGACTTCTCTCGCTTTACGCTCCGTCCGGTCTCGCCGCCGAAGGCCTCTTTCAGGCCAGCAGAACGCAACGGTCCCGCACGCTGGAGCGCGACAAGCAGCTCGGTCCGATGGTAGGGACCGAAGAGGGGCGGGAACTGCGAGAAGGCGGTGGAGCGGCCTCTGCCCATGGTCGCCCTAGGAACCCGGTCTGCGGCCCCAGAGTTGCGATCGGGAGAAACACGTCAAATCTTTTTGCGCCGGATCGTAACCCCGTCTGCCCTCGCCCGGTCTCTGTGAGGACCACGCCATTCGACGTGAATCTGTCCCTAAGGAGACGACGTCAGTGCTACCATGCGGATGCGGTCGCGGCGGCGACAATCTGTGCGACCGGAATGGCCCCGAGGCGTTGACGCTGTTCGTACCGCTGCCGGTTGAAGAGACCGTGAAATGCTACGGCATTCGCACGTGCGACACATCGGCAATAGTCGCTGCCTTCTTGGAGGGGAGAACGTTGCAGTTCACCTCTGCGGGTGAGCCTTGCTGCGTGTTTATGGCGCGCGTCCAGGATGTGGATTACATCTTGGACGTAATTGACCCCGACGTTGAGGACGAGTGGACGGTCTTCTTGAGCGTCGGCGACCTAGCATTGCTCGGCGACCACGCCGAGGCTGGTGGCGTGCTTTCGGCACGTAATCTGCTGGCGTGGAGACAGCGGTATCCGCGAGAGGACGATGTTGTCCACGAAACAGTACCGGGAGGCTCTCATGTCTGATCGCTACTTCTACTACGATCGTGATTGGGGTGACAAGATGGACGACGGGCACGGCACCGCGCATCTGACGCTTTACCACCCGATGCTGTATCCTAGCAAGTCTTCATTCATGCTAACGAGTTCCGAGATATCAGCGATTGTTGGCGCATACAGTCGGGGCGAATCGTTGCGCTGTCCCGAAAACACGCACCATGACGCCATGCTCGTCTCGCGGACCGACGGAAACGTACGCGAAATCCGCTTTGTCACGCAGATGGATACACGAACTATCGCTTTAACGGACCATGATCTGGCTCTCCTCGGCGATCATGCTCGAGTTAGCGAATGTCTGTCCGCTCGCGAACTTTTGTCGTGGCGAGAGCGATATCCGCGTGCCGATGACCCACTCAGTACGAGCCCGGCAGACCCGCATGTCTGAACGCTATTGCGAACACGCCTGCGGCGACAAACTCTCGGATGGTAATGGCAACGTACCGCTGACGCTCTTCTACCCGGCAACTACGTCGGGCTCGCTCGACTACCTCGAGCTGACAAGCGCTGACGCTGCGGCTCTGGTGGGTGCCTTCATTCGCCACGAACCTCTTCGGCGCCAGGGAAGCAAGCACCAGGATATCGCGTTCCTCGTTCGGCTCGACTCCGAAGAACACGTCCTCGACCTTGCGGAGGCCGACGGCAAGACATGGGCGCTCGCCCTGACAGATAACGATCTTGCTCTCCTCGGGGCGCATGCTCAGGTTGGCGACGACCTATCCGCACGCGAGCTTCTTTCGTGGCTGCAACGATTTCCCGTGATGCCAACGCCCTATTCCCGCTCAGGGTCCTTGGCCTAAGGCTTCTTCCCAGGTTCCCCAGGTTCATAGACGCCACGCGTTGTTCTAGCCTCTTCGGATGTGAGCGGTTCAAACGAGTGCAGCGAGGGGTCTGGTTCGGTGGCAACGTCGGCGTCGGGCATTGGTTGCGCCTCCGGCCGCTCATCATCGCGAGGCTCTTCGAAGCGCGCATTCTCCCGTAGACCCGCGCCCACGGGTCCGATCGGAGTAGCCGCCGCCGTCGCCTTCGCTGTTCCCGGTTCGTCCTTGCAACCTACACAGGATGTGAGAATATCGAGCGCGCCGAGGTCGCGTTTGCCCGTATCCTTATCTAAAATGCGTCCGTTCCAAAAGGCAGCGTCTCCGAGATAGTCCCCGTGAGTTACAGGGTGGAACTTCTTGCCTGGTCGCAGGCTGAATAGTGTATCCGGCAGCTCGCAATTCCGCGCCACGGCCCGTCCGCCAATTGGCACGGTGCTTGCCATCGCGGCGACCATGGCCTTTGACCGGTTTGCGCGCGCTGTGTCCATAGGGGCCCCAACGTTCACGTATGATCGGTAAGACACTATCTCGTTTGAAACGAAGTCGGTGAAATACCAGTAATTCATCCAGAAGATCCCGACGCCCGGTCCGTTCTTCTTCTTCAGTTCACCGGCTTCTTTTGTGAAAAGCGGGCCATAGAGATCGTCCTGCCACTCGTCGTAGGATTGCGAAACGGTTGGGTTCCAAGCATTGAAGAAGTACTTCGTCTTCTCAAGCGAGGTCCCAAAGGTAATGAACCCGCGAATGCGTTCCCAATTCTTAGCAGAGACCGGCGGTGATGGCTGGGTATTGTAGATCCGCATCAGAGCGTCAAGAGCAATCGTCGAGCCAAGACTATGCGCCAAAACATACACACAGTCGTAGTCCTTGCCGGCCGGCTTGTTGGCGACCACGTCGACGATCTTCTCCGTGACGAGATTGAGAATACTCTCCCGTAGCGTATAGAACGTGTTATTGGCATCTCGGGTCGTATAGATCTGAACGTCGCCGAAGAAGTTGGGGAGAAACCAATTCGCAAGGAGCCTGCCACCTTCGAACATACCTACGGATAGGATAATCGCAATCGCCGCAATGCCGAGATGCCGATCGTTCGGCATGTGCAGGAAGAATCCGACGATAAGGCCCGCCGCCGAGAGAACGCCGAGAACGACAATCGCGATCCAGCGCGATGTTTTCTGAATAGGGTCACTCTGGAGCCGCTTCCAATTGGAATGGAGGTTCCACAGTGCACGAGCGGTCTGGAAGCCAAAGAACGCTCCAACTCCGCCAACGACCAGTGCAAGAATGGCGAGCGGAGCCAAACCGCCAAGAATGCTAAGAGGATGCGCAAACGCTCCGAAGGCCCCCGTTAACATGCCCGAATCGAACGAGAGAAGGGAAGGGTGGTCCGCGCCGCGTTCTGTTCCAAGAATGATATGAGCGGCACCTAAGCCCCACGTAAGGCCCACCAGAGCAAGAGCCCACAGCACGGCAGTCGCTAGGGCAATGACAGCGACCGTCCCGACATCCCATCGCACCTTCGCTCGGGATGCCATAAAGCGCGCCGTATCGTTGATTGGCAGGAAGACCGTTTGAAGCAGCCAGTACAAGACCTTGGCCGTCGTGGTTACGTTCTTATCGAGCGGGCTCCAGTACGCTTCGTGAACGTCGAAATACTCCGTGTCGCCTTTGGCGACACGCGAGATCGTTGGTTGATTGCCAACATCCACTTTGGACGTTGAAGGTGACTCCCGTTTAACAACGGTTGTCGTCCATGGTCCACCGTAGTTCCCGGTAGCGTTCAGGTGATCCCGAAGTTCCTCTGCGATTTGATCCTGGAACCCGTACTTGGCTTGAGGAATGACGCCGTGAACAGCGACGATGCCGATGCGCATCCTGCTTCAGGGTCCAAATCGTGTGAGCGGGTGGTTATTGCACGGAACGGGTGGTCCAGATATGCAGAGGTTATCAACCATACGTTGCATCGATCGTTCGACTGAATCAGCAGTTAAGACATCCTGACTATCCGAGACGTTTCCAAGACTTAGTCCGAGGGCCGCGAGCGGCGTGATGGCGCCCCACGCAAATTTCGGAAAGAGCAACGCGGTGAACCCCAGCAGCGACGTCTTATCTGCGCTCTTGAAGTACTTGGACGAGTCTTGGCCGGCGACGGAGATGGGGTGAAATGATGAATCACAACTCGCAAGCGTTCCGGAAACCGTACTGTTGTCTCGAGAGAATCCTATGGACGCCCGATCGCGATGGTCGACCCTCAATCGGTAAAAGAGATGTGTCTCACCGCCAAGACAGGCACCGCCGTAGTGCAACTCGTCCGCGGTTGCCGTAGATTCAATTGCTGCTATCCCTCGTTGCTGCAGCGTTTGAATCATTAGCCCGTCATAGAGAGTGCCGACGACAGGATCGTCAGCGACGACGATGATGGACTGCTTTTGCAGCGGCGAAGCAGAAAACTCGGCTCCGACTGCCAGGCCAATTTGCGGCAGCAGAGCGTCAATGTCGCTCGCCTTCCAATTCGCGACCATTACCGGCGTCTGATCGGTCAGCGTCTTGAAGTCCCTCCCCGCGGCGACATCCCGCGAGGTAAGCGTGTACGTGCCATCGGCCTGACGCCTGACGGAGACCTGGTAGTCGGCCGCGAGCAAATCGCCGATGGTGGTTACGATCTCTGGCTCATAGCCAACGGCATTGTTCTCGATTGCGGTGCACAGGGAGACCACGATGGCCTGAACCTTTGCCGAGCACTGCTTTGGCGATTTCGCGTCCGGAGCGGGCGTCGCTTCCGATGCCACAATTGGAGCCGCAACGATCGCGACGGCCCTCGCCGCAGCGTCCCCTTCGCCGACTACGAGCCCAGCGAGAAGGGCGCAGAGCATCGCCGTCCGAGTAAGGACGAGCGAAGATAGGACTCCCTGTTTGACGGGTTCCGATGAAGAGAAACGCATCTCACACCCCTGTAAGAACGCTTGATTCGGCTCATCGCAAGCATACAACCGGCTGGCGGTTTTCGCAAGTGGCGCTTTCACGGCATAGCTGAAACTCGCCAGCTATTAAGGCTCAGATAGGCCTCAAAGCACCGAAGCCCCGCCCATTCAGGCGAGGCTCCGGTCGTCGCGTTGCCGCTCGGAGTGCGGGTTGACGGCATACCGTGCGTGGGCGACGGTTTTGGTCTTCTTCGCGAAAGCCCATGAGCCGGGAAAGGGCGGGCTACTGTTGGTTCAAATCGCGCCGCTTTAATGAGGCTTGTACACACAAGGAACGTTCGGGAGAAAGAACCCCGCGAGGCTCACGCCAACTATAAGAATACCAATGAACATGAACCCGACACCAATGAGGCGAGCAAATCTGAGGCTAAGTGGAGCACGCCTTAGCGGTCCAATGCCAAGGCCGGAAAACGGATCACTCGTTACCTTGAGAATCGCCGGCCAGACGGTAGTTAGGACTCCAAAGCTGAGCATGAGCGCCCCTCCCAATAGCGGTACCCAATGGTCGCCGGAGCACATCAGCAGAATCCTTTCGTGACAGGCGTAGCATTCGAAACGTTGCCGGCTAGGACGAATCCACCTCCGCCGCCTACAACTATGCCGCCCTGCATTCCACTGGAATTGCCGCCGGCTTCAATACCGCCCACCAACCCGTCACCTCCCATCGCGCTCATCGAAACCGAATGCCCGTTCATTACATCAGTGGATCTTTGGCCTGATCTGGGGACCACAACCCCCATACCAATCACGGCTGCTCCTCCTCCGCCCGCCGTTAGCCCAGCAGAGGCAAAGGAAGCACCGCAACCGTTAATGCTAAACGCGGCCGAGCCACCAAGAGCATAAGCCCACGCACCTTCGACTTTTACGTAAGCGTTTGGATTCCCAACGATGAACGCGTATGGGCCAATCAAATAAAACATTGACGAACGGACAATAACGACAGTCCACCAGCTACAGGCTGCATACCATGCACAATGAGTCGCCTGCTGCCGCGTCACCTCCGGAGTCGCAGGCTTTCCGTTCGCGCATTTGTATTTTGGCTCCCCATCAGAATCCGTTCCATCCTCGATAGGCCGACTGCCGTCCGAGCAATCCCAGGCTGCGTAGAGACCGCTCGGATCCCGATACGATACGCCGTTATTTCTCGCATAGGCATACGGCAAGGAGCTCATCGGGTCACCGATTGCACCAGCATAGGCATCCGGTGATTCCCACATTCCAAGTTCTGGGTCAAAGGCGCGAACGCCCCTGATGATGTTGAAACCATCGGCAATACCATCGGTATAGGGCATCGCGACGACGTTCCCCGTGCCAACGCCCGTAGTGGGCGTGAAGAGGGACGGAGCACCCCACCATTCGGCCGTCGTCGCCGCCTGCATTCCGGAACCGGTGCACGGCTGGCTATTGACCGTGCCGATATGAATGTTCGTGTGGTGATATGGGTCGGCGTTGCCCGTTCCATTTGCACCCGACGAATTGTGACATGAGGCAACTGCACCATCAACAGCACGATCATACGTCGTCAGACCAGACCATGTTGTATCAGTCGGCGTAACTTGCATATCAGCGCCGACATTCAGACTTACGAGTTGGCCTGCTTGATTTGTTTCGAACAGCGGTTGATCTCCATCCCAATGGATCGAGTCATACTGCACGGAACCGGCGATGGGAGGGTTGCCGAAAGCTGAGCCGATGCGGACGGGGTGCCCGTTGCTCCCCCAGGTGTATGCGGTCATGGCGCTATCATTGTATGTCTCGCCAACAACGTGGTCCTGGGAATCAAATGTCCTCGATTCGCTCCCCGATGCGGTCGTCCGACCGGCTGCGTCGAACGATTCTCCAGCAATCGGCACCCCCGAAAGAGAATCCCATTCGCCCGTGCCTGCCACGGAGACGCCCTGGGCATAGTTGCCGGCGACCTCGCCTCGCATGGTATAGCTGTGGGTAATAGAACGCGTGGAACCACCAGCCGGGACTTGCACCTGGTATCCCAGTGCGTTCCCCGTTGGGTCGAACTCAAATCCGGTCATCGAACCACCTGGGAACGATCGCTGGGTCAGCAAACCCGCAGAATATGATGCCGTACTTGGGGTCCCGTTGGCACCCGGCCCCGCCTCACTCCGCTGCGTAAAGCGTCCCATCGGCGTGTATGCGTAGCTAATCGATGTTGCGCCGACTTTTACATTCGACGGATTGTTCAGCGTTAGTTTTTGCTTGAGACCATCGATTCGATAGCTATAGTCGAGCAGGCTAGTCTGCGAGAGCGCGCTGGAATACACGTCAACGGCTTTTCGCGATCCGTCTGCATAGTAGTGATAGACGATCTGAGCGGGAGAGCTCCCAGTCGACGGCTCCTGGGTTGCCGACAAAGTGCCGTCGGAATTGTACACGTACATCTGCGTACCGAGACTGGTAAAGGTGTCTCCTACCACGCGGCCATCAGCGTCGTAGGTCAGCGTCTCATTTGGCGTGCTTCCATCAGAATGCTGGACACCAATTAGGTCTGTGCCGGGATCAAAACTCGCCGTTGCACATTGTGCGAGTGCGTTGCAGTGTTGATATGGCAGGCCGGTCGCGCCGGTCGCATCGTATGAGGTTGTCGTAGTCGTAACGCCATGCCCGATGACGAATTGATAGGTCGCCGTGGGCCTTCCTAGGGCGTCTGATGCGACGCCACTGATATCCCTGAACTGCGTGTTCGCGATCTTCGCACTTCCAGCCGTCCAGGTCAGGTCGCTTGAGCCAGGCGGCAGGAGCTGTTGCGTCTTGAAGTAGCCTCCGTGGGCAGTTATCGGCGTCCCGTTGAAGGCCACCGTCCCGCCACTGCCACCATTGCTGATGTCGTAGAGATACCTGGTGATCCATGGATTTGCATAGACATCGTGAGTCGCATCATACGGCTCGATAGTTTCGAACTCGCGGTCGTCTCCATCGAAGAGATGCTGCGTGGTCGCCGAGACACTAGGCGGTGTTGGTGCGCTACCAGCCACATAGGCCCCACCCGGAGACTGAGTTTCTGATACAACATTGCCATCGGCGTCGTACGACATGCTTGTGGCATACTGACTGGGCACACCTAGCGGGGTACAGGTTCCACCAGCAAATGCGTTCTGCGGCGGGTCCTGTATTGCTCGCACGCTTCCGTCGGCGTTGTACCAGGTGCACGTCACCGCCCCATCGCTGTCTGAATTTCCCCACTCCCGGTTGAGACCGTCATACGAATAGGTTTGCGACCCGAGTCCGTTCGATGTACTCACTACGTTGCCGTACGAATCATACGTCGTAGTGCGATGCGGCTGTCTCGCCGTTCCGTCATCCTGCGATATCGAGTCCCCGAGGACATCCGTCAAAAGTCCGTAGTCGCCGCCCTCCCCGGACGGTCCATAAGTTAGATGATAGTGATAATTCTGGGCGGTGTAGGCGTCGACTAGTCGCCCAAATGGCTCCTGGGTATCCGTAAAGTCGTACGTATAATGCGGGACTCCGCTCGTCGCCACGCAACTTGACGCGCCAGTCTGCGCAATATAGACCGCATCGCAAGTGGCTAGGAGGTTGTGGAACTGATCGTAGCTGAAACGAGTCGTCGGACGAATGTTTCCGGCATTCGTCGCGCGATACGGCGCGATAGCCGACGCCATATTCCCGTAGGTGTCATAGGTATAGTCGGTTTCGTTTCCGCGCGGATCAACGGTCGAAGCGACGCGGTTATTCGTTCCCCACGCGACAGAGCTGACTTGCCACGAGGATCCAACCAGGACTGCCGACTGAGTTACGCGCCCCAGCGAGTCGAGGGTAAGACTTGCGGAGTGTCCGTCTCCGTCGGTGATCGTCGTCGGGCCACCAATCTCAATGTCTGTCTCACGATAGACCTGCAATCCCGAAGGCTGGTCTGGCTGGATTGGAGTCGAACTGAAGCCGTCACTTGGTTGAGGATTGACATAGCCAAGGTATCCAACGCGCGTCGACGGATCGTCGTGATCGAAAAAGACCGATGCGCCATCTGCGCCACCAGTTCCCTCCCAACGTGGGTTGTAGATCTCTTCTCCGCCGTCATATGCGACGTGAACCTGCGTACTTGAACATGGGCCTGACGCGATACTGGCGCTGCCATTTCCGACCTCACAAACGTCAGTGAGGTTCCAATTCCCGTCATAGGCATACCGGATCACGGAGCCGCCGGGAATCGTTAACGTTATCGGGACTGCATGCCCGAACGCGTCACTCGCGTACGTCATTGTCAGCGACTGTCCGTCTTGATGTATGGCTTGAATCTGCGTGAGATTTGCGTCGCTGCTTGCATCACCGTTGAGCCAGGAGTACTGGAACTGAACGTAGTTATTATGATTGTGCCCGTATACGCGATATATCCGACCGAGTGCGCCGTTCGCGTATCCACACATGGCTACGGGGCTTGTAAAGTTAAATGTAATACCTGAAGGCAGCGTCCACAGATAGCCGCAGCCGCCGTCGTAGGAAAGCGTGCTGTGTATGACTGGATTGCCAAGCGTACAATCGGACCATCCGCCGCTTCCATTTGCGCAGTAATCGTAGCGGGCGCCGGTACTGTCGTACACACTCAGTTCGTTGCGCGTCGCATCGTAGTACATACGTGCATTGAAGGTGTCGGTCCACCCGCCACCCCATCCCCAGCGCGTTGACCATCCTGTTTGGCTATTGTATGTCCGCGAATACGTAAGGTTGAGACCGCGCTCCGATATGGAAGCATCTGTTGCCCCAATCATCCGATTTCCGTTTGCGGTATTTACAGCCCAATTGCCGGCGCCAGGAATAGATCCACTGGTGAACGGCCACCACGCAGTTTGTCCGGTTGTTCCGGGAGATGACGTGTCGTTTACGGGAGCACCCGTGAACATTGCGCGCATCCCCGCGGGTCGCGCAGCTGACACGGCCTTTCGAAAGTTTGAGATGCTGCCTGCGGCACTACTGATGGTTTCAGAGGGCGTCGCGGCCGGCAGCGGCACGGGCACCGCAGTAGAGACCGGCTGCGGAGCAGCCGGATGGCCGACGGAGGTCGGATCGGAAGGCGGGTGTGCAAAATCGAAGCGCTGCCCGCGGAGATCAATCATACGATCTAGTGGAACGTATGAGCCGGATCTGACAATAGGCGCTTGACGAAAGTGGGTCGTCGCAAGCCGTCGGCGTGCCGGAAACGTCGGCTTTTTGAAGGCCGGCACCGGTGCGTGCGTTGCCATGTATCGGCTAACATTCCCGGTCATAGCCGCACCGATAAGGGTATTTGCTAAACTGGCTCTTGCAACCGCTAGGGAGGCTAGGACTACTGCTCCTATTGGCGGCGCGCTCGAGGTGCCCGTAGACGGCGTTGCTGCAGACCCGGTGGCCTGAAGCAGGAAAGCGGCTAGCAAAAATAGCGCAAGTAGACGACGCATAAACAGCGATCTCCTCAATCGTACATCCGAAACGACTGGCAATGCGATCACCGGGCTGGGACAACCCACACGATTGTCAGCGTCGCCCACGGTAGCAGGCCCTAGCTCGCTTCTTCAGCGCCCCGAGCGTCCCTTGTGGATCGTCGATCTATTTCTTGGCCGCTTCCTATTGCGCCGGAAAGACGCTCATGGGCACCTGGATGGTGGCCCCGATTGCGCTCCCTCCACCGTACGCGTTCAGAGTGAAGTTCTGGGTACCGGTCGAGGTCAGTCCCCCGGTGCTGAACGGAAACGTCGCCTGCCATTGCGATGGGGCAACCTGGGTTAGGTTCACTGTCGTGCCGGGCCGGCCGAAGGTCACCCGGGTCACGTTGGTCGTCGTGATCGCGGACACCGTCACCTGCGTGGCTGCCTTGACGACTGTCGGAGAGATGCGCGCATAGAATATCTGTGGCGCATCGGCCGGGGCAGCGTACGTGTTCGACGGCGCGCTGCCGTACTCGAATACGTTGGCATTGCTAAATGCGGATGGGGTGGGCTGCGGCATATCCGTGACCGTTGGCGAGGGGGTCGCATAGATCGGCCCATGATACGGTGTCGGCCGCGGCGCGGGGGTCCGCGCTCCGTCAGTCGGTAGGGTCGGCAAAACGCCCGGGGTCGGCACGGCGAGGCCGGGTGATGGCGTCAAGCCGCCGTCCTTGAGAATATGCGGCGTCACCATGATGACCAGTTCGTTGCGCGTGCTATTGATGCTGTCGCTTCGGAAGATGCGTCCTATTAATGGCAGCTGGCCGAGAATCGGGATTGTGCTCGTCTGCTTCTGATACGTGTCCTGGATTAGTCCCCCGATGACGAGAGTCTGGTCGTTCTTTAGATGCACGAGGGTCTGCGTATCTCGCGTTGAGATTTGCGGTACGCCGGCGCTGGAGAGGCCTTCGAGGCTATTCACGACTGGATGCAAGTCGACGATAACGCCGTCGTCGTCGCTAACCATCGGCGTGATATCGAGGGTGACGCCCGTGTTGAAGGTCTGCAGTTGCTGCGTTACCGGCGTCCCGACACCGCCTCCGGACTGCGTGAGGATCGAGAGCTGGTCGCCCGCACGAATAGAGGCAGTGTGTCCCGAGAGGGTGGCCACGCGTGGATCGGCGAGGACGCGTGCGTTCCCCTTTTGCACGAGCAGATTAAGGACGAACTGGAGCTGGAGTGGCGTCCGCGTAAGAGGCTGAAGACGCGCGATGCGCCCGGGTTGGCCGGTGTTGGGATCGTAGGGCGGAAGCACCTCCGAAAAGGAGGTCGAGAGCAATGCGCCGCCGGTGGGAAATTGCAGCCCGAGGTCACTTGCGGAGTTCTCGTCAACCTCGAAGACCTCCGTATCGAGCACCACCAGCGGTGGCACGACGTCCAGGCGCCGAATCAGGTCCTCAGCAAGGCGAATGCTCGATGGGCTACCCGCAAGCAAGATCTTCGACGAGTTCGCGACGGTGGTCATGTGCAAATCGGGTGCAAGCGGCTGGAGGAGCGAACTCACCGCTTGCGCGATGTCTTGGGCACTTGTCGACTGCGAGCCATTCGTTCCCGGCATGGCCGCCTTGAGATACACGACGTCGACGTTGCCGCCGCCGTAGGCCGCGCCGGTGGCCTGACTCGCAGCGCCTGATCCGTCCAGCTGCGCAACGGCATCGGCGATGCGTTGCTGGTCGGCGGCGATCGCCTGGACGGAAATCGCATTTAGTTCGCGGTCGAGCGTCACATGCGCGGACGGATAGCTTCGTGTGACGAGGTCCGCTACTGAACTTGCGTCAATGTTCTTGACATGGATGATCGTCGTGTAACGCGCACCATAACCGGGGGCGTCCAGTGAGGCAATCAGGTCTTTTGCTTTGGCCACCTGATCTGGGTCGCCGCTCACCAAGAGATTGGATCCGGAGACGTTGACGCGCACGCCTGGCAATTCGCGCACCACCGCTCGCGCGACGGTCCTCGGCAATGCCGTACGTACCGGGAACGCCTGTACCGGAGCCGTTGTCGGAGCCGGCGTCGCGTTTGTCGTGTCGAGAGCACTAATGAGCGCGGTGATCTGCGACATATCGAGCGGCGACGCGCGCACGAGGAGGCTCGAGCGCGATGCAGTGGTCACCGAGGCTGTAGGAAACAGTCCGCGTAGGTGGCCCACGACGGCATCCGGCTTGAGTACCTTGAGTTGAACGACTTGAACGGACGGTTGGGTGGGGTTGCGAACATCAATTCCCTGTAGAACCGTGCGCATCGCTTGTATGTCGTCCGGGCTAGCAACCACGATCACCGCGTTGGCATGGGCATCCACCCGGATGCGTGCGCTCGGATAGAGGCTCCGAAGCACTGACGCCGCGCGCTCGACGGGAATGGTCTGAACTTGCATAACCGAGGCGATCGGCGTCGCGACAGGCGCGGGCACGCGTCGGGCATCCACGGCATTCGTCGGCAAGAGAATAATTGCGGACGCAAAAACGCCGAGCAGCAGAGAGGTAACGCGGATAAGCCGTTTGGGTTCCAACCCACACCTCGGGGGAGAAAGCACGTAGCAAGACGCCGTATGGCAGGCGACCAAGAACGTCTTATCGGGGCGCCGTCGCCTCACTCCTTGTCCACACCCGCCCGGGGAAGCAAGCAATCAGTCGGGCACCGGCGTTGGATGGCCTTGAACCCCGTAAACACAGAAGCCCCGCCAATAGGTGCGAGGCCTTGTGCCGTCACGCATGCGGACCGAACCACATGCCGGATGTGGGCGACGTCTTCAAAGTCCCTTCGAGGAAGCCCACAAAGCCGGCGAAGGGCGCGGCCTTCTTGTTGGCCACGATCGCGTAAGTACCCACGGCTATCCCGAAGGCGGACATGGTAGGCAGAAAAATCTTTTTGAGGTAGTGGCGCTGGGACTCGAACCCAGGACCCCGGGCTTATAAAGCCCGCGCTCTAACCGGCTGAGCTACGCCACCCCGGCATCCGGTGCCGGCTGGCGTATTCGCATGAGTCCCACGACAGATGCGTACGCGACGGTCATGAACGCGGCCTGCCACGATCGGGGTCGGTAACTTCAACAAACGTCCCGTCGACGTAGTCTAAGACCCAGGACTTCTGTTCTGGGAAATACCGCGAATCGCAGATGCAGGCGTTGACGTGGAGCACGTCGCCAACCCGCTCGATGCCATGGGCCTCGTGAACGTGGCCGAAGACGTGCAGCCGCAGCTGTGGGAGTTGCGCGATCCTGGCCGACATGGCTTCGCAACCGACGTGCTTACGTTTCAGCGTCTCGTCGAGGATGCCGCGAGAGGGGCCATGCGTGATGAGGATGGCGATGTCATCGGGAATATGGCTCCACTTCTCCTCTGCCTGCGCGATGCCGGCTGGGCCGGGTAGAAAGTTAAACGCCCAGTCGTTGAACCACGGCTGCCAGGGCGAGCCGTAGACACGCAGGCCATCGATTGTGGTCTCGGAGTCCACGAGGATCTCGACGTTCGGGAACTTCGACTGGAGGACGGCGCCGAGGTGCGGCAATTGCTCGAATCCGAACTCGTGGTTTCCGGGGGTGACGATTATGCGCTTGAAGCGCTGTCGTGCGAGCCAGGCGAAGGCGTCGAAGATTTGGTCTTGCTTGCCGTCGCTGGTCAGGTCGCCGGCATGGATGAGCACGTCGCCATCGGGCAGTTCGATGCGATCGTGAAATCCATGTGTGTCCGAGATACAGACGAAGCGCATCTACATTCCCACGAGGCCGGGGCCGGTCATTTCACGCGAACGTAGACTGTCGTTGGCATATTGGCGGCTATGAAGGCATCCGTCTTCTTGTCTCCGGTTGTTTTCATGCTCTGCGTCAGGAACAGTTTGTCACCTTTGATTTCAGTCATAAAAGTTTCGGCAGCCGAGTCCAGGTCAATTCGAATTTTGTCGGGAGCCGGCATATCGTACTCGAAGGTCTTGGTGTGGGGTTGCAATGCCGCCTTGAGCTGCGCGCGCGACATCATACCAGCAAACATCGGGACGCCCGGCGTAGCGGTCAGCGCAACGTGCGTCCCATCGATGAAGTTTAGCGCGGTCCACGTTGCGCCGAGCATTGTGGGCTTGGGATGGGTGTTGTTGAGTCGCCATTTCCCGATGATGCTGTCGGAGGCTATGGTTGGCGCGGCTGATGAGGACGGGCTCGAGGGAGATTGCGCGGACGAACAGTCAGATAGGGCAATGAGAACGGTGGCGATGATGGCAAGATGCTTCACGAGGTTCTCCTTGGGCGGGCGTGTTAGCGGATGAAATTGTGTCCGCACCGGTGGCAATGGAACGAATGCTCCCATTGCGAGACAGCGATGGGATGGAGTTCCTTGTTGTAGTGTGCGGCCACGCGCGATTGGCGAAACGCGAGGTAGGCGAATAGGACAGCCATGGCGGCCGGCAGGATCGAGTACGTCTCCACTGCGATGCCGTGCGACGATGCGAGCATGACGAAGGCGTTGAGCGCGGCGATAGCCATGAGAACGCAGAGCCATCCTGCGCAGCCGATACCCTTGCGCTCCGGACGCGCAAACCCGTAGCCCAGCTGCGAATACGCCTGGACCGCCGGGCTCGCGCAATGCGGGCAATCGTAGGAAGGCATTCCCCTTAAATCGCGCTCGTGGGTGTGTACGGTGTCGTCAAGAGAACTGCCGGACCGTATGACGAGAGCTGGAGCGACGCGGTCGGCGCGATTATCCCGGTTCCATTGGCCGGATACTGAAGCAACTTGTGCGTGTTGAAGTCGGTCGCATAGACGCTCCCGTTCACGACCTGCATGACGCAGGGCGTTTGCATATTCGTGAGGGCGGTATCCACGATCGCGTTTGAGACCTGTTGTCGCCCCGATTGCATCGCTGGCGGGACCTCGAGGATGCCAGCCGAGGCTCCGGCGGGAGCGCCAACTGATGGCGGAAAGCCCTGGATGCCGATGTAGAACGTGCCCGATGCATCAACCGCCGCTCCGCAGGAAATGCCGCTCATGTCGAGCGTTGCACCGCCGCTTGAATAGTAGGGCTGGAAGGTCGCGGTGGGTGTCGGTGCGCCGTTCGCACCGGTTGGGAATGCCTGGCCAACCGTATTGCCAGCGCCGGACGGGCCAGCAACGAAGATGAGGGAGCCATTCGGGTTGACGAAGAGATAGTGGCTGACCGCGCCCGCACCATTGTCGGTCGTCGAGATCGAGCGAACTGGCGTGGCTCCGCTGCCACTGGCCCCTGAGGCGAAGACGATAACTTGCGGGTTTGCTAGCAGCCCGACGTAGAGGTTATTGGAACCGTCGAGCCCGATGGCGTTTGCGGGTCCAGTCGACGACGAATACGACGTTGCCGGGTTGATAGCAGCATTCGTCGTTGGAATGATGGCCGTCGGCGCGACGTTACCTCGGGTCGTGGCCGGCCAGACGCGAACCTCCGAAGAGTACGTGCTCCCATTGTAGACCGCATCGAGAACGTAGAGATTGCCGTCGCTGCCGATCGCCATGGCACGGATGGTCGTCGCCGAGGTGAATCCGGTATTTGAACCGGCGATAGAATACATCGGCGTCGAGCCAGCGGTGAAGGCACCCGGATAGGCCACGACTGAAGGCGCCGCCCCGCTCGGATTGACCGCCACGAGAATGGCGTTGATCGTGACGCTCGGAACCGCGGTGGGACTAGGTGTCGGCGTCGGCGTGGCCGTAGGCGTCGCGGTCGGGGATGCCGTGGGGGTCGGACTCGCAGTCGGACCCGGCGTTGCGGTTGGGCCTCCCGGCAGAATGCCGCCTCCGCCCCCTCCGGTCGACCCGGAGCCTCCGCCGCAGGCGGTCAGGGCGACTACGAGGAGTAGGGTCAAGGCGAAACGCTTCAAGATGGCCTCCGGTTTGGTCCGATACGGAAACTATTATTTTACCGTATTGAACGTGCGCCTGCTAGAGCTCGGCCTGGAAACCGTAAAGCGTGCACAAAACGCTGGGTGGCATATTTTTGGAGGCCCGTCGACGGTCGGGGCTGACCATTCGCGAGATCTCGAAGGCGAGCGGCTTGACGTCGTCCCAGATCAGCCAGCTGGAGACCGGCAAGCGACCCGAGCCGGGTTTCAAGACCGTGGCGAAGTTGGCGAAGGCCCTGCGAATCTCGATGGACGATATCGCAGCCGAAATGGGGCTGCTAGACCTGGGCGACGATCGGAAGACCCTGGAGCCGTCAGCCCGCGCTCATCTGGCTCTGCTCAGGGAACTCCAACTGGCGAAGGCGGATGCCGCAAAGTTGCTGGCCCGCCTTGAAAATGCAGCCGCCGAGTCGCAGAAGCCGCGCAAGAAACTCGTTAAACGCGGTTAGATGTCCGTGGCCACCCGAGAACGGGAGGGCCATGTTATCGAGGTAGTGCGCCGACACAACGGGGCTCGCGAACACTCGCAAGCCAGTTCGACCAAATTGACGGTTCAATGGGCTGCCGCCCGACGACAACAAGATACCGTCATGGAAACCCGAGTAACACCAGACCGGAGAAGACAATATGCCGCAACGAGCGCGCCGAAATCGCAGAACGCCCGACGTCGCAATTAGAGCGGGCGTAACGGTCTTACAGGCCATTGTCGGCGTGTATGTCGCGACGAGGCGAAAGAATCGTTCGCAATCCGACGTAGCGGATCAAGTCGGGACAACTCAGGCCGCCCTAAGCGACTTAGAAACGGGAAAGCGCTTCATTAGCGCTGAGGTTGCTCAAAAAATATTTGAGAATGTAGGAATCGCGCACTCTGTAGAACTCGCTGATGTCTATGGCGCCCTTCATCGCTTGGCTAAAGCACACGGCCGCAACATCTAATGCAAAAAGAAGGGCGGACCGCTCGATCCGCCCCAAGGTCAGAGACTAGGCTTTCTTGCTTGCGCGCACAGCCTTCGCGGCCTTACGTTCGTTTTCGAACAGGTAGATGAGCGCTTTGTCATAGAGCGCGCTCCACACGCCTTTGCGCTTGAGCGCGACGACCGGATTGCGCTGCGCGGCGAGTGCGTCCATCAGTGCGTCCACCAACGTCGGTCCGACAACTTCGAGGAACGCGTACGGGTCCTGCGTCCACGTTGCCTCGTCTTCGTCATCGCTGACGATGGTACGAAGTGCAGCCAAGATCGGCATCGCCAGCCCATCGGACGACAACCGGTAGTCGATACTCTTCGGCGATGACGGCTTCAGCAACGGAAGGAAGTGGAAGTTCGTTTCACGGTCGTTGTCACATTCGTTCGTTCGCCGGAAGCGCGGGCGTCCCGTACCAGTCTTACCATCCGTCGCCTCGTACCACTTCTCGAGGTTCAGAATGATGTACTCCTTGAGGGCAAGTGCGTCGCGAACGAGCCCCTTAAGGCGATGGTAGTTAGCCTTTTCGTCAACGAACAATTTGACGGTTTTCTTGCGGCTCCAGTACGCGACGTACGGTTGATCTTCGCTGTCGAACTCGCGGTTGTCGAGCAACGTCAGGAGTTGGAGCAAGTAGACAATGTCAACCTGCTTCCCGTCCTCGCGAATCTCATTTTGCTTGAACGCGACCTTGTCACGGATGCTGGGCGTCTTCTCGAGTTCGACCTTAACGAACTCGAACGCATCTGCAAGTTCCTCAAGTGCGTACGCCTCGACGTTCACCGAGAAATTCCGCGCTTCAGAGATCTTGGGAATCTCGGCGAACGAGACGCCACGAACGATCTGCATCGAAACGAACTGAGACTTGGCGTCCCCCGCCTTGGCTTTCTCCAACCACTCTTTCGACCCAACCGTCTCATCGATCGTACGGCACGTGTGCGCGCCGTCCAGGTTTCCATGCGACATCGGATCCTCTTCGGTCCACGTCAACTCATGCGTCTTGTTGTCGTAGCTGAAGGTACCAGCGGTAAAAAGCATCCCACGATTGAGATGATGGAACTTTCCATCGCGACGAAGCAGAGACTGCTTGATGGCTTTTGCCACTTCGGTCTTCATGTTCTGGGTTCGGGGATTGGGCTCCAAGGAAATACGCGTTTTGGTGGTCCGAGAAACCGTCGAGTCCTTGAACTCGTCCGGGTTGTCGATGCTAATTTGGAGGTCGCGAAAGTGCTCAACATCTACGCGCGCCTCGAGCACTGCGTAGGTTTCGGAGGGCTCTCCGAAGAGGTCGCGATCGAACGTGACCTTTACGGCGTGCGGAGGCACGCCCTTAATGGTGTAGGTAATCATGTCTATCTTTCTGCGGCCAGGTTCCCCTAGACCGCGGTTGATGTCGCTCGACCTTCCGGTTACGAGCGGCCCGATATTCGAGCTCGTATTTGTTTCGGCGAGGGCCCAGGAATATCCTGCAGCGCCGTCGTGACCGCTAGGATCGCACATGGCCGAAAAAGGTTTCGCTCTGGCGAAAAGTGGAGTCCTACACCGTGACTTTTTCGCCCGCCGTAACCGCTGCGATGCTCTACGACCTCGACGCCTGCGAGCACCGGCCGTGGATGGACCTCTTCGCGGAACCTGCGACACGTGATAACGTCAGCCCGTTCGTCGAGTTGCTCTGGCGTCGGCAACGCGCCCATGAGGAAGGGGCTGTCGCCGGTCTCGACGTTCTCCGCCTCGACGGCATCGCTGACCCGGCCGAGCGAGAGAGCGCGACTTCTGAAGCCATGCAGCGCGGCGCCCCGCTGATCTACGGAGGACGTATTGCCGCTGACGACCTCGTTGGCGATCCAGACATCCTTCGTTTGGAGAACGGTAAGTACGTACCGGGCGACATCAAGGCCGGAGCCGGCGAAGAGGGTGCGGACGAGGATCGCAAGCCTAAAAAGCGCTATGCGGTACAACTCGCGCTCTACGTAGATGTCCTCGAACGTCTCGGCCTTTCCGACGGGAAGCGTCGTGCATTCGTCTGGGATGTCAACGATGAAGAAGTCGTCTACGACCTGACGGCGGCGAAGGGCACGCGCTCGCCAGAATCATTGTGGGATGACTACCAGAAGTCGCTCGCCATCGCGCGCGAGATTGTAGCGGGCGTTCGCAATCCCGGCCCGGCGTATCACGGTGAGTGCAAGCACTGCGTCTGGTACGGCACGTGCATGAGGCAGATGGAAGAGATGGACGATCTTACGCTGCTGCCTGGGCTGGGGAAGTCGCGCCGCGGACCCTTACTCGTACACGTTAAGACTGTCAGCGAACTCGCTGCGGTGGATCCCACGGCGTTCATCGATGCGAAAGGCAAGAGTACGATTCCCGGCATCGGTCCCGAATGGGTGGTGCGTTTTCGCGATCGCGCTGTCCTCAAAAGCACCAATGGAACACCGTATCTACGCGCTGCAGTGGCATTACCAGCTGCGGAGACGGAACTCTTCTTCGACATCGAAACCGACCCAGGCCGCAATCTTTGTTACCTACACGGATTTGTCGAGCGTCGGGACGGCAAAGAACAATACGAAGGTTTCTTCGCCGTTGCTCCAACGGCGCAGGCCGAGCGCGAAGCGTTCGCACAGGCGTGGGCCTATGTAGAGGCCCGTCGGCCGTGCGTTATCTATATCTATTCGAAATACGAGCGTACGTGGTGGCGAATGCTTCAGGAGCGGTATCCCGATGTTTGCTCCCGCGAGGATATCGAAGAGATGTTCGGCGATGCTGTGACGGTAGATCTCCTACAAGTCGTCCAGTCGCAGACAGAATGGCCAACGAAGGACCATACCATCAAGACCCTCGCGAGGTACCTCGGCTTCGGCTGGCGTGACACCCACCCGTCCGGAGCGGCCTCCATCGAATGGTACGACCGGTACTGCCGCGGCGACGAGGCAGCCAAGGCTCGGATCCTCGAGTACAACGAGGACGACTGCATCGCCACGAGGGTCCTTCTCGATGGCATCCGAGGCCTATCGGTGAAAGCGGCCGGTTGAGGCCGATCAAAATGCCACCCGTCTGGCACTCTCCAGAGTTACCTTCCGATCATGAGTCAGACTGTCTCGATGTCCGAACCTAGCCCAGCGCCGACCGATCCGGCCATCTTCCGGACGCGCACGATGCCCGAGAGCTGGTGGAACGATTGGTGGGCCATCGGGGGCCGCCGCAACTCCCATCATGCCGACCGCCCGTCGTCGGAATATGTGCACCCCGAGGCGCACAAGATCGGCATCATTGGGGAGGCCTTCTTCGGTTGGATGGTCGGGCAAGAGGCGGCCACAGATGTGAATGCCATCGCTGGCGACGACGGGACCGATTTTCCCAACTTGGACGTGAAGACCGCGGACTATCTCCCGCGGCCCTGGCTGAAAGTCCGTGCCGACAAGGTGGCGAAGGCCCCGTCGGGACGCCTCTACGCTCTCGTCGCCGTCAATGCTCGGACCCGTCAGGTCAGGTATTGCGGCTACGTCACGCGCGAGAATCTCCTGACCCTTAAACCCACGCAAATCCGACTGCGGTCCGACCGGTCGAGCGACCGGACCGGGCTACAACGCTCGGAGAACTTGGGACCTTCGTCCTACGTGATCGAGAATGAGTTTAGCCTCACGCGGACCCTACCGCCGGGGTTCACCCTCAACCCGAAGTTCCTAACCGGACCCTAGCGAGCGAAGGTTTGGACCTATCGCGCGGCGGATCGATTGTTTGATGACGAACAACTTCGATCCGGCGCGGCTCGCCGATCTTCGGAAATCCAAGGGTCTCTCCCAACGCGCGCTCGCGCAGGCCGCCGGCGTATCGCAAGCCCTTATCGCAGAACTCGAGCGCGGAAAGCATCCTCCATCGAAGGCATCGCTTGAGAAGATCGCGGCAGCAATGAATGTTTCCACTGGTGCCTTCGCGGGAGCGTAATGCCAAAGACAAAGAAAGACGTCGTCTTCGAGGATCTCTTTTTCTACCGATACGACGTTGAGGGTGAGCGATACCCGCGCTGGGACGAGGCGACGCAGACGATTCCCGAGGAGCATCGGCTTGTCTATTCGCACGAGGTTAAGTGGTCAATTGAGAAACGACGGGTAGCACTCGGACCAAATCAATCTGCAAACTTCGCGAAAGACTTCCTGCGCAAGGCATCCCGTAGCAGCAACTGGCCTAAATCCATCGCTCAGAAGCGCTGGACAATGAATCAGATGACGGGGAAGGACCCTGTCAATAATCTAGCGCGTAACTTTATATTCAAGCCTTATGAGCCGGGTCAAGAGGATCCGTTTCCCGATGAGTGGCCGATTCCAAGGGACGTCGCCCGCCACGACATCCAGTCGGTGACTCTCTCGGTTGCCGCGAAGCAAATCGCCCGTCTTGACGAGCCCCGACTGATGCAAATCACGGTGGATCTCCGAGTAGTCGAGACGCACTTTGCACTATACTCGCCGCTTTCGACGGATGCTTTCAAAATCGTGCATATGGACCATCTACAGATGGGCCTCAAATTGCGCGGGTCAGAAGTGGACGGGCTGTATCTCGCACAGTTCCAGGACGAGACCGGCGGCCTCCATCCGGTCCTCATAACGGTCGAAGCAAAGAAGCACGATGAGTTCGTGAATTCGTCGCAAGTGATCTCGCAAGTTGAGGCGGCCTCGGGTTTGGGCGTGACCGCAGAACTAATTGTGCCGATTGCACTCAAACACGCAAATGGCGGGATGCATATATTTGAGTATGCGCCTTTCACACCGCCCACAGGTAACGGCTTCGAGCGCGATTCGCTTGGCGTCGAATCGCTCGAGCGCGTAGCAACGATCTTCTATCGCATCAAGCCGGATGTCGTTGGGCTATCTTTGAGCGTGAGACGACCGAAGACACCAAAGAAAACAAACGGGCAGATGACATTCATCGAGACCGCTCCGGCAGCCGACCTCGTCGCAGATGACGACGACGATGATGATGGTGATGACGAATAGGGCAATAGCCTAGACCAATGTCTTTCGAACCCCATATTGCGGACAGAACGCTGCAAAGGGACAGCGGTCGCAGTCGGGGCGTGGAAGACATACGGCCGCGCCGATGTCGAGAAGGCCGAAGTTTGTGGCTCGGATGTCCTTGCTCGCTCGCGCAATCTCGTCGGCATACTGCTGGTAGACCACGGCCCGCGGATCGGTACTGGGGATGCGAAATATGCGACGTATGATGCGCGCAACGTTCGCATCAACGATACCGATTTTCTCGCCGCGACCGAACGTAGCGATGGCACGAGCAGCGTACGCACCAAGACCTGGGACGTCGCGCAGTAGAACGCGCCAGTCCTCAAAGGCCTCCGCCCCATTTTCAACGACCGCTCGCGCCATCGCCGTCAATTGCGTCGAGCGCTTCTTCGAGAGTCCAAGCGGCATCAACAGTCGTTCGATTTCAGCCACCTCCGCAGACGCTAAATCTGTCGCCTCCGGATACAACTCAATCAGGACACCGTAGGTCGCGACGACGCTCGATGCCCGTGTCTTCTGCAAAAGTATTTCGGCAATAGCTAGTCGGTACGGATCACGTTCGCTACGCCATGGGAACGAGCGGCCGAACTCACCGAAATACACGGCCGCTCCGCGGGCTACCAGTCCCGCCCGTAGCCGTTTGGCGCGGGTCAAAGCGGGATGCTTCGACCCAGCTGCCCGCGTAGGCACCTTATGCCTTAACGAGCCGTTTCCGCGTCTGAGGGATCGTCTTCGCGTTGGCGCCAAAGTGCCGAGCGGCATCGAGGCGGTCAACGGTCAACAGCGCGGGGTCGCCCAGAGGAACGGTCCGCGTTGGTTTGACTGGCTCGATGCCGAGCGCGCGGATTACGTTTCGTGCGATCGCGCGGCCGAACAACGGGGGTACGGCGTTACCGATGGATCTGAAGCCATGCCACTTCGTGCGGTGCATGCGGAACCAATCGGGGAACGAGTGGATGCGTGCAGCTTCACGTACCGAGATGACACGGGGGAGCGTGGGATGGAGCGGGCGCGGTGACGTGTAGGCGCCGCGTTCGCTGCCGGTACCGGCGCGAAGCGTATTGCACAATCCATCCTCGTCGAGACGATAGAACCGCGAAATTCTCTCCGTGTCACCCTGCTTCGTCTTCTTGAAGCGTCGTACGGATTCGTTCGTATGTTGCGTACGCATCGAGGAGGTGAGCATCTCGGGGACCCACGCGCGCGGATGCGAGAAGTCTTCGTCGTCGTGCAGTTCGCCGCGCAAACGCTTCGCATACTCCGACGAGCGCTTTGTCAGGGACTTCAGCTGTGCCTTATTGAGCCGAACCTCGTCCGTATCGAGGAGCACGTCGAACTCATCGAGATCCGGCAGATCGAGAATGGCCTCGCCGACGGACGGACCCTTCGGAAGAAAATCGAACGGGTGAATGGCCGCCTTGGCGACCCCTTCGCCGCTCCGTTTCGGCACGCGCCTCACGGTTGGAATCGGGTACTGCGGCAGAGTCATATCGTTGCGCGAGCCGAGCAAAATCAAGCGCCGCCGATCCTGCGGCACGCCGAAGTCCGATGCGTTAAGAATCGCCCGCTTGCGCACTTCTTCTGCCGTGACCGCCACGTTATAGCCATGCTTTTTCATGCGGGCGATAAGGCGACCAAGGATGCTGGCGTGTCCGCCGGCAGCCATGCCTGGAACGTTTTCCATGACGAAGAACTTGGGGCGAATCGTGCCGATGAGGTCGGCAAACTTGTAGACGAGCTTGTTGCGGTCGTCACCAATGTCACGCTTCCCCATGGTCGAAAAGCCTTGGCAGGGCGGGCCGCCAAAGATGCAATCGATCTCGCCGGTCCATTCGGATGCCTTGTGGCCGTGCGCTACGAAGCCCTTCTTCGCGGCCTCGAGCAGACGCGATGCTTCAACCTTGCCAACATCGTCGCAGATAATTTCGGTGAGCGGGAAATTGAACTCGTGCACGGCAGCGTGCACCGGATCGTACTCGACTGACGCGACAACGTCGAAGCCGGCCTGCTCGAATCCGAGCGAGAGACCGCCGACACCGGCAAACAGATCTATCGCGATCGGGCGACGGCGCTCGCGACGTTTGTTGGATTCAATCTCTGTCGGCAATACGGTGTTCAGCACGGCGCAACTTCCTATTTTCTAGACGCGAACGAAGGACGGGTTACAGCGTTTACTCGCAACGAGGCGACCAAAAAGAAAAACTCGCGCCGCTCTTACGCGCGGCGTGGACGACGCTCGTTCACCAGGCCCGTCAGCGAAAACCCTGTGGGCAAGAAAATTTCTGTGGATAAAACGGCGTGTGAATAGCGGGGATAGCGGGGACAATGTCATGGTCAATGTGAACAGGCGTCGCCCGAGAGGGGTTGCGATCACCGCGACAGCCAATCAGTAAGGATCAGCGCCACCTGGCGATCCCGGTCGGCAATTGGATAGAGCGCGTGGTCGGCAATGAGCGCGCACGCCCCTACTGCCGCCTCGCAACCTGCTAGGGGGGCCTTCGCTACATTTTGCGCCCGCCAGGCTTGAGCGAAGGCTGCATACGTACGTCCGTCGATGCTCCAGGCACGGCGCTCAGGCGATAGCGAACCGCCCATGGCCTTGTCCCACATCTTGGCATCGCGCACGGCAAAGTCGTCTTTGATATCAGCGAAACTCTGTTGACGGTTGTCTTCAAAGACGCCGGGCAGACACCGGACGAGTTCGGCGAGCGGCCCCGTGGCAATCGTATCTCTCGAGCGAACGATGATGTCGGCGACCTCGCCGTAGTGCCCGAAGGCGAACAACATTACGACAGGGTTGAGCCAGCGCTTCTTGGAGAGCGGACCAAGCGCGCTCCCGATCTCCCAGCAACGTACTGGATCGGGTTGTTGGACCTTTCCAGCGCGCAACTGACGAATATATTCGAGTTGGCTGGCGGCCTCACCGATTGTGGGCACATCGTCGGCAAAGTGAAGCCGTGCGTCGCCAGAGACTCGCCGACCGACTTGGCCGGGATATGCCTCCTGCAAGAACGCCTTGACTCGATCGCCGAAGGGTCGAACGACTGCCTGGGAGCGCCTCATTCGTGTGAATTATAGCATAATTCCACACGTTTCCACGAGGGAATACCCCTCCTGACGCTCCAATTTAGCTTGTTTCTGGCTAGGAGGCACCTTTTCTTGGAGCCGGCCGGGGTTTACGATCAGGTCGGGTTGCCGCCTAGGCGGAGCCAAAATGAAAAGGGACCCGCCTGGCTGGCGGGCCCCTCCGAGAAACGGCTAGGACGCTTAGTTTGAAGCACAAACGTCGTGGCCACCTCAGGGACCAAGTATACCAGAATTCGCCATTCTGGGTTAAGCCTGGTCTCGGAAAAAAGGTCAAGAGACACCATGTCTCACTCTCAACCTCCCAAGGGGTCGCCTGGGGCGGACCGCCTCGATAAGGGGGCGGTCCGTACCCGGGGACCCAAATCCAGCCTCGAGCAGCCACTGCTGTTAGCCCTCCCAGGCTACCAGCCACCTAGGGGTCCGGTCGTTGAAATAGACGACCAAGAGCCCGAACAGGCTGCAGCAATCGTCGCCTTTGCCCTTTCCGGGCATTTGCCGGCCAACCAAATCGGCGCCGCGAGCGCGGCGCTGATCGCCAATACCTCGGTGGAAACGGTCCGCCGCGTACTCCGCGGGATCGCACCGCTCGAGACCGCAGTCGAGGTGGCCGCTGCGCTCGGACTGACGGTCGCCGTGAGTGCCCCCTGCGGCTGCGATGGCCGCAGCGCGGTGACGCCATGAAACCCTACACACTAATGGACACCGAGGCTCTGCGCTACGGCGTCCGCGTCTCGATCGTGCCCGACACCGAAGGACCGGCCAACGATATCGAGATGTCACTGCGCGAGCCGCACTACTTTGTGCGCGCCGAGTTCCACCACAATGGTTCCGATCTCCGCGAATTCCTCAGGTCCGTCGTGGAGTACCAAAGGGGCCGGTTCGATCTCACGGTCGGTGAGGCTGCCCACATTGCACTCGAAGACCCAGACGAGTTCTCGATGTTGCTCGCCGACGCGCGGAGTTTCACAACCGAGCGCATGGTAAAGGCGGCGGAGAAGCTTGGTGCTCGCTTCGACATCATCAACCTCGAAGATCCGTTCGACGATTGGGACGGCGGCGAGGTCCGCGATGAATAGCACGCAGACGTTTGGCCTCGCGACCTTCAAGGTCACGCCCCATATTTGGGGCGTGACGGCCGGGCCGATCGTCACCTACGTCAACCTGACGAACGGGCGATGCACGTGCTCCGACGCGCAGGGCGCGCTGTGCGCACATTTTGACGCGGTTGCGCAGTCGGTGTGCGACGAGGCGGCGGAAGTGAGCGAACACATTCGCCGGCACTCCGTTCTGAATGCACCGGTGGCGTCAAATGCGTAAGCAGGCGCATAACCTGCGCTATGGCGCCGACGTTCGTATCAAAGTGCGTGAGCGCGATCCACGCCAACAGCGGTTCGCCTGCGTTCAGCTGGAAGCGCCACTCCTCCACGTCGAGGACCGGGCGCTCGTCTCCGAGGATCGGGCGAACGAGCTGCTCGCAAGGGTTGTTGAAAATCAGCTCGCGACGTTGCGAATCGGCACACTCGAAGCCGCGCATCTGGCAAAAGTAAAGCCGAAGACCCTGAACGAGGTCGGAACGTCGAACCGGTTCGACGTCGGACTCCTCATTCGAGTGGCTCGCGCTCTCGGTGCTCGCGTCGGCATCGTCGCAGAACTGGACCTATCGGAGGCACCCTATGAAGACCGATAAGGCCAAGACACCGATCGTCGACTCGACGGTCTACAGCCGGCTCGACGCAAGCGACGTCGTGCATGTCGCCGGTGGCATTTGGGCCGTTCTCGATAAGGCAGAGCGCTTCTTCGTTAACATTGCAACGAATGTTTGCTCCTGCAACAATAGCATCTGCAAACATCACGCCCATGCAACTAACGAGCGTAATCGGCTGGCGGCCATCGGGTTCGTAAAGGACATCCCAGACTCAGACAGACTCGTACTTCTCGCAATTCGTCGCGGCTTTCGCGAGGCACGTAAGGCCAAGACCAATGGATAGTGCACGGCGTAAGAACATCATCGCAGACCTCCACCACACAGGCCTCGACCAACCGGTCGAGGTTCTTCCTCGGATGCCGACACTCGACGAGCTGCTCGAGGACTACGTTTCTCGCTATACCGTCCAGCATCGGAGTCCGACGCTCTCGCTCTATACGTCCGCCGATGGCAAGCGCAAGATCAAGGTTCAAAAACTTGTCGACGACACCGTAACATGTAGTTGCGCTGCCTATGCGGCCGATCGGACTCGGGCCTGCGGACATATTGGCGACTTCTGTATACAGAACAACCTCGAAATTCCAGGAGGCTGGTTCTCGCTCGCCCGGCGGCTCGAGCCGTCGATTGTGGTGTACCCCAAGGGTCAGCCGCAATATGCAACGCGTCGGAATCGCGCGTATCGTTCAATGCCAGAACACGTGCGAGCGCTCGCTTTCGAACTCTGCCAGTCGGTATCCGATCCGCCAAGAAGGAGGGTCGGGCGGCCGTCAATTCCTCGACGCGTCCTGCTGTACTGCCTGCTGCTCAAGGTCGCGTTCTCGGAGACGCTTTACGACGTTCGCCACAACGTAACTGCCGATCCAAATCTCGCAAAACTCGGATGGAAAGGCGATGCTCCGAACTGGAATAGGCTTTCGGCTTGTCTTGGCGAGGAAGAGATCACGAGCGACCTCGATGCAATGGTCGAGTGTACCGCTGGAATGGGCCGCGCGCTCGACTACGCGTTGCTGGTGGACGGGAGCGGCTTTGGTACGACGATGTTGCGCAATTGGCGCGGCACCAAGTACGGTTCCGTCGGCAAGGTTCGCCGGAAGAAGAAGAGCGACCGACTCAACGACGTCGAGGGCGACTCTGAAGGAACAGCCAAGGAGGAGCGATTGCGCGACGTCTTCGAGGCTCCAGGGACGCACGCTGATGAGCGCAAGGCCAATCTGAAATCGTTTCGTGGTTACATCAAAGCGCATACAGCAGCCGGCGCAATCTCCGGCCTGATCTATGCGGTCGAGACGACGCTGAATTTTGGCGAAGGCTCGGGTGACATCAGGCACTTCCAGCACCTCGTGCGGCGAGCTGCCCGCATCGGTACGTTCGAGGCGTTGCTCGCCGACAAGGGGTACTTCTCCGAGCAGAATTATACGTTCGCTCAGGATGAGGGCTACTTGCTCTTCGTCCTCCCGAAGAAGGGCGACGCGCTTGAGGGAGCAGCCGGTGGCCGAGAGCTCTTCGCGTACATGAACGCGCTCCGTGAGGCGTACCCGCATATTTATCGGCGGTTCTACCGGCTCCGGAGCAAGATCGAGACGTTCTTCTCCAGTCAGAAAAGACGTACCGGCCACATCCGCTCGAAGATTCGAAATGGGGACATCGATCGGATGTACGGTCTAAGACACGACCCCTACCCTTGCATCGATTCGACCCCCGAACCGGTCAGGCGCCTTCGCGAAGAGATCTGCCGGATGAACGCCGTCGCCCGGGTCGGGACCGCCCACGCCAACGAGGCGCGGCTCAAATGCGTAGCGCTCAACCTGCGTACGCTCTGCCGATTGAAGCAAACCCACGGGGAATTCGACCTGACGAAGAACACGCCGGTGCCGGCAATGCCAAGGGTATCACTGCCGGCAGCCTAGGGTCGGCGAAAGCTTGGGCTAATCAATAGCGTCATGGGCGCGCTGCTTTTTGGCGAGGGACCGAGTCAGAAGCGCTTTGAGTGCGGCACTTTTTTCAGGATCATCCTCGATCTCGTTCCAATCATGGACCGCCCGCGAATCACTGGTGAGAGCGGTAAGACCCGTTAACACAGCCTTTTCAGACATGCCTGGGGACGAGCGCGTCGCTCTCTCGTCCGTTGCGTAAAGACTTCCATCGATGAGTTTTTTCTCGAGAAGGCGCAGAAGTGTGAACTCCGTCGCCGGTCGCTGGTAGACGCTCCGCAGCGCATCCCGCCCCAGCGCTACGCGCATCCGCTTGTGCAGCAAAAAACCAAGGTCAATGAGAGCGTTAAGCGCTTCGGCGATCGTGTCGCGCTTGCGGATGCCAAGGTCCGCCATGATTTGCTCGGTAAGAGCAAACGAGACACCCTGCTTGTTTGAGACCATATAGATATACATTAAGGCGCCGAACTGCCGCGGGGTCAGTACTTGGAAAAAGCTGCGCCGAAGCCATGAGGGTACCGTGGCATATGGGGCCGGTACCGCCGAGTTAGCGTAAGCATTGCCCCGGTCAAGAAATCCACGGTCGGGATCGAGCGGTTCGTCCAAAAATCTCGCCAAGTCGGGCCGTCCCTTCGAAATTTCGGGCGTCAGATACGCCGCCAAATCGGGCCTATGCTATGCTAATCCAATAGCTTACTACTAGTAGCTATTAACAAGAACGACCGATCAGTTCGGCGGCGATGGCGCAAAGGCCTTCAAAACTCGGTTCTCCTCGTGAAAATCCCTTTCTGAAGCAGTCCCGCGGCGCCGGAAGGGCCTACTACCAGGACCCCACGGGCCCCTTGGATTCGGGCAAAATATCCCCCCGGACCTTAGAGGGAATTGATCTGTCGGGCGAAAGCCAAGGGAGGGCCGCCTAAACAAAAAAAGGCGCCCGGCGACAAAGTCACCGAAACGCCCCTGGGTTTCTAGTCCCCTGCGGACGTTCTCGGTGACCTCTGGTCGTCCCCTTTAGATCCAGAGGACCGAGGTAACCATGAACGCCGACCGCCACTAGCCCGGGGACTCGACGCTGTCCCCGACGGGGATTTCGCCGAGACGCTCAAAGAGCGATCACGCCGCAACCGCCGCATCCGCTTCAAGGCTGCGACGCCGACTGGGCCGACCGCTGCGGAGGGAGACTCGTCTCCCTCCCCGGGCCAGTCAACCCCAATTGAAATCACCCGGCCCGCCCGACGACGCATCGAGGGCCGTCGGCGCTTCCACCTCGTCAACGCCTCCAACAGACGAATGGCTCCGGCCCGCGACCTAAAAGGGAAAGGACGGGACACCTTCGCCGGCAACCCGCCCTGTCATGATTTTTACCGCCGATGCGGTTTCACGTTTATTCGGATGAGGCCTGACGATTTCACGTTTATTCCATCTCGCTGGGAATAAACTTGAAACAGTCTGGATATGGTGCCCGGGAAGGGACTCGAACCCCCACGACCTTGCGATCACTAATACCTGAAACTAGCGCGTCTACCAATTCCGCCACCCGGGCACGGGCGAATCCCGATTCTACTGGACAAACCGCCAACCTGCAACCGCTTTCCCGGGGGCCGTTTCATAACGGCCGTATGATCCCCGCACTCCGACCTATCTCGCACGACGGGCCGCTCGACCCCTATTCCGAGGCGGTCACGCGCGCGGCCGAGCAGGTCGGGCCCTCGGTCGCCGCCATCGAGGTCCGCAAGGGCCGCTCCGGCGGCAACGGCTCCGGCTTCGTCTTCACGCCGGACGGCTTCGTGCTGACCAACAGCCACGTCGTCCACGAGGCCGACCACATCGAGGTCGGCCTGCTCGACGGCCGGGCGCTACCGGCCCGGCTGGTCGGCGACGACCCGCACACCGATATCGCCGTCCTGCGGGTCGACGCCCCGGACCTGCGGGCCGCGAGCCTGGGCGATTCGAGCGCGCTGCGACCGGGCCAACTGGTGGTCGCGGTCGGCAATCCGTTCGGCCTGAACTACACCGTGACGGCCGGAGTCGTCAGCGCGGTCGGCCGCACCTTGCGCAGCGGTTCGGGACGATTGATCGACAACGTCGTGCAGACGGACGCCGCGCTCAATCCCGGCAACTCCGGCGGTCCACTGGTGAACGCGTGGGGCGAGGTGGTGGGCGTGAACACCGCCGTGCTTCCCGGCCAAGGCCTGTGCTTTGCGATCGCCATCAACCTCGCCACCTACATCGCGGGGCTTTTGATCCGCGACGGACGCGTGCGCCGCGGATATCTCGGCATCGCCGGCCAAGACGTCAGCCTGGCCGCCGGCATCGCCCGCGCGCAGGCGCTCGAGGATCCGCGCGGCATCCTGGTCGCATCGGTCGAACCGGGCAGCCCGGCCGAGATCTCCGGGCTCCAGACCGGCGATTTCATCGTCTCCCTCGAGAGCACGCGGCTCCACGGGCTCGACGACCTCCACCGGCTGATGACGACCATCGATCTGAGCCGGCCGTACAAACTCGACGTCCTGCGCAAGAGTGCGCGTCTCCGACCGATAATCTTGCCGATCGATGCGGCCGCATGATTAGGAAACTGTTCCCGATCCTCGGGATCACGTTCGTCGATATCCTCGGGTTCAGCATCCTGATCCCGACGCTGCCGTATTTCGTCACCCATTTCGGGATGGCGCCCTGGGTGGTCGGCGTGCTAGCGTCGGTCTTCTCGCTCGTCCAGTTGATCTCGGGACCGATCTGGGGCAATGTCTCGGATCGTATCGGACGCAAGGGCGTCCTGATCATCAGCCAGATCGGCGCGACGATCGGCTGGGTGATGCTCGCATTCGCACCGACCATTCTCATGGTCTTCATCGCGCGCATCGTCGAAGGTGCGTCGGGCGGCAACATCGGCGTCACCCAGGCGTACGTGGCGGATCTCGTCGGGCCGAAAGAGCGCTCCCGCGCGTTCGGATTGATCGGCGCGATGTTCGGCTGCGGTATGGTCTTCGGACCGCTGATCGGCTCCGTCGCCTTCGGCAAGTTCGGATTTCCGGGGCCCTTCCTGGCGGCTGCGGCTTTGCAGCTCGTCACGCTCGCCATCACGATCTTGATGCTCCCCGAATCCCGCAGCAAAGCGCAGCGCGAAGATGGCGAGGCGGTCCACCTGCGCGACGTCGTCGCGACGCTGCGCAATCCGCGCTTCCGCCCGATACTTCTGCAGAAGTCCGCGCTCTCGATGGCCCTCTACGGCTGGTATCTGGTGATCGCGCTCTACTTCGCCGCGCAGCTGGGCTTCGGCCAGCGCGACACCGACTACGCGTTCTCCGCTTTCGCGCTGGTCGGCGTGTTCATGAACGTCTTCGCCGTCCACAACGTCTCCGAGCGGACGGGCGACTATCGCATGACCAACGTCGGCATCGGCGCGCTCGTCGTCGGGTTCGCGTTCGTGCCGTTCGTGCATAGCATCTGGGCGATGGCGCTCGATATGGTGTTCTTCGCGTTCGGGCAATCGCTCGCGAACTCGGGGATCTCCGCCACGATGAGCAACGCCGCCAGCGAACGCGATCAGGGGACCGTGCTCGGCGTCGGATCGTCGCTGGATTCCGCTGCCGGCATCCTTGCGCCGCCGATCTCGACGGGCATCTTCAGCCGCTACGGATCCGGCTTCGCAGGGGTGGAATCGCTGGTGTTCTCGCTCCTCGCGCTCGCCATCGGGATCTTCGTCCCGCACAAGGCCGAGGCCCACGGCGCACCGGCCGAGGCCCCCGCGGACGCCTAGGCGGCGCTGCTCTTCTTCTTCTCGGACTTGCGCTTCTTGTTGGCTTCGAGCGAGGCGGCGAGCACATCCATCAGGTTGACGACCTTGGCGCGGGCCGGCGCCTTCTTCGCCTTCGGCAGTTCCTTGCCGGCGGCGCGCGCGTCGATCATCGCGAGCAGTTCGTCGCGATAGCGGTTGGTGAACTTCTCCGCGT